>OFRG01000190.1_pt1 | contig 26794 bp, 32 predicted proteins | sample 1543071 | NCBI WGS metagenome assembly OFRG01 (sample SAMN07774222, study PRJEB24372) | wastewater metagenome | isolation source: WWTP Verbania (Effluent) | place: Italy: Verbania | collected 2015-12
CTATTCGCGTCGGCGACTATGTAACAGCGTTCACACACGTAGCTACCGTGGCGCAGAATGGTTCACTTGAGTTAGTTACCTATATTTCTGAAGATGAACGCACCCAAATCTCCGTAGGTGAAAAAGTTACCGTTGAAACTCGTTACACAGGAATCATCACAAGCATTGCGCCAGCACTGAGTCCAACAACACACCAAATTGAAATCCACATTGCTATTAGTAATCCTGACGCCTCGCTGGTGAACGGCCAGTCAGTACGCATCACTCTTCCTGGTGCCGTGAAGGCAACAACCGAGAATGAAGGTCCTCTCCTTCTTCCCCTTGCAAGTGTAAAGTTGCGCACTAATGATCGCGTAGTGTTTAGCGTAGACGAGCAGGGCCGTCTTGTAGAACACGCAATTACTACGGGAGAAGTTCGAGGTGGCGCTATTGAAGTGCTTTCAGGTATTAGCGCAGGCACCCGCATAGTTACCGACGCACGAGGCTTGTCGGCAGGACAGAAGGTATCTATCGCGGACAACGCCTCTCTGTAACATGACCAATTTCTGGAGTTTCTTTCTGAAGAAGCAGACCTTCACGGTATTTCTGATGCTCGGTCTTTTGGCGGGCGGTCTGTATGCCGTAATCGTCATACCTAAGGAATCTAGTCCAGATATCACCATTCCCCTTGGTGTTGTTGCAACGGTACTACCGGGCGCTTCCTCGAGCGACGTTGAGCGTTTAATTACCGACAAAATAGAAAGCGGCGTACTGGGTGTAGAGCACGTGTCAAAAGTTACCTCCACCTCAGGTGACGGGGTATCGGTAGTCTCTGTTGAGTTCGACGCTACTGCAAATATTGATAAATCCATTCAGCTCCTTAAAGACGCAGTGGACAAGGTGCGCCCAGAACTTCCTCCAGAGGCTCTAGCACCTACCGTCTCAGATGTTAACTTTGCTGACCAACCAATTCTTATTGTTTCTGTATCGGGCAAACTCACCCCAGAAGAACTGACGACGCTTGGAGACGAAGTTAGTGACGAAATTAAGCGTGTGTCCGGAGTGTCTAAAGTTTCTGTGTCGGGAATTCGTGACCGAGAGGTGCAGGTTATTGTTCGGGGCGCGGCGCTTCGTCAATACAACCTCTCCCTTTCTGACGTAACTTCCGCATTGCGTGCGGCTGGAGTTTCTTCTCCCGCCGGCTCTATTACCGTGGACGGAATTAACTATGCAGTACGTTTTGAATCCGGACTTCTCACAACCGATGCGGTAGCAGGAATTGCTATCGCTGGTCCTGGTGGAAGCACACTCCATGTGCGTGACGTTGCAGACGTTAAGGACGGACTGGAAGATCCAAGCACCTATTCTCGTGTCTCAGTAAACGGCTCACCCGCCGACCCTTCACTCACTATCACCATCTACAAGAGTCGTGGTGGAAATATTGTTGAGACCGGTCATGCAGTGGAAAAGAAGCTTGCTGACTTGGAGAAGGGAATTTTAGAGGGAACTAAAACAGTAATTTCTTACAATGGTGCAGAGGAAGTAAATAAAAGTCTCGTGGAGCTCACCCGAGCGGGTGTTGAGACCGTGGTTCTCGTTATGCTCGTACTCTTGTTTACTCTTGGATGGAGAGAGTCTCTCGTAGCAGCTGCCTCTATTCCCCTTTCATTCCTAGTGGCATTTATTGGCCTCCTGGCTTCTGGAAACACCCTCAACAACGTATCCCTCTTCTCTCTTATTCTTGCGATCGGTATTCTCGTCGACTCCGGCATTGTGGTTGTGGAAGCGTTCCATACCCGTTTGCTTGCCTTTGGCGACAAACAAAAAGCAGCACGCGCTGCCATCAAAGAGTATGCGTGGCCGCTTATCGCAGGAACGTTTACGACCATTGTGGTATTCATTCCCCTCTTCTTCCTTTCCGGTATCGTTGGTAAATTCCTTGCGTCTATTCCGTTCACGGTTATTTTCGTGCTTCTTGCGTCAATCTTTGTGGCACTTGGGTTCGTACCGCTTCTCGCTATTTTCTTCGTAAAGGATACGCACTCAGTCGCGCAAGACCGCCAGGAAAAATACAACCAGATAGCAAAGACGTGGTACGAAGGATATTTGACTCGCATGCTCAACGCTAAAAAGAGTCAGAACAAATTCTTCATTACGCTTGCAGTTCTCTTCGTAATCGCTATTGCGCTTCCTTCAACCGGGCTATTGAAATCCATATTCTTCCCTGCCGCCGACTCCGACTATGTCTACGTGCAGATAGAGAAGCCACAAGGTAGCGACCTTGCGAGTACTGACCTCTCAGTACGTGAAGTGGAAGAACTTCTCTACACCAACCCAAACGTAGCTTCATTCGTAAGTGAAGTAGGGGCTGGTAGCTCCTTTGCAGGAGGCTCTGGCTCGGGCCCTACAAGTGGTAGCAACATTGGAAACATCACGGTGAACCTTCCAAAGCACCACAAACAAACAAGCGCCGATTTTGTGACTGAGCTACGAGGACAGCTTGCTCAAATTACATCAGCAAGTATTACGGTGAGTGAACCGGCTGGTGGCCCGCCTTCTTCTTCACCAATCACTATTACATTCTCAGGAGACGACTTGAATGCTCTGTCGTCCACTGCCGATAATGCCGTACATGTACTCTCCGACATCCCGGGGGTGGTGAATCTAGACTCAGATTCCAAGCACTCGAGCGCTGAGTTTGTGGTAACGCTCGATGGTGCTAAAGCTGCAGAGCTTGGGGTGTCTCCTCTGACGGTCACAGATACGCTCCGCACCGCGCTCTTCAGTACGAAAGCTACATCTATTCGTACCGGAACAAATGATATTGAGGTGCGAACCAAGCTCGACTTAAATCCAAACTACAAGGATTCTTCAGAGACCACTCATGCCTCCATTGATGCGGTACGCGAGCTTACCGTTGTTGGAGCCCATGGACCCGTTCCTCTTTCGGCCATTGCAACAATTACGTACCAATCCGCTCAATCAAGCATAAAGCACGAAGCGGGTACTCGAATCACCACCGTAACCGCAGAAGTAGACCCTACTGCAAACGCTATTGAAGTAACCAAGGAATTCCAGAAACAGTTTACGCAGGACAAGATTGGTACGGGCGTGGTTATGAAGTTGGGTGGAGCTAGCGAAGACGTGGGTAAGTCATTTATCGAACTCTTCGTAGCGCTCATCGCTGGAGCAGCGCTCATGCTCTCAATTCTCATTCTTGAATTTAACTCATTCCGTCAGTCGTTCTACTTGCTCGCCATTATCCCCCTTTCACTTGTGGGAGTCTTCTTCGGACTTACCCTTGTAGGGCAACCGCTTTCACTTACATCCATGCTTGGCGTTATTGCTCTGGCAGGTGTGATTATTAACCACGCCATCATTCTCATGGATTCCATCGCTCGCATTCATATTGAGCACCCAAATTACTCCCTCCAGGAAGTAGTCGTTGCCGCCTCTTCTACTCGTCTGCGTCCTATTCTCCTTACAACGGTGGTAACCGTGATTGGTATGATTCCGCTCGTCTTCGCTTCGGCATTCTGGGCACCGCTTGCGTTTGCGATTATGGCCGGTCTCGCCTTCTCACTTCTCCTAACACTCGTACTTATTCCCGTGTTGTACTACCGCTGGCCGGGCAAAGAGGTGCGCGCACGATACCTTACGCAACCACAAAGTCAGGAGTAACGCGCGATATACGCGGGCACGTCGAACTTTTTTTCGCACCCACTACGAGCCATGTAGCGAACCGTGCCAAAAATCTCACGGTTAAACCAGGGTCGGTCATGAACACCACCGATGCACCACGCTATACCTGCGTATCCATTAGGGTCTCGTCCATCAAGCTGGTACGTATCATTCAAACGTATAGCATGCGCTAGTGCCTCCTCGGGTGAAGTACTCCATTCAAGAATTTTCTTTCCCCAATACATACGCATATATCCGTGCATAGTACCTTCCCTCACAAGCTGTAGTTGCGCAGCGTTCCATAAAGAGTCATGAGTTAAAGATTTAGCTAATTGCCCATAGGTATAGAGATAAGGACGTATATCCGCGCGATGTGCTTCTAGGGTATTCCTCGCCCAGTCAGGAAAACCCTCCACAGTGTCGTACGCGGGCGTATACTCACAAAAGTTATCCGCAAGCTCCCTTCGTACGATAAGTTCTTCAATAAAACTTTCTGCACTTCCCTGTGCCTTTCCAGAACCATTGCGACGGGGATCCATGAGGCGAGAGAGTATCTGCGCAGGCGCTTGCTTTGCCTGCTTATGATGTAGTGCATACGCGCGACACACACGGAGAGCCACGGTTGCAGGAGCTATGTGTCCAAAATGCAGGTAAGGAGACAGTCCCGATTGTCCATCTTGATTTGGATCATTTCTTGCGTCTCCATAAAGGAAAAGGTTCTTTTTTATAAAATGCTCAAGCGTGTGCATGCCAGCAGCATGTCCGGGAGACGTGTGTGCAACTTCAGTCACGTGAGGAGTGAGCCCTTTGCAAGTACGTACTTTTTCCCAATTGATATCTGGAACCTCACCCTTATATGTCGGAACCGAGGCTAGTACACGGGGAAATGGCTCAAGAAATTGGGGAGCTAATCGCGCTAGTTTTGGCCGGATAGTGCGTGCAGCATATTCTGGCTTCGCTGACGTTACCCATACCGGAACAATATTATGTGCATCTACCTGCACTACCGGACATTGCGCAAGTTCCACTACATCAGAGAGCCATTCCTTTTGAATACGTAATGGCGAATAGTCCGTAACTACGGTATGAGCATTATGCTTTAGCACAAAGGCTATTACCGCCTTAGCGTCTCCGGTACACAAGAAAAAAGGCGTTCCTGCATCACTACAAGCCTGCGACACCTCTTGCAAACCTCCTATCTTAAAGCTGTGCTGACGCATGCCGCCACCTAAAAATCCTGGAGAAATATTATAAAGAACAATAAGGGGAACCTTTGCCTTGTGTGCAAGGATGCGCGCATGAATGTATGCCCAATTATCCGAAATACGGCAATCGCGGTTCATCCAATACACTACCGGGCCATTTCCTTGCCTCTCAGCACTGTTAAGGGTTCTAATTCTCTCTTTTCGTACCATGAAGTAATCATACCCCGTCTCTCGAAGATGCTACACTAATCTCATGAACCAAAAGAACGGCAAAAAGGTCCTCATTGTAGAAGACGATAATCTCCTACTCGTCACACTTACCCATCAGTTTGAAGAAGCTGGGTATGAGGTAGCGACCGCTCTCAATGGAGAAGAAGGATTGCGTAGTTTTGAGTCCGAAAAACCAGACGCGGTTGTAATGGATGTAATGATGCCTAAGAAAGACGGCATACAGATGCTTGAAGAAATTCGCGAAACACATCCCGAGAACAAAACTCCTTTCATTATTTTGAGTAACGCAGGCGATATGGATTATGTCGCTCGAGCTATGGAAAGTGGCAGTGTCGCGTATGTAGTGAAGTCAGACCGACAGATAGACAGCATCGTAAAATTAGTTGACGAGAAGCTTGGTCTTGTGGGTCTTACCCGGGAATAGTGAGTGTAAAGCGGGCTCCTTCACCAAGGGTCGACATAACGTTCACCGATCCACCATGGAGCTCAGCAGCTGTTCGCGCTAGATAGAGTCCTAGTCCACTTCCATACTGACCGGAACGTACTGCAGCTTCAGTACGATGATAGCCTTCGAATATGTGAGCTTGGTCATGCGCAGACATGCCAGGACCTTGATCAACAAAGCAGAAAACATGCATACGCGGCGAGCGTTCATACGCAATCCGAACTTCAGTGTTTGGATTTGTATATTTTACGGCGTTTGCCATGAGGTTAAAGAATACGTGATGCATGGTTTGAGGGTCAGCACGAAACACTCCAGCCTCCTCCACACTAGGATCAATAACAATACGCACTTCCCGTTGCATGGCAGATAGTTCCAAACTCTCGACAATCTCATGTACAAATGAAGGAATATCGATATCTGATTTTTTAAGTACGCTTACACCACGACTTTCAAAGGCCGTTACATCGAGCAGATTGTTAATCCTCGCAATAAGCATGAGACAGCCCTCGTGCACGCGTTCAAGCGTAGTTCTTAATTCTCCGGCAACGGGATTCGTTCTACTGGAAAGCATAGACTCAACAGCCCACCGTATGCCCGTAAGAGGTGTCCTGATCTCGTGAGACGCAATGGAAAGAAACTCTGCTTTCTGGGCTATGGAACGGTATTCCCGCGCATGCATCCGTTCTGCTGCGGTAATGAGCACCAGAAGTAAAAGAGCAACGAGTAAGGGCAGAAGTGAGTACGCAACAACATCCGTAACATATTGTGAGGCCGGCAAATCAAGTCCGAGTAGTGCAATAATCTTTCCAGAATCGTCACGCACGGGAGCATATGCCGAAATCCAGACTCCCCACCGGTCGCGATCAGGACCTTCCGTTACCGGAATACCTGTTTCAAACATGTCGTGCATCGCAGGCGAAGCTTCTTCGTATTCTTGACCAGGTGGCGAATAGTCTTGCGAAGATGGGTTTTCAGAGTCTGCAAAGAAAAAAATATTTCCGTTTGAATGCGTACCTACCAAGTAAGCAAACCGTACATCACTATTAACCTGCCGTATGCGGGTCAGGGTGTTCTTCACTCGCGCATACGCAGGAGTGCCGAGGTCGTATGAAGCACCGGCAAGTTCCTCTATATCTGCCTTGGGAAACATCTCCGCAACGGTTTGTGCACGATCTTTAATATGTTCGCGTCCCGACTGATCTATCTGGGTATACACATACGCAGAAGACAGTACTCCAAGCGACACAATCACTAGAGCTACGAGTGCGTACCCAAGCGCATTAGGGCGCCGTATCTGTGAAGGAATAAGCATGTCTCTCCAGTATACGGCGGAGAGTCTTCACTATAGTGAGTTATCCCTCCGTTACGTCACCCAGGTATTCTTCGTGATCAGCCTCTGCTTCGGCCTTTGTGGCATGTATGGTGCCGTCTGCGTGATGAGGAGGAGCGTAGAGCGAATAAAGCTTCAGAGGCTCACTGGTAGAGGTATTGATGATGTTATGGAGCGTGCTTGCAGGAATAACCACCGCATACCCGTCAGAAAGTACGTGCTCAACTCCATCGAGCACCGCCTTCCCTTCTCCCTCCTCAACACGAATGAACTGATCCTGTCCGTGGGTCTCCTCACCAATGTCGTCTCCTGCAGGAATAGACATGACGACAAGTTGCATATACGCAGAGGTATACAGCACTTTGCGAAACGCTTCGTTTTCTAGAGCTTCTTCTTCAATGTTTCCTGTATATCCAGTCATATAAATAAGGGTTACTTAAACAATAGTAAGAGTGTACCTGCTACGGTAAGAATAATACCGAGCACACTTCGCACAGTCAGTGCTTCACCTAAGAATGCGGCCGCAAAGATAATAATGAGTACGACACTCATCTTATCGAGCACAGCCACCGCACTTGCCGGACCTATCTTAAGCGCCATAAAGTACAACACCCATGATGATGCACCGGCAAGTGCTGAAAGGAAGATGAAGACCCAGGCCCGTGTACCCACTAAGGCCGGATTAAAGCCCTCAAATTTGCGAAATAAGAATCCTGCAGCCACAAGAATAACTGCCATTACTACACCCCGAATAATAGTGGCGAGGGTAGGATCAATATCCTTAAGGCCAATTTTTCCAAAGATGGCGACGGCAGCTGCAGCTACTGCGGAGCCTGAAGCGTAGATAATCCACATACCACTATCCTAGCACTAGCCACCCAAAAGAAGACCAGCAAGGAGTGCTCCTGCCCATCCCATAACTGATGCTGCGCCACTTACCAGTAGAGGCAAACGCTCGCGAGACGTAAGTGAGGCGAAGCTACGGGTTGTCGCTAGTGAAGCAATTTTTCCAATAAACAAACCATTCACAATGAGCACGAAGACAAAGCCCATCTTAATCAGGAATACCGGATTCTGAAGGTAGTACGTAAGTCCTCGCAGCGCCATAAGTCCACCCGTAAGAATAACGAGAGCAAGACCAATACTTACTATCGTGTGCAATAGTTCAATTCGCTTCGCATCAAGTAATTCCTTCTTACCGAGCATCCACATGAGCCCCTGTTCGTCCGAATACAGCACCGTAAGACCGGTCACCGATATCGCAAGTATATGCAAGATAATCATGGTAACTATTTAAGTGTTCCGATTTTGAAACTTGCAAGCTCAGCTTCAGGGCGGCGTTGCCCACCATGCTGCCCACTAAAAGATGCTGAGCCGTCTGTGCCGCAAAGCGAAAGAATGGCAGATGCACCTCCGGGATGTTTGGCTATCCAAGCAGTAACGTCGTACACATTCCCGTTAATGGTCGTCCAACAACTCTGAGCAGAGGCATGCGTGGCAATGTCAGTCATGGAGTACATACCCGTTACTGTAGGTGTGGGTTCAACCGTGGTCGTAGGAGTTGGAGATTTTGAGGTGTCGCCTGGCTCGGGCACGTTCGCTTGGGGTACCGATACTTCCGGTGCGGGTAATGAAACCCTGTCCGTTGGTGTTGAGGAAGTGGTCATATAGACAGCGCCCAATATGAGAGCGACCACGGCAAGCGCCACAGGAAAGAGATATGAGTGCTTCATAAAAAAGTGTTTTTGTAGTGTAACAGATTCTGCCTCTTATAGTACGCAGTGAATAGCTCATTTCTTGCATGTAACGCACACAATAGTAAAAGCGCCCTCTCGGGCGCTTTTACTATGAGGAGAAGCGTACGCTTAAAAGAGTCCGAAGCCGAAACCTGCGAGGTAGATACCTGCGAGTACTGCTACGATACCGCTCACCATAAACCACTGCTTATTTCCGAAAGAGCGAACCATCTTCTGAACGCTCTTTACAGGGAGTGCGAGGTAGATAATACCTTCTACTACCATCATGTATCCGATAAGGGAAATGAGTCCGGTAGGAGTCATTGATACATCCTGGAAGGCAAGCACAACGGCAAGACCTGCGACAAGTGAGAGTGTTCCAAGAACAATCGTGAGTGCACGGTTCTTCACCAGATCCATAACTGCTGGCATGACTGACTTCTTCTTCGTGAGCACGAGTACACCCATGATGATGAGGTAGAGACCGAACAGCTTTGCAATGAATACTTCGAGCATACAGATTAATTAAGTAGGTATACCGTAACGATACCACCTGATTTCTTCATACTACGAGTTATACACTACATTTTTGGATGAGAGAGTGGGTCAAATATTGAAGGTGGGAGCACCTTTCCACCTAGAATTTGGGCAACACGAGCACCTCCCATGATGGATGGAAGTAGTCCAACACCATTGCAACCAAGATTATAAAGGAGTGCTGGATGGAGAGGTTCTACACCCACCCGTCTCACTCGGTTAGGGGTGTATCCCATCAAACCATGCCAACAAAATGAGTGGTCTGTATTTTCTGCAGTGTAGAGTCGGTACCCTTTTCTTAGAAAGTCATGAATTTCTTCTTTCATTTCTTCGTCGCATCCATGGGTACGTGAGTAGAGAGCAAGATTTGGGAGCACTTTATCTGGACCCCCCGCACAAACCAGACTCCAAGCATCACTTCCCTCGTGTTCGTGAGGTCTGCGGGTTAAATAGAAATACGGATCCCCGGTAGGGTCCTTTTGTATGTGTGCGGGTCGAGGATAGTAACTGATTGCGGTAGCAGCAGTGGCGCGTGGTTCCAAGTATCCCGCCATATATCCTATTCGTCCGCGTACTTCGTGATGAAATGCAGTATTTATATCCGAACCCTGTTCGTTATAAATAGTGAAATTTTCAAACCCGTTAGTTGCAAGAACCACACGCGAAGCACTAATAGTCTTTCCCATCGCAGTGAGCGTAGCGCCCTTTTCCTTCAAACGAACATCCGTTACGGCAGTTCCCTCGTGAAGTCTGAATCGCTCTTTGTAGGTTGCGAGTAAATATCCCGTAATTTCTTCACTAAGGAGAGCGCTGTTTGCACATCCCTTTTGAGAAGCTATAGCCGCCACATATTCACTTTGGGGCGTCTCAAGAAGCGTGAGTACATCATCCCTACTACCGAGCTCGTATAGTCCTTCAAATTGAGAAGGAATGGATGAAACCTCACTCCACTCTCGCGATACAATAGTTCGCTCCGGAGCGAGACCGCCAATTACACGCAACCGGGTATCTTCAAGATGTTCTATGAGTTGCGGAAGTGTACTCACTCCTGCGTATCCGGTAAAACGGTGAATAGGCGTAGAGAGCTTCGCATGACGTACCACTTCGTCGAGAAGTCCCCAAGCGTCCTCGACTGCACGTTGCCCGTCTGAAGCCAGGGTAAGTCCAAATTCTTGTACTAGTGTTGCAAACGATCGTTCAAAGTAGGTGGCGAGTTGTCCGGCATTGTGTCCGGTTGCGCCGTGCGCTATTTTATCAGCCTCAAGTAGTAGTACTGCGTGGTCGGTATCGCGAAGCGTGAAAAACGCAGTCATTATTCCCGCAATACCTCCGCCCACAATTACCACATCAGCAACAAGATCTTCTTCAAGAGGAGTGACGGGGCGCGTTCTGTTCAATTGGGAAATCCAGGGGGAATGATTGGGAAGCATATTCTGTCTATTCTATCAGGACAGCAGAAAACGCGCCCGGACAGAGCGCGTTTTCTGCTGTGGCTTCTACATTTACTGTTTGTACCAAGCTGTTTGCCACTCCTTCATCTGGGCGATTTCCTTTGTCTGTGCTTCGATAATGTCAGTTGCCATTTTTTGAAGCTCAGGATGCTTCCCTTTTGCTAGCACCGCTTTTGCCATGTCGACCGCGCCTTCGTGATGGACAATCATCTCCGCTAGGAATGCCTTATCAAGCTCATCACCTTCCTTGCCCGAGAGACTACTCATCATACCTGCCATTTCGTCATGCATGGACATAGACGTATCAGTCATTTCCCTTCCGTCGGACATCTTATGTACAGTTGTTCGAGGAGTACTAGACCCCACCAGATACCCCATACCCGCACTTACCACTACCAGCAATACAATCAGTAATCCTGTGTTTGTTTTCATATTCATAGACTAAGAGGCTATTTTTTGCGAGAAGGTGGAAGTGGAATAAACACACTGGTTCGCCTCTTGTACGCTTCCCACTCAGGGTTCCCTGCAAAGCGAGCCTCAAGAAGAGGTACGCCCGACACTTTCAAAAGCAAGAACGTAATGAGCATCGCCCCAACAAAGGGCACGAGAGCAAGGGGCAATCCTGCGGTAAGTATGAGCGTGTCATAGGCAACGAGCGAAAGCGCCCACCACATAAGTGACTCGCCAAAATAGTTGGGGTGGCGAGTAAATCGCCACAGACCCTTACTCATGACATGACCCTTATTTGCCGAGTCCTTCATAAATTTTCCTAATTGGGCGTCTCCGATTGTTTCAAAAAGAAATCCAATTATCCACAAGGAAAGTCCTATCATGCCCGCGGTTCCCAGCCCCACCTCTCCTCCATATACGTTAAGCAGTGTTACCGGAAGCGCAACGACGGCTATGACGGCACCCTGCAACATATACACCTGCAAGAAACTCCGTACCGCGAAGTGCCTACCCCACTGTGCCCTCCACTTCGCATATCTAAAATCTTCTGGCTTTCCTCGACTGCGTAAAAATATACGAAGTGAGAGTCTCAGTGCCCACACCGAGGCAAGAACGCTCACGATAAAACCAATAACGCTTTGTGTGCCGAATAGATAGGTAGTCCACGCAAGGAGCGCAAAACCCCACCCATACGCAATATCGGCAGTGCCGTTATCCCTGCGAATAAGTGAAATACCAAATGCCACACACATGTAGCAAAACAATAGACCGAGAGATATGTATAGTGCTTCCATACCTATAGTATATCTCACCTGGAAACCCAATTTGCAGAGTGGTAAAGAGTATAAAAGTTGGGCCGGGGTGTATATCACCCCGGCCCCGTTAGAGCACCTCAGTCGTTGGCTGGAAACATGGTGAATCTGCCCGTTTTCTTCTTTTTGGGCTGGCGCATCCAACCTCCTCGAATCGTCCACGCGAGTCCACCGCCAACGAAGACGCCGATGGCAAGGAGTCCGACAACTGCCCCCAAAGGGCCGGCCGAAAAAATACCCATGATTTTTCCCTTCTAACACCTGCTATTATTATATATAGGTATATTGGTTTAGTCAAATGTTACCCATTGGACCTGGTTCTGTCGTATATACGTAAAAAGGCCTCAGAGAGGCCTTTTTACGTTGCAATTTCTTCTTACTTTTTCTTGGAAACTTTCTTTGCTACCTTAGCAATTTTTACTTCTTTCTTTGCAGCGGGTGCCTTTTTTACTTCCTTGACTTCCTCCTTTTTTGATTTCTCCGTAGAGCCAGAAAGAATCGAAGAGTATGCGGTGTTTGAGAGCTGTGCACTTAGGTGTTCAATTTTCGCATGAACTGCTTGAAGCTCCTTAAGGATTGCACCGATACGGTAATCCTCCACTGGTGCAGCCGCACGAGCAGGTGCACGATCGTTTCCGTATGAAGGACGGTCGTTTCCGAAACTCTTCTTCTGGAAGGAGTCGCGAGGAGAACGCTCGTCGTCACGCACGAAACAATCTTTGCAGTACACCGGCTTCATACCGTTTGGACGGAATGGTACCTCACAAGCGTTCTGGCACTTTGCACACGAAGTCTTGTAGAGCTCCTTTGGAGCATCAAATCCACGACTGTCTTGGCGTCGGTCACCACCAAAGTTTGAGCGACTAGCGCCACCACGGGAAAATCCGCCTGGCTTGCTGTCTCTACTAAATTTCTTCTTGAATTCGGACATGGTGAGTATGATTGAGTTAGTATGTTAATTATATCATACTGTTTGCAAAAAGCAATATCACTCCTCACCCGCCCAAAGACGTTGTAATGGAGCCCTAATATTCGATCGTTATAGGTACCAACATGGAAGCATCCTTATCAGGAAGTCCCGAAGGATTATCTTTCTTGAGCACGAGAGTAGCGGCACCCATATAAGAATTAGGGGCAGAAATCTGGGCTTTGTAAGGTACAAATTCCGTAGTCATCCAGTCGCCCTGGGCCTGTGCTATTCCTGTAGCGATAACTTTTCCATTTTGGTCGCGCAGCTCAATAGGAAAAGACGCTTCGAAATACCACATTCCGCGAGCCTTCCCCATCACCGTAAAGCTCTTTCCGGTAACTGCACCAGGAAAAGGGTTCTCTATAGTAATAGCTTCCGCGCTCGCGTTCACATACGTAGCCTCTACAGGTAGTTCCTCTGCATAGGTCCGTCCGTCAGGAGTCTTACACTGGCGAGGGTTGCTTTCCATAACCGGATACCCGGCACGCAGACACTCCTCAAACGAAAGTACCGCCACAGGGACCACCGGGGTGGGAGTAGCACTCTTTGGACGAAGTGTTACAAACCAGGCACCGTACGCGAGCACGGCCACTGCAACCACCACGAGTATCATGTTTGTTATGTTCATAGATATTTTTACCTTATCACCTTCCACATGAAGATGTCATAAAGCTAAAAACTAGCGGGCATTCGCAACAGTAAAAATTCCCACTATTTTAGAACGAGTAAGTGGACCGAAATATCCTTGCGTTGGTGCAATTTTGTTTGCAGCCTGAAACTTCGCTAGAGCATCACGAGTGAGCGCTCCAAAGGTAGTGGTTTCATTTCCTAGAGACCCTGCCCCCTTCAGTGCTACAGGATACCCGTGAGTATTAAGAAACTGCTGAAGTGCACGCACGTCGGTTCCTGAACTTCCCGTCTTCAAATCACGAGTAAAAATGCTCGCAGATGTTACAGGTGCAGATGCTGTAGCGGTGCGTGCATACACACATAGTGAGGGCTTACTGACAGAGAAATAATTGTAGTTAGCCGCCGTTACATCTTTGCATCCAAATACTGTTGCGATACTGGTACTGCGCCCCCGGGTACTTGCAGTCGAGAGTGGCTGTCCATACAGAGAGAAAATGGAGAAATTAGGAGTTGTGCAGGAAATAGTATTGGTACTCGCTGTTACGGTACAGCTATCAAGCTCTATCCATGCACTGTTGTGGTAGTGATAGAGCGTTAAGCTGGACTCATCGAGACCCGCAATGTCTGCATCGGTATAGGTGTAGGTAATAGTGACTGGAGCGTCAAACGAATCAAGCACGGTGCTCGAATCGATGATTGCCTTCACGTCAAACACAATTGTTCCAACCTTTGTAACTCCTGAAGCAGGTGTACCTACAGTCCCCACAATGTCCGCCTGGGGAATCGCTTGCACTTGAATGACTACTGAGCTAGTTGTTGCGGTGAAGTTACTAGGAGCACTCACCGTAATAGTGGCATTGCTGTTTGTGAGCGTAGTGGACCCACCACTACTAGTGGTAACGTTTGTAGAAGTAGCTGCTGTTGGAGTAGTACTTGCCACGCACCCACTTGTAATAAACGTGCCGTCGGTAGAGGTAGCAATATTAGAGGACGCATCTGCAGAGACCACTGCGTAATGGTACGTAGTACAAGCAAGCAGACGGGAAAGAGACACCGTATGTGAAAGCACCCGAGGAGAGGTATCAGAAATGGTAGTGGTGGTTCCGTACGAAGAAGTTGGTCCGTAGCTAACCTTTGATGAGGCGAGTTCATTTGTGGTCCAGGCAACTTGTGCGGTAGCAGAGGCTGTAGAGCTTGCGGTGACGGAGCTAATGCTTGGCGCAGTAAAGTCACCGGAGGTAAATGTCCACGTAGTTGTAGCTGATATACCATCAAAATAGTTGTTTGAACCATCCTTAAATGCAGTCGATGGCACGAGTACATAATATTGTGTATTGTCCGCGAATGTTCCCGTTGGGTTTATGGTGATTGAACTTGATCCCCCTCCCGTGACCTGACCGCCCGTTACGTCAATAGTTTCAAAAATACTATCATCGGAAGATTTTTTAATAGTGATATTCCCCGTCCCCGCAGTCACTGACTTACTAAAACCGATAACCAAATTAGCAGTACTGCTAACACTTGTAGCGGCGTTTGCTGGCGAGAGCGTGGTAATTGCCGGCACGTCCGCAGTTACAACTGAAATATTACGAGCAACAACCGTTGGCAATGCGCTTGGGGTCCCGTACTCAACAACATACCCGAGTGTCGCAGAGCAAGGGAAATCATTCCAGGTACCACTCGAGACATACGTTTCCGCACAGTCCTCTTCCCCAGCCTGATTAGGCTCCCCACTAGCCCAGTGAGCGTAGTTTCCGCCCACTGTGCTTCCGCCTCCAGTACCCTGCCAGAACGAGGTGTTTGCTTCTGGGCCCGTTACCCATTTCCAGGTACCTTCAGTTCCGGAGTCACTCGCTCCTATCCATCCGTCGCCCGTGAGACGCCCCGAGACAAAAGTATTCTCTGCATCTGAGGTAATGGTGGCGAGGTATCCTGCAGCTCCATATGCAGAAAGACCCTCAGCCGCAGTCTTGGCAGCACTCCAGTTGTAACTACCGGTAATAAATTTATAAAGGTGATTGTTTGTAGTAAAGAAAACTTCGCCGTTGTTTACCAGAGATACCTCGAGCGTGTCGGTACCAGTACTTGCGCGTGAATACTTAAGCGTGGCTAATGCCGCGTTAATGTTTGCGACCGTACCACTAAAGTAAATAACCGAACCAGACGAGCTTCCATCAAAGGTAAGACCCGTCGTGGTCGTCATGGTGAGCGTGCCGCTTGTGGTGTAGAGCTTCACCGGTGTAGTTGAAGCAGCGTCTCCCACAATCTGAAAGCCCGTAATGGAGGTGGCGACACTCGGGGTGGTGGTGGCATTACTTCCACTAGTGAGAGATAGCTGCGCATGCGTAAGGGTTGCCCCTCCACAGAAAAATGCCACTGTTACCAGCGCAAATAGAACAATTCCCCGCCTTGCCTTCATGCCTCAAAGTATAGCAAGGGCCTCAACAACAAATCCAGCACGTAAAACTAATATCGAACGGTTCTAGTTTCGTAGGTCAATAGTAGTCGCGTCTGCTCTTTCTGAGTGAATTTGTGCATTTCTTTTGGCCTGCTGCTGATCCTCTATTTCACTTACCAATCGCTTATTCTCTTTTTTAAGGCTCATGATTTTAAAACTGGCGTTCACTGCAGACGGGAGCGTAGCAAGAATGCTTATGAGAATACCCGCGATAATTGCCACAATAATAAGAACGGCGAGCGAGCTCTCGAACTGCCACCCCATAAAGGTGAGTGCGGCTGTCTGCGTGTTTTGGAGTGCAAATAGGAGTGCAGCTCCCCCGAGAATAAACCCAACGAAAAGTGAAAGTATCATACCTATAATCATACACTCTCCTTCATGAAGGGTTTCTGAAGTCTTCACCCTACTGTTTTTTACTTCCCCACTATAAGGTGCAAATGAAAGTGATCGGCAATAGATTTATTCTTCGGCATCGCTTCAATAATCCAATCGTAGTCTTGATCTACAGCATGATTCTTAATTCCTGAAAGTTCCATAATTTCGTCTACAGTCAGTTCGGCTTCCGTACTGTGACGCAGCGGCACAAGCATATGATGCTCTTTTGCGATTGCGTCGTATGGGAAAGCATTAGGCACAATTTTCCATAATTTAAAGGTCCGGAGAGCAAACTTTTCACACAGTGGGCAGGTACCAGAAACTGGTGTTTGTGCCAGATATTCTTGATACGCTTTCTTACCTTCTAGAGTACGAAGTGAGGGCATGATTGCGTCAATTGTAGCAAATGCGATCAGTCATATACATTACTTTGTCCAAATGATAGTGTGCCAGGAGACCAGCAAATGAAGGGAACAGAAATGTTCAGAATACCCAAAAGGCGTAGGAATCGGGCAGTCGCCTACCTCTTGAACATGTTTTGTTCATGGGAGGGTGTCGGGAGCAGATACGTGGGGCAATTCCAACGGAATTTGGAGTCACTCACGGCTGAGCTTTCGAGCCAAACGGGACTGTGGCTCAAGGTTCGATTCAACAATCTACGGGAATGCGCTGAGATTTTCAGTCCTTGTGATCGAACTATTGCGTGGGTGAACGTAGATGGCGAGGTATGTCTTCCGTGTACCGCACATGTGCAAGTTCCTCTGCTTCCCTCACCTGAAATTCAGGATCTGTTCCGGAAGCACCTGCGTACTCCGCAGTGGGGAAAAGGTCCGCATTCCGGTGTGAAAGTGCAGTTCCGCACACTCTTATAACCGAAGCTGAGCGAAACTAAGGAGGCGAGAAATCGCCTCCTTTTATTATCTCGCCGATTCTCCTTCGAAATTAGCCACAACTATTCCCCACTGCATACTGCTGGGATCAAGTTTGAGGTATGCACTCTTCCCTACTGAAGGCGCGGTAGTCATCGGCTCGCTAGCCTCACGGTCAGCATAGTTTACAACGATAACGTTTTTATGTTTTGGATTTTGACTTACTTCAGTGGTCTGAGGGGCAATTCTGTCGCCTAGCAAATACCCATCGGAACCCTTCCAGCCTTCGGGGGTATTGAGTGCCGCTACGGCGTAGTAAAAGGCTCCTGTTCCTCCCGGTGCTTGAGTTAGGAGAAACACCACGTCCTCGCGTCCATCCCCATTAAGGTCGGTACGAAGTTCGTTTCCGAAATACTGTGTAACCATTTTTGAAGCTGAACCGGGAGCCAGTTCTGTCTCTGCACGACCATTCTGTAATTGAACCGGCTGACCCTCAATGCGGTACGTACTATTTTTAAAATCCATCGAAACAATTTCCTCTGCTTTACCAGGCATCTGCAGTTTCCAAATAAAGAAACCTACAATAAGTAACAAAAGAATTACGAGAATCGATATGTTTTTTTGATTTAGCTTCATGGAGAAAGTTTAGCCGAATGTGGTAAGAAGGACAGAAACCAAAAGTAAGTAGACGAGCCAATAGCCTGAGTTAATGAAGAAAAGTTTCCATGGCTTTCCCTCCCATCCTGTGAAGTTCAAATACGGCGGAACAATAAAGGCAAGCCAGAGGAATACAGCAAAAGATAATCCAGTTGCATACCCCGTCACGTGCCAGTACGCATTATGAAACGCGGTGACTGAAGCCAACCCAAACACCAGCACAAATGAACCCACCAGTGACAGCACAATAGGTTTAATCATGACGCGCAGTGAAGGTTTTCCTTCGGGCATTTTTATACCGGAAAGCTCCATCCACTGCTTACCAAAGAGCGGACCGTACCAGAGAAAGCCCAGTACGACTGAGAGAATCATTGAGACTGCGGTAATCCAGAGATTATAGGTAGGCATATGCAAAAGTGTAACACTTGATACTTGCGAATATTTATTCAGATAATGTGTCTTGTTTTCGCCATTTTTTAGGAGGTTGGAGAGTAAACACGAACGCAACCCAGAATCCACCAAGCAAATAACCCGCCAGTACATCTGAAGCGTAATGAGCACCTAACGCAATCCGACTCATTCCGACACTAAGCACAAATAGTACTGCAAGCAATACAATTGCAGCCTGATGCAATCTAGACTTTGCACGCGCAAACATATACACAGCTACTACTCCCACCAAAGCTATGGTGCTTGTCGCGTGGCCACTTGGAAAAGAATAGGAATGAATAGGTCCAATCCAATCGACGGTTTCTGGACGTGCGCGCTCCAAAGACAGTTTAATGAATGAGACACTAAGCGCTTGCCCCGCCACAACAGAAATGAGGCGCGCTACCTGGAGTGAATCACGGCGAGAGAGAAATACGGCAAGCGTTGTAAGTAAGAGTATGCCCGATACACCACCAAGGGTCGTAATCGCGATAAGAGGTGCCACTGATTGCCATGTATTAAACTGCTGGGCAAACAGAGTTGCCGCAGTATCGAGACGCGCGAAGTCGTCCGGATCAAACCGCATAAGTAACAGCATCCCCAAAAATGACGTTCCGAGTACCAAGAGCGCTACGGTGGACATTCTTTTCATATAGAGAGTATAGACCACTACAGCAGTCTATCTGCTTGGGACATACCTTTGGCTCAAGACACTCCTGCTCTAAGCGAGGCATACGCCCGCACACAATAATAGAGAGACTATCTATTCTTAATGTACAAGCCAATTATAAGAGTCTTCTCTTACCCCTTACGTGCAGCATCGATAGTCGCTACGTCTATTTTCTGCATGGTCATCATAGCGTTAAAAGCCCGCTCCGCTTCTTCCCCGCCAGCTACAAGCGCCTCAGTTAACGTGCGCGGCGTAATCTGCCACGAGACCCCAAAGCGATCTTTACACCAGCCACAATCACTCTCCTTGCCACCGTTCTCTACGATTACATTCCAATAACGATCGGTCTCTTCCTGAGAGTCCGTGGCGATTTGAAAGGAAAATGCCTCAGTTTGGGGAAACACCGGTCCACCATTAAGACCCATGCAAGGAATGCCGCAAACGGTAAATTCGACAGTCAGAACGTCGCCCTTCTTCCCTCCAGGGAAATCGCTGGGCGCATTAAAAACTGCTCCTACTTTGCTATCAGGGAACGTTGCTGCATAAAAATTTGCAGCGTCTAATGCATCCTTTTCAAACCAGAGACAGATAGTATTTTTTGAAATCATGACAATTTTATTATTAGTTACTAAAGTATGGCACGGAAAGAATGGGTAGTTGAGCAGAATTCAGTACACCAAACGTACTATGAAGGCGACCTGAAGTTGTATTTGCACAATATTTTTTTGAAAGGATAGAATGATGGTATGGCGCTTACACCCATACGAAAAATAGGACCTCTATTTGATTCCACGCATTTTAAGGATGTTAAAGACCCCTGTATAGCATTTGATGGTACTACCTGGCATATCTATGGTTCCGGCGGTACGACCGTAAGCGAGGAATGGGAAATACTTCATGCAACCGCCCCGTCCATAGAGGGGCCGTGGGTAGAGCAAGCTCCTGCAGTGCTTCGCGGCGTCGATGGTATTCATGTGGCGGCACCATCTGTGGTTTACGATTTTGATGACCATCTTTTCCACATGGCTGTGCAGAAAGATTTCATACATGTTGGTGGAGGTATTGCCTACCTGGTGTCTGCAGACGGGCACATATTCACCAAAATGCGTACACTTATGCGCCCTACGAGTGAAATGGAGTCAGGCTTATATGACCCCCAGCTTTGTACCGTTTCTGGAAGAAAATATCTGGTGTACGCTGCCATACCCGACAGGAAGGCGGATACTGCGCATCTGTTCCCTGCTCCCCAGCCCGATGTATATCTGGCGAAGAGCACGACGGAGTATTGGTCTGGTCACTGGAAACGAGTAAAGGCAATCTTACGGCACGAAGATATTGAGTGGCACCATAATGGTCGCGAGCATCCAGATTACGAATGGGGTATCGAGGGACCAGAGGTCGTACCCCTCCCCGATGGGAAAATTCTTCTGAACGCCACCTGTTTTCTAGCTGAAGGGAGACGCGGGACAAGACAGCGTGTGTTCTTTGCGATTGCCAACGATATCAAGGGTCCGTACGTGAGCTTGGGCCCCGTGCTCTCTACAGAGAATACGGAAGAATGGGAGAACGGTGAGAATGGACACGCAAGCTCGTGGATAATCGGGGAGGAATTCTTTCTGTTCTATCAGGCACGTTCACAAACTATAGTGGAACCCAAAGAAGCGAACTCGTGGCGATACGGGATTGCAGTGTTCAGTGTTCAAGATATTATGCGAGAGTACGCAATTGCGGTTGATCGCTCCAGGGCACCAGGAAGCAAGTAATTCACATTTAGAACCTTGCCATCTAGAACAATCCCTAAATTGAGAAAATTAAAACCGCCCTTTCGGGCGGTTTTAATGTTTAAGTACGTTGAGGTTCCTCTACTTCCCCAATACTTTTACATAGTACGAGGTACTTCCATAGAGGGTGTAGTCTGCACCACTCTCCCCCGTCGCTACTGCGTACACTTCTACCTCAGAACCAATCTTGCTCTCAAGGTCGCCAATGGACTCTACACCCTTGACTGAGCCAACCGGAGGAATATTGATTCGCATACCTGTAAGAAGAATGACTTTCTTGCCATCCACCGTAACGCTACAAACTCCATCAGCAAAGCAGCTTGTGTCTACTGCAGAAAGTTTGCCGGTGAATGTCGTCGGGGTGTGTAGGTTCCCGTTTATTACTGCACGAGTCTTTACGCCAAAGTATCCGTGAGCAGGAGTGATTGTGAATGCAGCTTGAAACTCCGCGAGGGCGTTCTTAGTGAGCTGACCGAAGTAGCCTGTAGTACCTACCGCCATAAGCGCTCTTGCCGCCGCCCCCACATTCTTTCCTATAAGAAAGTGCTGGAGCCACGTTACGTCTGTTCCCCGACTACCATGCTGCAAGTCTTTCTTTGGAGCTTGTGCGTCTACACTACACTCTCCCTCATAGAGAAGAGTGGCTTTTCCTGCTGCAAGTGCGCAAGAGTTTCCATACGTCTTGATAGTGTTGTCGGCTGCCTTTCCGCACACAGGAGCGTACTGCAGAGTACACGCCATTGGCTCTTCCTCGTCTACCGGAGTGAAGCCAAGAGCGGCCATAGCTTTAGTAGCCACTGATACCGAGCTGTAGCTTTTGTTTAGAGAAAGACTGTCGGTAGAATAGCCGTCAGTTCCGTTTCCGTCTGCATAAATAGCCCATACCGTGCCAGCTTTGAATGCTGCATATCCGTCGTCGTATCCGCATGCAGCAGAGCTCGAGCGAGTACGCACCGTCACCGTCTCACCTACAGAACCCTTATAGGTTTCGCCGACAGCGAAAGTGACGTGGTAGTCACCGTTTATACTCTTGTCCTGAGCAACACTTTTTACCGTACCTACAAAAGCCACATCACTCTTAGTGAGATTCTCTGAAGCAGATGGTGGGTAGCCGGGCCCTGGACTACACGCATAAGACACACTGGGCGCGGTCATAGTGAGTACGGCGATGAAGGCGAATAGGAATAGTAGTTTCTTCATGAGAGGTAATTATAAATACAAAGAGTGTGTCATATAAGACGACAGAGATAGCCGTTTCTTACAGGCTAGCATCTGGACCGGCCGTGGGTTTATCTCCACTGTAATAACTTCCTTTGCTGCTGTCCGAGGGCGTAACCCCAATTTGGCATATGTGTGAGGAAGATAGAATGGGGTCAGGAATGATATTGGAACCCTTTCATTAACATGCTAAGGTTCGACCAGATTCATTCTCTGGGAGGTCGAAATGAAGAAACTAGCCGTATGGGTCAGGAGTGTCGGCTTATGTGTCGCGCTCTTCACTCCCCTATGGACCCTTGCGATCATCACCTTTTTTCTGCTCATCTATACAGGCGACGAGGTCAGTCGGACTAAGATGAAGATGTTCAAGACCAGTCCCTTCATCCGAGTCTGCGCCGAGCTTTCTGCCCTCCTCGTCGCCCTGGCCAGCATCGCCATGCTATTGCATGGAAACGCTCGCATAGTGAGCGTTTCCATTGCAGTGATACTGGCCATACTGACCCTTCCGCGGTTCTTTCATCTCTTTTCACTCACCAACCAGTACCGTGCGTCTGGGCTCGTAAAGCCACGTCACGGGGAAGTTTCCAACGATTGAATAAACGCAATAGGATTGGACGATGAGACCCTCTCCGTCCGCCTACTCGTTTCAAGAATAGGAGAAAAATAAACCGCTAGCGGAAAATTGTCCGTTGGGCGGTTTTCTGTTTCTACAACTCGATTAGCTCAAGAAGTGAGGTCAGGAGCCTTTCGTTATTGCTGGCCGTCTGGGACGATATTCGAACAATTATTGGGAAATCCTTCACGACTACTTTAGTCGCAACAGCTATCTTAGTAAGCAGCGAGCACTCTGTTGACGCACGCCTGTCCCTATTTCCGCAGAATCTTCTCTACAGGTCTTCCCTTTGCTAGCTCATCAACAAGCTTGTCCAAGTAGCGCACCTCTCGCATCACCTGGTCTTCGATGTCCTCTACGCGGACACCGCAAATCATACCGGTGATGAGTTTTCGTTTGGGATTAAGCTTAGAAGCTTCTTTGAAAAACGCTTCGAAGGTAACCTCTTTTTTAATCTGTGATTCAAGCTTTCTCTGAGTGTATCCTGTGAGCCAACGAATGACTTCATCGACCTCATCCTTCGTTCGCCCCTTCTTCTCTGCCTTGGTGATATACATCGGATATACCTTCGCAAAGATCATTGCGTACACGCGCTTTAAAGTTGCTTCGCTAGCGGGCTTCATAGAGACAAGTATAGCGAAAAGTTTCTTAAGATTCGAACTGATTTCGGGGAATAGTATTGAGAAGAATACTGATACTCGAGGTAGCTAGAGCAGTTTTACAGGGGCTCGGTTGAGATGAGACGTTTCTTCAGTTTTAGTCAAAAAGATACAGTTTGGTAGAAGAAGGATATGCAATTTTCTGATGAACAAATTGCAACAGAAGAAGATGCACTTGGAAGAGAAGAACGGAAGCCGCTACCGCCGCTCGTGAAGAAGATGCAGCTGGCTAATAGTTTCCAGTAAGTGTCCTGTCATACTCATACTCATAGTCCTTCAAACCGCGGATACCGTTTTCGTCAAAATCTTTGAGAATAGATTTTAGTTTTAACTCTCCTGCTGAGGCCTTTGCGCGAATATAATTTTTAGATTCGTTCTTGTTTCCAAAAGGATGCCGTTGTGGCTGAACAACGTCAATCTCGAGGATTGGTTTATTGAAAACCTGCTCATTGAAATAAACCATTACTCGCTTATGTACTATTTCAACGTAATTCTTCTTTCCGTCTTTAGGATTAAAGTATTCCCCATGTGCTAACCGATTTCTAAGCCCGTTTCTCTCCGCAAATATCTCCTTTGCTAGTTTCTTACCTAATATCTTCTCTAAATAAGGATATTTCTTGTATTCCTTTTTATCGCGATGGCGTGCAAGCGCTTCAGTTGCCGAAAACATCAACAACAACTTTGATGGATAGCTATGCGTATTTATCGCGTCATTCCAGAAATAGAAGAATTCATCCGGTATAGACTTGGCTTTCAGTAAATACTTCAGTCCTTCAAGTTCTTTCTCCATGAACATTAGCCCCCCCTGCCGTGCTGTCTTCTGTATACCGAAAAAAGGCTATATCAGTGCCAATCTTATGTATTAGAAACGGCTCTAGTTGATGCGCGATATAACTTTGAGATATGAAAGCTACTCTCGGTATTATCTTGATTAGTCGCCTAGAGAACGTGCGGTACGCAGCAGATATAGTCTTTGCTTTTATAGTCGACTCAGCTAGCCACCAGTCTGTAAGCCAACCATCTCCCCAGTTGAAGTTCCAGTGAGAGAAATGGATGCCATTCATCTCAAAGGATGCGGGTGTATCTCTCGATACGTTCACGGCACACTCCGCTAGAGAAAGAATTCGCTGTTCAATCTTATACTCATTCATTGCTTTTTTATTCTAGACACATCTAGTCTTTTGTATACGTGAGCCAATAAATTGATAAAAAGGGTCAGGAGCCTTTCTTTATTGCTGGCCGTCTGGAACAGTATTCAAACGGAACTAATTCCTATGGATTAGATACTGACGCAATGATGCTCTGAACCCACCGGACCATTTCGTACTTTCTGGATTTGCTTCCATTTCTGCGAACACCTCACGAGGATCAGCCCAGAATACTCCCTCGATCTCTTCTTCTTGCAATTCTCCAGGCTCAGCTTCGCAATAAAACATACCCATGACGTGGGTACGATTTTCTATGAACGCAGGCGGAGATTCATATGACGATATGACACCGAAAGAGACGAGGTCTGTATTTGTGATACCTAACTCTTCTTGTAGCTCACGTCGAGCCGCATCTTCGTATGTCTCACCAACATCAACATGACCTGCGGATGAATGATCAAGACGTCCACCCTTGCGAATCTGAATAAGAATTTCTCCTTTTTGGTTCGCTACATAAACCACTGCAATGCGATGAGGCGTACCCGTACGATGCGCTTCCTCTCGAGACATCGTTCCAACTATCTCATCTTTATCATTTACGACGATGACATCACTCATACAAGCAGTCTACCTTACGAGCTGGCCGTCTGGAACAATATCCGCACGATTCTCATAAAAACACTCCCCGTTGCCGAAGCAACGGGGAGAATATTCTAACGGACGTATAGTTCCGCCGTTCTTATAAACCTGCGAAGGAAATCACCACCGACACTCGTTCCGAGCCATTGAAGCGTCGAACTAATGACTTGGATATCTCGGTCCGTCACCGTCTCTTCGTGCATGATTGCGTTGATCGGAGTGAGGCCATAATTAATACTCGGACATGGTATGCACTCCGCTTCCCACATCTCGGCCATGGTGTGCTCGTTGTTCCGATCAGGCCATTCTAGGCGAGTTACCCAGTTGGCCAGGCGTTTTGCGAGCGGTGCCTTGGACTTCTCCCGTTCGCTTGAGGACGGACGAATGAATTCTAGTGGTTCTGCACGATCTCGGTACCTGATTTCGGGCAACTTCCTGCCTTCGATGACGCGCTGCATCTCGGCCATTGCCCAGGGGAGTTCGATAGTTCCTTCTTCGACACGTCGAGCGATCTCGTTAACGCGTCTTTGAAGTAATCCGAGCTCATCATTCGAGAGCCGGGTAACCGTCTTCGACAGCGGTGCCGTCTGCATGGTGACAGTCCTTGTGATTGAGGTTGAGAATGTACGCTTACTGAAATCAGTTCATCATCATTATTATACAAAGTCAATTGCTGGCCGTCTGGGACGGTATTCGAATAGCCTACTTTGAATCAGCTTCTTTACATTTATCACATTTCGAACCAGAGTGAGGGTTTTCTACAGGATCTTTGCACTTTCCTATATGAGGTAGATAGTACTTTTCACACTAACAAATATAAGCACTCATAAATTAGATGGGAATTTGGTACGACGCAGGGACTTTAATGAGGTAATCCGTCAGCTTCATTACGCTCGATAGCAAGTCGCACCACCTCTTCCTGATCTTTAAGATCTGGGAAGCGATATGAAACGGTACTTCTGTCGATATATGCCATCCGATAATCCTCAACCATACTCTCAACGGTAGGATATTTTTCTTCAAGTTCTTTGATTTGTGCATCTGCTTCTCTCTTCATGTCTGCAAATGATTCCATTCTTGGTCCTTCAATTGACATAGGTTTATGTATTAGGGCTTTCATCAATTATGCCACATTTACGAGCTGGAGTTTGGTACGACGTTGGAACCTTCCTAAATCTATAATCCTTTGGTTTCTTTCCTTATCATTTGGATAATTTCAGGAAAGGTTGGGACTGTGAAGTGTCCTTGTTTCCCTGGGTATATCTCAACATGCGCTTTCGGCAACTTTTTCTGGTATTTCTCTGCATGAGAAGCCGGCACGACATCATCATCCTTCGAAAACAGAATATGGATGTTCTTGCAATTCTTTTCAATCAAAGAAAGATTGCTCTTGAGATTGAATCCACCAACTAAATCTTCTGTAGGCAGATCTCCATCGAATGGGGCACATACTAGATACACTGACAACGCTTTCTTTGGCAATTTGTTTTCAGATAGATACTTTGCAAGAAATATTCCCCCAAGAGATGATCCAATCAAAATGTAGTTACTATTAAGTAAGGGTATATATCTTTCAAAAGCAATCTTCCAATCCCGATATTGTGCATTATCCGGGAGGGGCATTCGGGGTCTGATAACGTCAAAACTCTTTTCTAATTTTTTCTCAAGATCTGCCTCCCAGTAAGGTCTCTTCTCAGTAGAAACTTTTCTCGTCCTTAGCCAATGTAGATAGTCCTTCTTACTTTTGAAAGTCATTCCTCCATGAACCATGAGTATTTGTAGCTTCTTTTTCATGCACAAATTATACCAATTTTACTGGCT
>OFRG01000191.1_pt1 | contig 26722 bp, 15 predicted proteins | sample 1543071 | NCBI WGS metagenome assembly OFRG01 (sample SAMN07774222, study PRJEB24372) | wastewater metagenome | isolation source: WWTP Verbania (Effluent) | place: Italy: Verbania | collected 2015-12
GGCGTCACGACCGTGACACCTATTCAAGATAGTGAAGGATATCTAGAGTTTGAAATCAGCCTCTGTCCACCCTCCCACCATGAGCCATGACTTGAAAGCCGGCACCCTCCGCGCTAGCAAAACCACATTCCTTTTGCCATAAAGATCGAGGTTGTCATCATCAATATCCGTCCCCGCGATCTTCCCGACGGTTTCCGAACGAGATGCCAACACCTTGCCTAGCAATCCCCCTCTTCGCAAACCATCAGTTGGGTTGACCTCAAGAATAGGCTCCAAAGCGACCGAAATCTGCTCCTGGCTGTATCTCTTACCATTAAATACCATTGTCGAAGCATTGAGGTACCCAGTAAAAATCCTCAGCTCAGGCACGTATCGCTTAGCATAATCGGTAGAAAACACGAATATTTCTGAAGCGGTCTTCGGCGAATCAAATTCGTACTTCAAATATTCGAGATACCTCAATGCCGAAGCATACTGATTCAACCCGACGATCACATCGCGCGTTGGGATAGCCGGGATATCTCCATCCACGATTTTGCGTACGTCATCCTTGGCCTGCTCCATATACACAGCCGATTTCTTCGGAAATTTCTTCGGCCGAGTTTTGACGAATTCCGGCATGACAGCGTCTTTCGGAGCCAGTCGTTTGATAAGCACCGCGAGATAAGCTAATTTGGCATACTGATTCGCGATAGTCGAATGCATCGCCACATCAGCATATCCCCGCTCTGCCATTGCCTCCATATAGGAGAGACTCACCAGCAAAGCTGCGTCATGAAAGGTGTGTTGAAATGTACCTGCCTGGATCTGTTTGATCGTCTCTGGATGTGACTTGGTCGCGTACTCATTCAAGAACGCTAGCTCCGGATGAGCATTGATGAAATTATATATTTCATAAATATCGCCCCCGTTATCGAAATACCGGTGCAAGATATAATAGGCTGTCGACTTCGTATCAGCCGTATTGACCCCGGCGCGCACATCCTCCAAAAAAAGACTCTGCAGCGCTGCCGGATTATCTTCCAGCAGAGCGAGATAATATGCCTGTGTATGCTTCTCTTCGGCAGAGCTCGGTTCCTGCTTCTTCTGTCCGAACAACAGAAAATACGCTGCCACCGCAGTAAAAATCGCTATAGAAACACCGAGAAGAATCAGGAGCAAAGAACGTTTATTTTTGATTTCCATAGAGCCCTAAAATATTTTTCTTTTTCCAAAATAACGTCTCTTCAGCCCTATCCTGCACTTCCGTCGGCGCAACAGCCATCACCGCCACCACCATCGCCACCACCACCGCCATCACCACCGCCACCGCTGTAGTAATTGATACATTGAGCATCTGTCCACAAGGCTTGATTACACACAAGATCCGCATGCGCCTCCGGAGCCAAGAGAGACTCGCTCTTGGAATAGTTGGATCGGAAATAACTGCCGATGGCACTCAGCAAACTGGCAACAAAAATGCCTAGGAAAAAAACGATTTTCTTTCTCGCCTGGCCGACCATATGCTTCGACAACAATGATTTATATTGCTTTGATTATTATACCACTGAATATCTTTTAAACAAATCAAGAAGAAAAATCTTTCATCTTTTTTTCAAACACCCGTTGCATGCTAAAATTAAATCCGTATTCATCTAGCAAAAACTATGCCCCGTACTCCGCTTCTCCTCCTGGCTGCGTTTACGATTCTTCTGATATCCATCGCCATCTGGACTCTGCGTGCCCCTCTCAGCTTCCAGCTTGTCCGTCACCTCCAGGCAGATCAGATTGCTCGTTCGCTGAATCCCACCAATCCTGATCTCCTCATGGCTATCGGTAACAGTTTTTTCGGCGACGGCCGGATCTACGATCAAACAAAAGCTTATGAGGCCTTTTCCGAGGTCATCAAGCAAGATCCCGGACGCGTCGAGGCTCACTACCAGCTCGGACGCATCTATTTCATCAACGGGCAATTCGAATCGGCCATCACTGAAATAGAGACCGTCCTTCGTCTCAATCCGGATTTCAAAAAAGCCTATTATATGTACGGCCTCATCAGCGGCTATAAAGGAGACCTTAATCAAGCCATCTGGGGTTTCTCTGAATTCATCGCTCGCGACAGCTTCAACTGGGCCGGTTACAACGATCTTGCCTGGATTTATTTCAAGCAAGGAGACTACGAGAAAACCCGAGAAATCGCCTCTCAAGGACTCCGCCAGGCCCCAAGTAACCCCTGGCTCCAGAATACCTACGGTACCGCTCTGCTCAATCTCGGGGATCAGGAGCAGGCTCGGACGATATTCACTGCTGCACTCAAGACCTGCGAACAGATGCGCCCTGAGGATTGGGGTGGAGCCTATCCTGGCAATGATCCCGCCCTTTACGACCGAGGTCTCGGCGAGATGTGTATGACTATACGAAAAAATCTTTCACTCCTCACCGATGACTCGCATCCCTAAGAGCTTACTCTCTGTAAGCATCCAGTGTTTTCCTCTTCTACACACGTGGGAAAATATATATTTATAGTATATACTAGCGGTATATAAACAAAATGATGCTTCTCTTATGAGATCGAATCTCTTCAAATCGCTCATGACTCGAAAAAAGTCGGCTTTGGTTGTTTCGATAGCTGCCGTTGCGATACTCATTACTGGTTCCATAAGCCTGCGAGCATGGAGTCTGCAGGACAAAATCGCCTCTTCTTCTGAAATCGGCATCGCGGAATCCTCACCGGCCGGTGAATCTGGCGGCGCAATCATTCCGGCCTCTTGCCCTTCCAGCTTGCACGATGACCCCTGGTACGGCACACCCTGCACTCAGTGCAATATCTGCGGAGTCTGCAATGTCGGCGCCTATCAATGCACCGGCAATCTGATGGCGGGGAATCGTTGGTGGTCTTCTTGGTGGCTCATCATTCTCGGTATACAAGATTGGTCTCCGATCGGTGGTGGTGCTCCAGGAGCCTGCAGCGTCGGGCCACCGGCAAATCCAGCCTGGCTCGGAGGAGTCTGCTATTCCTGCAATGCCTGCGGTAACTGCACGGCCGGCACCTATAACTGCGCTGGAGTTTGTAGCGCTGTCGCGCCATCCGGCGCCAGCTGCGATCTCGCTATCTGCCAAGGTGCTTGCAATGCCGGAGCGAGTAGCATCCGCAGCGCTGGTGGCACCTTTACCGTTGCATCCGGAAGCAATGCTACTCTCAAGGCCTGTCATTATGATACAGCCGCCGTAGGAGCCTGCGAGGGTGGCAACGACGTCACTGGCGCCGCTCTCTGGAATGATACCAATGCCCCAAAAGATGTCTCCTACTTTAGTGCTCCCGGAGTCATCAATGCCCGTTTCCTCAACGGACAAGAAAATCTCACGGCGCGCTACGGAGCTCTACCAACCAAGAACGCTACGATTCAAGCCGTCTGTATCCTCAAGGTCTGTGGACCACTCACCACCAAGAGCGTCACGGATACCTACTGCCCAGATGAAACCAAGGACACCGGCATCTCCGATGGCTGCGGTGGCACCATCACCTGCCCTGGCACACGCTACTGCGATACTAACTGGAAGGAAGTCGCTCCATAAGACGGAGCTTCTCCGTTTACCGGAAACAAAACCCCGGCCTAATCAGGCCGGGGTTTTTCATACACACTCCGCTATAACGATACTTCACTCACAGTGTTTCTTATTACAAGAAGCCCTGTATATATCACATTTCTCCGTACCATTCTATCACTCTCAGCGAGTCATCCATTATTCCTATTCCCCTCTACAAAATTCCTTCTCTTAGCGCTTCATCATGAAGTTACCACGAATCCGGGTTATGCCGCGGGCCCGGACTCCTGCTTGAGCATCGACCTTAGCCTCGGTAGTGATGATATATGCCCGGCCGGTATCAGTTGAATAATTATAGGCTCCGACGGCGATATCTGTCTTGCCATCAGAGTTGAAATCGCCGGATGCCAGCGATTGTCCAAATAATCCTGGAGTTGCTTCCGATATATAGTCTGCTGATGCCTGAACGGACGGGTACGATCCGTCGTTATAGAAGACGAAGAGAAGGCCGAAATTTCCACCATACCCATTAGCACCCGCCGCCAGATCAGTTCTCCCATCAGCATTGAAATCTCCTGCGACTAAAGACTTCCCGAAGTCATTGCTTCCCGTAATCTGTACTTCCGCTCCAGAAGAAAGCGCTGGATACGATCCATCATTATAGAAAACGAAGACCTTTGAGGAATACCAACCAGAAACTGCCAAGTCAATTTTCCCATCAACATTAAAATCTCCTGCGACTAAGGAAGTCCCAAAATATTCATTGGCGGCCGTGCCAAAAATCGTCACGTCCGATGTCGCCGCGGTCGTCGGAATAGATCCGTCGTTGTAGAAGATATTGACTCGGCCGAAATATGATGAGTACGAAGCCCCTCCGACGGCGAGGTCAGTACGGCCATCAGCATTGAAATCCCCTGTGACTAACCCTCCATTTGCCAAACCATAGCCAGACCCCATATCGCCGGAAATCGTCACGTCAGCCGTAGCAGCAGTCGTCGGAATAGATCCGTCGTTGTAGAAGATATAGGCGCGGCCGCCACCGGAATTATAACCGCTCGAACCGACCACCAGATCAGTCCTTCCATCAGTATTCAAATCTCCCGTGGTTAACCCGCTTCCAAAAGAATCGCTCGCCGCGGTGCCAGTAATCGTGACATCGGCAGTAGCGGCGGTCGTCGGAATAGATCCGTCATTGTAGAAGATATAGGCGCGGCCAGTACCGGAAGAATAATACCGCGCACCGACTGCGAGGTCGGTCTTGCCATCGGCATTGAGATCACCGCTCGTCAGAGCAATACCGAAATAATCCCCTGCCGCTCCTCCGGTAATAATCACATCAGCGGAAGCTGCTCCGCTCGGATAAGTACTGTCATTGTAGAAGATATAGGCGCGACCGGTATTGGAGGAATAACCATAAGCTCCGATAGCAAGGTCAATTTTGCCATCGGCGTTCCAGTCACCCGACGTCATCGCGCCGCCGAAATAATTGCTCGTCGTCTCACCAGTTATCGTCGCATCGTTCCAGGTGTAGAGGTAGACCTTGCCTTTGCTAGAGGCATAATGGTCAGCCCCGACTACCAGATCAATCTTTCCATCAGTATTGAAGTCTCCTGCGGCCAGAGCAATGCCGAAGTACCCTCCTGTCGTCTCGCCAGTCAGGATAATATCAGCCGTAGCAGCGGTGGTCGGAATCGATCCGTCATTGTAGAAGATATAAGCGCGGCCGGTATAAGTAGCATACGAATGCCCGGAAAAAGCCAGATCAACTTTCCCATCGGCATTGAAATCCCCCGAAGCGATGCTGGCTCCGAAATAATCACCGCTACCTGAAATAACGATATCTGCTGAAGCGGCGGCACTCGGATAAGAACCGTCATTATAAAAAATATAAGCACCGACACCCATAGCTCCGACTACCAGATCCTGTTTCCCATCAGCATTGCAATCCACGGCAGCAAAAGCACTGCCAAAATAGCTCCAAGTCGAATTTCCCGTAATGATAGCATCAGCGCTCCCAGCAGCAGTCGGGATAGAGCCATCATTGTAGAAGATGTAGGCGCGGCCGGTAATCGTAGCATGCGATGTCGCCCCGACCGCCAGATCAATCTTGCCGTCGGCATTCCAGTCACCAGCACCGAGCGCAAATCCAAAAGAATAACCTGTGGCTTCGCCGGTAATAATGACATCAGCCGTGGCAGCAGTGGTCGGAATGGAACCGTCGTTATAGAAGATATAGGCGCGGCCGGTGCCGGAAGAATAAAGATCGGCACCGACAGCAAGATCAATCCGACCATCAGTGTTCCAATCACCGACCGCCAGGGAATAACCGAAACCAGATGAGCCTTCTCCCGTCAAGCTGATATCAGCGGAAGTATACGTTGATGGATACGACCCATCGTTGTAAAAGACATACGCGCGATTGACATACATATCCAACGAATAGGTACCGACGATAAGATCAGTCTTGCCATCACTGTTCAGATCACCCGCTTCCAGGGCGTGCCCGAAATAGTACGATGTCGCACCGGTAATAACCACATCAGCGCTCGTAGCAGACGCGGACAAGGAGCCGTCATTGTAGAAGATATAGACGCGGCCAGAGTTAGAAGAGTAGCTCTGCGCACCCACCACCAGGTCCATCTTCCCATCAGCGTTGAAATCACCTGCTGCAAAAGCCGACCCGAGACTGCTTGATGCTTCACCCATGATTGAGAGCTCCTCTCCGGCCCCGCTCCCGGTCTGAGTACGGAACGGCGTGGTGAGCGGGACAGATTGAAGCTTCCAGGAAAAATTCTCCCGGGTTTCGTAGAAATAGATCTTGCCAGTATTGGAAGTATTACCATAGGCTCCAACCACGAGATCGGTCCGGCCATCGACGTTAAAATCGCCAGAAACAAGGGAGGATCCAAAGAGGTTTCCCGCTGCTTCACCAGCAATCTTCACATCAGCTGATGTCGCTACTGTCGGATACGCTCCATCGTTATAGAAGATATAGGTATTACCAATAGTAGCCCCATAGAGGCCATAGGCACTCGCAGCAAAATCAACGCGCCCGTCGGCATTGAAATCACCTGATACTAATGCGTATCCAAATGTCTCATAATTCACACCTGGGTCAATGATGACATCCGCCGTAGCAGCGGTCGTCGGGATGGAGCCATCATTGTAGAAGAGGTAGACACGGCCCGAAGAAGAATTGTAACCTGACGCCGAAACCAATAAATCTGTTGCGCCATCAGCATTGAAATCACCCACCTCCAGTGCCGTTCCAAATATAGTTGATGCTTCGCCTGTAATCGTCACATCAGCCGTAGCAGCGGTCGTCGGGATGGATCCGTCGTTGTAGAAGACATAGGCGCGGCCGGCATTAGACGAGGCTCCATAAGCACCTACTACCAGATCAACCTTGCCGTCAGCGTTGAAATCCCCCGTGTTGAGTGCTACACCAAAACGCGCCGTCGTTCCATCCCCAGTGATGGCAATATCCGCTCCAGAGGCACTCTCGGTAATGATGCTTCCATTATAAAATATATAAACAAAACCAGTCCCGCTCCCGGAATAGTATTGCCAGGCACCGACAACCAAGTCTTTCTTCCCATCAGCATTGAAATCCCCCAACGTAAAAGCATTACCAAAATTATCATTCCCCGTAATTCCCGTAATAATCACATCCGCCGTGGCAGCGGTGGTCGGGATGGATCCATCATTCCAAAATATATATGCTCGGCCCTGGTTACCAGAAGCACCTATGGCTCCGATGACGAGATCAGCCTTACCATCAGCGTTCCAATCCCCCGTTGCTATCGCTCCGCCAAAGAGATCGCTTGCAGCTTGACCTGTGATCGTGACATCTGCTCCGGTCGTACTCGTCGCGTAGTTTCCGTCATTGTAGAAGATATACGCTCGGCCGGTACTCGATGAATAAACCGGAGCGCTGACAATCAGATCAACACGGCCGTCAGCGTTCACATCTCCAGCAGCGAGAGTGCTCCCAAATTTATCCCCTGTCGCTCCGCCAGCAATGCTCTTGTTCGTATTCACCTGCCCGTTTTGGGAGTAGAAGATATAGGCGCGGCCAGTACCGGAAGAATAATACCGCGCACCGACTGCGAGGTCGGTCTTGCCATCGGTGTTCCAGTCACCGGAAGCGAGAGAGAAGCCAAAAGAGTCACCCGCAGTTTCACCAGTAATGATGACGTCGGCGGTGGCAGCAGTGGTCGGGATGGAGCCATCGTTGTAGAAGATATAGACGCGGCCGGTATCAGAGGAATACCAAGCAGCTCCGACCGCTAGATCCATCTTACCATCGGCATTCCAGTCACCGGAAGCAAGTGAACCACCAAAAGCATTAGCAGTGGTTTCACCAGTGATAATAATATCAGCACTGGCAGCGGCAGATGGATAACTTCCGTCGTTGTAGAAGATATAGGCGCGGCCAGTAGAGGAAGAATACCCATAGGCTCCGACAGCGAGGTCGGTCTTACCATCGGCATTCCAGTCACCAGAAGCAAAAAAATAACTAAAAAAATCATCTGTCGCCTCCCCCGTAATCACCCCATCCGCACCCACCGCGGAGGCTGACATGCCTCCATCCTGGTAAAAGAGATAGACACGGCCAGTATTTGCGGAGTAGATAGAAGCCCCCACCGCCAAATCCACCTTCCCATCAGCATTGAAATCACCAGATGCCATCGCGTATCCAAACTGGCTCGCTGCCTCCCCCGTAATCACCTCCCCGGTATTGGAAGTCGAGGGAGCGGTAAACTGGAGCGTCGGATCAAGAGCGATGGGATAGAGATCGTCTTGGAAGGTAAGCTCAAGAGAGAGGGTTTTAGTGGTTTCATCCCAGGTCCATTCGGCTTCATGCCGCTCTCCGTCTTTGTCATAGAAGAAAGGCTTCGGGATGATGAGATCAGGGGTTTGATTCGAATTCAAGATATCTGATCCCATCTCTTGTTCGAGGGTACGCTGGGCTCGTTCGAGAAGAGAAGGTTCTACTTGGGCTTGAGCCTCTTGATTCTTGAGGGCTTGGTCTCCCCAGTAGAAGAGTTCGGCATGGCCATCTTCGTTGATCTTTACCTGGGCATGCTCAATACGGTAGGCTTCTTGTTCGATACCATTGCCTTTCTGGTAGAGGGTCCAGGATTTGAGCTTTTTCTCATCGGTGGCTTGGTCTTTCTTCAAGGTATAGAGTATGGTTTTTCTTTGGTTTGAGTAGGCGAGGTAGGAAGAAGCCTCTTCTCGTTGTTTGAAGCGATCTTTCAGTTTCTGCCAGAGGGAAAGAGACTCTTCAGACGAATCTGAGAGAAGGCTTGGGGTGAGATCCTGGTTCTTCAGGTCTTCGAGGGTGATGATTCTTTGTTCATCGAGCTTGATTTCGAGGGGTTTACCGGATTCCTTGGGGAAGACGAGGGAAAAGACAGATGGAGTCTCTTCTTTCTTTTCTTGGTTGGCGTAAGAGATATCGATGCCTTGTTTACCGTTGTCTTCCATACGGAAGACTCCGTCTTCCTCATGGATGGGAAGAGAGGCTATCTGGGAGAGGTCTTGTTTGGTGTGTTCTCCGGCTTGATCGTAGGGCTGGAGGATATCGGTCAGAGTCTCTGTCTCTGAACGGGAAAAGAGCCAGAGGAAGGCTGGGAGGGAGAGGAAAGCGAGGGTGAGGAGAAACTTTCGATACATGGAAAAGGAATGCAAATGACGAAATTCGAAAGCCAAATGACGAATCAAAATCTAAACCTACGCGTGGATATTCAGGAGGAGCGATTACTTTCCAGATGCTCGGGAATTATGGATGATTTTCGAAAAAATAAGAGTTAATTCCTGAACTTCTTTCCAAGGCATCCTAAGTTCCGATTTTTTCCCTGGCTCTAGCAATGATAGCATACGGAGCCAATACTTTGTTTCGCTCGATTCTTTCTTGCAGATACTGATCTTATGCTGAAAATCCTTCTTTGACTCAGCGCCATCAGCTTCGCAATAGTTGGCACCAACACTCGTACCTGAGCGTATCAACTGGACCAGAATCGGCTTATTCAAAGTCGTCTCTTTAATTGATTTCAATAGCTTGATCAGATTTTCAGAAAATACCGCTGTCCTTTCTTCAAGATCATATACTCGCTTTCCAGTGCTCATATTTCTGATTTCCAAGGTTCAATGTTCATTGTCTAGTATTTTATATCTCTAGGAATCAGGGCTTGAGATTTTGGGATTGATTCGTTATTTGGCTTTCGGATTTCAGCATTGCGAAGCTAACGGCCCTTGCTGTACAGATTCCGGATTTCAGCGGTGGTGAGGGCACGGTTGTAGATACGAGTCTCATCGAGACTTGCCACGATTTTTGCGCCTCCGGTCTGAACTGCCGACCAGCGCACACCCTGGGTCGTGTTGGTAGCCTGAGGTGTCCCTGTCCAAGCCATCGAGTCCTCAAGATTGCCATCAATATAAAGCTTGCCGCCAGAGCTATCTACCACAAAAGAGACATGGTGCCACTGATTATCACTCACAACCGTCTTTGAGCTCATACCATCACCACCATCATAAACATAGTCAGTCCCACTACTGCTCGTCAGATACCAGGCTCGGATTTTTCCACTTAGCAGATTGATGGCATACCCATTCGGAAACTCATACTTATTGAGGATATATCGTCTCGTCCCATCATTCACACCGGTTTTGATCCAGGTCGATACGGTAATCGGGTAGGCGTTCAGCGCGCTATCGTGAGCGGTGATAATATAGTCGTCTGAACCATCAAAACTGAGCGCCTGGCCCATCTTGCCGATGGTCTTAGTCGGACCGTTAGTTAGAGTACCGTTGTTGCCCTTGCCGCTGCGGTCATAGGTCGTGGTTCCGGAGAAATCATCCCCGTCAAACGGCCAATAGCCGACCAAGCCAGTGTCTACCCCGGTCGGCGCGGTGGTCCGGTAGAGCCGAGAGACTTCCTCATCCGAGAGTGGGCGGTTATAGATGCGGGTTTCATCTATCGACCCTGTAAAATTTTCTGTACCGGAATCATAATACCGCGCCCCTATAGCAATCCCGGGGCTCGCATTATAACCACTAGCATATGTTCCGCTTCCGCCGGCATCGGCGCCATTGATATAAAACTTATAGTTTCCCGCCGCATCATTGGTTACGACTACATGATTCCAGATTCCGCCAGTTATCTTATTCGTAGAAGATCCGGCATTAGCGACACCAGCTGCCAATAAATTCAAAGTTCCTGAACCGCTCGAATTGATAATACGGAATTGCGTACCGCCAAATGTAGTTCCTATAACCGTTCCATCCGTTCCTGAAGTCCACTTCACCCAAGCAGCATACGTAAGCACACTAGAATTCATTGTGCGATTAGCAGTAACATAATCATCCGTTCCATCAAACACCACCCCACCATTCACCTGCCCCGTACCCCAGGTCGGACCATTGGTCAGGGTGCCGTTGTTGCCATTGCCACTGCTATCAGTGGCGGTAGTACCGGAAGCATCATCAAGCTTCCAGTAGCCGACGAGGCCATCGGTGAGCGGGTCGGAGGCAGCGGTGTTTACCTTATCGGCTTTGCCGTAGTCATATTCCTCGCGGATCTCCTCGATCGAGAGGGCCCGATTGTAGATGCGAAACTCATCCAAGACACCCTGAGTAACACCCGCTCCTCCTGCAAAATAACTTCCTATGCGAGTACTCGTACCGATGTTCTTGCCTACATATGTATTGGTCCCTACCGAGACACCATTCACATATCCTGTTGCTGTACCGCTAGAACTATTGAGTACCCAGGCCAGATGCACCCATTCATTCAGTGGGATAGAATTTTCCGCTCCGATAGACTTCCATGTTCCGTCATAATACGATATTGCTCTAGCGGTCGGAGCGCTATATCCAGCATCAAGCACAAGACGACCATTATTAGTATCAAAAATATAAGTAGTACTTGTATCCGTTAATTTTGCCCAGGTTGAAAACGTATAGGTCTGCCCTGTCTGTGTGAGACTATCAATCTGCACTCCATTGCCAGCAGAAAAATCAAGCGCCTGACCAGTCTTGCCTAATACTTTGGTTATCCCTGATGTAATAGTTCCGTTATTTCCCGCACCGCTCCAGTCAGAGGCCGTCGTCCCTGAGACACTCTGCCCATCGAATGACCAGTAACCCTTGAGCCCGGTATCCACTCCTGTCGGTGCGGTAGTCCGGTAGAGACGAGAGACCTCGTCGGTCGAAAGCCCCCGATTGTAAAGACGGACCTCATCTATGGACCCATTGAAAATCAGGTCAGACAAATAGCGACCGCTTATCTCTAACCCATTTGCTCCGCTCGCTCCATAAGCAGATCCCGTCGTCAGTATATCCTGGTTAAGTGCGCCATCGATATAAATGGAGATATTATTATTCGCGCCGTTCGACGTATCCGTCTTGATGACAGCAGCGATATGGTGCCATTCGTTGGGAGTAATGGCTGTCTTAGATGTTCTCAAAGCTGCCAGCGGACCGCACGCACCGGCACCGAGCAATGATACGGTAACTTTATAAAAAGAGTCGATGCTTACCCCCCAACCTCCATTACACCGATCCTGTGCCGCTATATATCTGTCCGTCCCGAGCGTCTTAATCCATCCAGAAAACGTGAAGGTCGTATTGCCGAATTGCGCCGCTGCAACCGAAGGAATATTGATATAATCATTACTCCCATCAAAAGTTGTCGCACCATTGATCTGCCCCGTGCCCCAAGTCGGACCATTGGTCAGAGTGCCGTTGTTGCCATTGGTCGAAGAATCGATTGCGGTGGTGCCAGAGGCGTCATCGAGCTTCCAGTAGCCAGCGAGACCGAGAGCGAGAGAGTCGCGCTTATTGGAGGATCCTACCGTATCGGACTGGGTTTTCTGATAAAGATCTTGGACTTCGGCGGTCGTAAGGGCGCGGTTGTAGATGCGGACTTCATCAAGGGAACCGGGGAAATTATCATCATAATCACCAAGAGTCACCTGCTGTGTCGTCGTCGTCGCTCCCGGAGAACCGCTCCAGGCCCGCGATCCTCCGAGCACACCGTCAACATAGAGCTTGCCGCCAGAAGCATCCACGACGAAGGTCGCCTGATGCCAGTTATTGTCATTGTACCCAGAGAGATAGAAGGTGCAATTCGACGAATTATCATAAACATAGCTTCCGCTGCCACTGAAATACCACGCGCACAGCTGGCCATTGTACATAAAAATCTGATAGCCATTGGCTGATCCTCCGACGTATTTATTCACCAATCCAGGAATACCAGAAGCGCTCGATGTCTTGAACCATGTCGACACCGTCAATGGATAGCTATTCAGGTAGCTCTGATGCGGAATATCAGCGTACTGAGTTCCATCAAGACCGAGCGCTTGGCCGGATTTCCCCATTACCTTCATCGGATTGTTCGCGAGCGCTGCGTTATTTCCCTTGCCGCTGCGATCATACGCAATGGATCCCGAAATATCATCTCCGTCAAACGGCCAGTAGCCGACGAGACCGGTATCGATGCCTTGGGGTACCGCGGTCTGGTAGAGACGGAAGACCTCTTCATCTGAGAGCGTACGATTATAGACGCGAACCTCATCGAGAGACCCCCCGAGCGGGCTGTTGCCTCCAGTAAATACCCCCATCTTGAAACGCCCATCGCTCGGAACATATACACCAGAGCCATTCTCCTGTGCAGTCGTACCAGCTATTCCGCCGTTGTAATAGAACTTCGTACCAGTCGAAGTCAACGATCCATCCCAGACGACGACCACGTGCGTCCAGGTACTGAGCGGAAGAACGGCTGTTGAATGCGCCATCATATCACCCGTGCTCCCATCGACAGCCAATCGGATCGTCTGGGTGCCATGCCACGAATCTTTGGTAATTTCAAAGCCATTCGAAAAAGGGCCATTGCCTCCGAAATCATCGGAAAGCGTATTAAAAATCCCGCCGATCTGAGTCGGATTGACCCAGAACGATACCGTCGCCTTGGTCAGACTGGCTATCTGTGGACTATTCGATACGGAATTGATGCGATCATCCACCCCATCAAACACCACCCCACCATTCACCTGCCCCGCGCCCCAAGTCGGACCATTGGTCAGGGTGCCGTTGTTGCCATTGCCACTGCTATCGGTGGCGGTGGTACCTGAGGCGTCATCGAGCTTCCAGTAGCCGACGAGGCCTTGCTCGAGAGAGTCTTCGAGTCCTTGGTTGATACGGACGGCTGCTTGAGATTTCCAATACCAATAGCCTCCAGCCATGGCGGTGAAGATGAGGATGAGAGCGATGTATTGGAGGATACGATGGGCGGTGAGAGACATGCTGGCGAGAATAAAGAATTTTGAATATCGAATATTGAATGAAATCCTAAAACCGAATTCTGAATGGCGAATAAAAACACGAAAACTGAATAAAGCACAAATTTCAAATATCAAACCAATATTTAATTTCTAATTTTCAAACAATTTCCAATGAAATCCTAAAATTAGAGTTTGATTTGGTATTTGATATTAGGATTTTGGTATTTCTACGTATGGGTATTATACCAGAAGTCATGAGGATGGGCTCATGATTTTTGTGGTATACTGGGCGTGCATTAACCTCTCTCTATGGATAAGAAGATCTTCAAAGCCTACGATATCCGGGGCATCTACGGTACGGATTTCAACGAGACAGACGCCTACGCGATCGGCCGGGCGACGGTTGACTCTCTCGAATGCAAGAAGATCGCTGTCGGCCGCGATGCGCGCGCCTCATCTCCGATCCTCTTCGAAAGCTTCACCCGCGGAGCCATGGAAGCTGGCTGCGATGTCCTCGACCTTGGTGTCATCACGACTCCGATGGTCTATTTTGCCGCCGGCCGGCTCAATGTCGATGCCGCTGTCTCCATTACCGCCTCACACAACCCCCCGGAATACAATGGTATGAAGATCTGCCTCCGCGGCGCTATCCCCGTCGGCGAATCGAGCGGCCTCGCCGCGATCCGCGATCTCGCGCTCGCTGGTGAATGGAAAACCGCCGAACAGAAAGGTTCTCTCACTCCGGAAGATATCAAACCAGCCTACTACGGCTATTTCTCCTCCTTTGCCGCCCTCGGTGAGCAGCATTTCTCCGTCGTCATCGACACCGCCAATGCCATGGGCGTCCTCGAGCTCCCGATCTACGAGCAGCTCGCCGACAATCTCACGATCACCCGGCTCTACGATGATCTCTCGCATCCGTTTTCCGCACACGAAGCCAATCCGCTCAAGATTGAGACGCTCGACGAGCTCCGTGCGCAGGTCACGGCGTTCTCGGCCGACCTCGGTATCGCCTACGACGGCGACGCCGACCGCATCGGATTCGTCGATGAGACCGGGCTGCCGATCCCGATGGACCTCGTGACTGCCCTCCTCGCTAAGGAAGTCTTGAAACAGAAGCCCGGCGCTACCATCCTCTATGATCTCCGTTCTTCCCGCTCCGTCAAGGAATTCATCGAGGAGAACGGCGGCCGCGCGCTCGAATGCCGGGTCGGTCACGCCTTCATCAAGCAGCAGATGCGCGAGGCCGGAGCCGTCTTCGCCGGTGAGCTCTCGGGCCACTACTATTTTGAAGAGAACTCCGTCGCCGAGGCCGGCACGCTGCCCGCTCTGCTTCTCCTCAACCTCATGGCCGAGACCGGCCAGCCGATCTCCGCGCTCGTCGCCGAAACCAAGCGCTATTTCCACTCCGGTGAGATCAACAGCGAAGTGCACGACAAGGATGCCGTACTCGCTGCACTCCGCGAGCGCTATGCTGATGGCGCCCAGCACGAGCTCGACGGACTCAAAGTCGACTATCCCGACTGGTGGTTCAATGTCCGCCCGTCCAATACCGAACCTCTCCTCCGCCTCAATCTCGAAGCCGCGACGCCCGAGCTCATGGAAGCCAAGCAGGCCGAGCTCCTCGCGCTCATTCGCGGATAATACCGCGTCATTAACCAAGGACCGCGCTCAATTTGAGCGCGGTCCTATTTTTATTTTCAAACTAAGATAGCTCCTACGGCCGTACTTCCTTCCAGCTAAAGTCACGACAGACATTCTTTTCAGCGTTATCACACGCGGTTGATTCATTCCAGAAAAGACAGGCTGCGTTGATATTCGTCCTCGATTTGGTTTCAGTCGAACAGTCGCAGACACCATAAGCACCCGTGCTCGGGGTACAAGAGACATCGACATGAACAGTCTTTGAAGCGGAGCCACCAGGCCCAGTACAAGAGAGACCAAAATCAGAAGTAATATTCGCAGTCTGGCTCGAAGTACCCCCGGCTGGAGATTTTACTCCAGACCAAATATCAGATGAGGAGGCTATACAAGAAGTAGCGTCACTAGCGCTCCACACCATAGTTTCCGTATCCCCCTGAACAAGAGCGATTGGCCCGGTCGATCCATTTACGGTGAAAGAGATGATGGGACTTGCCTGGACAACAATATCCGTCCAAAGACCGCAGTTATTCATCTCATCCGCTTCGACTATGATACCTCCGCCTAATGACGAGGTCGCATCAGCACAGGCCCGCATGGAATACGTCCCCGCCGAAGGGAAAGTATAAGAAGCAGATGCCACGGCACTTCCTCCGGAACTGAGAATCGCCATACTAGAAGACGGAAGATCGGTAATCACACCACTACCGCTCGCCCCCGAAGCAACCTGGAAAAAATTTGAGAAGTTGGTACTTGTCGGATCAATTCCGACATTGCTTACTGTCGATGAAAAGGTCGTCAGAGAAGCCACTGCAGCCACAACCGGTGTTACCGGCCCAGCAACAAGATTGACGTTCGACAGGGGTGCGTAATTCCCAACAAAAGAAATCGTCGCACCAGCACTAGCGATAGAAAGTGACTGTGGTACAGGTGTGGTATAGCCGGAAATCGGAGCCCACGTAATAGTGTATACTCCGAGCGGCTCGCTCGCATACATCGTACTCATGCCTGAACCAGTAAGCATCACCGGACCAGTGATTGTCCAGGAAGCTCCCGCCATATTTGATGAAACACTGATAGCCCCCGCGAGCGGGCAGGTTCCGAGTCCTTGGGTCTGATTCCGAGTCACATCCCCAAGTACATGGCCTCCTGGAAAACCGCCGGTCCAGGTGAGAGGAAAGCAGTTCGTATGAACAGAGTGACCACCAGCGCCGCCATAGGCAGTACTTGTACCATACCCATAGCCGCCGACACCGCTCGGACCATAATAGTCAGTAGTCATATCACTCCCCATTCCCCCAGGAGCACCCCATCCACCACCACCACCGGCACCGCCATCACTACACATTATTCCTCCTCCCCAGAAATGAGCGCCATTGCTTCCTGCTGCACCACCAGAACCGCCAGCGCCACCCGTTCCTGTAGGAGAATCACACGCACCAGAGTCATTATTAGTCGCACTCCCGCCACCACCAGCACTCCCACCGTATCCGGCACCGGTATGATCCCCCGAAGAACAACCAAAACAATATCCTGAAGCGTTCGGCCCGATCTTGGCACAAAACCTACTCGCACCACCCGTTCCTAAAACAACACGCCCGCCGCCGCCGCCGGCCGGCCAAGTGCCTGCGGCCAGACCATACGATCCAGCATTGCCGGGAGCGCCACCGAAAATACGGTCCCCAAAAGACGTACTCGTAGAGCCACCTCCACCAGCGCCGCCGCCACCACTCGTACAAAAACTGACAACCGGTGCACCACCACCACCACCACCACCCAGAATAAAACCAGTCGAAGAAGAAGAAATTGTTGTCGGAACAGTCAGATTTATAGCCGGACCACCATCTCTGCCCTGTGTTAACGACCAGTCATAAATATCAAGAAACCCCCCATCTCCACCCCGTCCCATGATATATCCGTTATTGATAATGGTGAGCTGAGTATCGGATGGAAACCCAGCTGTATCAAGCGCGGGAAGAGAAGTATTGTCGGACCACACATACACCCCCCCATTAATCGTGAGGACAACTGGTTCGCAAGCACTCCAACCATTTGCAACTGCAACACTATAGACATTGTAGTTCTGCACATTAGAAGAAATAGTGAGGGAAACAGGATCACAGGCAGCTTCCGCGTATACCGGCATGGCAAGCGCAAACAAAGAAAAGGCAGCGATTGAAAACTTGTTTTTCATATTTCTCATTGTTTGGTCTCAATAGATGATTGCCTCTCAGACATCGCTTTCTGCAGGACATCTTTCAATCCTGGATTTCTCTCTCCTATTTCATCCAAAAAAGCCGCGACCGTCTCAGGAGAAACAGCAGTCCCTGGCTTCAAGGCATCTTTGAACTCCGGATGTTCTTTTATCATTTCAGCCAAAGCATCTTTCGACCTTTTCTGCGCATCCGCATCAGGAGTCGTTTGAATCGCCGGAACCGATGCTGTATCTGAAATCGATACACTCAAACTCACCTGTGATTTTTTCGGAGCATCAGCACCACTTACGACTACGTTCAACTCTACGTTTCCCTTGGCAGCATAAAAAGCACTAATACCATCAGAATCGTACCGATTTGAAATAACCCAGCCATTCTTGATAAAGAAGTCATCATAGAGAGAGCGGTTTTCTTCAATGGTCTTCGCAGATTGAAAAACCACTGCGAGCTGCTTCTGTCCAGAATAATCAAGTTGATAACTCTGACTAAAAACCACTCCCTGTTCTACAGGAATATCAGACGGAAAACCATCCGGTAGAGCATTATCAAAATCCGTCTTGGTAGGTTGTTGCTCCGCCGTCTGATCTACCCCGGGAACATTGGTCTCCAAAATGGAATACAGGGACCGAAAACGAAAGAAAAACACAGCAATAGTTATGGATACTATAATCGCTAGGAGCACCAAGAAACGGTTACGCATCTTATACATAAGAAAATTTTTGTATTTCTCTTTCCGTTAAGTTCCCAAAAGAAAAAAATTATTTTCTTTTATGACGAGTGGCAGAATCTCAAGCACCGTAACAGCACTTATAAAAAGTATACTACACTTTCAGTCTTTCCAAAAGAAATCAGGATCTGAAATTTACAGCATCACTATCTTTGGCGCAGACCGAGAAGCTCGCGCTCATCCGCGGATAAGAACACGGGAGTTTAAAACAGATTGATAGGATGCCTATCAATCTGTCAGCTGGCAGACCAAACGTTTTGAAAAACAAAGGCGGGCTATTCGCTTACCTTATCGCTAAAATAGAGCGATTCCGTACGCTGTGAAAGACAAAGGAGTCCAGCCTCTGCGGACACAAAGAGTCTCTTGGTAACAGGATCGTATTCCATCGCCTGTCCGCCACACATCCGATCCGACTGGAAACGCGCCCGGCAGCGACCGCTCTCTAGATCAATCTCTTCCAACTCGCCTTCAACCGATAGGAGCCAGATGCTCTGCTCCGAAACAACGGGCGGGCAGGTTCGTTTTTCTGAGATACTATATTCCCAAAGAAGCTCGCCCGTCCTGAGATCAATACTTTGCACCCGGTCGCCGAAACAGGCGATTACCACATTGTCACCGACTGCTTTCAGATCATCGCACATCGGCGTGCCTGGCCGGCCGAAAAACACGGAAGTCTTACCGGTCGATATATCGAGTGCTCGGAGCGATCCATCCCGGACGCCGACGATAATGCGCTGGCGCGACGCATCCAAAAACACCGGATTCCCCGGCACCCAGCCTCTAATCGCGTACCGGAACCGCTGATCACCCGACCGGATATCAAATCCAAAAACACCCCCCTGATCACCGATAACCAGCACCCATCCGTCTCGTTCAGAGCAAATCAACGGCGTGTGCGATACCTGATCCAGGGTCTCCTGCCATCGGAGCGAACCGTTCACTCTATCAAGCGCAGCGATCATGCTCCGCCGTTTGAACCAGCCCGTAGTTCCGCTCACCAGAAGCGTTTTTTCAGACGAACAAGAGACCAACGCTGGGCTCGTCCAAGACAAGCCAAAAAAAGTCCAGAGGCGCCGTCCATCAAGCACATCGAGACCATAGATATTCCCATCTGGCGCTCCGCAGCATATCATACCCCCCACGAGCGTCAGCGAAGAGAATCCTCCCTGGCGAGCGAGCGGATTGGATCGGAAGGTCCACTGCGCTATTCCGGAAACCTGATTGATCATCGAAAGTCCATCCTTATCTGCCGAGAAGCAGATCCGCCGACTGTCAGCACTTACCAACAGATTCTCTGACGCTGAAGTATCGTCACGCTTCGTGATCTGCCAGAGCAAATCATAGCACCCCGTCCGATCATGAACAGCTGGTCCAGCTTTCGGGGACTCAACTTGAGCTTCCTGTTCTGATGAGTGATACTGTTCTTCCGACATTTCCTTCCAGTAGAGGCCTTCGCTCACAAACACATGTCTCGCCGCGACGTATTTCCACTTGATATCCGGAAACTCCGCTGCCTGGCGCATAATGAAACGATCCGCCTCATCAAGATAGGCATCATCGATTCCCTTCGCCCAAGTCACGAACGGCGTTTCAAAATCCGACTTTCCCTCCTCAATGCGGATATCCAGAAGATCTTTCTTCTGGAAAAGAAGCGTATTGGTATTGAGATAGAACTGCTTGATCTGAAGAGAGTACGGATCGAGCAGCAACGCGAACCGGAGTGTCTCTTTCATCCACTCGATCGAATCGCCAGGCAGACCGACGATCAGATCCAGATGAAGCCGGACTCCCTGCTTCCGCATCCAGTCGCTGATCCGCTTGAATCGGAGAAGCTCGATCGATCGATTCATATACGGCTGCAGATCCGGATGGATAGTCTGTAGGCCTATTTGGATAGTCTCAACGCCGATATCTGCCAAGAGACGAATAGTCTCCTCATCCGCGATCATCTCCGGACGCGTCATGATAAACATCCGGATTTCGCTCATGCCAGGATGCCGGGCGATGCGTGCACGGTATTCCTCTCCGAATTCCTGCAGCCGCTGCCGCGAGCACAAAAAGGCGTCATCGAGGACAAAGAAACGCCGGATACCGAAATTCACGAACAGATACTCCATTTCGTCATAGAAACGTTCTGCTTTGAAATAACGGACTTTCTCAAATTTGATGCTTCGGAAGCAATATTGGCATTTGAACCCGCATCCGCGCGAAGAAACGAGAAAAGCACGAAAATTACCGCCTTTCTTGGCTTGATTCGCCTGCAGATAATTGTCAAAAATATGATTCAGGTATGGAGAAGGTACCCCATCTAAACTACCTGACGGACTGCATGATTCATCTCCTCGATCCGGCGTGCTGGTCATATCCGGATTCCGATAGAGAGTCCCCAACACGGATTTTCTCGCCAAAAGATCCTCGATACGCAAAAACGAACGCTCAGCATCCCCCATGACGATGCAGTCCACAGAGCCAATAGAAAAGACTTCATCGATCTGCGGCTTCTGCGCCCGATAGCTCTGCAGACCGACAAACAAATCCGGCTGCCGACGCTTGAGTTCATGAGCGACATACGAAGCCCGCCAAAAAGCATTGACCTTGCTCCAGATAATGCTCTCACAGAAAAAGAAGACTGCTGTCGGCCGATGATACTCGATCAAATCAGCCCCGCGAGCGACATCGATGTCACGCATGGCGCTGATCCGAGCATAGGTATCCAACCGATAATCGAGCTGCAGAATCTCGCACACGTATTTTCCTGGGAATTTCTGTTCCAGGAGCGCCACAATACAGCCGATATCGACCGGCGTGTAATCAATCTCTTTCGGAGTGAAATAGCAGAAGACGATCTTCTGTCTGCTGACTACATTCTCATTTTTTCGTATCAGAACCGCCATACCCTATCATAATCACCGAATATCAGAATCCCTACTATCTATCACAACGTACCCGCATTCTACCCTATAAGTCCATATTCCAAAACATGCCAGCGGTAGGTATCCTGCGGTTTTCCTTATCATCTATACCGCTCCGGCTTGTCAAAAAAATAAGCCGGAGTATACTACTCTCAAGCGTATGATGATCCGCATGACAGAATGCCATACGAAGAGCCGACCAAGCGGAGACGGTTTCGTCCCCCGCCGCAGCATCATTGTTCCCTAACCGCCATTCCGGCGGTTTTTTTGCACCTCATCCCCGTTCTTTTACAATCTACCACTCACGGAAGGAGTCCATCATGAAATCCGTCCCTTGCCCACTCATGCCCAAAGAAGCCTACGCGCACTTGAGCGAACGCGACCGCCTGTGCCACGTGCCCAGCGCGAAACAAATGTTCGAACAAGAACATCCAGGTATCACCTGCTCAGAAGGCGGCTACTGCCATGCCTGCCAGGACCAGAGCGCTTCTATCCGGCTTGAACTACAACTGCAAGAATTTGTTCCCAGCCAGCATCACGGCAATACTCATTTTCAAACATGAGCGCCGTTTCCCTTCCGAGACCGTCAATGTGCGGTCTCGTTTTCTTTTTCCTCCTGCCAGCCAAGCACTCCTCCGTCTAGACTCTCGGTCACGATGCCAGCATCCGCCAAGAGCGTCTGCGCCTGGCATGACCGACCGCCTGAACGACATGATAGAACAAGAATTACTGTCTCTCTATCCCTACCCTTCTCTAATACCTTCTCATGCAACCGCGAAACAAGCTCCGTTCGAGGCAACATACGAAGCACACTCAGAGGAAATTCAGCATAGTAAGCTGTCCCGGCCGGGAAAAGCGGTACCTCAGCAATCTCATCTCGCTCACGAACATCGATAACTAGCACTCTATCCGGGTCCGTTGTGATCAGCTGCTGTAGTGTTTTTGTATTCATAAACTGCTTTAAAAACACATGTTTCAGAACACAAAATCCAAACAAAACACGAATCCTTATCGGACACTCCCTTCGGCGGGGGCTTTTTTATTCGAGCGGGCACGGTTTCCGCTCTTGAGCGGAAGAGCTCGAATAAAAACCGAGCGAGTGCAGCGGCTGGGCGGAACGAGCGTACCCCGACAAGGGAGTGTCCGATAAGGATTCCCTTCTTCGGTTATTATCCAATCAGCCCGATACGCTCACGAACGAGTCGCATCTTCCCAGTGGCCAGGATCCGCGCCTCTGCAGCACCGGCTTCGAGTACAGCGAGTGCCTCCTCATCAGAGATGGCCGCGAACCGCTCCTGAAACGGTGCCAAGAAACCGATGACTACCTCAGCCAAATCAGTCTTGAAATCACCATAGCCCCGGCCCCGGTACAACTCCTCGATCGATTCGGGAGTCTTCATCGAGAGGAGTGAATAGATATTGATGAGATTCTTGAGCGCTGGCTTGTCATCGCGATAGACGATTTCCGACCCGCTATCGGTCACGGCTTTCTTGATCTTCTTGCGTATCGCCTCCGCGGTGTCGGTGAGCGCGATGGCATTGTATTCGCTCGTGGCTGACTTCGACATCTTCTTAGTCGGATCATCAAGGCCCATGATGCGCGCGCCGCCGCGAGTCACCCGGCCTTCAGGCACGACAAAGCTCTCACCAAATCGATCATTGAATCGGCGGGCAAGCGTCCGAGCGAGCTCGATATGCTGCAGCTGATCCTCCCCGACCGGCACTATCGCCGTATCATAGAGCAGGATATCCGCCGCCATGAGCACCGGGTAATCAAAGAGACCGACTCCAGCCGTTTCCTTCTCTCCTTTGGCCGACTTGTCTTTGAACTGCGTCATTTTCTCGAGATCTCCAAGCCGAGCCAGGGTATTGAGTATCCACATGAGCTCGGTATGCTCCTTCACCTGCGACTGAGCGAAGAGCGTACACTGCTCTGGGTCCACGCCGGCCGCCAGATAGATTTTGGCGATCTCAATCGTCTTCGCCCGAAGCGCCACCGGATCCTGCGGCACGGTAATCGCGTGCAGGTCGGCGATGCAGAAAATCGCATCATACTCCGCCTGGAGTGCCGTCCACTGGGCAATCGCCCCCAAATAATTCCCGATATGCAGATTGCCTGACGGCTGCACTGCTGAAAAAAGTCTCTGTGTCTTCATAATATATTCTCTTCTAATAGAATCTCTTCAAGAGTACCGGACTCATGATATCTGTACAAAAGCTGTATTCCAGTATATCACGCCTCTCCCGGGCTTCCGGCAGGCTCCGCTTTTTTCAGCGCCAAGAGCTCATTCGCGAATGTCGGTATCAAGAAAATCTTACTCCGATCATCATAGGCGATCTGATTGACGATACGCTCCCGAGTATGAAAAATCCCCGTCGCTCTTCCGGTATCCGGGTCGATCTCGAAGAGCTGAGCATTATTCGATCCGACATAGACCTTCCCGTCGATAGCCACCGGCGTCGCGAAACACCTCGCTCCAGTATTCAGCTTCCACAGGGGCTGCCCAGACAACAGATCGAAACAATGCACATATTTATCGAAAGAAGAGCATACCACCTTCCGTCCCAGCACAAGCGGTGTGCTATACCCGCCGAATTCCATCGCGTAGCGGGTCACGACCTCCCCGGTCTCTGTTTTCAATACGTAGACGGTTTCTCCGTGGCCGAGCACAACCACTACTCCATGTTCATCAGCGAAGCGTGGCGCATATTTGATCGGTCCTTCGGTCTGAAAATTCCAACGCAGTTTCCCGGTCTTGGCATCCAAAAGAGAAAATACTCCGTCATTGGATCCGCATCCCACCGCGCGGAATCTCTCCGAGTAGGCCGGTGATCCGTGTGTCAGCTCTTCCGATCGGAATTCCCAGACTTTTTTTCCGGTACGCACATCCAATCCCGACACGCCGCCCCGCTTCTTCAGAAGCCCGTATTCGAGTCCGATATACGCCATATGGAGGTCCCGAGCTATACACGGCGACGACCCGATCCAATCGGCCTCCATGAAGACCCATATCCGCTTGCCAGTCCGCTTGTCCAGCGCATAGAGATTACCATCATAGGCTCCGAACAAAACCAGATCATTCCAGATGGCCGGCGTCGAAAAAATCTTTTTTCCACGGCTGCCAAACGGGACGCGATACGTCCAGACCGTCTCCCCGCTCAAGATATTCAATGCGTAAAATAATCCACTATCAGTTCCAAAATAAACGCTCCCGTCCGAGACTACCGGAGCGGACTTCGGAACGACATAGGCGAAATTCGGATCTGAAGCTGAGAATCTCCACTCCATCGATTCTCGAAAAGGATTCGGGAGCGGCTTGGGATCGAGTTTTTTTTGAAGATTCTCTACGCCGAGCGATTCTTTGAAATCATTCAACTCGAACAGCGAGCGGAATTCTATACCCTCTTCTGCGAATCTCTCGTAATATCCATAATCACGAAAGCGCAGTATCGAAAAAATCCCGCCGATATCCTTCTTCAATTCCTTCAGGATCTCGATCTGTCTGATCACACTCGATCCAGTGTTCACGAGATCATCCACAATGATGACCGGGGTATCAGTCACCGTACCTTCTATCATATTGAACAGGCCGGATTTCTTGCGCGATTTCCGGATGAAAAATCCGTTCAGCGGCATGCCTTTCGCCTGGAACTTCATGACAATCGCTGAGACAAGCGGCACGGCTGCCATCTCGAGCCCGCATACCTGGAAAGGATACTGCTCACGGTACCGATCAAAAAAAAGCTCCGCATACGCATCCAAAATCTCAGAACGCAGCATGACTGCCCGAAAGTCGAACAGCCAGCGTTCATGACCGCCCCAGAGAGCGGAAGCTGCCTGCGCCTCCTCCGTCAGAAAAACATCCGTCTCGATTGATCGCCTCAGTATTCCGAGATAATCGCTCTGATCTTCAGCCATAGGAACAGCAGACTAGAAGGAATAGAAAAAAATAAGCATCTGTCATTGTATCATAGCCGCCGAAGACGGCATGCTGACTCAAGAAAACATATGCGGCAATGGATTAAGCGTCCAATCATCCACTCCTTTGGCACGAGCGAATTCCGCCAAGCGGTCGCTCTCAAAGGTCCCATAATATTCAATCAGATACAGAGGGAATGCCTTGGGGATAAAAACCTGCGCCACGAAAAACCCAAGCTTCTCCTGCAGAGGGTTCTCCGGATAATAAGCGATCGGACCATAACCCTCGCCCAGGGATTCCAGCCGATCGATACAGGCCCGCAACGCATGGACGTCGCCGGCACGGGAGTCTATATTCCCTTGGCAGAGCGTATCATAATCCACCTGATTCCCCGACACGAACCAGCGAAACTGATTGACCCGATCCGCCCCTCTCCAGTAGGCCTGGCGGGTGTCTTTGCCGAGCTTCGATACGAATGGCTCCGGCTGCTCAACTATCGGACGATCAGCGTACAATTTAAAAGCAGGCATCAGGAGTAGCATCTCTTCCAACGCATGCAGAAGCGCCTGCTCGAATGTCAGCGCGGCAGCGCCGCTCAATACCACCTGAGGAGTTTCTGCCTGCTCACTGATAGCGGATACACATACGGAAGGAATCGAAAGCGATGTCGTATCCAGAAGCGTAATCGAGAGACCGATTGATTCCAGATCGCGGACCATCAACCGAATATCATCCGGCAATGTTTCCGATATAATCCGACGTGGTGGAATCGTCGTCAACCAATGCGTCAGAAAACCATCCCGATGCACCACTTCCAAAAGTCCTCGAAGAATCGCCCCAGTTCTCGTGAAATATCCAGCTGACCCATTGGAAGTCGGGTGAATAAAAAGCTTTTCCTTGCGATATCGAAGACTAAGAAACCATGAAGTCATCTGCGACGGAATCCAGACCGGCTCTCGTGAGGAAAGCCGCCTGCCCGACACCCATTCGATAGGGTCGGTCGCTGAATACCGGAGCTTGGCATAACGTTCTTTCTGAACTTCGAGAAAGCGATGGTACCGAGGTGGGTAGAACATCGATTCCCCTGACTGCGACAGGGCATCCGGCGAGGTTGAGAGACGCTTTTTTGTCCTATCACCCTGACCAGCGATTGTCCGCTCCAGGAGTTCCCCGAGTGCTTTGGAGAGTGCGGTTGCCGGATCCCGAGCGAAGCCCTGCCCGCTCACCCGCCAAGATCGATCAGTGTCTGTTATCCGCTTCGTCGCCAGATACGAGTGACCGACACCCCCACAGACTTCTTTCTCGGTCAGTGTATCGAGATATCCCTGGCGCTGCAGATACGAGATCAATATCGAATACGCCGGACTCCACCGCTGTGGCCACGCTATGTATAAGGCATCAGCAATCCAAGAAAACCGGGTGATACCCAGGAGCACTCTGATCTGAAGACGATCCATGATACCCAACGGCAATTTCCATGGACCGCTCC
>OFRG01000192.1_pt1 | contig 26644 bp, 23 predicted proteins | sample 1543071 | NCBI WGS metagenome assembly OFRG01 (sample SAMN07774222, study PRJEB24372) | wastewater metagenome | isolation source: WWTP Verbania (Effluent) | place: Italy: Verbania | collected 2015-12
CTTGCGAATGACTTTTCTCGAATCTGGATTTCCCAGAGCTGTATCTAAAGTATACCAATACTATCTTCTTTAATCAAAGGCAAAAAAATATTTCTTTATTATTTCTTTCTATTCTTACTATGAAACGCCTGGTGAATTTCTTTTAAATGGCGGTCTGTTACATGCGTATATATTTGAGTTGTTGTGATGTTGGCATGACCTAGCAGGGCCTGCACAGAACGCAGGTCGGCGCCGTTTTGCAGAAGGTCGGTAGCAAAGCTGTGCCGAATAACATGAGGGGTAACCTTTCGTGAAATGCCGGCCTTAATTGCATAATATTTTACCAATCGCTCTATAGAACGAGGGGTAAGCCCGAAAAGTTTGCCGCCTGTAATGTCTTTATTTTTTGAAAGATATTCTTTAACCGCAGCTTTTGCCTCGGATGTAAGAAAAACTACGCGTACCTTTTCACCCTTTCCTCTTACTGAGAATTCGTCTTTTGAAAGATCTAGGTCGCGAGGCAGGGAACAAAGCTCAGACACACGAAGGCCAGTTGAGAAGAACATTTCTAAAATTGCCTTGTCTCGTAACATTTTTTGCTTATCTTTTTCTTTATTTGGGCCGTCTAAAAGGCGATTGAGCTCTTCTGATGTCATTAAGTCGAGTGAGCGTTCAGCTACTTTGGCCAATTCAATGTTTTCGGCAGCTAAACTTTTTACTCCTCGCTTGGCGAGATACTTAAGAAAAGCGCGAAGCGCGATGAGATAATAGTTTTGAGTGCGCTTTTTTATAGTAGGGGAGTTTGCGCCTAAATATTCTGTTGTATGCTTTCTGTTGAGCCACAACCTGTACTCTCGGAGCACTTCGCTTGTAATCGCAGACGGCTCTTCACCCTTTGAAACTCCACTACCTCCTGAATTTTTCTTTAAAAAGGCCAAAAACACGCTTAAATAGCGGTCGTAATTTTCGATAGTCTTAAATGAACGGCCTTTTTCTATCTCGGTATATTCTAGAAATTGTTTTTTTAGCTCGGTGAGGGTCATTTTTTATATATTTTGCCCGAAGTTGAATGGCTTACAAGATACCTGACAAGATACAGTGTACTACAGGTAAGCCTACGTTGTGCGACAAAAGGCAATTTTAGGGGAACCTGGCAAATGTGCCCTATATTATGGGTCTTTATGGGCCGTCTGGCCTGCACCCGCCCAAAAATGGCTTAGATATTGCTTAGTTTGACCTTTCATGCTACTATCCTCATTACCATGCTTACGAAGACGAAGAAGCAAAAAATCATAAAAGAGGTCGCTTTACATAAAGAAGACACAGGTTCTGCAGCTGTTCAGATTGGTCTTATCACAAAACGAATCGAAGAGCTCGCAAAACACCTTAAGAAGCACCAGAAAGACAATCACTCGCGACGCGGCCTCCTTCAGCTTGTAGCAGACAGGCAGAAGCACATGAAGTATCTTCAGAAGAAAGACTCAAAAATGTATGAATCTCTCATGAAGAAGCTCGACCTCAAGCAAAAGCTTTCTTAAGCTTTATTTAAGGTTTTTTTAAGATTTGTCGGGCACAATTGGCGGCAACAGGCAGGTAAGCATGGTACGGACAGTATTTTTATAAACGTTTCTATTTAATTTTAATCTAATATCCGGTGCTCCGCACACATGAACCCTCTGGGCGTTCATGGCAGAGGCCCGGTAAACTACTTTTATGGCAGTCATCAAACACAAAGAACAGCGTGTGGGTATTTTTATTGATACACAAAATCTTTATCACAGCGCCAAGAACCTTTATGGCGGAAGGGTTAATTTCGGTGCAATCATGAAGGAAGCGGTGGGGAACAGAGCTCTTATTAGAGCTGTAGCCTACGTTATTACAACTGAAAGCGGCGAAGAAAAGAACTTTTTTGAAGCACTAGGCAAACTTGGCATCGAAGCTAAGACGAAAGACATTCAAATATTCGGCAGCGGCGCAAAAAAGGCCGACTGGGACGTAGGGCTAGCGGTAGATGCTATCAAACTAGCACCTAAGCTCGATACAGTAATTATTGCCTCGGGAGACGGCGACTTCATTCCTCTTGTAGAATACCTTCAGACAAATGAGGGCTGTCAGGTTGAGGTTATTGCTTTCGGTAAATCATCTTCAGGAAAGCTTCGAGACGCCTGCGACGATTTTATAGACATGTGCCAGAATCCTAAGAAATATATTATGGGCGCGCAGCGTATGTACTCTCCAAGGCCAAGCCGCGGTGGTGAAGCACGAATGCCACATTACAGAGGTGGCCCTGCACAAAGCAGAACAAACGGCGGAGCAAATGGCGCCGCTGTAGGTGCATCAGAAATTGGCGCAACAGATACAACTAACGCAGGTGACGATTCTTCATATAACGACCACTCCTTTCAAATGGACGCTCCTTCGGCAGAAGAACGAGACACTCAGTAAAAAACATTTCTCTAATCGTGTATAATAAATGTCATGGAACCTACTCCTGACAAGCGTTTTTCTTTTCCAAATGCCGATCAGCCAATTACTGGTGTAACAGATGCAAACAGGCCTCAAGAAGAAGCTGTGCCCGTACGCCGCCCCACAGTAAATATTTTTGACGCGCTTAAGAGCCAAAAAACAGAAGACGATAGCACGCAGAATATACGCACATACCAAGAAGATATTGCGAGTGCTATAAAAAGTGACAATGTTTCGATGATAAAAGTTGCTTTGGCCGAAAAGAAACGCCAAGAAAGGCAGGGTAGTGCGATAGATCTTGAAGAAAAGGACCCTACAAAAAAATATATTATGTTCGGCGTTATCGCTGTTGTTCTTATTATATTTATTGCCGGAATATCCCTTTTAGTATTCAATTCGCTTTCAGCAACAGATGAACAGGCCGGGCAGACAGTTTTTGCTCCCCTTCTGTACACAGAAAAACGCGTAGCCATCAGCATTGATGACAGAGATAACGGCGATATCACAAGGCTAGTAAAAAGAGAACTAAACGACCCCGACCTTGAACTTGGCCAAATGAAAGGGTTGGTACTGGTTTCAGGAGTTGGAACAAGCACTCATGAGGTAAGTACTTCAGACTTTTTTGCACAGCTACAGTCTCGGGCACCCGATAGCCTTATTCGCTCATTAAATGCACGCTTCTTACTCGGCATATACTCATTTAGCCCGAACGACTTCTTCATTCTTGTTCCCGTAGATTCATACGACAGCGCTTTTGCCGGAATGCTTCAATGGGAACCTGACATCGAAAACGACATAGGAAATTTTATGATAACCAAGAGACCTCCTGTTCCTGTTACCGTCACCACTCTGCCTAAAGCTGGCGCTACAAGCACGGCAGGCTTGGCGGGCGCAGCAAATGCCATAGCATCATCTTCAACTGCCGTTACGACAAAGGCTCCGGTTATACAAGACCGAACTTGGATAGACAGGGTTATAGATAATAAAGATGTGCGCATTTTGGTAGATTCTGACGGGACCCCTTCAATGCTATATACCTTTTTAAATAAAGAAACGCTTGTAATAGCCTCAAGCGAGAAGGCCCTTAAGGAAGTGGCTTTTCGACTAACAGTCGGCCGGATAGTTCGCTAATTTCGGTTTTTCTTTATAATTTTTTTATTGGAGCTTCATCTGGCATTTGATAGAATGTCATCATGACAACAGACACACAACATTTTAAATCATTATTAGAAGCTGAAAAAACAAGAATATCAGAAGAGCTTAAAAACATAACAGTGCAGGTGGGCTCGGGCGAAGGCAATATCGACGCTGTGCAACTAGAAACCGGCGAAGATACAGGCGACAGAGAAGACGTAGCTGAAGCAATTGAAAGTTACGAAGACAACGAAAGTGCAGTGGTAGCGCTTCGAACCGAGCTTAACGAAGTAAACAGAGCGCTCGAAAAAATAGAGAATGGCGCATATGGAACATGCGAAGTTTGCGTTGCACCAATAGAAGAAGACCGCCTAAACGCCGACCCTTCAGCACGAACGTGCAAAGAGCACCTCGGGGAGCTTTAAAATGCCTTCGGCTAGCTAAGAAATTTTACTTATTTCATAAAAATAAAATGTCAGTCATAACTATAGGCACAAGAGGCCTTGAGGCTTTTCCTGTTTTTATTGAAGCAGATATTGGTAGGGGAATATTTTACTTCAATATAGTAGGGCTAGGCGACAAAGCTGTTACAGAATCTAAATCGCGTATATTGGCTGCGCTTAAAAATTCAGGCTTTGTCTCGCCAAAAACCGCGGGGCAGAAAATTACTATATTGCTCGGCCCTGCTGATATTAAAAAAGAAGGCTCTCATTTTGATTTGCCTATAGCAATTGCATATCTTGTAACCTGCAAATATATTGAACTTTCAAACAAGGTGACTATTGCTGCAGTAGGCGAACTGTCGCTCGACGGAAGAGTACAGCCCGTGCGCAATGTTTTGCTTATGGTTCTTTCGGCAAAGAATTTAGGCTATGAAAAAATACTGGTACCCGCTGCTAATTTTACAGAGGCTTCGCTTATTGAAGGCATTTCAATTATTGGAATAGAAACTTTGGCTGATGTTGTTAGTATTTTAAACAACTCACAACAACCAACGAATAAAAAACTAAACACGCCTTCAATAACGGTATCGCGCACAACAAAAGAAAGCGCGGCGGCATTTATGGATATTGATGCTGTAATTGGCCAAACTGAAGCAAAGCGCGCGCTAGAAATTGCTCTGGCAGGCAAGCACCATATTGCCTTTTATGGCCCGCCAGGAGTAGGTAAAACTCTTTTAGCAAAAGCCGCGAGCGAGCTTGTCCCACCACTTTCAAAAGAAGAAGCTGTTGAACATGCAATCTTAAAAGAAACAGCGGGGTTACATAACCCGCACGACATTTTAGCTGAAGATTTTTTCAACCCGCCATTTCGTGACCCGCACCATACGTCGAGCTATAGTTCAATTCTTGGAACACCTTACAAGTTGGGGGAACTTAGCCTCGCTCATAACGGCATTCTATTTATGGACGAGCTTGCCGAATTCGACAGACGAGCACTTGAATCATTACGTCAACCCATGGAAGACGGCTATATCAAAAGTCATCGCGTAGGAAAAACCCAAACCGTTCCAGCTGATTCAATTATAATTGCGGCAACAAACTTATGCAGATGCGGCAACTATCGTTCCACAATAAAAAGATGTACGTGCTCGGCTTTGAATGTTGAGCATTATATAAAAAGAATTTCTGGGCCGTTGGCCGATAGAATAGATTTGTGGGTTGCCGTTCAAGAACAAAATATCGGTCAACACAATGAAAATAAAGCGGTAGCACAAATTGGCAACACGGGTATTGAAATCAAAAAAAGAATTGCAGCTGTAAGAAAGATACAAGAGGAACGGCAACTGCTGCTAAGCACAGAACCAAAAACAATATTTAAAAATAACAAAAGAAAAACACGCGTTCTACTTCTTAAAGAGGTGCGGCGAACAATATCGGCAAAAGTCAAAAAAATACTGGCTGACGCAACGAAAAATTTAGCACTTTCTGCGCGAGGTTTTGACTCTGTGCTTGCGGTGGCACGAACAATTGCAGATATAGAAAATTCGGCTGTTATTCAACCTGAACATATCTTAGAAGCGCTAACGTACAGAAAAAAGTTTTAAAAACCGAGGCTTATGAGAATAGAAAGACTAAAAAATTAGAAAGGATTCTTTCCGCCTCGAACTTCAAAGTGAAGGTGAACTCCTGTTGAGTCTCCTGTGCTGCCCATTTTGCCTATAGTTTGACCCTTAGAAACAAAGTCGCCGGCTGAAACCAAAGTTTGACTAAGATGGGCATAAAGTGTCTGCATACCGTTGTTGTGTTTTACTACTATGTAGTTTCCATATCCGCCATTCCATGCGCCAGATTTACTAAGTACAACCTGACCGTCGGCTGCGGCAAGAATCGGTGCGCCATATGATGAGGCGAGGTCGACACCGTTATGGCCGTGAATGCCTTGTGTTCGAACGCCGCCAATGACAGGACGAGTAAGGTAACCCGAAGAATTTCCTGATCCTGATGGGCCGGTTGTGGTGCCACCTTTAGAAGAACTAGTGTTTGTTTTTGTAGCAGGAGCCTCGCCGATTTCACCGTTAGGAATAATGATTTCGTCTCCGACAGCAAGTTTCGCTCCAGAAACAAGGTCGTTGAAACGATAAATTTCTTCTTCATCTGCCTTATATTTTTTAGCAATAGAAGCAATGGTGTCGCCGTTTTTTACAGTATGTTTTATTCCTGAAATAGGCAAAATGACGATAACTTGATTAGGTTGGAGCACTGAACCCTTGTTCATATCGTTCGCCCACAAAATAGTACTGACGCTGACATTATACATTTCAGCAATTTGCTGGATGGTGTCGCCTGGGTGCACGGTATACAAACTAATTCTGTCTGACGCGTAAGAGTCGACAACACCTGTGCCGCTGCCGACCGGGCTGTTTTCGTTCGTAAGGGCGGAGTTACCGACGACGGCGTTGGCCAAAATATTTTTAGTTCTTGACGCAGGAAGAGGGTTAAGCGGTGCACTGAGGAGAGACATTGTTTGGGTATTCTTTGAAGAAAGGCTTATTTCTTGGGCTTTTTCTACGCCTTTGTTCACAAAAACCGAGGAAAGCATTGAAACAAAATCGGCTGAAGACACTTTTGGATAAAAAATAGCAACCAGAGCGGTTGCACTAACGAGAACGGCAATAAAAGCCTGGCGGGAGCTTTTCAGGGACTTTTTCATCTTTTTGCTGTCTTTCTGACCAGCTTTTTGACCGACGTGAATGTTTTTAAGAATGGGTTTGTATTAGGGGAGGGTGCCAGAGTATCTGAAAAACGGCTTATTTCCTTGGTTTTTTGAACATTTCTTGTTCCAAAGAAAAAGCCTTTCCTTTCGGTTGGGCGTCTATACTTACTATAATAGGAAAAATAGACCCTGTTTGTCAATAGACATAAACACATATATAGTGTGTGGACATGGCTCATTTTGACGTTGATTTTCCTCAATATTTAAAGGTTTTGAACCCGGCACAACAGAGTGCGGCACTCACCCTTGAAGGCCCCTTGCTCATACTAGCCGGGGCGGGGGCGGGAAAGACAAAAACTCTTACATTACGAATTCTTCACCTTATAAAGTCTGGGGTTCTGCCTGAAGACATTCTGGCCATCACTTTTACCAATAAGGCGGCCAAAGAAATGCGCGAAAGGGTTACCGAACTATTGTCGCTCGACCCAGAACTGAACCTACCTATATCATCGGGCTTGCCCGGAACACTTGGCCGACCATTTGTTTCAACTTTTCACTCGTTGGCTGTGCACATTCTTAAAGAATCGGGCAGCCATATAGGTGTGCAGCGGCACTTCGTTATTTACGATAGGGGCGATTCACGGCAGGTAGTCAAAGACGCACTTGTTTCACTCGGACACGACCCAAAAAAGATGGAGCCCAACAAAATACTTTCAATAATTTCGCGTGAGAAGGGTAATTTCGTTTCGCAAGAAGAATACGAAGCAAAGAATGGTGATGATTACGTCGGCGGGGTCGTTGCAGAAGTGTGGAAAAAATATGATGCAGCGCTAACAAAAGAAAAGGCCCTAGACTTCGACGATTTGCTGTTCAAAGCAACGCGGCTTCTAGCCACCCACGCTGAGGTTCGCGAATATTACCAAAAGAAATGGAAATATATTCACATAGATGAGTATCAAGACACGAACGAAGTGCAGTATCGGCTCGTGCAAATGATTGCCGAAAAACATAAAAACATTGCTGTGGTGGGGGATGCGGATCAATCAATTTATGGTTGGAGAGGCGCTGACATTCGAAACATTTTAAAATTTGAAGAAGACTACCCAGACGCAAAAGTTGTTTTGCTTGAAGAAAATTATCGCTCGACACAAACTATTCTTTCGGCTGCAAATAAAATTATTGAAAAGAACATTTACAGAAAAAAGAAAAACTTGTTCACTAAAAACAGCGAGGGTGAAAAAATTACGGTATACACAGCATTCGATGAGGCAGACGAAGCAAATTTTGTAGCAAATACTGTGCGTGAAATTATTGACCATGGCACCGACCACACAGCTGGCGTCAACCCCGACGAAATTGCCATTTTATTTCGCGCGAACTTTCAATCACGAGCGCTTGAAGAAGCCTTCCTTCGAAAAAATATTCCGTATACGTTGCTCGGCACTAAATTTTTTGAGCGTAAAGAAGTGAAAGACACGCTTTCGTATATTAAGGCAGCGCTTAACCCCGACTCTCTTGCAGATTTAAAAAGAATTATTAACGAACCGGTTAGAGGCATAGGCAAGGTTACAATGTTAAAAGTTTTTGAAGGAAAAGAAAACGAATTGCCTGAAGGGTCACTTATTAAAGTGCGTGAATTCAGAAAAATTCTGGCTGAAATTGCTCGCGCAGCAACACTTATCACTGCCTCAGAGGTTGTTAAGTTTGCATTGAAGGTTTCAGGAATAGAAAAAAACTTGAAGGAAGAAAAAGACGATGAGCGCCTTGAAAACGTAGAGGAATTGGTGACATTAGCCCTAAAATATGACTACCTGCCTGCTCCGGAAGGGCTTGAAAAACTTATTGAAGACGCCGCGCTCGCAAGCGACCAAGACACCCTAGACAACAAGCAGAATCAGAAAAACGGACCAAGCGTAAAACTAATGACGGTTCATGCATCGAAAGGCCTCGAGTTCGATTACGTATTTGTAAGCGGCCTCGAACAAGACCTGTTCCCGCATTCGCGCGCCAGCGACTCGGGTGTAACACCGGAACAGCAGGAAGAGGAGCGCCGATTATTTTATGTGGCAATTACCCGCGCGCGTAAAAAACTATATTTGTGCCACGCAAATGTGCGTACATTGTTTGGCAGCAGACAAGTAAATGCTCCCTCTGAATTTTTGGAAGATATCGACACCGATTTGGTAGAAAAAGAAGACCCGGCAACGGGCGTGAAATCTATTTTTATAGATTTTTAGGAAAAAATTTAAATAAATTTATGATATTCGCAAAAAAATCACTCGGTCAAAATTTTTTGAAGTCTGAAAAGGCACTTTCTCAAATTGTAGATGCGGGTGACATACAAGCTGGTGACACCATTCTCGAAATTGGCCCAGGTGAAGGGGCTCTTACTGTAAAAATATTGGAAAAGCGGCCGGCAAAACTTATTATTGTTGAAAAAGACGATCGCCTCATTTCAAGTCTTACAGAAAAATTTGGTGGTACCGTCGGCACAAAAACCGAAATACTGCATGGCGACATTCTTGATTTACTTAATGAACCGGAAATAAAAACTCTGAAACAAGCTGGCCTTAAGGCTCCATACAAAATAATTGCGAACATTCCGTATTACATAACCGGCACAGTTATTCGCCACATATTTGAACTCGATATTTTGCCAGAAAAAGTTGTACTACTTTTACAAAAAGAAGTTGCAGACCGCATCGTTGCCATCGATAAAAAAGAAAGTCTGCTTTCGCTTAGCATAAAACTTTATGGAAAGCCCAAAAGAATTGCGGTGGTGCCTCGCGGGGCATTTGCACCAGCACCGAACGTAGACTCGGCAATTATTTTAATAGACGAAATAGAAAAGCGGGGTAGTGAAAGTGCTTTTTTTGAAATAATTAAAGCGGCCTTCGCCCATAAACGCAAACGCTTGGCAAAAAACCTTGATGGGATATTTGGAAAAAGTGCAGCTGAATGGGAAAACGCCCTCGTATCGCTTGGCTTTGGTAAAAACATAAGAGCAGAAGACATTCCTGTTGAAAAATATAAGCAGCTCGCGAGACAAGAATTCAAAAAACCTGATATACTCTAAGGGTAATATGCGCAATTTAGTTTCTGCTTTTGTTTCAAAAGCCTCGAAATTTCTGAAAAACATAGAAATGCCTCACAAGAGCGTGATGGTTTTGGCTGCAATTTGCATCTCGGCTATAGCAATTTCTCTTTCATACAAGATAAAAGAGGCGAGTATGCAGGTTGCGGGCGCTCAATACAGCGCCAATATAGCCGTAGAAGCGGGAACAAGCGAACAAGCATTGGCTGCCGACAAAAGAATAGCCGCAGCATTAGCTGAAACACAGGCTGACATCCTCGGTTCATTGGCAACCAGCACAAACCCGTTCGACCCAAGCCCAAAAGACAGTATGAGCGACACGTTCACGAAAAACATAGTAACGGCCTATGCAAAATATCAATACGCAGGAAACGGCGGGGCCGACCTTAGCGCCCTTTCTGATGAAGCGTTAAGCAACCTGCGCGCCGACACCCTTCCTCAAAAAAAATATGCAATAACCGACGTAATAATGTTCGTACCGAAAAGCGACGCTGAAATAAAAGAATACGGCAACGCTTTCGCTAAAAATTATCTTACAGCGCTCGTACCTGTCATGAATTCTCCTGCAAAATATGACGCAGACATCAACGCCGTCAGCGGGATATACAGGCAAATATCGGCTAATCTTATAAAAATGCGCGTACCAAGCGAAGTAGCTGTTACGCACCTTCAGGTTGTAAACGACTTCACCCTTATGGCAGACACGTTTCCCCTTATAAACGGACAAGAAAAAGACCCAGTGAAAGCGCTGCTTGGCCTTAGCCTTATACAAGACTCAATGACCGAAGTTCCTCAACTATTTGTTCAAATACACAAATACTTCAAACAGAATGGTATAATTTTCGATAAGAACGAACCAGGTTCAATTTGGGACCAAGTACCCGACAGCATATCTGAAGCAGTATCGAAAAGCATTTAATACAATGAACAGAAAAAAAATTACACGCACCTTAGTAAACACCCTGCTCATTGGCGTTCTTGCTTTTGGTACTTTTTTGGGAACATATTCAAAAGCCAACGCCGAAACAACAACTTCTGCAGGAACTCAAGTAACAGGTTCAAGCACAGGCGTCACTGATGCTGAAATATTAGACGCCGTAAACCACCTTAACGACTCCTCGGGTAAAAGTACGGCAGAAATTCAGGCTAAAAACTACCTAACGCCTGCAACAGCAACGTCAACAGCGGCTGCAGCGAACAAAACAAACTACCAGCAGGTAACATCAAACGTGCTCGGTTGCTCGGTGGGGCAGCTCTTGTCGTCACTTATTGTGAGCGGTATCACTACATCACTAAACAGTATGTCGAGCCTTCTTGGTGTATTCACTGGGTACCCTGTAAACGACTCGCAGCTTAACCGCACGCAGGCGTTTCAAACGGCCACCTCACACGGCTTTCAAATATTCGGCGTATATGTGGGTGTCAGCCTCGACTCAATTGCATACTGTATTGTTAACACTATTTTGGAATATGTGGCCAACTCAGTTATTAACTGGGCAAATTCAGGCTTTAACGGAAACCCATCATTCGTAGAAAACCCCGACCGCTTCTTTCAGAGCTTAGCCGACCAACAGGCTTCATCTTTCATAAGCTCGCTTGCATACAACACTACAAAAGCGGTAAACAACACAGCAAACCAGGTAGGTTCAGCAGTAAGCGGCAGTGTGCTTGGAGCAATGAATGTTTGCCAACCGTTTAGAACAAATGTGGCTCTTAGCCTTGCTAATTCGTACGGAATGTACGGAAACAACACGGCTGGCAACGCAGGGTACGCAAGCTATGGTAGTTGCGGGTTGACTACGGCGGCTCAAAATGACTTCTTGGCAGGAAATTCAAGAAAAGACTACTTTACAAACATGCATTATGTCAGCCAATATGGTGCAAACAACTATATAGACCAGCAATTAGCTGCAGACGCGTACCTCAACAAGCTAAACGCTCAAACTATAAATACAGCAAGCAAAGACCTCGACCGCGGACAAAGCTTTCAGAGCTATAAGGTCTGCAGCAACCCTAATGATCCTAATTCCTGCAATATTACTACCCCAGGAAGTACAATTAACAAATCGCTCCAAAATACCATTAACTTAGGCCAAGAAAGGCTAGTGCTGGCTAATAAGTTCGACCAAGTAGTGACAGCTATAGTTAACAACCTTATAAAGGTGGCCCTGAACAAGGCACTAACTCCGGTTGGTGCAGCAATTTCTTCAGGCACCACCCAATTGCAAAGCGCCTATTCTTCGAGGTAACCCAGCTCTTGTTGTTTTTTGAGTTTACAAAAAGAAAATAGTAAAAAGTGAATAATAAACGCATTTTTCTGATGTTCTGATGTATAATGAATGCAAACTAAGATGAGTTTTGTAAAAAACAAAATATTAACGTTATTACTTGTGTCAGGGTTTGTTTTTATTGGTGGGTACATTATTACACCTCAGGCTGTTGAAGCTGACGCTTACACCGCTCTTGCTGGCTCTAATCAAATAAAAATAGACGGGGCTGCTGCAGCGTCTTCAAGAACACAAGACTACCTAAACTACAAGGACGCATCGGGTAAAACCGTATATAGCGCTTCTGATGCAACAAAAAAAGGAGACGAGTTGCAAGGATATTATAATGATTACGCAACTCATTATTATGACCTTAATTCAAGATATGATAGTCAAGGTAACAGGGTAGACGGTAAGCACGCAGAACCTCAAAAATACGATCCGTCTTATTCTGCTGGGTGGACGAGGTTTAAAAGTATATTTGGGGTAATGGACGGTAAATCACAGGCGGAAATAGATAATTTAGAATATAAATTTCTATCAGGAATGGTAACTGATGACTTAGCAAAAATAAGTGCGAGCAAATCTACAGACTACGCATTGATAGGGAAAGACCCTGTAACAGCTGCAGCGTTAGAACAATCAGCTGCAGCGTTAGCGAATAAAGGGAATGCTGACCTTAAGGTAGCAACGGCAAGCATGAATAATGAACCCATCTGGTGCGTAAAGGGCGCATGGACCAGCACACCAATTGAATTTAATGCAGTAGGCTGTGCCGCCCTAGTCTCTTGGTCGATGTTAAAGTTTTCATCATGGGTACTTGGCGTAGTAGCGATGGTATTTAACATATCAATAGACTACACCCTTAATTTTAAAAGCTTTATAGCAAACAGGGCAAACATTGTAGATCTGGGCTGGAAATCAATACGCGATCTCGTAAATCTTTTCTTTATATTTATTCTAGTTTATATAGGAATTGGTACCATCATAAATTCGGGAACATACAACAAAAACCTTTTGGTTAAGGTTCTTATAACAGCAGTTCTTCTTAACTTCAGCTTATTCTTTACCCAAGTAATGATTGATGTTTCTAACGTATTCTCATTGCAATTTTACAGTAAGATAATTGCAAACTCTCAGACAATAAACACAAATGCCGGAAATGGAACCCTAGCAAAAGACACAAGTGTTACAGACACAAATTCAGGTATATCTGCGGCGCTCGTAAAATCTTTAGGACTAGATGAGATCTGGAAACTTGGCGCAAGGTCTTCTGCATCAACGGGTGAAGACTCAAGAAGCGGGGCGTTTGCCTCGCCAAATGTGAATGCCATGACCTTGTTGCTATACGGCCTCGGTGGTTCAATTTTTGTGCTTGTTACAGCCTTTGTTTTGGGCGCAGCAGCCTACATGTTTATACTAAGAGCTGTTACTCTTATTTTTCTAATGATTTTGTCTCCAATTGCTTTTGCCGGAAAAATTCTTCCAGCGGCTGACGGTTATTCAAAAGAATGGTGGAATAAACTGACCAGCAATCTTATTTTTGCGCCAGCATACATGGCACTTATGTATATCGTCTTAAGTATGGTTTTTGTGACATCACAAAATCAAGGGACATTTTTGAAAGTGTTTGAAGGCGGGTCAGACGGCGCAGAAGTGGCCTTCACTTTCTTTATTCTCATTGCCTTAATGTGGGGCTGTCTCACAGTTGCAATGAAAACAAGTGCGGCCGGGGCATCGGGGGCATCATCACTTGGTTTAAAGTGGGGTAGAGCAGCTCAAGGGTTTGCGACCAGAACAATTCCTGGGTATGTAGGGCGTGGTGTTTCTGCTGTTGGTGGTGGGGCCTTGGGTGGGGCAGCGTGGGCAGCAAAAGGAACTGCACGGGCTGCTACACGAGCAACGGTTGGTGGTTTAGGTTATAAACTAGCAAATAGCGACGGGTTTAAAGGGCTTGTAGGTAACGGTCGGTTTGGGGGTGCAATGCTACGTGGTGCTGACGCTATGGCTAATGCAAAAATTGGAGGAAGAAGCTTTAAGGAATCAGAAGAGGCTAGAAATAAAAAATATGCAAGAACGGCAGAATTATACGAAAATACAATACGTAGAGCTGGTGAATCTGATAGCGACTTCAAAGCCAGGAAAAATGCCAATAAAGAAAGGGCTGACGCAAGCCTTGGTGTATCGGTTGATGAAACAACAGGAAAAACTACCGGCACAAAACTTGGTGGCATTTTTCCTTCAACTGGCCGTGCTCGAACAGCCGCTCAAGCAGATCGTTTGAAATCGCGTTCTAGAGGGGCTGAGGGTAAAATTGAAGACCAAATTAGAGACATTCAGCACGAACTTGGGGAAACCGAAACAAAGAACGGGAAAACATCTAATATATACAAACGTGACAAGGATGGAAATGAAATTACAAAAGATCACGGGGCATTCAAAAAAGCCAAAGATGATGCAGAAAAAGCCCTTCCTCAACTTCAAAAAGATATCGATGCTCAGCTCAAAATTGCAGCAAACACATCAAGTAGCAACCTTGAAAAGATGGGCGCCAGCGCCGCGGCTGCAGCTCTTCAGACTAAGTTAAATGAGTTTAAGGCAGACATAAGGGCAGCAAACGACAAGGAAGCGAAATTAAAGGATCTTTTGGTAAGAAAAGACCAAGCAGGAAAATAAATTATGAAAATATCTTTTACAAAAGAAGAATTTGAACAAAGACTAAAGAGTGCGCCACAAGCGGTTATAGATTCTTACCTTTCGTTGTATTCCAATACGACAATATTTGAAATTGTACAAAAACACCAACTGAATGACGAACAGACTCAGGAACTACTTCATGAGATTCATACAGCAATGGTAGGTTTCTCATCTTTTGATGAAATCACAAACTGCATGACAGAGTCTTTAGGAATGTATCCAGAAGAAGCTGACGCTGAATTTGTAAAAATAGATCGTGAAATTTTTAAACCTCTCGGAACTTATGTTTACAATCAGCAAAAAAACATATCAATAGCAGAAGAGGAGAAAAGGAAACTTCGTGCAGCTGGGGTAAGCAGCCTATTAAATCAGCAAGACATCATACAGGAAATAGAAAACCCATCACTTTCAATACCAGCCTCAAGGCCTTCGATTGCGCAAAATTATTCAAATACGGGAGGTTTCGCAACATCTTCACCCTCAGCAAACCCCGCTTCAAACATTGCCTCCAAACTCGACCAAAAACTTTCAGCTCCTACAGCAACAGCTCCACGCGAAATATATCAGGTAAAAAAGCCCGACCCGTACCACGAACCCATAATATAAAGCTAGCGATAGTAAACACAAAGCGGGACCACGCCAAAGTATCAAATCTGTTATACTAAAGATATGACAAATTCGATAGAATTGCTCGAAAACTTTAAAGACCTCCCGGATGAAGTGCAAAAGGTTATTTCTTCGTTTAAATATGATGAGGCGCTGAAGGGTGTACACGAAAAATACAAACTTCACATCGACCAAGCCTCGGCTTTGGAAAAAGAGCTGGCGAAGGTAATTTTTGGAGAAACAAAACCTCAGCAGCTTATCCCTCATGTTCAGCAAGAGCTTCATATACCGGCAGAAAAAGCCCGAGAAATTGTCTTTGATGTAAATACCTCAATTCTCATTCCTCTTCAAAATTTAATGAAAGAAGAGCAGACGAAAGAAACAAAAGAAGAAGGTTTTTAAGCGTTTTTAAACAATGAAGTACCAAGTACCACAATTTATTGAAGTAGAAGACAAGATATTCGGCCCTTTTACCTTCAAGCAGTTCATTTACCTTGCCGGCGGCGGCGGCGTTTGCCTTATAGCTTACAAGCTTATGCCCTTATTTTGGGCCATTTTGGTCATTACACCGGCAGTTCTTGTTTCAATGATGTTGGCTTTTTACCGCCCTAACAACCGGCCAGCAATTCAAATGCTTGAATCTGCGTTCAATTTCTTTATTGCCAACAAGCTCTATATATGGAGGCGCCTCGATAAAAAACCTTCAAAGAAAATCGAGAGTATGGTACCAATAAGCGCTTCGGTGCTTGTTCCAAAAATTTCAGAAAGCAAGCTTAAAGACCTCGCTTGGAGCCTCGACATTAACGAAACAATATTCTCACGAGAATCTAAAAAGCTTGAAACAAGGCAAAATAATTAGTTTCTCCTTTATTGACGGCCACCCCATAAGCATAGTAAACTATCTGTACTATGCTAAAAAGGGGAAATAAGCATAGTACAACATAAATACTATGCTAAAAGCCACAGTTTTTAAGCAAAAACTAGATAAAGAGAGACTTTTATCGCTTCCGTACATAGAGCGAACGAAGGAAAAAGATGCCTTAAAATTGGTGTCTTCTGACTTGATAAAAGTTATTCTCGGTCCACGACGTGCAGGCAAATCTGTCTTCGCTTTGATGCTTTTAAAGGATCAGTCTTTTGCCTATTTCAATTTTGATGATGAATCGCTTCCAGGAGAAGAAGGTATTGATCTCGATGAGCTGATGACTGAATTAAAGCTTGCATACGGCGAGACAAAATATATTCTTTTCGATGAAATTCAGAATCTGCCAAAGTGGGAGCTTTTTGTAAATCGTTTACATCGAGCCGGATATAATTTGGTGTTGACTGGATCGAATGCAAGCCTTCTTTCAAAAGAACTCGCCACACATCTCACAGGCAGACATATTCCGATAGAAATACTGCCATTTAATTTTAATGAGGTTTTGAAAGCTAAGCAGTATGAGGTTTCAAGTGATAAGCTCTCACTTCCGGACGAAAAAGCAAAATTACTTGGGTACATGACTCAATACATGACGAATGGAGGCTATCCTGAAGTGGTCACAAAAGGCGTTGATCCGCGCGGATATCTTGATGTGCTCTTTGATGCCGTCCTTTTTAAGGATGTGGTAAAGCGTCATAAGGTTCGTTTTTCTGAACAGATAGACAATTTAGGCTCGTATTTGATAAACAATGTTTCTAGTCAGTATAGTCCTAAAAAACTTGCGAATGTTCTAGGCTTTAAAAGCCAGGTAACACTAGAAAATTATCTCGGTTATCTCACTGAAGCGTATTTAGTTTTTTTCTTGAAACGCCATTCAACAAAAGCCGGTATGAGATTGAGATCTTCAAAGAAGACGTATGTTGTCGACAATGGATTTGTAACAGCTAAAGCCGTTCAACATTCTCCAAATAACGGCAAGCTCATGGAAAACCTTGTCTTCACTGAGCTGGTAAAAAAGGGGAATCAGCCCAATCGTGAATTGTTCTATTACAAGACTCGCAATGATCGTGAGATAGATTTTGTACTTAAAAAGGGGTACGAGGTTGTGGAACTTATTCAGGTTACTTATGAATCAACCAGTCAAGATGTTGAAGAAAGGGGGGTAAAAGCCTTAATTGAAGCAGGAAAAGAATTGAATGTTACGAACCTCACAATGCTGACATGGAATGAAAAAAAGGAACTAGTAAAAGACGGGGTAACAATTTCATTTAGGCCTCTTTGGGAGTGGCTTCTTGAATAGGCTAATGAACAGTTAAAGAAGGGTGCATTTAAAACTTTAGATAATAAACATCTGTGAATATAGTATACTAAGTAGGAATAAAGAAATATGGCCACAGTAAACGCAAAACCAACTCAAGCTTTCGTTCCAATAAAAGAAATACGCGACGGCGTACTCATACTTAAAGATGGCTCATTGCGCTCAATTCTCTTAGCTTCATCCCTTAACTTTGCCTTAAAATCGGCAGATGAACAGCAGTCTATTATTTTCCAATTTCAGAACTTTCTTAATTCCCTTAACTTTTCGGTGCAAATTTACACGCAGTCTAGAAAACTAGATATTCGACCGTACATTGCCTTGCTCGAAAACCGCCTCAAAGACCAGATGAGTGACCTCATGAAGATGCAGACACGTGAATATATTGAGTTCATCAAAAGCTTCACTGAATCAACTAATATTATGACAAAGAACTTCTTCGTTATTGTGCCATACAGCGCACCAATGCTTACGGGCCCTGGGCAATTTAAAAGCTCAATTATGGGAACAAAAAAGAATTTTAAAGAAGATGCCATTTCGAGCTTTGAAGAAAGCCATATGCAGCTTCAGCAGAGAATAGAAGTGGTTGAGCAGGGTTTGGTGCGCTGCGGTATTCGCGTGGTGGGGCTTGGCACAGAAGAGTTGGTCGAGCTTTTCTACAAAACCTTCAACCCAGGCGATGTTGAAAAACCAATTCACGCAACACAATAACAGCGCGGCATTAATATATACACTATGGGATTCTTCGACTTTTTAAAACCAGCACAGAAAAAGAACGTACCGCTCGCATCGGTTCTTCCTCAAGAAATTTACCAGTCGGGCGTACTTGAACTGCAAGATATTATTGCTCCTTCTGCCCTTAAAGTTAGCCCCCGAGCGCTAAACTTGGGCGATAAGGTAGTACGAACATTTTTCGTTATTTCATACCCGCGCTTCCTTTCTGAAAGCTGGTTTGCGCCTATCATCAACCTCGACAAAGTATTTGATGTTTCTATTTTTATTCATCCTATAGACACCGCTTCAATTCTTAGAACCTTCCAGAAAAAAGTAGCCGAGGTACAAAGCCAAATACATTTACGAGAAGAAAAGGGTTTGGTACGCGACCCACAGCTCGATACCGCATATCAAGACCTTGAAGCCTTACGAGATAACCTGCAGCAAGCTCAAGAAAAAATCTTCGATGTCGGCCTCTACATTTCAATTTACGGTGAAGACGAGTCTGAGCTCGACAAAATTGAGTCTGAAGTTAAATCTATTCTTGAAGCGAGCCTTGTATATTTAAAACCAGCGCTCTTTCAGCAAGAACAGGGGTACAAAAGTGTTCTGCCTATTGCCGACGACCAGCTACAAATTCACTCAAAGCTCAACTCTTCGCCGCTTTCGAGCGTCTTTCCTTTCATTTCATTCGACCTTACATCCGATAAGGGAATTTTGTACGGAATAAACAGACACAACTCGAGCCTTGTTTTGTTCGACCGCTTCTCGCTTGAAAACTTTAACTCTATTACATTTGCAAAATCTGGTTCCGGTAAATCGTATGCAACAAAACTAGAAATTTTGCGCTCGATGATGTTTGATACCGATGTTATTGTTCTCGACCCCGAGAAAGAATACGAATATATGGCTGAAGCCACTGGCGGGCGATTCTTTAATATTTCCCTTACATCTGAACACCATATTAACCCATTCGACATTCCGCCGCCTCGCGAAGATGAGTCAGCCGCTGACGTTTTGCGTTCGAACATTGTAAACCTTGTGGGCCTTTTCCGAATTATGCTCGGCGGCCTTTCTCCTGAAGAAGATTCAATTATTGACCGCGCTATTACCGAAACTTACGCACTTAAAGATATTACTTCAGAGTCGAACTTCGCAGCTGTAGAGCCGCCACTTATGAGCGACTTCGAGCTTGTACTTGCAGGTATGGAGGGAGGGGAATCGCTCGTGCAGCGCCTGACAAAGTACACCCGAGGTACATGGGAAGGTTTCATTAACAAGCCGTCGAATGTCGACATCAATAAAAAATTCATTGTATTTTCACTTCGAGATATGGAAGATGAATTGAAACCTGTTGCTATGTATATTGTCATGCACTATATCTGGAATCAGGTACGAAAAGAGCTTAAGAAGCGCCTTTTGGTTATTGATGAAGCATGGTGGATGATGAAATCGGAAGACACCGCTTCTTTCTTGTTCGGTTTGGCAAAACGAGGCCGAAAATATTACTTAGGTCTTGCCACAATTACTCAAGACGTTGAAGACTTCTTGAAATCGCCGTATGGTTTACCTATTATCACCAACTCGTCTATTCAAATGTTGATGAAGCAGTCGCCATCTTCAATTGATATTGTGCAAAAAACTTTTAACCTTACTGATGAAGAAAAATATTTGTTGTTGGAATCAGATGTGGGAGAGGGGATATTCTTCGCCGGCCTCAAGCATGTTGCCATCAAAATTATTGCTTCGTACACAGAAGACCAAATCATTACCTCAAGCCCTTCACAAATTCTTAATTTGAAGCGTGCCCGTGCCGACCTTGCTACAAAAGGTCTTGTTGATGCCAGCGATTTAAATGCCGGCCTTGCGGCTTCTATTGCCTTTACAAAAAACGCTACAGCACCTGCTCTGGAAAATATTGTATTACCACAGCAACCCGCATCACCGATAATTTCTTCATCAATACCAGCAGAACCAGAAGCAAAACCTATTGAAGTTGAAAGAAAAAGTTTAAATGAACTATTAGGAGAAACACCTGGGCAAAGAGACATGATGGATCTTTCTCAACCATCTGCAGCCAGCTCCACACCAACCATCGACCAGCCACCTGCTGCTCCTCAAAATAAGATATAATGTCGGCATATGGATGCTGAAAGTTTAGATAAATATGAAGGCTTGGCTAATGCCGAACGGCAAGCTCAAAAGCAGGCAAGAAGGCAAGCTATATATAGTGAGAGGCTTAACACCAAAGAGGGAACAGAGCTTACTAAGCGCGTTGCAAACCGCTATCTACGAAACACCCAAAAAGGTCGCACCCTACTTTCTGCCGGGCAAAAACCCACAACTCCACATCTTTCGAACGTCGACCATCTCACGCTTATGACAGTTGCCGGCTTTTTCGATTTTGCCTCTTTTTTGACAAATTTAGCGTTACCGACAATAGGCGGGGCTGTTTCTGATGTTCTTTTTACCATACCGGGGTCGCTCATCTTTTATTTTATGTACAAAAAAAGAGGAGTAGACTTCCGTTCAATGAAAGTTACAGGAAGATTTTTAGGCAGTATGGCTATTGAATTTATTCCTGTAGTAAATGCTCTACCAGCCTTTATGATGAGTGTTGCCCTTATGAAAAAAGCCCTCAACAAAGAGAAGGGTATGTTGGAAATGTAAAAGTTACTGTGTGTGGTAAGCAGCAAACCTATTCTAAAATAATGTATACTATAGTGAATATGGTGTCATTCAGATTCTATACAACAATTACTTTGCTCGCATTAGCGGTTGTACTCACAACAAGCGCAGCATTTGCACAAGAAACACCCTTTTTTGAGCCAGAAACAGCATCATCAAACGATTTTGAATCACTCACACTTCCTGAAAAATACCCTCAAATTCAGGAGCAGCTCGATATTAATGTTTTTCCTGAATCCCCTAAGCCCGGCGAAACAGTGACAATTAGCGTGCAAACATATGGCCTCGACCTAAATACCCAGCTCATAACCTGGAAATTAAACGGCACCGAAAAACTAAAAGGTGTAGGCCAAAAGAAATTTACATTCACCATGGGGTCTGAGGGAACAGTGTCTGTTGTTCAATTTAACGTAGTTACCACCAGCGGTTCTGAAATTACCAAAACTTTCCGCTTCTCACCCGTAAATGTTGACGTTCTGTGGCAAGCAAACACATACACTCCTCCTTTTTATAAAGGAAAGGCTTTGTACACACCAGAGGCAAATGTCATTTTTGTAGCTATGCCAAATATTATTATGAACTCACAAAGAGTAGACCCATCTAATATTGTATATACATGGAAGCAAAACTACGATGTTCAAGGCTCTCTTTCAGGTTTCGGTAAAAACACCTTTAATTTTGATGGGCCAATATTTGTAAGACCAACAACAATAGAGGTAAGTGCGTACGCAGCAAAAGACCCTTCATTAAAAGGGTCGGGGCAAGTGGTGGTGACTCCAGAAAACCCAATGGTTCTTCTTTACGAAGAAAACCCCATACTCGGAAGCTTATTTAACAAATCGTTTAGCGGAACTTACCTACTTAATGACAACGAGGTAAAGCTTGCGGCATACCCCTTCTATTTCAGCACCACAAACAAAAACTCTTTTGTTAATTACACTTGGATTTTAAATTCAAACAAACTCAATAACGTACCCGCAAACCAAAATAACGTGGTTTTAAAAAGAACAGACTCCGACGCGGGCAGCACTTTGGTTTCAGTTCACATAGGCAATAGCTCAAAAATACTACAAGAAGCTTTTGCCGACATCCGTATAAGATACGACAAATTGGCAGCAAAAACATCTATATAACACACGATGAATATTTTTGGCTTTTCAAATAAATTTGTTGGTACTTTAAAAAAGGGTTTTGTTGTCTATGTTTTTGCCTCACTGTTTTTTATACCGAGCGCTCTTTTGGCTGATACAACAGCTAACCTTACTTCTTCTGGCGCCACCATCAACACCTCCGCCTGCCCAGCGTTCTCTACATCGGGTGATTACTGTTTGCTAACTGGGCCGTTGGGCACATTCTTTTCTGATGGGAAGGTTCACATAAGAGCCAATGGGTTGGCAGACTACTTAAATAGTTTGTATAAAATTGGAGTAGCTGCAGCTACTGGGTTAGCTTTGATATATATAACGATGGGAGGGGTAAGATATGCATCAACTGATGCTGTGACAGGAAAAGATGAGGGTAGGGGTATGATATCGAACGCCTTGCTGGGGCTAATGATAGTGTTGGGGTCATATATCATTTTGAATGCCATTAACCCTGATTTGTTGAATAATAATTTGGTGTTAACACATTCGGTAAATCTACCGACTGTGTCGGGGAATACGAGCGGGTTGGTGATAGCCAATGATGGTGGCACAAGTGGTTATGTAACTCAACCTGACGGCACGGTGACATTTAATGGTAAAACTACACAATATAGATTGGATGGTGATGGAAATTTAGTTGATGAGTCTAATAATCCGGTTTTAAATTCTGACGGCAGCAAAGCTAGAGCATTAGGCCCTGTTAGCACTAGCGTGGGGGAAGCTAACCAAAAAATCTTATCTAAAATTCAAAGTGGTGCTACTTGTACTAAAGATAACTGTTTTACATCAGCCGAAGCTTTTTACAACTCCGTCGGGTATAAACCAGAGACAGCATACCAAAGCAATAACTATGTTGTGGGGGGCAATACATTACCTAAAACCATCGGCACGGCCCGAATGCCAGTTCCTGGTGAAATGGTTGATTATAGATTTTATACAGGCTCTGACCATGATGACCCTTTTCATAGTGTTATTGTTTATTCCAACAACGGAAACGGCAACTACGATGTTTGGGATTGGCATCACAGCGCAAATTCCTCAACAGGACTCAGGAATGTTACTTTAAATTTAGACAGCCCTGGTGCGGTTGGGTATATTGGCAGAATATATACCCCCCAATAAAACAACACAACTGGCACAACACAGAACAATTTTTCCTTGTCTAATTGAACAGAATATTACACATCCCAAAAGGGTTGCTAACCTACATATTCAGGCCTACCTCTTAATTGACTGTGTGACTTTAAAACATTAATATTTGCTATACTTAAAAGTATGTTAGGTATAATTAAACAAGTTAAAAAAATAAGTGCTATTATTTTTTTAAGTATAGTTGTTGTTTTAATAATAAGCGGCCCACTTACAGCTGTTGCCGCAGACTCTACCCCCAACTCCACCCCAGACTGTCCAGCTTTTTCAACGTCAGGCGAATACTGTCTACTCACAGGGAAAATGGAGGGTTTCTTCCCCTATGGAGTGGTGAAGATAAGGGCGGAAGGGTTAGATTCATACCTGAACACTCTCTACAAGGTTGGTGTGGCTGCGGCTACAGGGTTGGCGCTCATATATATAACAATAGGTGGTGTGAAGTATGCGTCAACCGATGCTGTAACAGGAAAAGATGAGGGTAGGGGTATGATTTCGAATGCTCTGCTAGGGCTCATGATTGTGTTGGGGTCGTATATCATTTTGAATGCCATTAATCCCGATTTGTTAAAGAATGATTTAGTGCTTGATGATGTGAAGGCTTGGGTTCCTTTGTCGGCCGATACGAATGGGTTGGTGATAGCCAATGATGGTGTCGTCAAATATCACACCGAAACTGTAGCAAATGACGGAACTGGAAGTGCCTATACCAATGCAAATATCGGCCAAGTTGTATATGTTGATGGGCAAGGTAAAACAGTTGTTGGAGGTGGCGATGGTGTCGCAATAGACTACGACTCCAGCCCCGGCGTATACAAAGTGGTTGAAGACCCTAATGGTAAATACACCATTAACGGAAAAAAGTACTCAAGTGTAGGGTATGAAGACCTATCAAACGCGGGAACAAATGGAAATTGGTGGGGCGTACAAACAAGCAATGGTAAGAGTAGCGGCGACCCAATTATAAATACAGACGGCACCTTAAAAGGTCAGCTTTCTTGGGGAACAGGAAAAGTAGACGGTAACACAACCGCCTTTGTGGCCATGAATGCCAGCCAAATAGCTTCAGCCAAACAAACCAACCCAAGTTTTGGGTTGGGAAGTACAGTAATACTCACCAATCCTTCGACAGGAAAGTCTATTCAAGCTGTGTATGCAGACAACCATGAGAGTACGCGCAGCGGGGGGCTGACAGAAATGTCTCCTGCAGCAGCGACAGCGCTAGGAATAGGTTATGGAAAAAACAGCAACGGTAAAAACTATGCCAGCGGCAATGTAATTATGTCCGTCAAATAAAAGTACTCGCAGACCTTGGGGTGCTGGTTCTGTGCTAAAATAATCTTTATATATGCGCCTTTCACAAAGATCCTCCTTCCTTATTATTGTCATCGTTGCTAGCCTTTTGGTAGGAGGGCTTATTGGTTTCTATTTTTATACAAAAAGTAAAAATAAGCCTGTTCCATTTCTTGGTCAAGATACATCGGGTAAATCTTTGGGTTATAGCCCTTCTATTAATTCACCAAAGACATCTTCCTCAACGGCCGAAAACGTTCCCTTTGCCACACCAAATAGTGTTGTTATTCCTAAATTAAGACAAATAACAGACCAGCCAATTTCTGGCGCCGACTTTGTTTTTGTTCCCATAACAGCAACAACGACCAGAAACGTTGAGCCGCCAGATCTTTCTGTTTCTGGCTTGTCGGCGCCTAAAAAAGTTGCGCCTCCAAAAATTATTGCTTACGAAGAAAAAATACGTTGGATAGAAAGGGGGACAGGGCATGTGTATGAAACATCAACAAGTAGCCCAGCAACACAAAGGTTGTCAAATACAACCATCACACGTATTCAAGAAGCTTTCTTTACTAATAAAGGCGACTCTCTAATTATAAGAGACCTTATCGGAACCACCGACACAATAAGAACACGCCTCGCAAAGCTTAATTTCGAGACACCAACTTCAACAGAGCAGGTCGTCACTACAACAGACCTTCCTGTTGATATTATTCAAATTACACGTTCACCAGACAGATCTCAGCTAATATCAATAATGGATTCTGGAATGCGCGCAATTCTTTCAAACACCGACGGTAGTTCTAAGGTCGGCATCTTGGATATTCCTTTTAAAGAATGGCTGGTTCACTGGCCAAACAAAACTGCTGCCATAATAAACACCAAGCCTTCAGGTGGAACAGACGGCTACGCATACTCAATAAACCCTCAAACAAAGGCTATTTCTAGGCTTTTGGGTGGAATTCCTGGCTTAACAACACTTGGTTCACCAGACATGAGCCATATTCTATACAACCAGAGTGACAGAGGTTCAATAAAGCTTTACTCTTACAATAAAAAAACAAATTCCTCTACCGACCTATTCCTTCGTTCTTTTACAGACAAGTGCGTATGGTCAACCCTTCCTTCAGAAAAAAATATAGTCTACTGCGGTATTCCACAAGATATTGCTTTCAACATTTACCCAGACGCGTGGTATCAAGGTAAAATAACTTTTTCAGATTCTATTTGGAGTATTAATGTAGAAACATCAGAGTCACACCTTATATCAAACCCACTCACAGAAAGTAGCACTATTATAGATATAACCAACCCAACAATCAGTTCTACTGGCAGCTATATGCTATTTCAAAATAAAATAGATTTAAGCTTGTGGGGACTCAAGCTAAAAGATGACCCTAAACCTATTTTTAACCCACTAGACAAAACAACACCAGCAACATCTACATCAACACCCACAACTACAGCCACATCGACGGTTAAAGCCACAACAACAAAAGCTCGATAGTTTTACTTCTTTATTGTTTTCCGAAAGTAGAGTTCTTGTCCAATCATGAACAAGCTTCCTGTTATTAAGTAAAGGGCCACAGCGCCTGACACATATAGAGCAATAAGAAAAACAAATACTGGCATTACATACCTCATTTGGGTATTCATGCTTTTTGCAAAATCGTCGCTAAAAGACTTCTTTGAAGGGTCTGTGTTTGTAGATTTTACGTGGGCAGGAACAGAAAGTCTTATTTGAATAAACTGTGCAACTCCGGCCAAAACACCAAGAAGAACGCTTTTTTGAGTTATATCAATGAATCCTAAAAATATAGTATTAATGTGTTCAGGAACATTTATAAACGAGTAAAGAAGAGTTGTGTTAACAACAGGTAAACCTCCTCTATAAAAAATATTTGCCAGCGCTAAGATAATAGGAAGCTGAATAAGAAGCAAAAAGAAACTAGCAAAGGGGTTCAACTTGTTTTCCTTATAAAAAGCCATTGTCTTTTTTGCAAATTCTTCTCTGTTTGAACCGTA
>OFRG01000193.1_pt1 | contig 26629 bp, 32 predicted proteins | sample 1543071 | NCBI WGS metagenome assembly OFRG01 (sample SAMN07774222, study PRJEB24372) | wastewater metagenome | isolation source: WWTP Verbania (Effluent) | place: Italy: Verbania | collected 2015-12
TATGAAAATAAAATATAAATATAAAAATGTAGTCGGTGAGCTGAATAATGCTTTGCTTTCTACCACTCTCGCCGATCCAACCTTACCGAAATTTGGGAAGGGGATGAGATACAATGCGAAGGTGGTCGCGGAATCGTTACTTGGGAAAACGGTATGTTTGTCGTTAAGCAAGAAGGTTATATTAATGCCGATTCTCTTTGGAGTTGGTTGAAGAAATATCATTGTGAAATTATAAGGAAATGACCTTCACGATCTACACCCCATCCGGCATTCGTAAAATTATCGCAGATAGTAAATATCACGCGATTGAGATTTGCCGGGTTGAGGATGGGTATAAATATGGGTTTAATATGTATAAAATAAAGTAGAAAAAATGGAAAAGGAATTAAAATTAAAGTTCAAAGAGGCGTTTGATAAAGTGCCGGATAATTTCACAATGAATGATTTTTTTGAGCAGTTTGGAAATGCTGAATTTACCGGATCGATGGGCATTGAAATGGGTAAATTTTTATTACAAAGATGCTTTTGGGATGAAGAAGTGAATAAATATACTAAGTTCGAAAAAACAACGGCAGATTCAATGGCTAAACTTTTTTCTAAAGCCGATGCACTTGCGCATGATTTTAATAATGTTAATTCGGATAAAACCAACGAAATTAAAGCTGATTTAGCTGCAATTTCTAAAAGGCTTACCCATTTTGCAACGAACGAACACAAAGAATTTGCAAATGTTTATCCGGATTATGATTTGGATTTGAAATTTGAGAAAGTAACAGCCGATAATCCGAGAGCTTTAGGTGAAAGAATTTTTATTAAATTTAACGTAACGGCTTCGGCAAGTATTCAGTAATTATGAGCAAAATAGAAATTGAAGAAGAAAGGTTTATCACATTACGCGAGGGAACCAAAATGTATTATAAAGTCATGGATGCGCTGATTCAGCAAATTGCTAAAACTTATTTCAAAAAGAACAAAACAGATATTTGGAGTATAAAACAAGATAAATCAAGTCTTGCTAAATTTCATATTTACATTGAAAAACAGTTGAAATTAATTAGTCCAACTATGCCGCAAATACATACAAATGTAAGTCATGAAACGTACTACCAAGATTTTAATGGTAATGCGTGTTTTATTTGGTTTTAATTCGTATATTCGCAACTTAATTCCGGATTCACATTATAGGAATTTAAAATCTTATTGCCCGATTAACGTACCCGGAAGTGAATCCCCGGCGAAATTAAGAGGGCTTTTTTATTTATTATGAACACATTTGAACTTTCAAATAATTGGTTTGCTTTTATGGCTGAAAATTCAGAGAAAATAAACGCTCATCATACTCATTTATATTTTTACATTATTGAGCAATTCAACAAAAGAATGTGGCCTAATTCTCATGGATTGCCGACTGATTTTACAATGGGAGTGCTAAACATAAAAAGCTATAAAACCTACAAAAAAACGCTTGATGATTTGATTGAATTTGGATTTGTTTTTATGGTCGAAAAATCCAAAAATCAATTCACTTCTAACATTATTGCTTTGGTAAAAAATACCAAAGCACATACCAAAGCAAGTCCAAAGCACATACCAAAGCAAGTCCAAAGCAAAGCGAGTATAATAAAACATATAAACAATGAAACTATTAAACATTTAAACAATTTAAATTTAATAAAAATTTTTGAAAAAGAATTTGAAAAAGATGTTTTGATAAAAATCAAAGATGCTTTAGTTGAAAAATTTGATAACCAAAAAATCAACGAGCAAGATTCCGAATTTGAAAAACGAAAAACAAACGAGCCATGGTTTCAAATTCCATCACAAAATACTTGGAACATAAAAGACATGAAAAAGCGTTTGATTGATTCACCTCAGCACTTGGAAAAAATGTTCAAAGAATGTCAGTCGATTTTTGAAAAGATTTCTCAGCAAAGATTTGAAAATTTCATTAAAGACTTTTTTAGTAAAGTTGAGGCAGCCGATACCGAATACAATGCCGGGGAACTTCGAAAGTATTTCCGAAACGATATTATTAAAAAAACAACAGAACTTAAAAATAGAGCGCAGAAAATATGAGAGAAAAACCCACATCACCCGAATACGGCCTAATTCCACCTCAGGCTCTCGACCTTGAGGAAATGGTAATTGGTTCGATAATTTATGAACAAGATTGTTTTGAAACCGTTTTGGGAATAATTAATGCCGATTGTTTTTACAAAGAAACGCATCAGATTTTATTCAATGCTTGTAACGAACTTTTCAAGGCAAAAAAGGCAATTGATATTTTAACCGTTAAAAACTACCTGACCGAATCAAAGCAGATTGAGCAATGTGGAGGTATTTTTGCAATTTCGCAATTAACGGCCAAAGTCGGATCAACAGCAAATATTGAATTCCATTGCCGGATTATTCTTGAAAAATATATGAGGCGCGAGATTATCCGAATTGGACAAGAAACGGCCAAACGAGGATATGATGAATCGGATGACATTTTTGAACTTATTGAGGAAGCAAGGTTGTTGATTGATTGCATTGATAATATAAGCAACAATGAACTTACATTCCGAAAAATGGATTCTTTGCTAAAAGAAAAACGCGAAAAGCTAAAAGAACTCAGAGATTCACCGGAACCATTATCGGGAATTTCAACCGGTTTTGAATCATGGGATGCTTTTTGCGGTGGACTTCATGCACCGGATTTGATTGTTATTGCCGGAAGGCCTGGAATGGGTAAAACTTTGGTTGCTCGGAATATTTCATCAAATGTTGCGGAACGAATGGCAGACAATGAATGTTTTTTGGTATTTGCGCTCGAAGAAGGGATGAACCAATATGCAGAAAATGTAATTGCATCTGAAACATTCATCGACAAAGACCGAATCAAAAGACTTCAGTTAACCGATACCGACTTCACACAAATGGAATATCAATCAAAAAAATTTGAAGGTAAAAATTATTTTATTGACGATACTCCCGGAATCAGTATTCAGGCAATAGAACGCAAATGCAGAAAGATTTCAAAGAAATTCAAGATTAAGGCGGTCATGATTGATTATTTACAACTTTGTACGACATCGAGCAAAAACGGGAACAGAGAACAAGAAATTAGCGAAATTTCAAGAGGTGCGAAAGGAATATGTAAGAAGTTCGATTGCCCGGTAATTGCATTGAGTCAACTTTCGCGAGAAGTTGAAAAGACTTCATCAAAAAGACCGACACTTGCGCACCTGAGAGAATCGGGGGCAATCGAACAAGATGCAGACATTGTAATATTTCCATTCCGTCCGGAGTATTACGGCATGAAGGAATATGTCGGTGATACTGAATACTCAGATACAACGGATTTGATTTTAATTGAATTTGCCAAACACAGAAACGGCCAATTGGGCGAATTTCCTATGAAAGTTGATTTAAAAACAAATAATTTACTAAATTACAAAGACCAAATCGCAACAACTCAAAGAATGCCGGTTGATTTTACACAACGAAATAACTTTTTAGAAAAAGAGCCATGGGATTAAAACTTCTCAAACAACTAAAATTTGAAGCATTGAAAAAGCAATTTCCGTCAATGCCGGAATATGCGATACCGCAAACGACATACTCAGACAAAACCGCAAACGGTTTGGAAAAAGCTATTGTAGAATTTTTGCAGTTAAGCGGACACCAAGCGGAACGGGTAAAAAATACCGGGCGTTATTTAAAAACTAAAGGACCGAAAGATGAAATATTTCAGCGTAATTTTGATTCGGGGAAGTATATTCCGGGCACTGGAACAAATGGGACCGCGGATATTAGCAGCACAATCAGAGTAAACATTAACGGAAATTCATTTGGGTTAACCGTTAAATGGGAAGTAAAAATTGGCAAAGACATTCAATCAGATTCACAGAAACGGTATCAAAGCCACATCGAATCAACCGGAGGCAAATATTTTGTCGTTAAAACCTTTGATGATTTTTACGAGAAATATACGGATTTGATGAATCAATTTTAAAATTCGTACATTTGCAAAAAGAACGGAGATGGCAGCAACCAATGGAAATCAATTTTGGAAACTTAGGTCAAAGCATGGACGAGATAAGATTTTTAAAACTCCCGATATACTTTTAGAAGCAGCCTACGAATATTTTGCATGGTGCGAAAGTAACCCGCTCAAAGAAATGCAATTGATGAAAATTAAGGTTTCGAGAGATGAAGAAGAAATTCAAAAGGTTTCAGTTGACAAAATGAGAGCAATGACAATCAGCGGATTAACAATTTATCTTGATGTTAATGAGAAGTATTTTGATGATTTTGAAAAAGGATTAAGCGGAAAAACAGACAAAGTAAGTAAAGATTTTTCACGCATCATAGCGCATATACGGTCAGTAATCAGAAATCAGAAATTTACGGGAGCTGCCGCCGGATTCTTAAATGCTAATATAATCGCAAGGGATTTAGGATTGACCGATAAAACCGACTTAACCACCGGCGGCCAACCAATCCAAATGCCATCCGTAACCATAAAATACGAAGCTGAGAAATAATTTAATATTATAAAAATGAAAACCTTAAATTGGAATTTAGGAATAATTATAATTCGAATTGGATATAAAATCAGAGGAGAACAAAGAAGCGAGCGGACTTTCAAAATCCACGAAGCAATCGGAAGGGCAATTTTACAATTTGGCTATTGGCTAAGAGGAGAAATACCAATGAAAACCTGGAAAAGAGTAAAATTAACTTAGGCTTTGAATCTTTTTTAATGTCTTTTATACTCCATCCAAAGCAGAAACAAGCCATTGATTTAACTAAAGAACATTCAGTTGTAAAGTATGTTGGTGGAATCAGGGGAAGTAAAACAACTACCGGATGCCACTTTGCACTTGAATTATTACTTGAACGGCCAAATGAAATCGGGGCAATATTCGCACCGACACATACCGTCTTGGCGCAAATGACTTTGAAAGAATTCAAAAAAGTTCTTTCGGCAAATAATATTTTTCAAGATGAACATTATGTTGTTGGTAAAAGACCTGAGCCGTATTTCAACTACAAATCTAAATTTCCAGAGGACCATAGTGGTATTTGGTCATTCTGTAACGGATGCCAAATAAAAACATTTTCACTTGAATCATTTTATCGAGGTGCTGAATTTGGGTGGGCATGGGGCGATGAGATACAAAGTTCAAGCAAAGAAGATTTAGATACAGTGTTGGGCCGGATGTCTGGCAGTGCAAATCCGAGAACACTATACACATACACCCCGCCGAGCTACAACCCGGATATTGATGAAATAACCTGGGGCGAAAAGGCATTACCTGGAGTATTTGGTACAACGTACGATAATCAAAGAAATCTTCCGGCCGGCTACATTGAAATGCTTAAAAATACAATGGATAAATACACCTTTGCGCGAGAGGTAATGTGCGAGCGTATAAGTGCCGGAGGTATCAATTGGCTTCATGCATTTAATCGGGACGAGCACGTTAATGAAATAGCTAAGTACGATCCGAAGCAATTAGTTTACATTAGTTTTGACTTTAACGTAAATCCGTTTGTTTGCACCTTATGGCATCTGGGAATTAAGAACGGAATAAGATATTTATTTTGCTTTGATGAAATAAGCATGAACCCGGAGCAGACTGCAGGACGAACTTATGTTGAGGCAATGTGCGATATAATTCGTCAACGGGTACCGCAAACCAAACCCGGGCAATTTTTAGTAACGGGCGACTCATCCGGCAAAAATCAGAATATACTTGGTCGCGTCGGTTCGAATGTTTTCACTGAAATATTGAAGTACCTACGAATATCAACCACTCAGCTAAAACTACATAAAAAAAATATGCTGCATACCGATTCGAGAGTATTGTGCAATTCAATATTTGCAAACTATCCTGCAATCCTTATCAACCCAAAATGTAAGAATACAATCCGAGATTGCGAATTCGTAAAGGCCAAACCGAATGATGAAATTATGAAAGATGTAAGGTCAAACGTTCTTCAACAAGCCGATATGCTCGATTCATTGAGATACTTTCTTCATGCATTTGAGGGGGATTTTGTGAGGAGAAATTAATTACCTTTGTCACATGACCGCAGCCGAAGCCATACTTAAAATTGATGCCTCGATTCAGTACATGGAAGATTTAAAACCATATACAGAGTTGTTTAATCATATCAAGGGACTAAAAGCTGAACGGATATTTTTGGAGGGCAAAGATGCAAACGGAAGTGATATAGGCAAATATTCAACTGAACCGATTTATGTAAATCCAAAGAGCGCACCAAGGTCATTTGCAACCAAAGGCAAAAACGGACAAACCAAATTCAAGAATGGCAAATCACATAAGACTGGATATTTTGCTGAATACGGTAATTTCAAAGCTACAATAGGCGAAGGTGACAGAGTAAATTTGCGACTATTCAGAAATTTTGAGGTATCATTCAAAACGGCACAATCAGCAAAAAAAGAAAACGGGTTAATTGTTTATACCGCTTCAATCGCCGATACTGCAAAAAATCCATCAGGCAAAATCGAAGGGCTATTGAGTAAATATCCGAATGCATTTGAATCATCCAAAGAAGAAATTGCTATCATTCGACAAGATTTGATTGATATTGCAATGAAAAAGTTATAAATTTGCCCGATGGAAAAGATATTTGAACAGCTAATTGCAAACCTTCAATCACTCGGTTTATTTACCAAAGTAAACGGATTAGCGCAATTAATCAAAGACGGAACACCTGCAATTTACAACACTAAAGGCGAATTGCAGAACATCACAACTTCCGATTATACTTCGGGAGTTACTTTCTTTTTAGCTGCCGGTGAAATGGATTTAAATGATGATATTCCGCAGATTGTGGCATGCGATAGAATGGTTCGAATAACTTATCCCATAACATTATTTGCCATCACGAAGAAAGGAACCGGAGGTGATGATAGTGCGAATTACGAAGGCGATTTGGCATTATCGCTGATGAAAGCCGTATTGATAAACAACCCCAAATCATTACGCCAAGAATTGAAGCTATCCGTTTTGAAAACTGCAATGAAAGGACTATCAACAAATACAACCGAAAACTTGAAATCAATCAACATGAAAGACTCTCACAACCTTTCATGCGTTGCAATTAAGGTCGATATAATTGCCGAAGGTGCTATTAACTGTATAAATTTACTATCATGTCTTGTCCCTGCCTAAACTCATGTATTGAGGCGAAATGCCTTCAAACACCAACTTACTGCAATTATGGCTCAACAATCATAGTCGGTGAATTGTCGGGATATGACAGACCGATAAATATTTACATTGAATCACTAAGTGTTGGAACGGTAATCTTAATTGAAACCGAAGTTGTAAATGGAGTTGTTCAATTCGAAACTGAAGAAGGCATGATTAACGGGTCCGACTCGTTTATTCTTTGGCTTACTGAATATGGAGAAACAAATGCGTTACCTTTCACGATTGGCGAAGTAGATGATATTTCATGTTTGAAATTGAACTTTAAAGACACATGGCTCAATGGATTTAGATATTGTGAACCGATTCAAGAGATAGCGTTATGAAGATATTAAACCTATTGATAATTGTTTTAGGGATATTTTTCTCTATTGTTTTTTGGGAATGGCTTATTGGTGCCACATTTACAATCTTTGCAAAGGTTCTCATCATATCCATTTTCTGCAACGGAGTTCGAATATCCCTTGACAAAAAAATGATATTCCGTTTCATTTGGGAATTTACGGATGCCTACTTTCCCGAATATTTGAAAAAGCCTTTAACACATTGCGTTTATTGTTTTGCCTCAACCTGGGGAACATTGGCGTATATTTTACAACCAAATCCAAATATTTACGAATGGTTCATTTGTATAGTTTGCGCGATATGGTTTAATGGGTTTGTATACTCACTTCACGAATAGAACATGACACTAAGAGAACGAATTGCCACACATTTTTACCACAAATTTCTACCAGAAATAAAGCAAATCCAAAAGCGTGATGAAAAGCACAATTGGAAGGAACTTTGTCAATACGTAACGACAATCAATGATAAGGCATATTACCGATTTGAGAATTCAAGCCAATTGCCGATCGTTCGATATGAACAACTTCAGGTTAAATTAATCGAACTTTCAAAGCGATTAACCAAAGAAGAAGAACAGTTGCTTTTATCAATTGCGGAAACATCATTGGATAATGCTTATTCATCATTGAACATTAAGGGCAAAGCATCGAATATTCAGACGGCAATTTTTTCTATTCAAGAAATGAAAAACCGGCATGAAAAATTAATGTTTCATCCGCAGATTTTAATTGAACTATGCGCATTGTCCTTGATTCGCGAAGATGAAATTCCCTACGTTATTAACGAGGATATTCACACAGAAAAGATTGCAGCGTTCACAAGCGAAATGCCTTCAGATGCTTTTTTTTTGCACCTTTCATTGAGCGATGTCTTTCCGGATTACGAACAATTCAAATCCAAATTAACAGAGCTATGGAGTCAACACCTATTAATAATCGAAAGAGCGCAACAAACATACAAGGCAATTCACTTGTCGGAACAGTCGTAAAGATGATGGATAATTTTGCGGCAGATTTATTGTTTCTTTGTGATGGCGATATTAATGCAGTCAAGAAAATGAGAGAATCAGGAATAATGAGTGATTATATCGCCTTGATAAGTTACAAACATAAAATGAGTAAGAAATGAACAGAAATGAATTAAGAATTGGGAATATTGCAAGGGTAGCAAACCTTACCGGAAAAGTGACTGATTTGCATTCTAATCCGGATGAAATATATTTTGATTTTAGCCCCGATTATGAATATAGTCCGAGTGTAGTTCATCCAATCCCATTAACCGATGAATGGTTGGTAAAATTGGGGCATACCGATGAAAATAAACATACGTTTTTTGGATTTTTCGGGCTATTAAAACAAGGTGATTTATATCATTTGTGTTATTTAAGCGACCAATGCTTGACTGTTTTTGCCAAGAAATTTAAATACGTTCATCAGGTGCAGAATTTTTACCATGAGTTAAAAGGCGAAGAACTTACTTTAAAATAATTAAATTTGTACATCTCAAAACAATCATTACATTTGCATTTCACTTCATAGTTTCGATTTTAGCTATCAATCCCCAAAGTTTCTCTCATTCTTTGGGGATTTTTTATTCAATGTATTTGCATATTAAAAAAATCGTATATTTGCCTCAACCATTAACACAATACAACCATGTCAAATTATTGCCAGGATTCAATCCCCGAATACGCGGAAAACACTTGTCAAATATACCAATTAGGTGGAATCAGTGACTTAGCCGTTATTGATTACGACCCTCAGAATCCCGCTTTTGAGGGGATAGATTGGGAAGATCTCACCGATTGGAATACATTAATCGCAGCCGGATTGGTTCGATTGGTAAAAGGAATCAACGCAAACGTAGGTGATCCATCAGATGTTACAACTGCTAATCCCGTTGGATGTGGCGTTGATAACATCAAAATCAAATCAACAACTGAGATTACATATACCGATGCGAATGTTTCGGCCGAGAATACTAATTTCTATTCGGCATTAGACGGACGGGCAACATGGTTGGCTATCTTTTGGTGCCAAGAAGGAACATTCCGATTGATTAATACTTATGTTACTTGGTCGGTCGGTATGCCAAACGCGGCAGACCAAAACAGCTTCCAAACTTATAAAGTTAAGGGAACATACACATTGAAAGTAGGCGATATTCCGGTATCTTACGACACTCCGGTGGGACTACTTTAAGATTTTGTGGTTTATTTATTTTGGGTTAAATTCAAAAAGCCGCGAATTAATTTGCGGCTTTTTTTGTTATTTGTAATTGTTTTTTATATTTGCGGTGATATGAACTTCCTTCTAATCGCTCTCAATTCGCGTGAATACCTATACTTTGCTATTCATGCCGCAATTTCAATTAAGTTTCATCATCCCGATTCAAGTATTCAATTATTAGTTGATGAAAAAGTTTCGAAGATGATGCCGGAAAGGTTCATGATTTTGTTCGATGAAATTACATTGATGAACGAGGACCATTATCAGCGCAAAAACTTCGAACCGGGATTAGCTAAATTATTCATGTACGAATATTGCAAAGGTGATACAACCTACATTGATGCCGATTCGTTGTTACTTGCACCCGTTCAAGACATGGGACGGACATTGCAACCTCAGACAGTTAGAATATATCCTCCCGATTCAACTAATTGGAATTGTATTTGGATGAAATTTGAGCAGTATAAAGAAACTTACAAAATTCCAGAAGATTCATTTCACGTTGAAACGCAATCATCATTCTTTCAATTTCAAAAGAATGCGGAATCAGCCAAGTTTTTTAAGCAAGCGCAATCGAACTTTTTAACCGACCATAATAATTTATGGGGCGGCTCATTTCCGGATGAATTGGCCTTTAACGCTGCATTTGCTCAATTAGGTATTGCGCCGAAAGAGTATCAACCACTATATTTCGAAGGGAATTTATATCGGGAGTCGGATATTTTAGCTGCAGGTTACATTGGGATTAGTTTATTTGCAAATCGAAAGCCGCAACAAAAAAGAATTTACGAACTTTATGATAGATTAATTATAAAGTATTCGCGAGAGGTCTTAGGATTTGGAACGGGTTATAAAACGGATCAATTAATGAAAGGCAAACACATCGAAAAGAATAGAAATTTTATTAGGAAACAGACATGGAGAACAATTTAATTACATTTGCATAATGAAGTTTTTACTTAAATACCCAACACGACAAAGACCGGAGCAATTCTTATCAACATTGCAATTGTTTTATGAATATTGCAACCATCCCGAAAATGTGCAAGTGATTGTATCGATTGATGAGGATGATGTAAGCATGCAGGACGAGCAAATTCAGTATCATACTCTTTCTCTATTCCCAAACACTCAAATATATTCAAACGCCCCCAGAGGCAAAATAGCAGCCTGTAACGCAAACCTCGACATGATGGACAAAGATATTGACATTATATTGTTAGTATCTGACGACATGATACCGCAATGCCAAGGATGGGATTCAATTCTAATTGCTGAAATGAAACAGTATTATCCGGATTTGGATGGTGTTTTATTTCATAATGATGGATATGTCGGAAGGCAATTGAACATGATGTGCATTTTAGGGATAAAATATTTTAAACGCTTTAATTACCTTTATCATCCCGACTACATTTCACTTTATTGCGATAATGAATTTATGGATGTGGCAAATCAGCTTAAACGACAAAAGTATTTTGATTTGTGTTTATTCAAACATGAGCATTATGCCCGAAATTCAGCGATTGAGCAAGACGAATTGATGAAACATAATGAAAGTTTTTACGGCATTGATAAAAAAACATACGACCTTCGTAGGCGCTATCGGTTTCCATTAAAATCAGTTTTGAAGAAATGAAACTCAGCATCCTTATATGTTCAATTATCGAGCGTGATTCCGAATTAAGGAAGTTGCTCAAAAATTTTGATTTACAAATAACAAATCCTAATGAAGTTGAAATATTGTACTGCCAAGATAACAAAGAAATGTCAGTTGGTGCAAAAAGGCAAAAGCTATTATTAACCGCAAAAGGTGATTATATTGTCTTTTTCGATGATGATGATTGGCCGATGGCAGATTACATTGAACTTGTACTCAAAGCAATCGAAACAGCCCCCGATTGCGTAGGTATTAACGTAGCAATGACTACCAACGGACAAAATCCCCAAAGGTGCTGCCATTCGTTGAAATACAAGCAATGGAGAAATAATGTTGATGGGTGGGATTACGTTCGGAATGTTACGCATTTTAATCCGGTAAAGCGTTCACTTGCTCTCAAGACTGGATTTAGAAACTTACGATTTGGAGAGGACAAAGATTATTCAGACCGAATTACACGATTATGTAAAACAGAAGTTTATATTCATCATACACTATTTAATTATAGATATTCAAATAAAATTAATCACAAAGAAAAGTATGGCATCAAATAACGCAATCGTCTGCCTCACTCGCGGCTACTCTAACATAAAAAAATACGGTGATTTAATCGCCCGAAATGTCGGAATATGGCATACAATTAATCAGGACTTAAAATACCCGTTGATAATTTTTCATGAAGGGAATATTCCTGATTCACATCAAAACTATATCCGCGATAAATCAATGGGGCAAGATGTTCGATTTGTAAACATTTCCTCAGTTTGGAAAGGCGGTTATGAAGGTATGTGCCGATTCATGATATACGATATTTGGGAACAATGCGCGGAATTCGACTATGTAATGCGAATTGACGAAGATTGCATCATTCAGAAAGCAATTTACGATCCATTTTCACAAATTGAGAATGCCGGAAGTAATTATATGACTTCGGTATGGTGGGCCGAATCGCATACGGAAACGAACGCAACATTGCCGGGATTCATTCAAGAATTAACGGGCGCGAATCCAAGTGAGTTCTACAACGACCGTTATCCCTATACGAATGTATCGCTTGCGAAAGTTTCATTCATGCGTAATTTAAAGGAATTAAAAATCATTGCAGAATCGCCACTACAAAAGATTAACCGTTGGGGCGATTTGCCCGTTATCGGTGCTTTGTTAAATATTTACGAAAAGGATAATGTAAAATCAATGGAAGGGCTTAGTTATTACCACGCTTCACATAACGCTTCGATTGTATGTGGATAAAAGAAATTAAGAATCAAGCGCAAAAAATCAAATATTCGCAAAACGGTGAGGAATATTTGCTAAAATACATCTTCGAAAATATCGGCTCAACAAACAAACAATTCGTTGATTTGGGAGCATGGGATGGAAAGCATTTATCGAATACCCGAATATTCACCGAAATGGGATGGAAAGGGCTTTTGGTTGATGGTAAAGAATTTCCGGGAGTTGTCCAGTCCTTCATTACGAAGGAGAATATTTTCAAAACGCTAATTGACCATAATGTACCGCTTGATTTCGACCTGCTTTCAATTGATATTGACGGCAACGATTATTGGATATTGAATGAGATATTACAGGAGTTTCGTCCGAGAGTTATCGTTTCAGAATTCAATTCAGAACATCCGCCAACGGAATCAAAGACGATTGAATACGACCCGACATTCGAGTTTCAACCTACCGATTATTACGGTTACACTTTTGGAGCCGGACAGAAACTTGCTGAAAAGTTTGGTTATACAATCATTTGGCAGCAATCAAATATGAATCTATTCTATTTAAGAAATGATTTGGTAATTGAAACGCCTGAATACACAGTCGAACAGCATCGACATTGGAATAAAGTTAGTAATTTAAAATGGATTAATATATGAGTGAATTTATGAACACCAAAGGACCGTTTAATGGGGATGGATTTTTACTTGCCGATTTCAAAGCGATGGTCGATAAGCATGGAATTAAAACAATCGTTGAAACGGGAACACATTTAGCTGAAACTGCTGAAGTATTGGCAGACATGGCAGAAACTGTTTACACATTTGAAACTAATAAGAATTGGTTTCGCGGATCTCAAAGGGTTTTGGCCAAAAAGAAAAATGTAAAGTTATTCAACATGAATTCGGTTGATGGATTGAAAAAATACCTTCCCGAAATGGAAAAGCCAATCATGTTCTTCTTAGACGCACATTGGGATTCTTACAACCCATTACTCGATGAACTTGCCGAAATCGCCAAAGCCGGATTGCGCCCCGTTATCGTAATTCACGATTTCAAAGTACCGAATCGTCCTGATTTGGGTTTCGATTCATACAAAGGACAAGATTATACATTCGAATGGATTCATGATTCAATTTATGCTATTTATGGTGAATATGGATATTCATTCCACTACAACGACAAAGCTGAAGGTGCCAAAAGAGGTGTGATATTTGTTTATCCGAAAGAGTAATGAAACCAATATTTATAGAATTGCCGGTTAGGTATTTGACAGAAGAAGCAAGTGAAAAAGAAAAACAAGGGTTTCTTTCTGACGAAGAACGCGAAAGCGATGATTGTATTGAAGTATGTAAAGAAATGGTTAATATATGCCTAATTGAACGGATTTCATCTAATAAGAAGCGGAATGATATGTGCTATATTCACATTAATGATGAGGGAATTGGTATCAATCTTCCCAAATCCGAAGTCGAACAATTAATACAGTTAGAATGTCTATTGAAATAGAATTAATCGCCAAGCAGAAAGAGTATATTGCCTACCTCGAAGAAGAAGTGGCGAAATTTGATGAAATGTTAATAACCCATTTTGATACGATTAAAGTACGGGATGGTGTTTTGTCTATGCAAATTGCCGAACTTCAAAAGCGGATTGATGAACATACAAAAACGAATGAGATTTTATTTAAGTCAATGTTAATTGGGATTGATTTTACGGATAATATTAAAGACATTCCATTTTCAGACGGTGAAAAATATTATGTTACACAGGTTTAATCCCTATATTTGTACCGCTTCAATCGTTTGTATCGAGACAAGGCGCGCTTTTGGACGAGGGTTCGAATCCCTCCGACTCCACAAACACTTGAAATATGGTTAACACGTCGCCTTAGTACGTGCTTTGGGGTCGACCGGTTTTGACAGAGTGATGGCGGTTAAGAGAGATAGAAGTAAAAAATAACAGGAAATGTTATCGAAATGTACCCAAGCCTACGTGCAGTAGCTTAGTACTCAAAATTTCCCCGTTCATTTATGTTCGGGGATTTTTTATTACATTTGCCAAACCATGGCAACCGAAACAATCATATTTCAATATCAAGTTGACGAAAAACAGTTAATTGATGCCTTGCGAAAAACTCGGGATGGTATTGAATTAACCCAAAAGGAGATTGATGTACTCGGAAAGCACATGCAAGACGGGTTTATTAAAGGATCGGACGGTGCAAAAAGATTCACCGATGAGTTAAAAAAACAACCTCAAACAATCGTTGAGCTTGAAAGAAAATTAAATAATCTTAATGTCATTTTAAGGGACGAAGCGAAAGTCGGAACAAAAGCATTTGAATTAATCAATGCTGAAATTCACAAAACGGAAGCAGCAATTAAAGGCGCAACTGCATCAGCCGGCAAGATGATAACTGAAACAAAGAAGTTATCACAGTCAGTCGGTGGATTTAAAGATCAGATTATTGGATTAGCCGGAGCAATGGGAATTGCATTTGGAACGCAGCAAATAATTCAGTTTGGAAAGGCATCCGTTGAAGCGTTTATTGAGGCGGAAAAGAACGCTCAATCTCTATCGTATGCACTGAATGGCGATGCTGCTGCAACGGATAGACTTATAAAATTATCATCTGAATTAGAATCAACAACAATTTACTCAGATGATTCGATTCAACAAGCCGAAACATTTTTAGCAACGCAAGGCAGAACGGAAGAACAAATCAGAAAAACAATCAAAGCAGCCACACAATTAGCAACGGTTCAGCGTATTGATTTACAAACGGCAACCGAAAGATTAGACCAAACCTATGAAGGTCAAATCGGTAAACTTGGCAAACTCGATTCTAAATTCAAGAAGTTTTCACAAACTCAATTAGAAAACGGAGCGGCGATTGACTTTGTAAATGAAAAATATGCCGGATTCGCAGAAGCATTAGCACAAACCGATGCGGGAAAAATTGAGCAATTAAAAAATAGATTTGATAATTTACAAGAGTCAATTGGAGGGGTAATTCTTAACGGGACTGTCCCATTAATTGAATCAATACTCAAATTGAACGGAGAACTTTCGATGACCAATTTTGACAATTGGACTGACTTCTTTACTGAAGCATTAAATTTTCAAAATAGTTTATCGGTATCGGGGCAAATTGGCAAATGGGCTTCTGAGAAGTTAGGTTTACTTGATAAAGAAATCGAAGAAACGGACGGAAGCACAGCAGCATCTTACCGTAAATCTGAGGCGTTAAAGTTCCTAAATGGAGTTCAGGAAAACACGAATAAAGTATTTGAAAAAGCGAATCAACTTTATGGCGTTACCCGGGAACAGTTTGATAAGTTGGTTGTGGCTTATCAAGAGGCGAATAAAAAACCACCGAAAGACCCGATAGATTTTTACAAGGCATTAAATGAAGAGCTTACTAAACTTACCAACCATATCAACAACATACTTGCAAGGGGCGGTATTGTTCCCGAATCAGATATAAGACGAGCAGCTGAATTACAAGCACAATTAAAAAAGATTGGCGAGCAACGGGATAAAATGCTTCGCGAGCAAGGTATTTTAATCAAGATTGCACCGGATAAAATCGGATTTGAAGAAGGTATAAAAGAACTTGAAGGCGAAATTATGCCTATTCAGGTTCCCGTTCAATTTGTTCCTGAAGATAAATTGGGAGCGAATGGTTTGGATATACTTACTAAACGACAAGATGATGCATTTAATCACGAACAAGATTTAATTGCAAAAGGGACGAAAAAAAGAGAGGATGAAAAAGGTGAGAGAATTGCAATTGCCAATGCAACTTTTCAAGGGCTTTCACAGTTAGCATCTGAATTCCAAGCACTACAAAACCAAGCCACAAACCAACAACTTGCTAATTTAGAAAAGGAAAAGAATGTCAAATTAGCAAACACAAAATTAACGGCCAAAGAACGAGCAAGAATTGAAGCCGAGTTTATAAGGAAAGAGCAAGAATTAAAGCGCAAACAATTTGAAGATAACAAAACCGGTTCAATCGTTCAAGCAATCATTAATACTGCATTGGGTATTACTCAGGCAATTGCTCAAGGTGGCGTGGCCGGAATCATTACCGGTGCAATCGTAGCGGCTGCCGGAGCATTGGAAATTGGCACAATCGCAGCCCAAGAAAACCCATACTTTGAAGGTACTCCATTTTTGGAACGCAAAGGCGCACCGAGAGGAAAAGATACAATCCGAATCAGGGCGAATGAAGGTGAGGCAATTATTCCAACATCCCGAAACGCAGAAGAACCGGGACTTGCCAAAGCATGGATTCATGGCAATTTGGATGAATACTTGATGCGAAATTACGCAGCACCATTGCTCAAAAAACAAGCTGAAATTTATAATCGTGAGGCAATGCAATCGGTATTGTTTCAATCCAACTCATCAATGGATGACAAAAGAATTTTACGCGAATTAAAAACGGGTAATCAAATTTCGGATGCCGGATTTGCTTTATTGGCACAAACTTTGAAACGAAATAAACGAACAGGTTTAAATTAAAATAAGAGATGAAAAGGAACAAAAATTTATTCGAGTATTTATTACTGATTGCCGCAATCGTTATGGTTGTGTGGTGCTTTGGCTGCAAAAAAGAAGATGGATGTGGATTGAAATATACCTTTGATAATGTCGATTATATTGATGAACGGATTGCAACGAATCAATACGAACAGTTTGATTGGAAATTTTGTAAGGGTAAAACAATCAGAGTTCACGCAAAAAAAACAAAGGAAACGTGTAACATTTATTTAGATGCAATTAAAATTAAATATTTTACTGTAATTTCGTACCCGCAAGGATATGAATTTACGTTATGATAAGAATTATAATAAACGGAGTTGAACCATTAACGCAGCCTTACGGAGTTGATAAACTTTCGGAAGTGTATGGATGGAATCAAGAATGGCGAATGTTTACCCGCGAAGTTCAAGGTGAAATTATCTTTGTTGGCAATGATTTCGATTCTTTGTATTCTCAACTTCGTGAAACACCTTGCGAAGTATTTCAAATCGAATTGCAAGAAACAGAGCGGACCGATGGAGATTGGCAGTCGGTCTATATCGGTCATTTGTTTCTCAATGATGTTGATTTTGATATTGACCGAAAAGAGGCAAAAGTTACCTTAACGGACAATGGATTTACTTCAATGATTTTGCGTAATGGCGAAATCAAATTAGATATGAACATTGGTTTAACCAAAAACGGTTCAGCTAATCCTGCAAAAATATTTGATAACTTAGGTATTCGGGCAATGAATGATGCAACGATTGTAAGTTACGACACAATCAGCATTTACAATGCTTTGGATTTTGCAGTACGTTTTTGCTCAGATAATCAACTTTCATTTTATTCTGCTTATTTATTGTCAAATCCTGATAACCTTAACGACCTTTATTTGATGTCGGGATTCGGATTGCGTACAGGAGCATCCGGAAGCGGGGGCTCTATCGCTCCAAACAATATAACTACACATCAATTATTCCGGGATATTACTCGTTTATTGGGATTATATGGATTTATTGAATTTTTACCAAATGGAACGCAAAGAGTAAGATATGAAAATTATGAATACTTTGCAGACTTAACCGATGGAAATACATTTGAATTCTTTAAGGAAATAGTTGTTTCTGTTCGTGATGATGCTTTTTTTCAGACTATCAATTTTGGTTCAGCAGTCAGCAAATTTAATGCATACATGACCGGATGGCTTAATGAAGAAACCTACGCCGGTTCATCAGATTGCAACAAAACACAAACGGTTGATTTATCCATGCAACAAATTATCACTGATTCAGTTGTTATTGATGAAATCTTTAACGGTGATGATGCGTATGATGAATATACAATTGTGATTCATGACCAAAGTTTGATGTTTGCAATTGCTATTGGCTACGATCCTTCAGATACAACTAATGTTTTGCTATATTACAATTGGATGATTCGGAATATTGAATTACTAAATCGTGCCGGAGTTGAATATTGCTTAGGCGAGCCGAATTTTAAACCGCTTTGCAACGGGTATCTAGAGCAGACATCTGACGTGCTTATGAATACGCTTGCTCTTCCTATATGGATAGGCATTCCTTTTAATGTTGCACAAGGCGACTATATGGCATGGGACTCGTTTAATTCAATCATGTTTATTCCCAATTCTGCCGAATATGATGCAGTCACGAATCCTACCGGAGGGAAAACAGACACTCTTTATCGAATAGATTATGATTTGCTAATTGACAATGTTTCTGGTGGAACTGTATTTTTTACAATGTTTTTTGGGGCCGATGATTCTGCTCGAGCAGTACAACAAGATACATCTGGACTTTGGACGAACGTAAATCCAATTTTAGGCAAGCCAGGATACTATGAATATTTATCAATGATTAATATTACGCCAAACAATAATGTACCAATCGTTGGTTCAATTGATGTAATTATTACCGGGAATAATGGATTTAATGATGTGTTGAAAAAATTTGTTTTTACTGCGTTTGTAGGGCCAACAATTATAAATATTCAAGCAGGAAGTAATGTAACAATCACTAACCTTGTAAAAGAAGAAATCAACTTCCCAACTTGCCGTTCTGACAAATATCAATTAACCGCAAAAGGGACAATTGATAAAGTAAGCGCAAGGGCAATGAGAAACGAACCATTGAAATATCAAACCTTACTTACTCGTCAAAATGGGTATTCAGGACAATTAGAATCACTAACCCGAAACTTGCAAACCGGCGAATCTGAAATTACATTAAACCTTAAAAACATTTAACCATGCGCTTTCCTTTTTCAGATTGCTATAATTTTACACCATATCCCGCACCTTGGAACGCAACCGAATGGAATAATCATGTTGAAGGTTGCATGGTTTACAATCGTGATATTAACTTTTGCCAACCGATCGCAGCCGATGATTGTGTAAATTTTCAGTTTTTGGCAGATGATAAAGGTGAAAATATAATTACAATAGTTGATGGAAGTGATACCACAACCGGCACAACTGCAAATAAAGTAGTTTGTGCGGGCTTTGGATTTAATACCAAATTAGCCGGGCAAATCATTATTAACACAACCGACAACACAAGCACCGAATTAATCGCACCATTAAACGCAAATGATGCCGGAGTTACGAATGATATATTTGTTTCGGGTGATGATTTTGTTTTATTAAACGCTCGTTCACTTGTTGCTAATAATTGGTTTGGATCATTCGATGGAACTGATTATTTCATTAATAAGGTTTCCGATGCCGTTAATGATTCTCAGGTCCGTATCATTACAGATTCACAAGTTACGATCGGGCAACCTTACCGAATTACATTTACCATCACGAATTATGCCGGTGGTTCTGCTTTCGTTCAGTTCGGGACTGCTATTGTAGGCTATATTTACGGGAACGGAACTTATACCTTTTACGGCGAAATGGTCGGAACCGGCGGAATAACATTTGCCTCGTTGGTTGCATCTGACTTCGTTGGTACAATCAACCTTTCAACACTTGAATTCTATGAACTTGAACAATCGTACCAACTTGTTACCATGGCAAATGTTCCTGAAGTATTGGATATTTTGCCCGATTCATTTACATTAAACCCAAATACCGGCATAGTTACTTATTCGGATTGCGAGGCGTTAGCTGCATACGTTGACGGGGCTTGCTTGTATTTTGCAATTATGAAAGCATGCCAATTTGAAAACCTTATTCCATGTTTACCGGTTTGGACTTTAGGGGCAAAGACCGAATACGATGGTGATGCTTGTCAGTTAATAGCAACTAAGGTTGAAAATATTGGTGATTTGATTGCAGACTATTTACCGCCATGTGTTGAAGAAGGCATTGAGTATAATATTACATTTACCGTTACCGGATTAACCGGTTCATTTATCGCCGGATTCGGTGGTGTTGGTGGAAATTTAGGTACAATTACCACAAACGGAACATACAATTATACGGTCGAATGTGAATCACCAATAACAGACGGATTGCAATTTTATGCTGACTCAATTGATACAAGTGTAATTATTTCAGAAATATCTATTTATGTCGCAACACCAATTCCGGCTTTCGTTTCTGAGTGTTTCACTGTAACAGATAAATGCTCAATTCAAATTAAATTCCGTAATGATTCAAATGTTTTCGGATTTGATTATACAGATGATAGATATTACAATTATATCCGTATTTGTGGACGTTTACGATATGGTTCAATGCGAGTAAATGACTACAAAATGCTTAAATCAACTTTAGGCTTTCAAAAGTCAACATTTGCGGACCTATCCAAAACAAAGGATTTTATTGTAAATGTAATTCCACCGTATTTGATTAAAGCAATTCAAACAGCATTAACGCATACCGAATTATGGATAACCGATGAATCCGGCACGATCCGATATTGTTTAACCGAAAATCCGGAAGCTGAATTTAACGACAATACCGAAACGGGCAAAATAAATGTTCAATTAGCCGAATACAACGAACAGAATTCATGGCAGAATTAAGCAAAATCATTGAAGAAAGATTAAATCGCCTGGCGGATATTCCCGAAGGATTTAGTAATTCAATGACCGACATTCAGCGCAAGGCATTTACTTTGATGCTTGCTGAATTGAATAGATTTGATGTTGATGAAAACGGAAAAATTAAGCTATCGGTTAAGAATTTTGCAGCGATTGAAACCGTTTTGCAGTCAATTGAAGATTCATTGTATGGTTCGGGGTATTTAAAAGAAGTCAAGAACTTTCTAAAGGATTTTGATTCGCAGCAAGTTTTATCAAATGAAATGTTGGCCAAGATTGAAAAAGGTTTTGAACCTTCAAAAGTCATGGAGTTATCATTTGAAAAATCTAAAACAATTGCGCTCGAAACATTGACCGATGAATTTTCTGCATCGTTAAAAGCACAAATGAGAGGTATATTAAATGAAGCGGTACAAACTTCATCAACCTATACTCAGATGATTCAGAATGTCCGCACCGCCTATGAAGGCAACGGAACGATTGAAGGGAGTTTTGAAAGGTATGCGAAACAACAGTCATTTGATTTGTTTTCTGATGCAGATAGACAATATTCACAAATCGGAGCGGATGAAATCGGGGCTGAATTCTTTAAATATTCCGGTGGAAAAAAAGATACAACCAGAGCATTTTGTATTGAGCGATTAAATAAGGTTTATCACCGAAAGGAAATTGAAGGATGGGGCAGAGGTGATAAATGTTGCGGGCTTAAATGGCCACAATCCGACACATGGGCGGGGCAATATCGCGGAACAAATTCAAGTAATATATTTACGGTGGCCGGTGGTTATAATTGCTCTCATGCATTTATTCCGGTAGCGATTAGGTTTGTTCCAAAAGACGTTTTGGAACGAGCAAAAAAAGAAGGGTTTTACAAGGGGTAATATTTGTATTTAAAAAATATTTACATTTGTAACATGAAAGCATGTTCAAGTTGCCGACCAAAACCAAAGCCAAGACCGAAACCACGATGGATTTAGAAAAGTATTTAAAAGATTTGTCCGAGGAAACGGCAAACAAAATACTTGCATGGAAATCGCGTGAAAGGTACGCTTCAATGGATAATTGGTATGATACAGTACCGGAATTCAATGAAACTTACCGCAGAATCATGAAAGAACATTTTAAAGTTCGTGTTCATGCCGAGGTCGATACTTTTCCGCGTGAGTTATTGCGCACCAAAGCACCGAATCAATCCCCCGCAGAATGGGAATACCAAAAAGGTATTTATGAACCTTACACGAATTCGAAGTGGGATGCTGCTCGAAATCGTACTAAGGTAATTGCCAATAAACAGAACTATTCTATTAAAGGATGGGATGAAAATCAACGCGAATACTTTTACAAAGATTATCCGGTTTACGGAAATATCGAGGCTTATTTCTTTGATATTGTAAGAAGCGCGAAAATTGATTACCCTAATCAGGTTTTATTAATCGAGCCCTTAGATATTCCCGGTTCATGGGAACCAAGTCCAAATGATGAAGATGAATTGATTTTTATTGCAGACGATACAGTAGAAATAGAACCGATTTGCAATATCATTGAAGAAAAGAATATTATTCGTTTCCGCGAAAATAAAGAACTGTTTTATGTGATTTGTTGGGAACGAGGTAAATTGCTTTTCAGATATGTAGATAAGGATGCATTTTGGGAAATGAAGCAAGTCGGATTAACTGAGGATAAAAAGCCAAAGTTCGATATTCGCAAAATATATTCTCATAATTTGGGATACTTACCCGCAAAAAGACTTCAAGGCAGACCAACGATTCATGAAGGACAGTTGCTTTATTTATCATATTTTACGCCTGCAATCGCAGATTTAAACGATGTCATTCGACTTTCATCGAATTTAATGATGTCGAGTTATGCAATGCTGTTTAACGTTCGTATTGCACTTGTTGACAAATGTAAATATCGAAACGAGAAAACGGGCGATTTTTGTAATGGTGGCCAAGTATTTGATACTGCAAAAGGTGAAAATACAACTTGCCCTGCTTGTAATGGATCCGGAAGAAGTAATCATCATTCACCTACTGGAGTCTATGAAGTAATTCAACCCGATTCGCCACTTGACCAAAATACATTAGCAATGTCGCCTCCGGTTCAATTTGCCGGCCCCGATACTGCAATCTATACCAAAGTTGAAGAAACGATTCTAAATAAAAAGGAATCCGCATTTTCATTCTTAACACCAAAGAAAAATACCACCGGCAAATCAGCAACCGAAAGCGAAAACGAGAAAGAAGATGCTATGGCATTCATGGCTCAATTTTCAAATGAGTTGTTTGATTTAATGGAATTCGGTATTGATGCAATTGGCAAAATGCGATACCCAACTGCTTTTGTAGAACCCGAAATCAACCGTCCGACTTCATTCAGCTTCATGACGAATGCGGAAATTACGGATGAAATCGGCAAAGCGAGGGAAACGAATTTACCGCAATCATATACTCAGCAATTGGTTTATGAAGCTGCAAATACACGCTTTAATTCATCACCGGAAACTGAAAAATACATTGCATTCTGCATAAAGGTTGATGGTCTCTGGAATATGTCGCCGGATCAGGTAAGGGCAAATATCAATATCACAGTATCGCCTACCGATGCAATACTTCATGACCGAATTACATATCTAATTCAGAAATGCGAAAGTGAAAATCCTAAGTTTTGGGACATGAAATTTTCGGATCAGGAAGATATGCTAAAAACTAAGGCGGCAGAAATAGCGGCAATATTGGCACCTAAATTAAGTAATCAATTAAATTAAATATAATGGCAAAAAGAGAAGTTAAAAATTCAGAACCGGTGATGTGCATAAAGGTTGCACTTCCCGAAAATTTAAGAAATTCAGCAAAGGAAAAATTAACCGATTTTGGTCGTGAAGTCCCTTTCAATAAATTAATCACCGAAAGGTCAAATTCGAAGCTATCTGTTTTAGGTCGTTTTGGATTCATGACCGTTGAAGATTACGAAAAAGGAAACTTTGCACCTTACGGAATCACCCCCGAAATCGTGAAAGGTTTCACCGAAATGGATAATTTGCGTAAAGAAAATGACAGATTGCAAAAACTGCTATTGGAAAAAGATGCAAAGGAAATGAAACCAAAGGCAGCCAAAATTGAACCCGATCCGACTCATGAAGCTGAACCTGAAGAGGAAACCAAGCAATCTCGAAAAAGTAAAAACATCGAAAAATTAAAAGAAGGAGAATAAGAACATGGCACTTACAGCAGAACAATTATTAGAAATAACCGGGCTACAATTGCCCGATGATGCAACACCCGAAACGGCAAAAGAACTATTCGGAAAGTCGTATGTTGCAACCTCTCTTCACGAATCAGAATTATCCAAATGGAAAAAGTCTGATGAAGACCGCCAAAAGGAAATCGACAAAGCAATCGGAAAGTTTAAAGGCTCGACCGAATCGGTTTTAAAACGTGCATTTGGTGATTCAGTTAAGGATGTAAGCGATTGGAATGAATTGCTTCAAAAAGCCGAAGAAACCGCAAACGCAACACGCGATGAAATTGCGCGATTGACTAAATTATCCAGTGGCAAACACGATGAAGTAATTGCAGAATTGAAAGAGAAATACTCAAAGGAAATTAAAGACCTTCGAGAAATGAATTTATCTTTTGGAAACAAAGAAGCCGAGTATCAAAAAGCGATTGAAGAAGCCAAGGCCGATGCCGAAAGTCGAGTTAATAAGTTCTTGGAAAATCAAGCAATCGAAAAGATATATAAGGAAGCCAAATGGTCAGATATTGTAAACGATTACACTAAAAAAGGATTGTGGGCTGATGAAATCGAAGGCAAATTTATCTTCAAATCAGAAGGTGATAAGGTTTTGGTATTTGACAAAGATGGTGGAATTGTTCGTAATGGGGCAGTTCAGAAAACTGCCGATGTGCTTTTTAATGAAATTCTTGATTCAAAAGGACTAATGAAAAAGAACGGAGCCGAAAGCGGAACTCAAGCAAAGTTAAAAGAAGGTGTTAAATACACGCCTCAGCAATTGGAGCATATCGCAAAAATGAAAGCCCATGCCGAAAGCCAAATGAAAAAGTAATCTTTCCCTTTACCCATGAACACGAAAGCCAAATAAAAAATATTTGGCTTTTTTATTTTCGTATTATTTTATTTTTTACATTTGTACCGTTCATTCTCGAACAAGGTCGGGCGCGATTACGCAAGGTGGGTGAAAACTCAAAGCAATCTCAAATCTTATTAATTAACAAATACTCACAACCATGAGCCAAATTCAAGATTTTATATCGTGTCCCGCGATTCAAATGGGATTAATTGAGTCCTTCGGTTATAATAACCTTCAAAAGGACATGACCAACATTGTTGATACTTTGCTTTCACCCGCAAATCGTATGGACGTAATTCAAAGAAGCATTAACCCCGGAATGGCTAAGAAACGACTTGTTGAAGTTGTTTATGGTCAACGGTTCTTGGAATCTGCAGTTGCTGATTCGGGACTTGTATCATGTTTGGGTGGAAGTTTAGATGGCGAAACCTCTAAATTCTACGAAATTGGTGATACCGGTGGAAATTTAGGAATCCAAATGAAGCCGCAGATAATGCAGCAACGGTGTGAAGCCGATTCGACTTATGTATCTCGCGAGGTTCTTAAATTGATGAATGTAATTTTAGCGAAAGCTGAAACCGATGCTGCAGTTTATATGATTGCAAATTCTGGCAATTTTGCAACTGATGTTGATAACGGTAGTGCTGCAGGTACGACTACCTCAATGGATATTTCAACCGTATTAACAACCGGCCAAATTGATCCCGAAGCAATCGCGGACATTCAATTTGAGTATCAATCAAATGGATTTATGGGTATGCCAATTGTATTCGGTAACGAACTTTGGGTAAAATATTACAAAGCCTTAGGTGCTGCTTGTTGTGGATTGACCGGAATTGATGCCGGAACTTATTTCCAACAAAACGCTTATATCTTTGCTCAGGCGCGTAAAATTGCTCAATATGGTAGCGCAAACATGGGTATCGTACTTGCTCCCGGAACTGTTCAAATGATTTCATTTAATGAATTTGAAGGCGAATGGAATGCAGTTGATTCTGACCAATTGAAACAAGGTACTTTAATATATCCTGACCCTAATATTCCGGTTAAATTCGATTATCGTGCCGAGTTGATTTGTACTGAAACAAACAAGCGTTATTGGAATATTAACGTATCATTGAATTATGATTTCATTGGATTGCCTTTAGATATGTATGCCGTTGGTGACAGATTAGAAGGTGTAAATGGAATCTTAAAATTCAACATCGCAAATACTTAATCCGTTCTGTTCTCTTATCCCAAAAAAAGCTGCTGCATAATGTAGCGGCTTTTTTTATACCTTTAAAAAAAATATGGT
>OFRG01000196.1_pt1 | contig 26410 bp, 58 predicted proteins | sample 1543071 | NCBI WGS metagenome assembly OFRG01 (sample SAMN07774222, study PRJEB24372) | wastewater metagenome | isolation source: WWTP Verbania (Effluent) | place: Italy: Verbania | collected 2015-12
CAGGCTAGTGCCAACCCGACAAACAAGCTCACCGCGGCGACGGTGGCCGGGGCATTCATGGGCGTGCTGGCGCTCGTGCTGCGAAATACAGCCCCGAGCTGGTACGACCCGGAGACCATGATCCTTCTCACGCCGATCGTGGGCTACATCGCCGGCTGGCTGATCCGTGACAAGCCGAACATCACGGTTGTCGTGGAGGACAGCAAATGAGCGGCCTCATCTCGGGGCTGCTTTCCAGCCCGTGGGCGTGGCTCGCACTCGCTGCTGTGGCCGGCGGCATCTACTGGCAGATACGCCGCTCCGGAGCCCGTGCTGAGCGCGACAGGCAGGCTCGTGAGCGGCAGAAGGCCAACGACGTCGCCAAGCGGATCGACAACGAGGTCGGGGCGCTGAAGCCCGACGAGGCGCGCAAGGAGCTCAAGTCATGGTAGCTCGCGCACTCATAGTTGCCGCCTTCCTGATCCTTGCCGGCTGTGTGACATCGGGCGGCACGTTCTGTGACATCGCCAAACCAATCCGGCTCACCGACGCTCAGGTTGACGCGCTCACCGATGCGCAGGCTGCCGAGTACTTGGCCCACAACCTCAAGGGCCAGAGACTCTGCGGGTGGAAGCCATGACCGACCGCGCATTCAAGCTCGTCATGGCAAGCTGCTTCGTGCTGCTGGCCGTTGCTGCGTCCGATCTCGCCCGTTCGCATGAAGCACTGCCGACCGCCGCGCAACCCTTCGGCTGGACCTATGGGTATGAGTGCTGTTCGCTGCGAGACTACAAGCAGAGCGAGGCTGGCGAGGTCACCGTGAAGCCTGACGGCTATCACGTCGAGGCGACGGGCGAAGTCATACCCTATGGCGACTATCGCCTGAAGCGCTCTCGGGATGAATTCTATCACCGTTGCGCACCGGGCGGGAACTTCTCCGCGCCGCGTTCGATTTGCCTCTATGTGCCGGATCAAAGCTTCTGATGTCCCGCGCCCGCGCTGTTCTCCTCGCGCTGGCCTGCCTGGCGGGCCTGTGCGCCTTCATGGCCTTCGCCAAGGCGCAGGAGCCGGCGCCAGCCCTGCCGCCCGGCTGCGGCCCGCTGGCGGGCTTCCTGAAGCACCTCCAGTCCAAGTTCAACGAGTTCCGCATCATCGAGCTTCAGGGCAAAGGTATGAAATTCGTCGTCACCCGCTCGAATGAGGGGGCGTGGACCGTGCTCAAGGTGGAAGGGGCGGATGCCGCTTGCGTCATTGCGGACGGCAATTCCTCAGAAGTCGATCGCGGCTTCTAAAACGTGAAAAGGATACCAACATGAGCGTCACCCTCCTACTCGTCATCCTCCTGATTGTGATCCTTGTCGGCGGGCATGGGTACGGCTGGGGCAATGGGCCTTCAGGGCTTGTCGGGCTGATCCTCATCATCATCCTGATCCTGATGCTGATGGGCAAGATATGACCCTCGGTTCATCCTCGAATACAGAACCACGGGGTTTAGGGTGATGAGCGAGGCCAGCAATCAGGAGATATTCCGCGCGATCGGCGAGCTCACCGAGTCCGTGAAGGGGCTGCGGCGTGACGTGCAGGCAGGGGAGACGCGATCCGTGGAAACCGCAAGGCGAGCCGACGAGCACCGATCCGCCATGCACAAGCGGGTTGACGACATGGTGGCCGAGTTCGGCTCTTTGGAGAGCCGCATGGCGTCGATGGAATCCACTGTGGCGGAAAGCAAGATGATCACCGATGATGTGCGCAAGTGGCGGCTGATGGGCATGGGCGCGCTCGGCGTTGTCGGGATCGGCGGGACCGCGCTCGGGGTGGCGCTCGCCGGCGCGCTCGACTGGATCGGCAAGCTGATCCGCAACTGATCTCCCAAGACGCTCACCGCGTCTGACTGTGCCCCGCTGGCTTCGGCCGGCGGGGCTTTTTCGTTTGTCTGGAGGGTGCTATAGTCCGGGGATGATGGCTCAAGACGTGATCGCGCCGCAACAAGCGGCTCAAGTCGCACTCGAAAAGCTCCAGAGAATTAATCGACGAGCAGCTGCTCCTGACACGGTGGCACATTCCATCGGAACCGATGAAGCTCACTGGCTGGCCGATGAGGTTCTAACGGAACTGCTGCGCAAACTTGGGTTCGGCGAAGTTGTGGATGAGTACGCAAAGGTCAAAAAATGGTTCAGCTAGGCTGAAGCCACGGCCGCCAGCGCCTTCCCGCCTCTCCCCGCTGTCAGACACCACCCAATAGGCTAGACGCGCTCCTGCGGCTCGCCTGTGGCGCTGTGGGCCATGTTAATTTTTGCCGCGAGATTTGAGGGGCGGCTAGAGCCACTCCACCACGATCTTCCCCAGCCCGACCACGAGCGCAAAGGCGAGAAAGGTACTCAAGCCGGCGGAAGCGGGTCATGCTCTGCGCTGGTTTTTGTAGTGGCGCGGATCGTCAAGCTTGATGAAGACATGCTTCGGCCACGTTCAAACCCCGCATAGCGCCGCCTTCGGGAAGTCGCGTTTCAATTTGGGCAGCACGTCCTCTTTGGTGCCCTGATACTCAGGAACCTGTTCGCCAGCGGCATCGAAAGCCATGACCATGCCATTCGGGAAAACATAGGCTACCGTCACCTCATGCGCGGCCGGCTGAGTGGATGCGAACGCGTCTTTTGGAACATCGATCCAGAGTTCCTTGCCGCCACCTGTGTAGTGCAATTGCTGGAGCGTCCACTCTGCCTGCCCGTTCATAGCCCAGCGGAGCCGCATTGTCGGAATTAGCGTCGTCGTCTTACTCGCGTCCATCATCTTCTCCTGCCCGAATAGCGGCGGCGACACCATTGCAGCCATCGCGATATCGCTGAAAGTCTAGGCTCGGGCGATCGAGATGTTCCCGTTCGAACCTTTCGGCAGTGGCAGCGCAATCGTCCGCGATCTGCGCGCACCGCTCACGCTCGGCGGCACGCTCCGCCAGGATTGCGCGGGCTACGTACGACACCAGAATATGCGGCAAATCGGGATTGCCGTCCCAGCGGTCAATTTCCGCGTGGAACGTGGCATCGACAAGCTGCTGCGCTGTGATCTGGATGTCGTCTGGGATATCGCTCATGGCCTCGGCTCCCGTCTTTCATAGAACGGCTTCTTCAGATCCTTTGACGAAAACCAGATAGCCGTCTCTGTTCCGTCATCGTGGCCTATGAGCAGGAACCACCTACTGCCGCCCATGCATTCCAGGTGCGCGCCACGGCTGCCGCACACCTCGTCCAGCCGGCCACCCTCGAAGGTCACGCGGTCCAGGCTGCCTTCGATGGGTGAGGTCCAGTCGTCTGGGATCTCGCTCATGGGTCAGTCCTCGGTGAGGGCGCAGCATCGAGACATGCCTCAAACCGCTCAAGCTGACGTTGGGCATAGAGCCGCATATCGCGCCAGTTCCGCTCGTTCATCGATTCCAGGTACATCTTCAGCCAGCCGAGATGCGCGTCAATCTCATGGCCCTTAGTCTCGCTCGTCTCTGCCATGGTCTATGCTCCTGATGAGGTGGGGGCTAGTTCATCTGCCGGCGTTCGGTCAGCATCGCCGTGGCTATCAACGTGCGCAGCGTGTCGATCGCCGCGTCCTCGGTCTCCGGGTTGTCCTGCATCTTTTCGAAGAACGCCACGATGCGGCAGGCGCTCGTCCATACCTCTTTCGGCATGCGCGACTCCCCGTCACGGGTCCACATCAGCGGCGGATCGCCAAAGGCTTCATCAAAGTCGGGCTCGTTCTTCAATTCCGTTCTCCTTCAGAACTGGAGGGGGAGGGCAGCAGCTTCACCTCGTGGATGATTGCGCCACGGTGCGAACGGCAAAGGTGCTCGTCACTCTTGCGTCCGGTCGCCATTTTCCAGCACCCGGTGTATAGGTCTGCCGTTGCAAGCGCAGGGTCGTCATCTTGCAGCCACGCACCGCAATGCTCGCACCAGTGCAATGTGTCGTCACATTCCATGCTTTCGAGCATCTGCTTCAGGTCGGCAATCGACACAGAAATCGTTGCCTCGCGCTCGCTCATCCCTGCCTCCCGGATTCCACCCAGCCCCGGAACAGATCGTGACGGTTCGCCAAATCAGGAAAGGCTAAGCGCCTGTTTTCCCGCCATCGGGAAAGGAACTGCCTGTTAACGCCAAGGTCCGGCGCCCGGGCGAACGTCTCCGGAACGCGGTCCACGGATTTTCCACGTCCATCAACGCCGTGTTCTGCCGTCGTTCGCCGCTTGCTGCCGGATAGCCGCGGCGCCAAGGTGGTGCTGAAATGTGGATACGACGCTCGCAAAGCCTTGTAAATCAAGGCGTCAGCGGTGGTGCTGAGATGGTGGGCGATGCAGGGATTGAACCTGCGACCCCACCCGTGTGAAGGCGTAACCCTGTTCAACATTTTCAAGACCTTACCGCTTTCGGCGCGCCATTCCACGCCTTTTCCACGTTTCTTGCCTTCCTGCTGCGCTGCGGCGTAGGCAGCAAATCGGCCCGCCTCGACTCTTCCGAAGCCACCACATGCTCATAGCGCGCGGCCGACTTCTGGTCGCGCCAGCGGCCGGTGCCGACCAGGCCCCGGGTGTCGAGCCCGGCATAGCGCCGCATCCACGTCGCCCACGTATGACAAAACGTGTGGAAAGTCGCGAAGGCGACATCCGGGCCGGCGGCTTCCTTCACCTTCGACATCAGCGTGTAGAGCCGGCCGCACTTGCGGAACCGGAACACCTTCGTCTTGCCGCGGTCCAGCCCGCGCGGGTGGTTTGCCATCTCTGCCACAAGGACGGGCGGCAGATGCACTCCCCGGGGATCGTCGTTCTTGGTCTGCGGCAGGTAGGCGAACGCCTCTGCCATAGTCAGGCGGTCGCAGGTGAGGGCAAGCGCCTCGTTGAGCCGGCATCCTGTGTAAAGCAGGAACGTCAGCAGGCCGGCGAACTCGGGATCGATCGCCCGGGCCGCATCGAGCATCCTGAACGCCTGCTCTGGTTGGAGCCAATCAACCCGGGCTTTCCCGCGCCAGCCTTTCGGGCGCCTGATCTTGAAGTCTCTGCCGGCGTGCTTCAGCACCGCAGAGACGGGCGTGTAGACGTGCCTGTTGCGCGTCATGGCCGAGGCTGTCGGATAGAGCGACACCGCCACCTCATCAATCACCTGCTGGTCTATGGCCGAAAGCGGCAGGCCAATCAGAGGAGGGATGACGCCTCCGGTCCAGATCTTGCGCACGGGATCAAAGCGGCCGAGATACTGCCCATCGCCGCCGCCTTTGATGTAGGCAAGCGCCGCCTCCTCGAATGTCGTCTCTCGCGGCGCCCCGGGCTCTACCGGCGGGGAAGTGCGACCACGTTCGATGGTTCGTTTCTCTGCGGCAAGGACTTGCCTGGCGAGCGCTTCGTTAGGAGTGCCTGTAGTTCGGTCAACGCGGACACCGAGGTAGGTGCCGCGGATCGACCAGTTAGGCGATTTGCCCGGGCGAGGCGGCTTGAGCTTGAGCGGCATTCCTGCTTCTCCGAGCGAAGGCTGGCGAGGATAGCGGCGAGGTCGTCAGCGGTGAAGAGCTTCCTGCGTCCATTCGGGACGTAGTGTGGATAACGCTTCACGATCTCCTGAAGCTGGCGCCGCGATATGTGCAGCTCCTTCGCGGCTTCGTTCATCGTGAAGACGGCGGAGCGTGTCACGTCTCACCCCCACCGAGGGGGGGGCGGCGACGGTGCGGGAATAACGGAACGTCATCGTAGATGCGAAGGCCGTGGATTTCGAAGTAGCCGCGCGTGACGATCATGTTTCCGCTCGGGCCGAAAACAAAGCCGCCCGGCACACGCTTGACTTCACGACCCCAGCCACTTGGTTTGGTTTCCCAATTTGACACTTTGAGTTCGAAGCTCATTGTCCGGCCTCTATGGCCTTGAGGTAGGACTTGATCTCGCCCTTCATCCGCTCCCAATCGAGGGCCTGCTGACAGTCGCCGATCACCTTAGCCCCGAACGGGCAGACGCCCTTGTGGTCTTCGCTGTCGACCCAGCAGCTATAGACCGACTGCCAGCAGACGCGGCAGTAGGCGCTAAACGGGATGTCTTTTAGGCCGAGTGCGCGGGCATCGCGGATAGCTTCGGCGGGGCTCATGCGTCACCAGAAGGGGAGGGGGGCAGCGGGTGCCACTTGGTAGGCTCGCATTCATGTCCAGAGCCAGCGGCCACCCAACAACCGCGCCCGCCGTCCTCGCATGAGTAGTAGCCTTCGAAGACCTCGCGCTCGCGGTTCCGGTCGAATAACAGCACATCCGACCAATCTTTCGGAGCCGTGCTGATATCTTTCCATCCCCCAAGGGGGAACGGGGAACGCTCGGCATTCGCAATGGCGGCGTCGACAATATCCAGCACGGCAGCTTGCAGTTCGTCGCCCCACGGATCGCCAGCGTCGGCCACCGTTGCTCGGCTGTCGCCGCCAAGCGTGATGAGATGCGTGCGTGCGGCCTTCAGCGCTTCGAGCACACCCTGTACCGGCTCGGGTGGACTGGTGGGGGGAGAGGCGTAGAGGGCACGGCTCACGTCAGAGCGCTGGCCATTCCAATACTGCTTATCGACCCATACCGGGCTGCCGCTGATTGGATCAAAATGCTTCCACTGCCACGCCACCGCCTCTCCGGGAGCGGGTGACGAGGCTGCTTCGAGAGCGCGCACAGCGGCCTTTGCGAGGCGACGTGCATACTCTTGCGACGAGCTGTCTTCATCGGCCAGCCGGGGCAGAGGGCCGGGACGGTATTCGCGCCAGATGGGCGTGTCGTAGCGCGCTGCGTTTATTGCGTCCGCCACCAGTTCGACCGCATCTTCCGTGGGCTTCACCACTCCCCCAGTGGGGGATGCGAGGGCGGCAGCGGCTTCGCGCAAAAGCGCGCCAACGTCCTCTAGCTGCCGTTCGGCAACGCCGCCATTGTCTTCAAATTCGGCGCGCGAGCGCAGCCGTTCTATCAGTTCATTCATGGGGAGCCTCCAGAGCTTGCGGGCGCGGGTCGCGGCCATCGGTGCAGTCAGGACGATTGCACCGCAGATAGGCATTTGGATCGCCCGAGCCGCAGACGGGGCAACTGTATTTTTGCGCGGTTTGTTTCAGCCTCTCTACTTCCCGAGATCGGGCGGAGAGGGCGTCGAGAAGGGTGCGGAGGTTGGCGGGGGAACATCGCGCCAACAGTTCGGCCAAATGCGGAAGCTGCTCGTCGGGGATGTCTTCTTGCGTGACGACGAACGCAGCTGCATCGCGGAGCACGGGAAGATGAGGCTCTTCCGCGAAGAGTGCGCAGACGACAAAGCCGTCTTGGAGCGCGGGCCAGCCCTCTCGCGCATGCCACGGCTCGGTGATGGTCACCTTGTCTATCAGCGCTTCCAGTTGCGCTATGAGGTCTTCTGTCTGAGGCGCTGGGGTCATGGGCTCACCGGAGCGTTGGCGAGTTCGAGGAGCACGTCTGCGTGGCACGGAACAGCATTGCCATGCTGATCCACAAGCGGGCAGAAGCAGGCAAGGTTCTTGCCGCGAAGGCCCGCCAAGAGGTCGAGAGTTCTCTCCGCTGCTGGCGTTTCCTTGGCGGCCTCGTAGATCAGCACCCGCCGGAATAGGGCGACGGCCTGCTCTGCCGTCTCGACCGTGCCGCGGTGAAATCGTGAGTATATCGAGGGCGCAGGTTCACCGATCACGAACGGATTGCCATACGGTCCCGGCCGCGTCACGCTCACCGTGTTCGGAGGCATCTTCCAGCCCTTCGACCGCTTTCGCTGAATGCGCTTCGGTTCCATCAGTCTCACCTGTTTTGCTGTCGTTTTACTATAGCCAAAGCCCGCGATTTTTGCTATGGGAAACGGGCATTTCTTCAACGATATTCGTGGGTTAGTCGCCTTCCGTGTTCTGCCCAGCCCGCCACAAGTCGCCCCGGTTCGCAAACAACATCCTTGGAGGAAGCGAAGGCTTGGCGGGCGCTTTCGGTGCTTTCGGAAAGCCTGGGCCTTGGAGCTTGCCGGAGGGGCGCTTTGCTCCGGTGAACTTCTGCCGCATGGCCGCTACCTTGGCCTTCTCGGCTACGTCGCTCGCCGTCTTCGCCAGATGGCAATGCTTGTGAACGGCAGCCAAGTTCTTCTCGCGGTTCTCGCCCCCGTTTATCAGCGCGGTGATGTGGTCGAGTTCGAAGCTTTCGGCCGGCTTTATCGCGGTCGAGCACAGCCGGCAGATTCCTCCGTCACGGTCGCGCACCCGCTGGCGCACGCGAGGCGGCGCTGCACTCTCAGGGCGCTTGCCGATCCATTCCTTGACGGGGCGAGGCATCATCCCCTCCCAGAATTACGGACAGCAGCGGGGCTGGTTTCGGGAGTGGCCCCGCTGCTGCCACCATCGGCGGACGCCGACAGTTCAAATGTGTTGGACCGAGAGGCGAAGACGACGCCGCGCTTAGCGCCTTCGGCCAAAATGAATTCGATCAAGCTGGTCATTTCCTCAGTCGAAAGGTCCGATGACGACTGACCAACCGGGACGACGCTCTTGCGATCAAGGCCGGGAAGAAACCGAACCTCGCGTCCCCATGCGTGCATGAAGAGCAGTTTCCATTCTTCCGTGGTGTACTTCGTGCCGGCGTGTTCGACCTGGGACGCAACCTCTGTCAGCAGCGCCCAGAACATTGCGTTCTGGTCGAGCGTGCGCTTTGCCTTCTTGAACTCAACCCGCGTTCCCCATGGCGCGCCACGGCACCAGCCGGCGGCCTTCTCGCGGTCGGCAGCGGTGTTGATGACTATGAGCGCGCGGGACATGTCAGCCTGCCATTGCCAAGAGCGATCCGGGCTCAATCGACTCGGGCTCATAGCGCGAGCGCAGGCGATGAACGGTCAGGCGAAGCTCGTTGAGGAAGTCGATCACATCGGCCTCTAGGGCCTTGATCGCGGCGTCGTCTCTGGCCACGCGCTGGATGAACATGCTCATCGTCGCCGGCATGCGGGGATCAAACGAAACGAAGTCGCACCAGCGCCGGCCGGTGCAGGCAAGCTGCCACTGGATCTGCGTGGCATACTTGCCAGATACGGAGCCCGTCAGGAGCGTTTCGATGTGCGTGGCGGTATTCGGGCACTTGATCTCGACAAGCCCTTCCTCGCCCACGTAGCCGTCAGGGCTGGCCCCTGTGTCGCCGATGGTCGGATGCAGTACGAACGGCGCCGGCTCGACCGTCGCATTCGTCATGAACTCGTAGGTCTGACGGGCTGCCGGCTCGGTGTCGGTTCCCCACTGCATGGCAGCGTTGCTGAAGCCGGCGGCGACGTTGCCGGTAAGCCGCTCCGCGACCAGCTCGGCCATGTAGTTTGCCCGCAATGCGCCCCAGCCCGATTTTGTGCGGGCGACGACATCAGCAACGCGCGATGCCGTCACCTTGCCGCAGCGCTGCTGAAACCATTCAGGCGATCCCTGGATGATCACGACGCGAGCCTCCGCTTCTTGGCGGCGAAGGAGTCCTCGACCTTCTTCATCATGCCGGCGGTGATGTCCTCGACGCGCTCAAGATCAAGCCACTTAAGGAAGGCGGCCTCGTCGGTCTTCGTCTCGGTGATGAGCGCCAAGATGCGCTTGACCTGCTCGTCGGTGATTGGCCCATCGGCGTCACCCCCTCCGGCCTTGCCGTCGTCGTCTTCGCCTCGGCTGGTGAAATTGAGCAGCAACCCGGCGGTGTAGCGCTTGCCGTAGGAAGTGGTGGAGCCGACCGCCTGGACCGCGTTCTTGCTGCCGGTGCTGTCGTGCGGCAGGGAGATGGTCGTCTCCTCCTGGTGGCCATCAGCGTGACTGAGAATGCCGGTGACAGTGATCTTGCCATCTGCTGCGTTGCCGACCTTGAAGGACAGCGCGAAGCGGTGCTTGGCGAGCACAGGCTTGATCGCGTCGTTGATGTCTTCCCACAGTGCGTATGGTGTGGCCTGCTGGACGTCGCCGGTGCGCTCGCCGCTGGCGTCCTTCTTGCGAACAGTGATCTTGCCGCGCCGGCCAACAACAGGCAGATCTGGCTGCATTTCGGCGAGCGCCGCGGCATATGCGGTCTTGGCCCGGCTCGCCTGCATGCGCTCCTGCATCGCGATCAGCCGTTCCATCTTGTCGATGTCGACATTCGGATCACGGGCGGCGCGCTCGATGATCTGGAAGACGGCAGTTGCTTCCGATACGATCGGCGCCGGTACATTTTCGACGGGCTCGTGCTCGACAAGCGCTTTTGCGGCGGTGTTCATGGCGTGGTCCTTTTGAGGTCTTCGTAGAGGTCGCGGACGTGCAGGCGCACTTCCGCCGGGATGTGACTGGCGAGCAGCGTTTCGCAGGCGCCGATCTGGTCCTCTCGGCATGGCTGCCAAAGCTCGCGCGGGATGAACATTCCCGGCATCGGATCGTGCAGCGCCGCTGCGTCGTCTTTGAATGGGAGGGTCATGGCCGCTCACCTTCAGGAAGAAGACTTTCGAGGAAGGCGACTTCAGCGCGGGCGTGCTCGTGAGCGGTGTCGGCGCGCCCTGTCCCCATGGCCCACCGCCCTCGGTCTATGTAAGCTTTGATGTAGGGTGTCCCATTGCAGTGTTTCTTGCCGGTTGATGCTGAAACGGGGCAACCTTTGCAGCCTGCGCCTTCGTCCAAGAACAAGGCGCAGAGCGGACAGTCGTAGGCGCTTGTGAGGTAGAGTTCCGGCTTCTCCGCCGCTGCATTCCGCTTCCACTTTTCAATGGATGCTTTCAGGGCTTCGAGGGTCTTCGCGTCCATCAGTGCGTCCCCGCAAGAATTGGCATCCACACGACAAAGCCGCAGATGAAAGCTACGATGGCTGCGGCGCTGAGAACGTCTTGAAGCCGGTCCATCAAACTACCTCCCCCGTAAGCTCGAACCGCTCGCAATTCGGTTCCCGGTACACCGCGTCAGGCACGCCAAGGTCCGGCACGAGGCCAACGGCCCTCAGCTCGGACTCCCCTGCCAGGAAGTCGACAAACCGCTTGAGCAGCGCGATGTCAGAAGCCAGCGTAGGGAAGTCGCCGCAGCGATGGGCGCAAAGCGCGATATTGTCGGCTACCGTGTAGATGCGGTTGTAGGTGGCCAAGTCCTGCCCAGCAAAAGCAGCAAGGGCATCGGAGATGGAAAGGCGGCTGTGCGCGTTCATGGCTAGGTCCTCACGCCTTCGACGTAGACCTTCGGATCGATGCCATAGGACAGCGCCACGGCCTCGTGCGGCGTGTTCGCTCCACGAAGTGCGCCAAGGAAAAATCGTCGCCGCGAACCATCCGGCTCAAGCGAGCCGTTTTGCACATCGATGACGCGGATTTCCTCTCCGGCTACCCGCATTGACAGCAGGCGCCGAGGTCGGCCGAACATCTCGTCTGATGCAACCTCAATCGCGCCGCGCGCTTCGATGTATCGCTCGAAGCCAAACACTTCGAGCATGATGCGGCGCAGCTCGGCGTTGCCCTCGGCGTCGATCAGATCCGGAGAAATGAGGCTCTTCTCCGCGATGATCCATTCCTTGCCCAGCGGCAACGCGTAGCCGTGCCAGGAGAAGATCGACCAGCCATCGGCATAGGCGAGTGCGGGGCCATCGTCGGCATGAAGCCGCCCAGCGCCGTCTCGGCGAAGCACAGTAGGCCGACCGCTGATCGCGACAACATCGTCGTGCCACCACGTCCATCCGCACGACTTCGCTAGAATTTCGTCAACCGCGAACTTGGCAAGGGCTGGCTCTTCCCAGCCGCAAACGTCGCGGAAAAAGCTGATGTAGGCATACCAACTCGCCCACAGTTGCGCGCCGCGATATTGGGTCCATGCCGACCCGACCTGAGACTCGACCTGAGACCCGACCTGAGACCAGACCTGAGACTCGACCTGAGACTCGACCTGAGACCTGACCTGAGACTCGACCTGAGACCCGACCTGCTTTGAGCCGAGAAGGGCCAAGGCCAGCGGCCCGCCGAGTGTCGCCCCGAAGGGCGAACTCATCCGGAGCACAACGCGAGGCTTGGGCAAGCCCGCTATCTCGTAACATTTGAGCGCAGCCGCCTCGGCTGCATCGAAGTCTGCCGGATCGGTTGACAGGCCGATTTTGACCCAGCGGTCCACCCATTCAGGCATGCGGGCGATCTGCTCTGCGGTCAGCTTTGTGATCTTGGCGGGCATGGGTCGTGGCTCCGGTCGCGTGAGAGATTGGGGAAGGGCAGGTGTCAGTCGGCGACGACGCGTTCGGCTGCGCCCGCGCTCTCGACCTGTCGGCCAACGTAGTACGTGCCTACCGGGAGCCGGATGGAATCGTGCTCAGGATGGCGGAGCACCACCGGGCCACCTTCGACCACGAGGAAGCCGATGATCAGATCACGACGCTGGAGCCATCGCAGCGAGCCGACGAGATCGTCATCGCGATAGAGCGTGGCGGCGCCGCGCGCGACCGACGACATGGCCTTGGCAATGGCAAGACCCGCAATCGCGACGGCTTCGGCGGTTGCCTCGGTCGGCCGCTCCATGACGATCTCGTGGTGATGGCCGGTGACCTCGCCTTCGAGCAGGCGGATAGTGCCGCGCTTCGACTGCTTTTTGAGCGGCTGGCCAGAAAGCTTCTTGGCTTCCGCGTCGGTCAGCCGGAACAGGTACAGATCGCCCTGGGCCGCGCCGCGCTTGGAGGTGTCAAAATCAAAGATGTGCATGTCAGTTCCTTCCGGTTGAAATTCTGTCTGCCGTTTCCCGGCGGTGCGTCGCGCGGCTCAATGCCGGTGGTTGATTGGTGTCAGGCGGCGCGCGCGAGTTGGCTGATGTGCGCGAGCGCAGCGCGCTCCCTGGCCGCGTACAGTGCAGCGCGTTCGTCTTGCGTTGGTTCGCGGTAGACCTCCGGCTGGGTGGGTTTGGTAAAGAGTGACAACATTGTGGAGTTTCCTTTTTTTAGTGGTTGCGGCCCGATTGTGCCGGACTAAGCGGCGGCGGACTGGGCCTTGCGGGCCTTCTCGGAAGCCTTCAGGCGCTTGTCCGCGCACCGCTGGCAGTGATGGCCGTAGGACTCGTTGCGGACGCCGCGCAGGATGCCGGTGGCACGCTTGCCGCACTGCCCACACTTCATGTCCGTCCGTTCGAACCAGCGAAGGTCAGCGGTCTCAGCGGCGGCGTTCATCTCGTTCTCCCCTTGTGGTGGTCAGTCTGGTGCGGATGCGGAGGCGGCAGGCGAATTCCAGTCCGCAAGTGCGAGCCGTCCGGCCTCGGTGATGAGATCGTCTTTCAGCCAGCCGTTGCGGGTGCAGACGCGGTGCGCGCCATACGGAGCGCCGTACCAGACTTCCCCGGTTGTGAAGGACGCGTGGACCTCGTACTGGCCTGCCGCCTCGACGCGAGCGCCCTTTGCGGCAACGGTCAGAATCCATTTTTGCGCGCTGCTCGGCTTCATCTCAGTTGTCCGTGCGCTCGCCGTTCAGGACGGCCGCCAGCTTGTCTTGCACCTCGGGGCGGGCAAACTCGGCCTGCACGCGCTCGGCAGCGGCCTTGAACACCGCGCGCTGCTCTTCGGGCGTCATGTCGCCAACACGCTTGTTCGTGCCGTCTTCATGTTTCGGCCAAGCGCTGCTTTCGTCGGTGGCCATTCTCTTCTCCCCTTGCCGGTCAACCGGCGGCTGGATGTGGTTTCAGGCGGCGGAACGAACAAGCTCGCGGGTCAGGATCGTCCGAGCGCGAGCGCTCCAGTCGGCTGCCGTGGTCTGGCTGCGGAACGCCCGCTCGGGATTGGTCAGCAGCTTGTCGCGAGCATCGGCGTAGTACCGAGCGGACACGCGCTGAGCGTAGGCTGCCTCGGTCATTGCGGTTTGCACATGGTTCGTCATCTTCATCTCCCCTTGCCGTTTCCCGGCGGTGCGTCGCGCGGCTCAATGCCGGTGGTTGATTGGTGTCAGGCGGCGCGCGCGAGTTGGCTGATGTGCGCGAGCGCAGCGCGGCCGATGAATTCGGAGTAGGCGGGCGGGATGGCCTGCGACAACTCGGCCATAGTCATCCAGTCGATGCCCATGGCGCGCCGCGCCTCCCCCACAGGGAAGGTCAGGCGCGAGCGATTGCGGTCTACGTTCTGTTGCGGCGTGCTGCCCGTGACAGTGATCGTCTTGCGGCGGCGATCATGCGCGTGGCCGCCATAAACGCCGACAACCGCGGTTCCATGCTGGCACTGCGGTTGAAGTCCGATGAACCAGTTGGCCTCGAACAAGCGATGCCGCTGCAACTCTGCGCCACAACTCGTTTGCAGCCCGAACATCGTTCCGCAAAGCGTGAACGGATCGCGGAGCGGGGCGCCGACAACGTTTTCCATCACCCAGGGCAACCCGCTGGCGACGAGCCGTTCCGGAAGCCGGCACGCTGCAAACCCTTGGTCGCACCGCCGGCACAGCAGAACAGGTCGAGCGCGCGCTTCATGCTCGCACCAAAGCGCCAGCCGCAATCGCGGCGGTTACACGGGCAATCGCCTTCGGGTGCATGGAGGTGGGAGCTTCGAACGCAACGCTCTTCGGCAGCGCGCGGTTCACCTGCCACACCATGGCGTCGAGCGAGCCGTCAGCGCCGATCCAGAGCGTGTGGTTGTGGAACTCGCTCGTCCACGTCGCGACGAAGGCCATGTGAGGCAGGCCGACGCTCGTGCGTCTGATCTCGGCTGGCGTGCTGTTGCGGTAGGTCATCTCTCTCTCCCGTTCGGCGCGGCTCAATGCCGGCTATGGGGAGAACTTGGCATGCAACATGAAACGTGTCAACATGATTTGTGTTGATCGACACGAAAAATGTTCGTACCGGGATTGCCATGCTCCAACGCAACGACAACGGCGAAGCGGCCGCAGCCTTCTATGACAAGCGGCGGCGATGGCTGGATTTCGTGTGCGAGATGGACGGCCTATCCGACCGCGCTTTTCGCGTCGGGTTCTTCCTGGCCAAGCGCATGGATGGCCAGAAGCAGCATTGCTACTATCGGCACGACCAGATCGGGAAGCGGCTGGGGATGTCCGTGGACAAGGTAGCTCGCGCGATTTTGGAGCTCGAAGACAGGTGCGTTCTGATCGTCGTCAGGACGCACCGGCAACCGAATAGTTACTCGATCCGGTTGCCGTTTGATCTCGGCTAGGGCCGCAGAATTGCGGGTCAGTAGGGCCGCAGAATTGCGGGTCCAATCTATAAAGCTGAATCTCTAAAGGGTTATCTCTGAAGATATAGGGCTCTGAAGGAGTCCAGATACCACTAGCCAGACAGTGAGTTACGAAGGGGGGCTCAGTTTGCAATTCGGATGCAGAAGGCAAACACTTTGACGAGCGCTGTTTTGTCGACATCCCCCAACTGGATCTCGACTTCCATGGCCGCCGATTCACAAAGCTGCTGGGTCTCGACCGGCCTTTCGAGGATCGTTTTGGGCTGTTCGCCTAACGATGTGGAAAACACCACCAGAAGCCATTTCATTTTCAAGCCGTCCTTAGTCGCAGGTTGCCTTGGATGCCGCCCTGCTTCTCCACCCGCCGCAGCACTGACGGCGGCAGCACGGCGAAGATCTCGCCGATCCACTCGAGGCGTTGGTTCTCGATCGGTTCGGCATTCCACGAGGTCAGCGTGACGGTATCGCCCCGGCCGCGCATGATCGTCTTGATGAAGCGCCGGCCGGCCTCGGTGCGCACCGCCGCGTCCTCGCCAAAGAAAGTCTGCAACCCGCGCTTTTGCTCGCGATAGACGAGGATCACCGTGCCGTCCCGGTAGACGGGCAGCATCGACGTTCCGCGCACTTTGAAGCCGATCAAATCGGACGGTACGGAAAACGGGATTGTCACCTGGTCGAGGCCATCCGCTGGCACCTGCTCATAGTCGGGCTCGATCTCGGAGCCGGCGCCAAGGTAACCCATGATCGGCACGTCCACCGGAATCGGGTCGCCGTCCGGGGCCGCCTGCCCGCGTCCAGTCAGCAGGTACGCCGCCGTTACGCCAAAGCGTCGGGCATAGTGCTCGGCCTCATCGGGGCCGTAGTCGTTCTGCCCGTTTTCATGAGCGCGGTACGTGGACGCGCCGACACCCAGGGCGGCTGCGGCCTTCGCCGCCGACGTGAACCCGGCTTTTTCCCTCGCGGCTCGTAGCCGCTCGCCCATCGCTGACATGCAGGCGACATTTTCAGAAGCCGCAACACAAATCATGTTGACAGATCGACACGATTTATGTTGATCTGCTCGACATGCGCACCATTGAAGAGATTTTCGACAAGCTCGGCGGCACCGGTTCGGTAGCCAGGATCATCGACGTCAAGCACTCGGCCGCATCGGAAATGCGCCGGCGCCAATCCATCCCGGTTCGCTACTGGCCGCACCTGATCGAGGGTGCTCGAGCAGCCGGGGTCCAGATTGACAGCGATACGCTGATGGCCATTCACGTGCCCGCCACTCCGCAGCCGGAGCGCGCAGCGTGATCTGGCGCCCGCTCGATCATACCGACTGGGACGCCTTCAAGCGCGCGGCCGACGATGCGGTGCGCCTCGTTGTCGTCGCCGAGGCCGTCGAGGCGGCGGATCACTTCCTCCACACGGTTTTTGTCTCCGGCGAAGAGCCGAAATGGTCGAGCCCCAGCCAGCGCGAAGCGTGCTTGGCGCTCGCCGTCTCGGTCAAGGCGCTGGCGAAGCAGATCGGGGTTGCGACATGAGCGAGATCAAGCAATTCCCGCTCGGCCCGTACCATGTCGGCGAGATCGGCATCGTGACCCGCATCCTCGACAGCAAGGGCAGGGACGTGATGACCATGCCGGGCGGGCCGGAACGGCTGGTCGAGTGCTGCAACGCGCTCAGGGGCGTGTTCTTCCCGGAATCTCACCTTGCTGAAACCGAACGGTACGTCGCACGGCTGAAAGAAGCGCTCGGCCGCGTCCCCGCAACCCCCGCTCACGTTGCTCGGGGGCGGGCATGACCCGCTCCAGCATCACGCTTGAGGTTGGCGACTACTGCATCGCGATAAGCGGTGCGGACCTGAGAATTGCATTCGAATCCCACGCGAAAGCCTCCGAGGACAACGGTGCGACTGCGCAGGCTATGGAAGTGCCTGCCGACAGCATGCCGGGAGAGGCGAGTAGAGCGAGCGTCGGAGCTGGTACCGACGCAACCATTCCCAATCCGGCGATGGTCACGCGTCCGCCGGTTTCGTCCGAGCCTATCTCCTCCCAGGCAGAGACGAAGGCGGCCGACGCTCCCCCCATCCTCCCGGCGCCGGCCGCCACCCATCACTGGTATTCCGACGACGATGTCGCCGAGCTCCAGTCCATTATCAAACCAACTGCCTCCGATTACCGGCCTTACTGTCTGAAACCGGAGGCCTGCGGCTCTTACAAGCTCGCTCACTGCCGGGCCTGCGCTAAGGCTGCCGGCCTGGAGTTCTCCGCATGACGGAGCGTGACGCCACCGGACGCATGCTGACGGAGCGTGACGCGATAGGTCGCCTGATGGCGATCGGCGTGCCGGCCGAGGACATCGCTGAGGCGCACGAGATCCCCGTCGCCTCTGTTCTGCTCATGGATTTGATCTTCCGGCGCAAGCGCGAGGTGCGCGCCAGAATGGCCGGGTTGCCTCCGAAACTGCGGACCTATCGGAAAGCAACCCGGCCTACCGCCCTGCGCCTTTTGCGGACGGATGGATGCCAATGGCCAGAGGGGATTCCCGGCGGCTTCCATCACTGCGGCGCGGAGCGGTTTGAGCATCTGCCTTACTGCGGCCGGCACGCGGCCATCGCGTTCACCACGTTCAAAGCCCGGAGGGTGGCGTGACACCTCCACTCGGTTTCTACTCGCCTGAGACGCGGCATCTCAACCGCCAGTGGACCGTGGGCGACATCGACCGAATGAACTTCATTCGGATGAACCGCATTCTGACGCTCACCGAAATTGACGAAGCCTTCTCCAGGCGCGGCCTCACGACAACTCGCCAGCGCATCCTTGAGCTCGCGAAGGAATGCCGCGTTCAATTGCGCGAGGTGGCCCGCACATGAAACACGCGGGGCGTCGATCCCTCATCGGCGCGATCTTTGGGCATGGCGGTTTCTCCCGCGTTGGCGGGGCGGTGGCTGCCATGGAACTAACCGGACACCGCCTCGCATCCCTATTCCTGCCGCCCGTCATCCGGAGGCCCGCAGCGAGCGATCAGATCTCGCATTGTGAGCCCGATCGGTTCGAAGGTGAGCGGTTCGTTGTCGTTCGCGACCCTTACGCGACGCTTCCTCTTTGGGCTGGGGATCGCCCGTGAGCGCTTCCCGCAAAACTGAAATTCCAACTGACGAGCACCAGCACGATCTTGGCGGGTCCGCTGCTGCATCGGCTTTCATCCCTGCTTTTGACTTCGACCCTGCCCGGGTGGACAGCGCCTACGGATCAAACCGTAGCGAAGGGAAAGTCGGAAATGTCCGAAAAGTCGTCGGAGAAATCCAAAATGTCGTCGGTTGAGTTTGTGAGCGATGCGCTTCAGCGCCGCGTGGCGCCGCCCACGATCGGCAACGTCAAGGCACGCATTCGGCATGCGTCACGGGAGCTGCGGTGGAGTCCGAGCCGGACGAAGGACGCTTGGTATGCGGACCCGCGCATATCGGTGAGCGCCGACGAAATACGGGACATCGAGGAAGCAACAGGTCTCCGCTATGGACGACAGGAACTCAAGGAAATCGACCGCATCATCGCCCGCGCCGACGCTCTCCTGGAGGGCGCGGACCCGGATTTCTATCGCCCGTTTGTTGATGCGTTTCGCGCGTTCGCTCGCGCTCTGGATCGCACCGGAACTGAGGGGTGACGAGTGATGAAGAAGTCACCCCAAGGGGCCCTGCTGGCGTTCATTCGCGCGCATGTGGACCATACCGGCAGGGAATGCCTCACTTGGCCGTTTGGGAAGAGCTCCAACGGCTATGGCGCTGTTCGATACGGCGGCAAGCAAATGCCAGCGCATCGCGTCATGTGCATAGAAGCTCACGGGCCGCCGTCCAAGGTGGAAGACGAGGCTGCGCACACGTGCGGCAAGGGCAACCTCGGCTGTGTAAATCCGCGGCATCTGCGCTGGGCGAGCGCCAGCGAGAACCAGCAGGATCGCCGCCTACATGGAACCGACATGCGCGGCGCGAAGCACCACCACGCGGTGCTGTCGGAGTCGGATGTTCTCGCCCTCCGTCAGCAGTTTTCGGGCGGCAATCGATCTTACAAAGCCGTTGCTGCCGCCATGGGCGTCACTCCGGCAACTGTCCGGCGCGCGGTGCTGGGCATTACGTGGTCTCACATCTGAACGGAGGAAGGCATCATGGCCACCATCGGCGACAACAGCAGAGAGCTTACCGACCAAGAACAGAAGGCGCTCTTCTTTTGGCATCTGCGCAAGCGTGAGCAGCACGACAAGGCGATCAAGGCGGCGCAAGCGGCCAAGAAGTCGGACGGCAAGCTGGCGCAGGCCGATGGCGTCGTGCTCGGCGAGCTCGACTATGCGTCGAAAGCCATCGGCGCCGAGGACAAGAAGACGATCACCGATCAGTTCGGCGCCTTCGGTCGCATCCTCAACTGGCTGGGCCTTCTTCCCGGCTACCAGACCGACATCTTCGTGGATCGCGCACCGGCAGTCGAGCGCATCGAAAACGAGGGCGAGCTAGCCGGTCTGGCGGCCCGTGAGCGGGTATCGGGCTACGCGGAAGGGTCGGACGAGGACACGCACTGGCTCGCCGGCTACGACCGCGGGCAGGCTATCGTCCGCGACAATTTCCAGTCGGCGATGGAGAAGCGGAACGCTGCCAAGGGCGACACGCTGATCCGTGGCGATGGCCACGACGAGCCGTTCCTCGACCCAGACAACGACGACGCGGAAACGCGGGAAGCAGCGGAGTAGGCCATGAACGCGCACGCCCCAAACATCGAACCGGAAGCCCCGCCCCGTTCTGTCCGAACCATCGCCATCGACGCGCTTGCCGGCTTCGTCGGAGAACTGCGCAAGCAGGAGAAGATCGCCGAGACGGAAAAGGCTGCTGCCGCTCGCGAATTCGAGGAAGCGGTTTCAGCCGCAAAAGCCCGGCGTGACGAGCGCCAGGCCAAGGCCGACGCCAGCCTGAAGGAAATCCGCCCGACGCTGGCCGAGCTTGAACCGACGCGCGCCAGACTGGCCGAACAGGCAGCGGGGTAGGCGATGAGCGAGCGCGCCTTTCCGCTGGAGAACATCGAACATGGCGGCAGCCGCGCCTTTGCCGCCAAGATCGAATGCGCTGAGTGCGGCGCGGTTGCCTACCACATCAAGGCACGTGAGACCGCGAAGATCGCCAACGAGCAGCACTTCCGCAAGCAGGGCTGGCATGTCGGCAACGGCCCGCGCGCCGACAAATGCCCCGCGTGTCAGAAGAAACGCAAACCCGACCTGAAGGTTGTCCCGATGGAACAGAAGGCGGAAGCGCCTCGTGAAATGTCGCGTGAGGATCGCCGCATTATCTTCACGAAGATCGATGAACTCTATCTGAACGACAAGACCGGCTACCACCCGCCGTGGACCGACGCGGCGGTGTCTCGGGATCTCGGTGTGCCGCGCGCCTGGGTGGCAACGGTGCGCGAGGAACTGTTCGGCCCCGAGGGTTCTAATCCGGACTTCGATGCTTTTCTTGAGCAGGCCGCGCCCATCATTGCGGAGATCAAGAACCTTTGCCGCTCGGCGCAATCCCAGCTCGAACAAGTGCGCGCGATGGAAACTCGCGTTGGCGAACTGGAGCGCATCAGCCGCCGCATTGATCGCGAGATCGGCAAGGCGTCCTGATGACCGGCCCCGCCTCCTTCCTCGCTGCGCTTCTCGCCACGATGGTGGCGGTCGCGCTCTGCTTCCTGCTCTGGCTGTCGGGCGGCAGCTGAATGGAGCCCATCGCCTTCCTCGACGGGCGCGTGACGCTGTATCCGGGCGACTGCATTGGCGTGCTCGCTGGCATGGAGGAAAACAGCGTCGACTCCGTCGTGACCGATCCGCCGTACCACCTCACGAGCATCGTGAAGCGCTTTGGAGCTGATGGGGCGGCAGAGGCCAAGGAAGGCGCGACAGGGGCCTACAAGCGCGCCAGCGCCGGCTTCATGGGCAAGCAGTGGGATGGCGGCGACATCGCCTTCCGTGTCGAGACGTGGCAGGCCGTGCTGCGGGTACTCAAACCCGGTGGCTACCTGCTCGCCTTCGCTTCGACGCGCGGGTTCGGGGAGATGTCGGTAGCGATCAGCGGGGCTGGGTTCAACACGCATCCGCTGACGGCATTCATCACCGCGCATCCGGACGCGCAGGAGTTTCTCGCCTCGCTCGACCGCGACCAGTTTGACGCCTTCCTGCGCTTGCTCGACCACAACGATCTGGGCGGAATGCTGGGTTGGATTTTTGGCAGCGGATTCCCGAAAGCGACCCGGATCAAGGCCGAAGGCTATGACGGTTTTCGCTACGGCGGGCAGGCGCTCAAGCCGGCCATCGAACCGATCTACATGGGGCAGAAGCCTTTCAGCGAGGAGAACGGCACGGCGAACATTCTGCGGCATGGGACGGGCGCGCTCAATATCGACGCGTGCAGGATCGGCGAATTTGTCAACACCACGCCGCCGGGCACTGACAGGTTCAACGCAAGGGCGCACGAGCTGGGCTACCGCCCCAACGCCTACGGACGCGACGGCGAGGCCAGCGCGGAGCGGCGCTATACGGAACAAGGCTCGACCAACTTCGCGGCTACACCCGGCCCACGTGGCGGCTCCCCATCCGGCCGCTGGCCTGCCAACGTCATTACGGATGGCAGCGAGGAAGTGCTGGCCGCGTTCCCCGACAATCTCAGCAGCGGCACGGGCGCCATCAAGAAAGCAACCGGCGCCGGCACACAGGCAAACGCCTATGGCAAGGAAAGCTGTCCAGCGGGGACACCGAACATCGAATACGGCGACACTGGCTCTGCTTCCCGCTTCTTCTACAGTGCCAAGGCAGACGCAGAGGATCGAATAGGCTCCAAGCACCCGACGGTTAAGCGGGTGGACCTGAAGCAGTATCTCTGCCGTCTGATCACGCCTCCGGGCGGGACGGTGCTCGACCTCTTCGCCGGCACAGGCACGACAGGCGAGGCGGCATGGCGCGAAGGATTTAAGGCCATCCTGATCGAGCGTGAGCCGGAATATCAGGCAGACATCGCCCGCCGCATGGACCTGGTTCTGAAGCCGACCGAGCGCGCGGCAGTCGCCAAGGCCAAAGGCAAGCTACAGGGTGCTGAAGGCACGCCCCTCTTCGGCTTCGAGAAGGTGGCCTGATGCTCATCGCCGGGTTCGATCCAAGCCAAAAGACCGGATGGGCGTTCTATGATCCCGACGCTGATCTTTCGGCGATGCGGTGCGGAACGCTCAAGGCAACCGGCACAGACTTCGAGGACAAGGCGGCCAGTCTCGCCATGGGGCTTGTCGCGCTGCTCAAACAGAACCGAGATCCCCGCACTCAGAAGATCATCCTTCCCGACTTCGCCGTAATCGAGCGAGCCCCGCGCCAGCAATACAGCCAAGGCGGCAAGAAGCCGAAGTTTATGGGCGAGGCTGTTGAAGACGCGGAGGAAGGCGGGAGCGTCCCAGGGTTGAGCGGCACGCTGTCGACCAACCAGATGACCGGTGCTTTGTGCGCAATCCTCGGTGCTTACCACATCCCCTTCGAAACGATCATGCCGGTGACGTGGCGCAAGGCTGCCTACGGCTTCGGGACACATCGGGGATGGAAGCGACCGGACTGGAAACGACAGGCCCGAGAGCAGTGCGCCAGAGCGAAGATCATCGCCACAAATGACGATAGCGCCGAAGCTTGCTGGATCGCATTCGCCGGCAAGGGTTGCCAGTCGTTTCGGATGCTCGATCGGGCGAGGGCCGCATGAACTTCCACGATCGCGACACCATCCGCGCCGTCCCCGCAAATGTGGAAGCCGAGCAGATCATCCTTGGCAGCCTGCTGGTCAACAATTCCGTCTTCGACATCGCGACCCGGCTGCTTGAGGTGGATCATTTCCACGAGCCCATGCACCGTGTGATCTTCGAACAGGCTGGCAAGATGCTCGCCGCCGGCAAGCCGGTCACCCCGATCACGATCAAGAGCTATCTGCCGGCAGAAGTGAAGGGCCTGCGGCTGGAAGGCGAACCCGCCACGGTGATGCAGTACCTCGCTCGCCTGGCCAGCGAAGCCATGCCGGCGTCGGCCGCCTATGGCAACGTGGTCGCGGTGTTCGACGCATGGCTTGCCCGGCAGGCGCTGTCCGTGGCCGAAACCGCCGTCGACACGCTGCTCACGCTGGACCCGGGCCAGAGCGCGATCGACCAGCTTGTGCCGATCGAGGAGCGCATTACCGAACTGCGCGCGCTGCAGATGCGCAGCGAAAAGCGCAAGGGCGCCGGCGTCTCCTATCTCGACCAGCTCACCGCGGCCTACCAGCGGGGCGACGTCCGCGGCGTGCCGATCTGCCTCGATGAGATCGCACAGGTGCTTTCCGAGCCATGCCTGGAGGCAGGGAACCTCTACGGGCTGCTGTCGAGCTCGGGCGAGGGCAAGACAGCCTTGACGGTCCAGATCATCTCCCACGCCCTGCGGCAGGGCCACCCGGTGCTGTTCATGTCCTTTGACCAGTCATCGGAGCAGATCGTCCGGCAGATGATCGCGCAGGAGCACAGCATCGAGGCGCGCCGGCAGCGCAACCCGCAACTGCTTTCCGAAAAGGAGTGGGCCACCTGCGTCGAGTTCGCAGGGTGGATCGACAAGCAGCCGTTCGAAATCATCAAATGCACCAACCACGGCGCCGCCCAGCTTGTCGGCTTCGCCCGAACCTTCGTGAAGCGGAATGCCAACGGCAAAGACCCGCTGATCGTGGTCGATCATATCCAGTCGGTCGCGGTGGAGGACAAGCGCGCCGATCCGGGCACGCAGGCGAAGCAGAAGAACCAGCTTTTCAAGGCAGGGGCGGAAACGACCGGCTCGGCCTGGCTGGTGCTCAACCAGCGCAACTCGCGGGCGATGGAGCGGGAAAACCCGCGCCCGATCGCGGCTGACCTCTATGGTGGCGAGGCGGCACGCTACGACTATGACGCGATATTCTACCTCTACCGCTACCTGAAATTCTACAAGGAGCGGCTGTCGATCGCTTCGAAGCCGTCGGACCACGCGGCCATTGCGCGGGTGTTCCCGTCGGACGTGCGAGAGGGCGGGCAAGACATCGCCCAGCTCGGCGGTCTCAAGATCAGGTTCGGCTCGCCCGACATCACTGCCGATCTGCGCTTCGAGGCGCGGCTGACCCGGTATCACTCGATGCGGCCGGTCGTGACGCAGGAGGAGCTCCTGTGACCCGCACCTTCCTCCCCCAGGCAGACTGCATCCCCATAGGCGGAGATCGCTACCGCCCTGTCTATCGCTGGCACCGGGAAGACGATTGGCGCGTGGTGCCTCGCTCTATCCCGGTAGCGGGCCGGAGTGCGGCAAGGAAAGCCGCTGAGGACTTTCTGGCCGCTGCGATGAACAACGGACGCACCCAGGCTGAACCGCCCTCCACTGGGCTGGAAACAGCTTTAGCGGGCAATGTGGTGGCATGGCGGAACCAGAAGCTTCAGGCCACAGCCGAGCGCGACAGGGTGTTCGGAACCGAAATGCCGGCGGCAATCTACCGGAACGGCAGAGAGATCAAGATCGAGCGGAGGAGGCGGGCGTGAGCGGGATCGGTTGCCCAAAATGTGCTTCGCCATTGCTGGTCGTTCTCGACAGCAGGCGGAGCGACCAAGGCGTGCGGCGGCGCCGGAAGTGCCACGCATGCGGCTATCGCTTCAGCACCATGGAATCCCCGATCCCCGACAAGCCGCGGCCCAGGTTGGTCGACAGCAAGATCGAGGACCCGATGTGGTCGCGGGACCATGATGGGAAAAAGGGAAACAATCGCTTCCGCACCAACCAGCGCAACGCGCATGAAAGCCCGATCGAATGGCTCTATGACCGAGCACAGATTGACGATGCTCAGAAGATGGCCGCGGATCGTTTCCGCGCTATCTGGGAGTCCATGGGCGGCAAGGGCGCATCATCGATCGACTTCTCCAAGGATATTGTCGACGGCGGTCGAGGCGCGCAAGACATCACTGCGAGCCAGATCAACGCCGGTCAGGAGTTGCGCCGATGCTTTGTTCTCCTGAAGGCGAGGGACTATTCGCTCGTCTCCAAGATCTGTGGCGAAGGCCGTACGCTGGTCGAAATTGCGGAGACGCCACGGGCTCGGAATAGTGCGCTGATCAGCCTTCAGGGCGCGCTCAGCAGCTTGGCGGCAATGTGGAACCTGAAGACGAGGCGACGAGCGAGCTAGGCGGAATTGCGCACAACCGACACAAGATGTTGTGCGCCCGTTGACAAACGAATCTTCTCCCGCTACGCACGCAACACCGCCAGAAATGGGCCGGGATGTACCCCACAAAAATTATCAGTGCGATCGAAAGCCGAGTCCTCGCAAGGGCTGGCTATGGCGTGATCTACGTCGTCGGTTTCAGCGGTGATCCGCCGGATGCTCCGGTAAAAGTCGGAATGGCTGGCGACATCGCCCAGCGCATGGCCGGCTTCAGGACTGGCAATTGGCGAGAGATGGGGTTCCACGAGCTTCTATTCGTCCGGGATCGGGTGAGTGAAGTCGTAGATCGCAAGATCCGCGACGCCTGGCGCGCCGACGAGGATGAGCAAGCCATTGCTCTTATGGAAGAGCATGCTCCAGACGCTGACTCGCTCTACGAGCTAGAGCGCAGCATCCACGCCGCGCTGACCGAGAAGGGCCTTCACCAAAAGCGGGAATGGTTTTTCGGTGGCCCTGCGGCAGTGGTGGAAACAGCCAAGAACCTGCTTCGCAGCCGGGCTCTTCCATTCGAGACATGCAGTTCAATGAAGCGGCGGCTTAAACTGTGGGCCATGGAAGCCGAAGAGGCTGCCCGTAGGTTCGCCGCTCAGAAGAGGGTCGGTTACCCGACTGCTCATGTAGTTCGCCGATAAACAATCGCGCCCGCCCGGCCCCAGCTGAGGCGGGCTTTTCGTTGAGCATCCATGCCCAGCAAGCTCACCACCATGAAGCCCAAGCTGGCCACCATGGACTCCCGCACGGTACGCCCCCCGCCCAAGGTAGCGGACGAAGAACTGCGCTCACCCGAGCACCATGCATGGAGAGCCCAGGTTCTACGCATGGCGGGCCATAGGTGCCAAGCCACCGAGGGCGGCAAGCGCTGCACAGTAGCTGCACCTGTCCGCCTGTTCGCAGATCACATCATCGAACGCCAAGATGGCGGTGCGCTGTACGATGTACGCAACGGGCAATGTCTATGCGGCAGGCATCACACTTTGAAGACCATGAAGGCCAGAGCTCAACGCCACGGGCTGGCATAGACAGGCGCTCCCGAAACCGGAGGGGGGAGGGTCGAAATCCTACAGCCCCTCGCCAGCGGACA
>OFRG01000197.1_pt1 | contig 26253 bp, 37 predicted proteins | sample 1543071 | NCBI WGS metagenome assembly OFRG01 (sample SAMN07774222, study PRJEB24372) | wastewater metagenome | isolation source: WWTP Verbania (Effluent) | place: Italy: Verbania | collected 2015-12
GAATTCACGGCAGATTATCTCCGCCCGATTGTGAACGAGAATGTCATTACCCGCAACGCGGTTTCAACAACCGTGACGAATGGCGATTTTTCATCGTCTACGGGCTGGACGATCACCGACACTGGCGGGTCAACGGGTGCCATATCTGGCGGGAAACTGACCATTTCATGCATCCCGATTGATTCTTACACGATTGTTTCCCGCTCTGTCTCTGTGGCTGTTGGCGATCAAAACGTTGAGCATGGCTTGCTGATTACGGTTGATCGCGGGCCTGTCATTTTCCGCGCTGGCACGGCATCTGGACTCGATGATCTAATCGCACAAACGACTTTGCGCAAAGGCGTCCATTCACTGGCTATCACGCCAACGAGCGGGACATTCTATGTTGAGTTTGAAAGCCGCATTGCCCGCGAAATTATTGTTGATAGTATCCACGTTGAATCGGCTGGAACGTTAGAGATACCTGCGTTCTGGACGGCTGATGACTTGCCATTTCTCCGCTGGTCGCAGTCGGGGGATGTGGTATTTCTGGCGTGTTATGGACACGAGCCAAAGCGTATTGAACGTAGATCATCTCGGTCTTGGTCATTATGCGATTATGATTCAGTTGGTCCTTTTGCCGGGATCGCGGGTGACTCATCAGTTAAGATGTCGATTAACAAGGCGCTTGGCAATGCCACACTGACGGCTAGCCGCCCTTATTTCAAATCAACCCACGTCGGCTCTCTATTTCGGATGTTTACGCCGGGATATAATTTTGACTTTGATCTAGCGCAGAGCGATGCTTACACACCAACCATCCGCGTCAATGGTGTTGGTGCCGCGCGTTACGTCACCATAACACTGACAGGGACGTGGACAGGAACGCTCAAAGTTCAGCGGTCCTATACTGACGAATCAAGCGGCTTTACTGACACAGTAACGCAATATACATCAAATGTAAACCAACATGTAATTGGGGACACGGCTGATAATACTGCCGTATGGACACGTGTCGGGTTTTCGTCTGGCGGGCTAACATCAGGGAAGGTGACGGTTAACCTTTCATTCGGGGCTGGGTCCAGTGGGTTCTATAGCAATAAAGCAACGTCGCTTGGCGGGCGTTATGGCATTTGCAAAGTCCTGTCAGTCACGAATTCAACCAGCGCCGAAGTTGAAATCACATCCCTGTTTTCATCAAGTGAAAAAACACTGGATTGGTATGAGGGTGAATGGTCTGACCGCGTCGGGTGGCCGAGTGCTGTTGATTTTCATGAAGGCCGTTTAATGTGGGCTGGACGTGATCGCATATGGGGCTCGGTGTCTGACGCTTATTCGTCGTTTGATCCAGCCGTTGAAGGCGATAGCGGGCCGATCCAACGCTCGATTGGGCGCGGGCCTGTTCAGGTGATTAACTGGATTCTCCCGCTCTCTCGTGCGGTTCTCGGCACAGAAGCGGCAGAAGTAACGGTGCGGTCCAGTTCCTTTGACGAGCCGTTGACGCCAACGAATTTCAGTTTGAAGGATATTTCAACATACGGTTCATCGCGCATTGCTGCGGTAAAAATCGACACACGCGGAATCTTTGTTGATAAATCAAAAACGCGCGTGATGGAAATTGCGTTTGATGTGAACGCGAACGACTATTCAACCCGTGATTTGACGCTGCTTTGCCCGGAACTGTTCACAAATAACCCGATAATCGAACTGTTCGTGCAACGCCAGCCTGACACGCGAATCCATTGTGTGCGTGAAGACGGGACGGTTGTTGTTCTCGTTTATGAACCATCCGAAGAGGTTAAGGCATTTGTCGTTTATGAAACGGATGGCGTTGTGGAAAGTGGGTGCGTCCTCCCCGGTGATAACGAGGACAGGGTTTATTATTCTGTCAAACGCACAGTTGACGGATCGGATGTTCGGTATCTTGAACGCATGGCTCGTGAAGATGAATGTGTCGGCGGCACGCTCAACAAACAGGCTGATAGCTTTGTCATTTACTCTGGTTCAGCAACAACCACAATCATCGGTCTAGGCCACCTTGAAGGCGAAACAGTTGTGATCTGGGGCAATGGAAAAGACCTTGGAACAAAGACTGTTTCCGGTGGCTCGATCACGGGTCTGTCTGAGCCTGTGACAAGCGCTGTCGTTGGTCTTGGCTATGACGCCTCGTTCAAAAGCACAAAACTTGCTTATGCGGCTGGTGGCGGAACGGCGCTCTTGCATAAAAAGCGCGTTGATCATCTTGGGTTTATCCTAAACAAAACACATTATCAGGGCTTGCGGCACGGACCGGACTTTGACCATCTCGAACCGCTTCCGCTTGTTGAAGGTGGCGCGGAACTAGCACCTCACACAATCCATGACCATTATGATTTTCCCATGTCGGAACATGGCGGATATTGGGACACGGATTCGCGGGTTTGTTTGAGGGCGGCGGCTCCGCGTCCCTGCACAATTCTAGGCATGGTTCTGGGCGTCACGACAAACGGATGACAATCACTTATCGCCCTTCAACTCCCGAAGATTTTGTGACGTACCTTGGCGAAATGCCACATGCGCGCGTGCGGGCATTTACGGGGCTGGTTGATGGAAAAATCGTTGCGATTGGCGGGATTGCTTATTTAAAGAACGGGACACCGCTCGCATGGTTGGATGCCGACGATATTGTGCGGGAGAAATACAAGTTGTCTCTGGTTCGGGCAGCAAAAGAAGTGATGCGCGATCATATCAAACGCGGGTTTCAGACGGTCAATTCAATCTGTGATCCTGATATGGAAGCGGCCCCGCGTTTCTTGGAGCGGTTAGGGTTCAAGCCTGTTGATGGTGCGCCCGGAATTTACACATGTGAGGTTTCATAAATGGCAGCTTTAGCAGTCGCCGCGCAAGTTGTCGGCACGGTTGTTTCTGCGGTTGGCACTCTGGCTGCTGGCGCTCAAGCGAAGAACACGGCAGAGTTTGAAGCTGCCCAATATCGCCAGAAAGCCAATGAAGAACGCGCCGTTGCTTCTCGGACGATGCAGAATGAGCGTCGTCAAAAAGAGTTGGTCATTTCAAAACTCAACGCCAATGCCGCACAGGCTAGCGGTGACACGACGGACACGGGCGTTCTCAACCTTGTTGGCGGCATCGAGAAGGAAGGCGAATATCAGGCTCTTTCAGCTTTTGCCCGTGGCGAAAACGCAGCGCGCGGTCTTGAGGATCAAGCCTATATGACAAAGCGCAAGGGTGAGTTTGCGCAGACGGCTTCCTATATGAAGGCTGGCAGCACATTGCTTGAAAATGCCTCATCCATGTATTCGAAATATAAATGAAATGAACGGCGGATTGAATGGCTCGGCTTCCTGAATTCACCGCACTTGGGGATAGACGCGAGGTTAACAGCGGGCGAACGATTGCCAGCGCTGATATGACAGGTGCGGCACATGGTCTTGAAGGCGTCGGCAATTCTCTTTTCAAATCGGGGCAGACGGTTAAGACCGCACTCGATTCGACAAGTTCTGACGCGACCACACTAGGCGCGGCGCGGGCTGATGCTGATTTCCTGACAAAGCGCATTGATTTTGAAAAACAGTTCAATGAACAAGATCAAGACTATGCCAATTGGTCAAAGCGCTATGAAGAGGGGATGCGCAAAATCCACTCCGAAGCAGCGGCGCAAATCCCTGATGAACAAAAGCGTGAATTGTGGTCGGTCAAACGCCAGTCTGATCTAGCAAGTGGCCTTGCTCAAATCCAGTTGAAAGCCAAGGCGCGTGGCGATAATGCCTATATTGCCGATACCAATACAAAACTGGATGAGATCAGGAACAAGGCGCTTGAATCAGGCGATGAAAAAACCCGCTCTGAATTGATTTCAGCGGGCAACCGCATGATTGATGATGCGCGCGCGCGTGGCGTTCTTGATGATGTCAAGGCCGCGACCATGCGCAAGAATTGGGTTGAGAATTATGCCGTCTCTAAAATCGAGATGATGCCAGCCCAAGAGCGTTTCACCGCGTTGAAAGGCCCGGTTAAGCCGAACGACGCGGCAACGTCTGCCATCTCATTTTTTGTGTCAAAGGGATGGTCGAAAGAAGCGGCTGCGGGTATCGCGGGCAATCTCATGCACGAAAGCAGCTTTCGCACGAACGCGAATAATCCAGCAGATGGCAGAGACGGATCAGACAGCATTGGGATTGCTCAATGGAATTCTGATCGCGCACAACGCCTCCGTTCTTATGCCGCGAGCAAGGGTGTTGATTGGAAAGATTTCACCACTCAACTTGAATTCGTTGATCAGGAATTGCGGACAACACACAGCGCGGCGGGGGATGCACTCCGCAATGCCCGCAATGTTCGAGATGCTACAGCGGCTTTTGTTACAAAGTTTGAACGGCCTAAAGGCTCAGACAAGGGCGCTGAAATGTCGAGCGGGTGGGGCGACCGTTTGCGCCATGCTGAAACATTCAGTGCTATGGCGAATGGTGGGTCTTTGCCGCCACCGCCGCGCGGGTCTGATGTTGCGGGGCTTCTCCCCCCTGATACGCGCCAACGTCTCATGCTTCGCGCTCAATCGGATATTGAATCGGAACAGCGCAAGGCCGAAGGTGACTTGCGCGCCAAGGCCATCGAGATCAAATCATTGATGAGCGACGACATCGCGTCAATGACGACCAAAGGCGTTGGCCTTCCAGAAACACGCCTATCCAAAGGTGCAATTACCTCTGTGATCGGTGCGGTTGATGCTGACCAATGGGAGCGCCAACGGATTTCCGCCCGTCGCGTGTTCGAGACGTTTGATAGCGCTGATGTTCTCCCGGCGAGTGAGATCGAAGCGCGCGTTGAACGGCTTGCCCCAAAGTCTGGGGAAGTCGGGTTTGATGAAAACATTCGGACCTTTCAGGATGCGCGCAAACGCCTTGATGAAGTGGTGCGCGTCCGCAACAATGACCCGGCCACGGCAGTTGATAACGTACCTTCGGTCAAAGCCGCTCGCCAGTCTGTCCAGCAGGGCGGAACAATGGAGGCCCTTGTCGACGCCCGTCTTGCGGCTCAGGACGCCTTGCAGATCGGCAAGTATGCGCAGCGCCCTATCACCAATGATGAGGCCAGCGGATATGCCGCAAAGTTGCGTCCCCTTGCCAAAGGTCAGGCCGAATCCGTTGATCAAATGGGTATCATTGAAGGTCTCGTGAAAGAGATAAACAAGACCTATGGAAAACATGCCTCGCAGGTCATGACGCAGGTTCTTTATAACGTGACCTTGAAGCAAGACGCATCCGATGTTTTGGCGGCTGGTATCCAGAGATTCATGACCACAGATAGCGGCCCTCTCATTCGGGCAGATGAAGCGCGCCGCGTTCAGAATGAGGTTAAGGCAGATCAGGTCGACAAATTCAATGCGCAACCTGCCCGCGATCCATCATCGGCGGCTTTCGGTGAAGGTTTTACGGCCCCACGTTCACCACGGGGCGAAACAGGGGGTGGCTATGTTTCCGCCCCGATCCAACCAAAAACACCGAGCAAGGGTTATTCCGAAGCCCTGTCATTGCTTGAAAGCGACCCAGAACGATTGATGCCTCTTTTCGTTCAGAAGTATGGGGTTGAGCGAGTACCGTCCAATCTCCGCCGTCAATTTGAAATGACGGTAAAGAAGCCCGCCCAATCCGAACAGCAAGGTCAATAAATGGCTGATGAAACACTCCCGAACGCCCAAGAGCCGTTGAGCTTGCAGACTTCGGGACCGTCAAACCCATTTGACGACTATGGTTCGCCGGATGATAGCTCTGGCGGGTTGAAGGAAGCTGATAAACCGTCTTATGTCGAATCCTTCAAGATTAATGCTCGTGAAGGGTTCAAGGGGCTTGGGTCTTCGATCCAATCATTCCGAGCAAGCCGCACAGTAAAAAATGCCGAAGATCGCGGTGTTGCACAGCCGGGTGATAGCCCGTTTGCTGGTAAGCCGTCACAAGCTGAGGTTGATGCGGCTCTTGGTGAATATGCAGTCCGCAAAGCCGAAAAGGCCCAATATGATTCATTTGAATCAGATGGGTTTGTCGGTAAAACAATCGGACTGATGGGCGGGTTGGCTGGTGGTATCGTCGCCCCCGAAAATTTCATAAGCGCTGGTGGGTCTGTTGCGGTTAAGCTGGCAAAGGGCGCTCAGGCGCTTGGCGTCGGTTCAAAGGCTGCGCGGATCATTGGCACGGGTGCTGAGGCTGGCGCGGTCAACCTAGCGCTTGATGTTCCAGCACAAGCTCTCGATGTCGCCAGCGGTCTTGAGAAACACTATAACCCGTGGCGCTCTGTTCTCGCCTTTGGTGCTGGTCAAGCCCTTGGTTCTGGCATGGCTGGCATTGCTGAGCATCTTGTCAAGATGCCGCGTGGCAATACCCCGGCATTGCTCCAAAGCCCGGACAAGATGCCTCTGGCAATTGATCTTGGAGCGCGCGCGCCTGAACCTGTGCGCGTGGATGCTCCGGCCTCGACAGAAACGCCAAAGCCAATAGCGCGGGCTACCACGCCTATTGACGCGCCTCCTGCCCGTGCAAATGCTATGCCGCGACCTGCTGAACCTACTGCGCCGCGCATGGATGGTGCACCGGTCCAAATGCCGGAACCCGCCGTTAGGGTTGATTCCGCGCCTCCCGTTAAAATTGGGATAGACGTTCCCCAGATGCAGCCGCACCGTGTTTCGACGGCTGCTGGCAACTCGGTTGATGTCGCCCCTGTTGTTGTCGAAGCCGCTAGCCTGAAAGCGTCGGCTGATGCGGGGTATGACCCGGCGCTGCAACCACGCGATCGCGACCGTGCGGCAAGCCAAACCCAGATTCGAGAGATGTCCGCGCGCCTTGATCCTGAACGCCTTGGCGTATCGGCAGAGGCGGATCGTGGAGCGCCTATCGTTGGTTCTGATGGGATGGTTGAAAGCGGCAATGGTCGGGTTATGGCGATCCGCCAAGCCTATCAAAGCGGCGGTGAAACTGCACAGCGCTACCGTGATTGGGTATCTTCCCAAGGCGTCGATGTATCAGGCTTTAAGGAGCCTGTAATCGTTCGCCAGCGTCTCACGGATATGACGCCGGAGCAACGTCAATCATTCACCGTTGAGGCGAACCAGTCTGCAACGTTGAGCATGTCGGCAGGGGAGAGGGCGCTGGCTGACGCTCGCGCCTTGCGTGTCGATACGCTGGACATGATCCGCAACGCTGATGATCTTGGCGCTGTTGCCAATCGTGATTTCATGAAAGCCTTTGTCCAATCCCTTCCCCAGTCAGAACAAGGGATGATGAGCACGGCGGCGGGCGGTCTTTCATCCGAAGGCATGACGCGCGTTCGCAATGCTGTTCTTGCCCGCGCCTATGGGAATGACGCTGTTCTTGCCCGCATTGCAGAAGCCACGAGCGATGATGTAAAATCCATCTCAAATGCGCTTGTCTCTTCCGCGCCGGAATGGGCTAAGTTCCGCGCCGATGTCGAGTCCGGGTCTGTCCGGGCAGATATGGACCTGACGCCGGAACTTCTTGAAGCTGTTTCCAGAACGGCAGACATTCGCGCCAAAGGCGTTAAACTTGATACCCATCTTGCACAGCAAGACGCTTTTGACCGTCTTTCCGCCCCGGTCGAAAGCTGGATGCGGATGTTCTATGATGGCAAGGGCCGTCGCGCCGCTGGAACGCAAGCAATATCTGAGCGTCTGACGACATATGCTCGTGAGGCTCGCAAAGTCAGCAATGACGCTGGTTTGGGGTTTGACCTTCCCGACGTTCGCGCGCAAGATATTCAACTCCTTGCGTCAAAGAAAGCCGCCGATGATGCCGCAATTAAATCACAGACAGACCTTTTCAACGCCAGCCGCTCTGGCAATGGCGCGGGCGGCGAGAATATCCGGCCAGAAGCAGGGCGATCTTCAATTAGCGAAGGCGGGAAAGACGTTGGAAGATCAGGCGACAGCGGCGCTAAAGCAGGGAAAGGATACTCTCCCAACCAAATAACACCTGACGTTCAGGCAATGCGCCCCGGTGGCGGGCGTGTCTCGTCTGACGTTCAGCCAATGGCAGCACAAGCCCGCACAGGGCAAGGCAAGCCGAATAGCGCCGCTCCTGATAATCGTTTCCCTGATCGGCCAAATCTCCCCGGAGAAACAGGTGCGCCGCGCGAATTCCCCAAAGACGCTACCCCTAATGAAGTGCGCGCATTCCGCCTGACGGATGAGATGCGGGCAATTGCCGAATCCCTTGGCCGCAAGGTTGAGGTTGACGGGCGGTTTACTGCTAAGGGCGCTTTGGGCGAATACAAGCTCAAGGATGGCGTCATTCGGGTGCGGAAGGAAGGCGATTTTCAAACCTTCTCCCATGAGGTCGGCCACGTTGTCGATCAACGTTTACGCAATGATAATGCGCTGAAAGCGGAATGGACGGATTTACAGAATAAGCACATTGACGAACTGCGTCCGCTCGACCTGAACAATATGGCGGATGCCGATAAGACCCTTGAAGAAGGTTTGGCCGAATTCCTACGCATGGCTGTGAACAACCCGGCCTATGCCGAGAAACAAGCCCCGAACTTCTTTGCCGCGTTCAAAGATTTTGTTGAAGTGAACGATCCGGCCTTGAAGGATATTCTGCAACGCGCAAGCCGTGTTTCGCAAATTGATAGCAGCCTGACACCGACACAGCTTCTCGAATCCCAGATCGTCTCTGGCATCGAGGAAAAAGGGCTGGCAAAATACGCGCAGTTCTACCGTGAACAGGGCTTGGGGTTCAGCCTGTCGCGCTTTGCCGCTGATGCAATGTCGGCAATCTTTGGCGAATCCCATTACGTCAAGCAGTTCGTCAACCAGTTGCGCGACGCGCGATATGAGAAGACAGGCCAGCCTCTCCCTAAAATTGGTTGGGGCGACCCCTACAAAATGCATCGGATGCTTCCCGGCGCTGTTCAGACGGCCACTGACGGGCTTTATTACGGCGTCCGCTCCTACCATGACCCATTTGGAACCCGTGCCTCTGGCTCACTTCATGACGCCATCAGCAAGGCATTCAATGGCGACATTGGGCGGCTGGAGAAGCCAGACGATCCACTGACAAAAGCGTTCTCGTCGTATCTTATCGCGCGCCGTGGTCGCTCGCTCTATGAGCGGTGGAAAGCTGGTGATCTGGAAAACCCGCCGTTGCGCGCCTCAGAGAATGAAGTTCTAAAGGCCATTGCCGATTATGAGGCAACGCATCCCCAATTCAAAGCGGCGGCTGATGGTGTTTTTGAATTCAACCGGGCAATGTTCCAGCGCAAGTTTGACTCCGGCATTATCTCGAAAGAGATTTACGACACGATCATGTTGCGTGGGGATGATTATGTCCCTTACAAACGCGACATGCGCGATGATGGGCCTAACCTTGGCATGGGGGCTGGTGCATCTCTTGAGCGTTCACCTATCAAGAAAATGCGCGGTTCAACCCGCGATATTATCGACCCGCTGCACTCAATCATTGCTGACACGGTTCAGACCGAGCGCATCATTGCACAGAACGACGTGATGAAGGCGATGTATAATCTCGCCAAAGCGGGCGGTGAATTTTCGGGGCGTTTTCTTGAACGCATCCCCAACAATGAAATGAAAGCCACATCCATTGATCTGTCTGAGGCTATCCGATCTGAGGCCCGCGCGCGCGGGTTGGATAAGGCGGACACTGAAACAATTTTACGGCAGTTGGATGATCTTGTCGGTGAGGACACGACAGCCACAATCTTCAAACAAACCGAAACCACGGCGCGCGGCGAACGTGTCATGTTTATGTGGGAATCGGGCGAACGGATTGCGTTAAAGGTTGGCAACAATGAAGTGTCAAAAGCATATTTTGACACTGTGTCGGCCATGACGCACCAAGAGCGTGACATTCTCTTTAAGATCATTGGTAAAGCGAACTCTGTCTTCTCGCAGCTTGTGACCAACGCACCTCAGTTCGCCACTAAAAACCTTGTTATGGATAACATCTCGCGCATCTTCATTGGGCGCAATACGGGTATCCTAGGACGTGTTCCGGGCGCTTCCATAGGCGTTGGCATCTGGACGCAATTGTTTGATCGTGAATTCACCCGCGCTTATGCCGCTGTTGGCGGTATTCGTGGCGGCGTATCCTCGGCGGCGTCGCGTGAATTGCAGGACGGGAAATTCACCGCTGGTATTACCATGCGTCCGCGCACCATGGATGAACTTAAATCGTCAGCCATGGGCATGATTTCCGATCCTAAATCGCTCACTGTTGCAGTGGCAAAAACACCATTTCAAGCCATAAACCTTATCGTTCAAGGAATTGAAGCGACAGAAACGATGGGGCGTCTTGGTCAGGCCAAGATTGTTCATAACCATCTTCGCAAGCAAGGCTATGACAACGCAACAGCATTTTCAGAAGCCGCTTTTGAAGCGCGTGACATCCTTGATTATGACAACAAGGGATGGGGAGTTTCTCAGTCAAACCGCGTTCTTGTGTTCTTGAACCCGAACCTGCAAGGCATGAAGCGCGCCAATGATGTTCTTCTTGGCGATCCGTTTAAAGCTATTGTTCAAAAATACAAACGCGGCGGAATGTCAGCGCTCGACGGCGACATGAAACAAGCGCTCGCGGATGCCGTTTCAGGTTGGGGCATGATTTCTCTTGGCCTTGTTGCAACGGCTGGATATTATTACAGCAAAGCCGACGATCCAACATATCAGCGCCAATCCGATTATATGAAGCGTCGGTATTTCATTTTTAATGCTGGCGTTGATGCCGATGGGACGCAGCGTGTCGTCACCATGCCAAAGCCGTTCGATCTTCCCGGCACTCTGATGTCATCGCTTGAAATAAGTCTTGACGGGATGCGCCGCCAAGACCCGGCGAACTGGGCGAAGATGAGGAAGGCGTTTTTTGAGGGGTTTGTTCCTCGGCAAGCAATGGGCTTTAATGAGCTTATTTCCGGCAACCCTTTCTTCAAAACGGGCGCGGAAGTTGTGACCGGAACCCGCATCCCGTTTGAGGATAAAGAGCCGTCGCCAATCATTCCGATGAAATACAAGAGCCTGCCCCCAGAGGCCCAACAGAACGAAATGACATCCTACCTCGCTAAGAAGATGGGCGCTTGGTTCGGCATATCCCCCATGATGGCGGATCATGTCATGAATGGCCTTGGAGCGACAACGGCGCGCGATGCCAACAACCTGATAACAGCGGTGGCCGGGGAAAATCCAAACGTTAACATGAAAGACGCCATGTTGCGGATGACTGTTGGCGGGCTTTATCGCAAGGTTGAAGGACCGGGCGGCATGGCTGAGGATTTCCAAAACATCATGGGCCGCGACCATGGGAAATATACGGTCGCAGCTAATGGATACTCAAAAGCCCTGACCGAGATCAACAATCTGAATGCCGACGATATTTACAACAAAGCGACAGACAACAGCAAAACGCTTATGACAATGCGCGCCTATCCGTTCAAACCGGATGTGCGCCAGCTCCACCCTCTGGAACGCGCCTCAACGGTCACAAGCATCTTTAACGACATCCGCCGTGATCTTGGCGATAGCACGTTCGAGATTAAGAACCGTTCACGCAAGAAGGGCCAAGAAAAGGAATATGTGGATGTTCCTGCCCCTGTAGCCCGCGCCATCACCAACACGCTTGGCCGTGCCATCTTCGAGGAATACCGCAACGCCCTCACTCTTGTTGATGAGCCGGGTTATAAAGGCGTTTTCAACATTATTGACACATCCCCAAACATGGCGGCAATCCGCGCTCTTTCTCCTGAAACGGCGGATGAGATTGAAAAACGGTTGAAGAAAGCACATGTCCTCCCGTTCAAGGGCGTGGCTGACCAATGGCCGGAAGTTAAAAAGCGCCTTCTTGCCGATCAGGAAAAAGCCCGCCTTGGCGATTTGAGGGCGCGCGCCCGAATGACGAGAGATTAAAAAACTTTCTGAATAGAGTAATAGATGAACGCGATAGGCCAGAACGGCGCATAGATAAGCTGCATCCCGACATATTCCCACCACTGCATGAATGGCATCTCTCGCCATGTTGCGACACCGGCGAATATGACATGCAGCCACCCGCCCAAAACGTAGACCCAAAACGCAATCTTGCGAAACATTGAACGTTCCCAAGCCGTCCCTCACAGGGCGGCTTTTTTTATTGGAGTTACCCTGAATGACCGTTGTTGATCGACTCAATGGTATCAATAGTGGGCTTGGCCGGAAAGCCCCTTGCCGCCTCGCCACAACGGGGAACATCACCCTCTCCGGCCTACAAGCTGTCGATGGTGAAGTGACGGCGGAAGGGGATCGTGTTCTTGTTAGGGCGCAGACAGACCAGACGAAGAATGGTGTTTATAATGCTTCATCTGGTGTGTGGCAGAGGGCGAAGGATTTTGACGGAAACCGCGATATTGTTTCAGGGACAGGGCTTTTTATCGTCGAAGGTGAAACATATGGCGGTTCCGAATTTTATGTAACATCATCCTCACCTATAATGATTGGAACAAGTGATATTACGTTTGAATCCGCTGTATCGGCGGCGTTATCTGCCGCATACATCGCTATTTCAGCGTCGTATACATCGACAAAAAGTTTAGTTCAACTTGGCGCTGTTGGCGATGCTGTGACGGCTGAAAATGTTACTACAATTAATGCGGCCATTTCTTCCGCCTATGCAGCCGGAACGCGGCGCATTGATGGGATGGATAAGACATATAAATTCACGGGCGCAACTGGCCTTGTGATCCCTCCGGGCCTTGAGCTTTTTGGAGCATCGTTTGACTTCTCAGGAATGAATGCCGATGCAAAGGGTATTTCCTGCGCCGGAACATTAGGTACGGGTGTCTCCATCACCGCTGATATGGCCGTTTCTGGTTACATTGTTTCTGTTGGCAGCACAGCAACATTTTCAGAGAACATGCCCGTCTATATAAAGCGAAACACCAATTTTCATTCATTTTCATCCGCCGACATTGGCGAGATGAACCGCGTTCGAAAAGTCGTAGACTCCACGCATCTCTGGCTTTTCTATCCGGTAACATTCGCGTTTCCGGCTTCTGATGGTTCGGTCGTCTATCCTATAACCACATCGCGCGACCCAACGGTTATCCGCGACATTGAGATGACAGGTACCAACTTATCCGGGCATAACCAATACGGATTATATTTTAACAATCTTGACGGGGTAGAGGTCCGCAACGTCAATTCATACAAGTTTGATCAGGTGCATTGCGACTTCAACCGCGTCCTTCATCCGCGCGGAACCCGCAATTCATTTCGTCAGTCTATTGGTGTGTTGGCATATGGATATTTGAGCGAGAACGGCACCCGAGACCTTCAAGTGAGTGGCGGTGATGCCGCGTGGATGCGCCACGGCTCAGCAACTGGTTCTGGTTCTCCCGGCGGGGTACAAATCGATATCAGCATTGACGGGCTGCACTGCTTCAATATGGCTGATGCTGGTATTGATTTTCACGGAACAACCGTGGGGTGTTATGCAAAGAATTGCATTGTTCACGGCGATATGGGGCAGCGCGACGTTGAGGTGACACCAGATGTTTCAGATGGGATTATTTCAGAGGGCGTGAATACGCGCATCACAAATTGCGTTGTGAAAAATATTGACGGGGCTGGTATTAAAATTCAACCACTATATGACACCGTTGAATTTTTTGGGGGCGGGTACGGCATTATAGAAGATTCTTACGCCGAAAACTGCGGGGATGAGGGGTTTTCTGTTTATCTTGGGAATACAGGGGCCACGATCAACAAGGCGCAAATCATCCGCCCGATTGCTCGTGGGTGCGATACAAAAGCCGCATCTGCCGCAATCCGTGCATACGTGTCGTCAGGGTGCACACTTGACGATTTGTTGATTGTATCACCTCGCGTCGATGATGCTGGTGCACAAGGCGTTATGATACGCGCGACAGGAACAGGAAGTATTGGCCAAGCTGCGGTGTTCGACCCAAAGGTTAATAACTCGGCTCAAGCCGACATATATCTATATGTCGATGGTGGGTCTGTGACAGACTTTGTTGCGAAGGGTGGTCGCTTGGATGGCGGCGGGTCTGCAAATGCGCAGTTCTATTGTCTTGCTTCGTCAAGCGGGGATATTGGGGCAATTGATGTTTCAGATATGAAATTGAATAACGCAGCGCGCGGGCTTTATATTCGCTCGACAGGGGCCGGTTCAACCATTGGTGATGCGACTGTTTCAGGTGTAAAATCACGCAGCATCACCGGGGAAAATATATTTGCGCAAGCGGATAACTCCGGCTCATTCTCAAAGGTCACATTCAAAGGGAACAATACAGATGGAGGCACATACGGGCTAAGATCGTCTGGCGTGGCATCAGTTTACACGGATGGAATGAATGACCTTGGCACACATTCAACATTACAACGTTCTATATCCTCAGCGACAACGGTTCGCGTTGGGGCGGATATTGGGATAAGCCTTGTTCCCACACAAGCGACAATCGCAGGTGGAACGGCAACCCTCACGTCGACACATAGCGGCCACCACGCGGCGATCATTGATACGGAGGCCGCTGCGGCTACGGATGATCTGACAACGTTTACACTAACGAATGTTGTCGATGGTCAGACTGTCACGATGCGCGCCTATTCATCATCCCGTGATGTGGTTGTGAAGGACGGATCAGGAAATATGAGGTTGAACGGCGATTTCACGCTCGACAATCACGAGGACAGTATAACCATGCAGTGGTCTGCCACTGATGATTATTGGTTTGAGATCGCTCGGTCAGGCAATGCAGCCTGAGTTGGTTTTTTAAACTGAAAAAAGGTCTCGAATCCGCCACCTTTAACAATCCACACAGCCCGCTTAGAGCGGTTTTTTTTATGCCTGAACGGAGGAAATGAATGGGTAATTTAGCTGAGTGTCTGCCCGTCACTCTGAAATATGAGGGCGGGTGGTCTGACAATCCGAAAGACCCCGGTGGTGCGACAATGAAGGGCATTACGATTGCCGTTTATCGCAAGAAATATCCCAATGCGTCGAAGGCTGATCTGCGCAATATATCTCAGGCCGATGTGCAGAGCATTTACCGGACGGGATATTGGGAGCCAATCAAGGGCGATTATTTGCCGGACGGCGTGGCGCTTGTCGCGTTCGATTATGCCGTGAACTCTGGCGTTGGCCGTGCCAAGGCGGCTTTGGCGGCAACGGCTGATATTGATGATCCGGCTGAACGTGTCCGCATTATTTGCGGCGGGCGAATGGCCTTCCTCAAACGGCTTTCGACATTCTCGACCTTTGGCAAAGGCTGGACGGCTAGGGTCAAAGACGTGCAGACGCGCGGATTGAATCTCTGCGGTGTAAAGGCCAAGACAATGGCAAAAAGCCATGAAGGAAATACGGCTATTGCCACGGGTGGGGCCAGTCTTGGCGGTGCTGCTGTGGCCTATCAGGCGGGCAAGGAAGCTGTCTCCGTCGTCACCGATGCAAAGCAGACGGCACTTGATGCGGCTGGCGTGTTCGGCATCTCTGGCAATGCAGCGATGGCGATTGGCCTTGCGGTTATCGTCATTGCAGGTTGCGCCTATATCTGGTTCCGCCGTCGCAAGCGTTTGATTGAGGATTTGGCATGATCGGATTCATCCTCTCACCTATGGGCCGTTATGTTGGCGGCGCTCTACTCATCCTTGCCATTCTTGGCGGCATCTATCTCAAGGGCAGAAACGCAGGAGAACATAATGCAATCGAATCCATTAACGCGACCAATGAACTCGCCAAGAAAGATGCTCTTGAAGCTGCTGATAATGTCCATGATTGTTATGCCCGTGGCGGCGTGTGGAAGCTCAAAAGTAGCGAGTGTGTCCGGCCTTAAAGGCATTCTGGGCGATGATCTTTTGACGGCACAAGGCAAGACGCGCAAAGATCAGGAAAAGATTGATGCAACGTTGGAAGCTGGCATTTCGGCTGGCATTTGGAACCGCCCGAACTGATTGGAATTGATATGAGTGAAGAAGGCGATGGCGAACGAATTGCAGTGCTTGAAACCAAGGTTGACGCGCTCACAGATTCATTGAAAGAGCATCGAGAAGAAACGAAAAAAACCGCCCGATCCTTGAATGAGTTTATCTCATGCGTGAAGCGCGATAGGGCAGAGCAAAAAGGCGCATTACGTGTTGCTGTTGCTATTGCGAATGGGACGGGACTTTTGCTTGGTTTTGCCGCCGCAAATGCTAAGGCTATTGTTGGGGCTTTAGGCGTTGTGGTGAGGTGAAAAGCGGATGGCTTCACGAATATCCATCTTCGCAAGCTTTTCCTTTTCCTTTGGGCGTCCATCATAGGCATCACAACAGCCGCAACGCAGCTTGAGCGTTTGCTTTCCCCTCATGTTGACGTTCCCGCGATGCTTCATCATTCCCTCGTGAGATAATTCCGGCCCGTGTCGGCGGCTATTCGAAGAGGCTAGCCAAAGCATCCCGCAGCGAACGACAACTGCGCAGGCCTCCTACCGGAACTAGTTGCCCCCCGTGGTGCGCATCGTTGAGAGGCGTCGGGGGCACGTTTGAATTGCGCTTACGAGGCGTCCCTCGTATACCCCTAGCCGTATCGCACGGCTTCCTCTCCGGGAGGCGCACTCTTCGCTTGGGTAGCGCAAACTCGTTGCCCTTTCGGGCGAAATTGACACGGTGTCCTTTGGTCGAACCAAAGCCCCATTAGCAGAGGGCGGATAAGTTCCGTGTATGTGTGGGCGAACCACAGCTAAACTTGACGACGCGAACTTGATAACAGAGGCCCGCGCCATGTTGGTAACAACACTAGCAAATCAGCGCGATTCCGTCAACGCGATTTACGTGTACTCCACTGCACTCAACGCGGCTTGTGTATACAAAATGTTAGTTTGATATACACAAGAAAGAGACGTGTTAAAAAATCAGCGTTTTCTTAACGTGTCGGCAGTTCGCCAAGCGGCTTATAATGCGTTGGTTTGACAATCATGCGATCCCCACTTGGCAAGTCCGCAATGGCAAATGCTTCATCATCGGTGTATGGATTTTTCACCCACCGCCCGACATATTGATTTTTGTCTGTGCAAACAAGGAACGGTCCTTTTTTCGCGTCATCATCAATTGGCATCCATGAATGATAGCCAACAGCTTCAAGTGCCGCGCGGGCAGCGTTATTCGTGAACACGGTCCAATCCGGCCCGCATTCCACTGCGGAGATTGCTTTCGCAGCCTTCTCAATATCTGCGTCACTGATCATCACTTCCCCTCCCTTGCCGCGTCAATCATGGCGGTGTAGCGGTCGCGCGGGCTTCCATTGTTATGCTCGCCGTATCCGGCTTCAATCATTATATCCGTTGGCTCTCTCATAGCCTCAAGAGCAGCGTCCCAACGCAGATCATCGAGTTTCTGCATCATGGCCGCATAACCTACATAATAATCATCATGTTCATTTGAACGCCAGACCTCTTGCTCCCCCAGTTTCTTTTTGATGTTACGGATGACGTGGAATGGCTTGCACCAAAAACCTCGGTAGGTTTCTGATCCAGCGGATTCATATGCTTTTCGCATCTTCTCACGCATGTTCATTTCGTGTCGTCCTCGTTTTTCATCGCAATATATGCTTGCGCCAAAGCGGCTTTCGATAGCTCGGCAAGAAGCTCACTAGTTAGCCTAGCGTCGCGCTCTTGGTCCAAGAAATGGTTTTTGTAGCGTGGGTCATCCTTGTTGTTCTTCGCCTCAATCTCTGCTCTGTCGCGGAGGTCTTTGGCTTTAATAACCATCTTGCTTGCCGCATCATCAAGAATATTTCTCAAATAAATTGCGGCTGGTGCTGTAAAATTATCAAGTGTCATTTCGTGGCGTCCTTTTCAATCACATTCGGGAAAGCCTCGGCAACGATACGAGCCGCACGTTTCTGTCCCTCTGGTGTGCTGGTTTGAGTGACGACGAAGGCCGCAGCGGCTAATTGCGTAGGGCGGTGAACAATGACCTCACCATTAATCGCGGCTTGAAGGCTTGTGCTTATCCGGTCGAACGCTTTTCCCATCAAACTGCCCCCTTCATTTCATCAAGAACCCTGATAGCGTTTTGCAACTGCCACTTGCGATAGGTGCATGGTTCGGCATCGGCTGCGGATTGCAATAACGTGCGCAGTTCGATTATGAGTTTCTGGGGGATGTTCATGGACGGCCTCTTCTTTGATATCATCAAATTCAGTCATGATTTCACGTTGCGCTTCCAGAAGTCGAATAAGGTTCGTGGTTTCCTTTGGCCCAATGCCGCCTGATGTAATCAGACGAAAATTCACGTCCTTCGATAGCTGACCGAGCATAATTTCACTTTGGTTCGCGTCGATAAGTAAACAAATTTTTCCGCCAAACTGCCGCAATGGCTTTAAGCGTGGCTGATAAAAAGGCGCGGTGAATGTCGGGGTGCTCCGATGTCTCTGACACTTCGCTAGAGCAATCATCCATTAGACCGCTGTCCCAAATGGTGACGGTTGGTATTTTATCATCAGCCATAAACATATGTAGGCCACGCCCATCCAACCTCGCCTTGAACAGCGCCATTATGGCGTCAATGGATAATGTAAGAGGTGCTGGATAACATACACCCCCGCATCCCGTCTCATCATCCGCAATTACAAACTCTGACGGTGGCTTTGTATGTCTGAAACTGCGAGGGTTAAACTCATTATCCCAACTCCACTGCAACGCTACGCATATATCAGCATCGAGTTGGCGATCTGATCCAGAGCCTCGCTCTACACGAGTGATTAGTTCTGCGAGGGTCATGATAGTTCCTTTGGCTGTAGGGCGGCACGGGCGGAGCGAATATTCCCAACGTTAAATGTGATCTTTGCACCGGGCATAGAGATGCGATGCTCGTTCGGCAGGTCAATCCCATCCCATATCAGCGAACGGCTTCAACGCCGCTTCAAGCCCTTCGATCCGTCTCTGTTGCTTCTCGATAGCTTTTGCTGACACGTCGAATTGTTCCCGCAATCGTTTTTGCAAAAGCTCAATTTCAGCCGCTTGCGCCTCTATGGTATCGAGGGTGGAGGGGAGAGATTGGGTTGCAACTATAGGGATCATCGCTTTAATTGTTCGCGGGGCCGCATTGATTTTCAGCCAGTCAAAAACCTGCATAGGGTCTAAGTCACGGCCACCAAAAACGACAAGGCGGATTGATCCTTTTATCGGTGCATCAGGCGTCATTCCCCATCTCCCTTGCGGATGGCGGCGGCGATGGCCTCGGCAGTAATCGCCGTCATTTCTTTTTTCGTCGATTCCAGCCAAACAGAAATATCAAAGGGAAAACTTCCCTCGGACGCGATTAGCGCACACCTCTCCCTTTCCGCCTTAGTAGCGGATTCACGTTCAGCCATAAGCGCTTGGGCTATGTTGCGCGTCATTTCATCGTCACGGCGGTCGGCGCGATCTGAAAACAAGCGGCGCATGGCGACGGAGCGCGCCGTTTTCATGATGTCATCTGGAATTCTGTCATTCATCACTATCACCACAGGTTTTCGGAATAGAGAGGCCTGTTTAGACCAACGAATGATCCAGCTTGCTCGCGGGTTATGAAATCATCATCAATCGTGTAAAAGCCGAATTGATCATCAATAGTCGGCTCGCCACCTGTGGCGCGGATATCTGCAATAATATCTGCATGACGGGCTGGCTTGGCCTTGCGCATCAAAGGCCCATCAAATCTAATAATTGCCACGCCAAGAATCTGTTCTGCATTGGCGTTTGTAATTTTCTCAACGTCATCTGGAATGTTCATTAGCCCTTCTCCATGCCAAGAGAAAGCGCGGCCTTGCGCAAATCACCCATATCAAACGGAAGTTCCGCTCCATCCAAATAAAGACGGCGTTCGTTCGGCACATCGTTCCAATAAATATCTGATCCAGCTTGACCAAATGGGCGGAGTGATTTTTGAAGTTCGAGCGTCATCTTTCTGGATTCGGCGGAATACTCATCAAAAAAGTTGACCGCCTTGCGCGTGCATTCCTCGACTTCATCGCCATCCGTGCAATGGCACTGACCATCACCGCTCACGGTCCCGCAAGACAGGCACCAATCACGAGGGTTTGCGGCCATTGCTGCGCGAACAGCACCATTTTTCACATCTCCAAGCGCTTGATTAATCCGTGATTCCGTCTTTTCACGCGCTTCCTTGTCTGCGAATGACGCATGTTCAAGAAGGTACGCAAGGCCAGTGAGTTTCGTCATTTGCACGGCTCCATGATTGCAATGCGTTTCGCAAACTCTGGGACAATCCCGTAAGCCAAAGCCCCGTAGCGCATGTCATCATCGCAAGTGGCGTTATCCCACGCCAGTTTTTCACCGTCGATACATTCAACGGGAAGCCCTTGCGGTATCAGTGCGAACCATTGATACGGGAATAGCCACAGACGACCGTCCCAAGGGAGCATCCCAACGGCTCGCAATGTCTTTTCCGGCATAGCGTGCAGCATCCCAAACAACTGAGACGGATTGGCGATAGGTTCAATGTCGTCGATTCTGTCAAATTGTGGCGTGCTAAAGACAATATTGTCTCCCGGCTTTGCGCCTATCGCTTCGACAAAATCAGCAGCAAAATTCGCATCGTCCATGCTAAGTATTTGCATTTTTTTATCGGTCATTTTCTACACCACTTTCCATTATTGCAGCGACAGGGCGCGATGGTTGGTCCTGATATTTTCCCGCCCCGTAAGGCTGTTCTGTCGGCTCATCCAAACGGCACAAGATGATCTGCGCGATTGGTGCGCCTGCCGGAATTTCAATGTATGGTTCTGTCCCGTGATGGGTCAGCTCCAAGGTCAAGAAACCTCGCCATCCGGGTTCAATGATTGTGTTCTGAACAGCAAGCCCGCGCCGCGCCCATGTTGATTTGTCAGCCACCTTGCCGATCAAGTTATCTGGCATGGTGAAGTGCTCATAGGTTGATGCTAGAACGAATCCGCCAGAAATGAGCGCGACGCCCTGTTTGATCCGCACGTCATAGCCAGCCGATGACAGGCCATAGCTCATGCCGCACTCGTGAATCGTGCGGTTATTGAAGGGTGTGAAAATGCCAGCCTTGCGGATTGATTGCGCGGATAGGATCATTTCAAGCCCTCGCCTTCTTCGCAGTCATAGGTATGATGGGTGATGGCAACGACACCATTATCATGACATCGTGTGTTATCGCTCAGCATGAGACGGCTACCATCATCATAATGCGCAATCCAAAACTCACCCTTGATGCGTGGCTTGACCTCTACGAGTTTGCCGAAGGCATCACCATGATGGCTGCCAGAAATTGTATGCCTAGTTATCTTCCATAAGTCGTTTCCGGTGAATTTTACCATTCCGATAACAGGACATTCACCGCCACCATCTATGGCTAGAAGCCGGTAGTGTTCAGCCCCTTCGATCCGATATTCTTTTCCCATCTCAACGATCATCTTGCGGATTCCTTCTCAAAATACTGTGCGTAAATACCGCCTTGACGTGGTGGCATTTGCTTTTCAATTCGTGGTGTCTTGGCGCTCTTGGCAAAGCCCGCTGATTTGATTTTTGGCTTTGTCTCATCCTTGATTCCAAGGCTTGCCATTTTCTGCCGCTTGGCCTTGGCAATGCGTGGAATGTCTTGCTCTGTCGTCTTTGCCGATGCGCATTTGATATGTGCAGGGCCACGATTTGTGAGGTCGTTGGAACCACCAAGGCCAAGCGGTTTGATATGCTCATCAATCCACTTTTCGCCCGCCATGATCTGCGACTTGCAAATGCAGCAAATGCCCTTGTGATCCTCGAACAGCTTTAGCCGTTGGGTTCGTGTCAGGTTCTTGCGTGGCGTAGTTCCAACGTCAGTGCTCACTACGCAGATTTCCTCAACATGCTAGCGAGTGGGTCAAACGCGTCTTGGTTTTTGGATATAACTTCACCGTAAACATCGATTACGATTGGAGCGAATTTCCGTGAGACCTCTCGCATTGATTCGACACCAGAATGAGTGCAAAAAATTGCAACATCAGCCTTGATGCTTCCAAAGAATTCATCAGCCGACCCAAAGAGGTATGAAACGTTTTTTGGTTTTTCATGCAAAAGCTGTGCGGCAAAAATCCACGACCACATCGGGTTGGCTTCAATGCAATAGACGCGCTTGGCAACATCACCCATATGGAGAGACAGAAGTCCGACCCCACCTCCTATCTCAACCACGGTTTTGCCTTCGATGCGCGGCCCGATAAACTCAAGAACAGCATGTGCTGTCTCATCATCCGTAATCGTAAGAATAGCCGCTGATTTGATATTATGGCGAAGTGAATATTCATCAGCAGCATAACTTCCTTCAAAGGCTCGGTAAACTTCTCTAAGCATCCGATCAGCCATCGTTAAGCCCTCATCCCAACGTGATCGTCATGGTTCACCGAATCCACAAGGCCAGCGCTTGCCAGCATGTTTGTGATCGTGATTGCCATCTCAACGCCTTGGCTTTTCGATGCGCTGCGTGGACCCGTGATGGCTTCGATCATCTTGGCGATATGCTCGTATCCCGGTTGCACTTTGGGTGGGATGTTCAGTGATGTGATATTGTCAGCCATTAAATTTCACCTCCGTATCTTTGAAAACGACGTTGTGATTTGCGCCAAACGCCATGATTAATTCGATCAAATCTCGCATCTCAGGAACCGATAGATCCGATGATGATCGGCCAAGATTCACGAACCCCGTTCCGTCGATATTTGGAACAATCCGAACCTCTCGTTTCAGCCCATCAAGAAAGATCAGTTTCCAATCCTCTGGCGTCAGCGTCAGACCATGCCATTTTAGTTGCTTGGCAACGTCCGTTAGCATCGCCCACATGCGGTCATTCTGCGGTAGTGTGCGCTTCGCATCCTTGAACTCGATACGAACCCCGTCCTTCATTTTTTGGCACCAATGAACCGCCTTTCGACGGTCATCACCACGGCCTAGAATGAGAAGCGCACGGGTCATTACTTCCTCTTAAATTTGGTGTCCGCCGAAGGACTCGAACCCTCAACCTACCGACTAGAATTCGGATGCTCTATCCAATTGAGCTAGGCGGACATTGACGCATTAGAACGGCAAATCATCGTCAATCCGGTCACTCATCGGCTCTGGCTTTCCACCTTCACTCTTGCGCATGGCATAGGTGCGGCCAGTGGGTTCGCGTTCCTGTCGCTCACCGTCACCGCTCGGCTTGCCATCAAGCAAGGTCAACTCGCCACGGAAGCGCTGCAAGACAATCTCCGTCGTCTGGCGTTCGTTGCCGTCCTTGTCGGTGTATTTGCGTGTCTGCAATTGGCCTTCGATGTAGACCTTTGAGCCTTTCTTGCAGTATTGCTCGGCAACTTTCCCGATGTGTTCGTTGAAAATTACGATATTGTGAAATTCTGCTTTGTCGCGGACCTCCCCCGAATTCCGGTCCTTCCAACGTTCATTTGTGGCGAGGCTGAACGACACAACGGAGTCGCCGGAATTCATCCGCCGCACTTCTGGATCGCGGCAAATATTTCCGATTAAAGTGACCTTGTTAACGCTGGACATTATGCGGCTTCCTTGCTGATGTTCTGTTTCTGGATTTGTGCTTTGCGATGGCCGCATTCCGTTGCAAGCCAGTCATAAGCGCCAGACCCAATTGACTCGGCAGCTTTATGATTATTGCGCCAAACAGAGTTTAGTTGCGCTTCGGTTTCGCACTTCGCAATTGCAGCTTCCATCATCTCGTAAAAGATGGCGGCGCTGTCATCTTGAGGCTGTTCGGCTGGCTTTGCCTTTGCCTTGGCTTCCTGACGCTCCTCATCCTTGAGGCCGGTCACATATTTTGAATCGTCATAGCGGCCCATGAAAATGTCACCCGCAAAACCAATCATCGAAAGCGCCTTAACAAGCGCGTCCGTTACTGATTTCTTGGCAGCGTCCTCATCCGTGAACGGCTTCCCATTTGCGCGCTGTCCGCAAAAGTCAGTTCCGCCGATATGTTCGACTTCGCCGCGCTTCCCGTCCCAAAGGTACCAAACCTTGACCTTGGCAATGTGCATCTTGTGATGGAATCCCGGCGCAATAAGCGCACCATTTTCAACACGCTCTTCAATGGTGAAGCCCCAGCCAATGCCGCACGGTCCAAAGGTTTCTGTAGCCTTCTGGACAAGGTAATGCGGCTTCGGGCTTGTACCTGAATAGCTCTTGCCTGTGATGGCTTTTGTATGCGCTGGCGGCGTCTTTTCGACAGAGTGCCACAGATCAAGATTGGTGCTCATTGCGGCCTCCATGCCTTTGCCATCTGAACGTACCAAATGGCCCGCTCCATGATTTCGTGAAACTTGTTCATCCACTCATCGCGCCATTCTTGGCGGTCCAATTTGGGTGCGCCCTTGCGATATTCGTGGGCTGTTTGGCGAGACATGCGCGCGCCATTCAAATAAATTTCGTAGGGCGTCATGATTGCCTCACAGTGACGGAGATTCCGCCGTTATCGAGTTGAGCGCCGGGGACTTCTTTTCCAGCCAAGAGCGCCTTTTTAATTTCATCGCGTTTGGGTTTTGCCTCGTATCGAAACATATCCACGGGCAATGCGCTTTCATCCGTAATCACGACTGAACGAGGCTTGGCCTTGAGTGAGAGCGTGACGTTTGACAGTTCCAGCTTGTCCAGTTTTCCAGCTTCCATAAGCTGCCGGATCATGTCACGGACCGCATCCTTGCGAGCCATGAAACGATTGCGGCGCTTGGATAGCTGATCAGCATCAACGCGGACGCCTTCCAAGAGCGCATCCGTTGAGTTGAGAACATTGCAGAGCCTTTTCAAAACACCATTCAGGATTGTTGCGCCCTCGAACGTGTCAGCCCGCAATTGTTCATCACCTTCAAGCTCTGGATATTCACGCAATAGCGCTTCCATCTGGCGAGCCGTTTCAGATACGACTTGGGGTAGAATGGCGTTCATAATCACTCTCCCCTTAACCGTGCGGACTGATAGGCGCGTAGCTTGTCCAGAATTGGCTTGGTGTTCTCGTGGCGCTTGCGTTTGGTGTCGTACACCGTGCGAAGCTCACGAATTTTTGCGTCCATTGGTGGCGCTCGCCAGACGGGGTAGCGACGTTTCCGCCCAAACATCCGAGTGAAGCGTTCAGCGAACCCCATCACATCCCCCACGGCTCGTTAAAATCATCGTCTTTTGGGCTACTGCGAATGATGAGTGCAATCAGAAAAGCGCAAGCCCCGCCGAACATGGCGAGATAGGTTGCGACATCTCCCTTACTCATCATGTGAGACGCATCCGCTGCCATAGCTTCCGGCGCGCAAATCACGCAGTAAGCAAAAATCCACGTGCCGATGAAAAAGCCGAATGAGAGTTTTTCGCCAATGTATTTCATGCTGCGGTTTCCTTTGGCTGTAGGGCGGCGCGGGCGGCGATAACCCAAGCTGGATGACGGTTGCGGTAGCGCTGTTGCCTGTGCGCCCAATATTCGAGGCCCAGTTTCAATGCGGCTTCAAGCCCAGCTATGTGCGCGGCTTGAATTTCGATTGTGTCGAGACAATCGCTTGTTTCAATTTGCGCGATATAAATGCCTTCCGTTCCTGATAGACCCGGCTTGTTGATGAACGCTCTCAATTCTGAAATGCGCTCAGGTGGAAATTGCTCGCTCATACTGCAATTCCTTGTTCGAGGCGGGAAATATGCTCATTCCGCGCGGCTTCACGTTCCTTGTAATGAGCATCAAACAAGGCGTTGACCTTGTTCAGGACTTCTCGCGTTGGAATCGTCTCGTCTTGTCGGATTGCTAATTGCCAAACAAAATCGGCAATTTCTGAATAATGACGACGGTGCATGTCGATTTGCGTTTCCATCACCACCCCCGCACGTGAGAGACATAATCTTGGCGCACCTGCCGGTCGTATGCGCGGGCTTCCGCGTCAGCCGTTTCGTCGTCATGAAACGGCAAATCGTAGCCATCGAGCATATTGCGGAGATGCTGGCTCGGCTCGCATTCCTGCTTGACGGAACGAGCGGCAAGAGCGGTCAAAACATCGCGGGTCACATCGCGGCTTGCTTGTGTCAGCAGGTCAATGAATACGACGCGGTAAACGTCCTCAATTTGGCCAGAGAACACATCATCAACAACCGCATCGAATGTGTTGAATACTTCACTGCCATTTGTGAACTCTCCGCCGCCATCTTGTTTGCATGTAACGATCCAGAAGCGTGATGCCATGCTCATGTCTCAACTCCAAAAAAATTAAACTTCTTTGCCGTAGCCGGAGCCGTCGCCGTAGCCGTAGCCGTAGC
>OFRG01000198.1_pt1 | contig 26233 bp, 34 predicted proteins | sample 1543071 | NCBI WGS metagenome assembly OFRG01 (sample SAMN07774222, study PRJEB24372) | wastewater metagenome | isolation source: WWTP Verbania (Effluent) | place: Italy: Verbania | collected 2015-12
TCTGCCTAACTGAATTGAAAGTCTATCGTTTAAGTCTGCCCAGATTGTTGAAATACTTCCTTCCCTCCACAGTCCTATACGTAAATTGCCTTTTGCCTCTGTATTTTCGTAATCCGATATTACAGGCAGACAGTTATTGTACAGATGGAATACAGCAACCATTTTTAACGCAACCTCTGTTGCTTTTGGTTGCGCTTCTTCTATCTCGCAAGCTGTAATATTTTCGTAATGGTTATAGAGCTTTTGCCTTGCAGCTTCTTTACTACCTGCCAATACTACCGAACGGATTGAATAATTTTCGCCAATTGCCTTTACTTTTCTGCCCGTGAAATAGCATTGATATAGTTTTTGTGAATTATCTTTTGTTGTTTCGATTGCTTGCATGTTCATATTTATCACCTTAAATACTAGCTGTCTTAATTGACAGTCTAGGACGAAATACACCATTGAGGTGTATTCCATTCTAGACTAGCTTGCAGCAACTAGAAGTCTTTCAGCTATCATGTACATTACTAAATCCTGCTTACTAAGCTTGCGAGCTTTCATCATGATAGTAGTTAGTTTTTGCACTACATCATGAGCTTTTTCATTGCCGTTATCGCGAGCAATGCGAGCTTGTCTTAAGTTGTTGTCGATTACTTCAATCAATTGGCTTTTGCTCATTCCTGTTATTGTCATGGTTTTCTATCCTTAAAAGTATACTGCCTTAATTGGCAATATCTGTTATGATGCACTATGTTACCTATAAGTTACTCGGAATGTCAAACAATAATCTTTAGGTTTAAACTAAAATGTTAACTGTTCGGTCTGCTACTAGGAATATCAATCAGTCAGCAAAGCGCATCGTTAAGGCATTGGGATTACGGATTGACCGTCCTAGGCATCGTTACTTTGGTATAACAATGAAACGATGGTTTTATAATGTTCTACTAGCTAATCGAGAGTTATATAATCAAGATAACTATGGAAGGCAGAAAGAATGGATTGTAGTCCATAAGTTTTGGCGAAGCTTCGCAGAATTGCCCTACATGAACTTAGAACCCGAATACCTTCTGCACTATTCAATGTGGGAAATTATGCCTGTACAGCGAGGCTATAGCCCGGCAATAGCCCTAAATCGGTATGATTGCGTTATGATTAAGCGTTTAGAAAATGCTTTTGATAGGATTTATAGAGGCCTCTTTGTTGAGAAGCACGGAAAACGACAAAAGTACAACAAAATCAATAAGTTAGTGCGCGAATTACTCAATAATCAAGGTTATGTCGTTAAATGTCGTCAAATACGCGCGTTATTTGCTGAGTATAATCACATAGTTATCCGAAAGGGTGAGTATTTGTACTACAATAATCTCAATGTTATCATATAGTTAATTCAAGATGATGAGAATCAGAATTCTCAGCCCGAAGGAATGCCAATAATATCAATACGTTATGCCTTTTTTAATGCTTCTTTTTAGAATGTGGGAGCTAATAGGTTGATAAGACATGCCTTTTTATTTATATACGTATATATACCATCGTTTTATTTTGGCTGGCTGGGAGAAAGATGCCTATCCTATTGATATCATTGAAGAAAAAAGTCGGACGGGGTACCTCCGGTTTGCTTTTATTTATATGTGTATATATTACCTTATATGTCCGCACCACCCAAAACACGAGCCACATCCAAGTGACACCCCAGCATATACATGTACCTAACAGTAGAAAATTATTTTCAAAAATATAAAATTTCTCACCAATCAGAATATAAACCTGAATTTCATTCCAATGCCACCAACTTAATTTCTCGCTGCAATACTTTTCTTTGTCAAATCCTCCAACTCTCTACTACTGCTATTCAGATTATTCAGTCATCTGGTTGGAGACCACCATCAATCAATGCCACCATCTCTAGTGCAAGGCTCTCTAGTCACACCATTGGTAAAGGAATTGATTTATCAGATAGAAAAGTTTTATTAACAGAATTAATTTTAGAGTACCCACATCTTTTAAAGATGCATGGTCTTTGGATGGAAAACCCAAGTGATGCGGTTAATCATGTACATCTTGATATAATCTCTAGAAGTGACAGAGAAGTGAATATTTTTAATGCTTAAACTTTTACAAAGGATACACCCAATGAAAAAATGGATGCCTATAGTCGTTGCAATCATACCGCCTTTTTTACAAATTCTTTCAATAGTAGTTGGTGTGCCAATTGACTTAGGTAGCCTTGGTCAGATACTTACTGGAATTGGTGGTACTGCAGCTGTAGCTCACTTAGCAGTTAGTGAGCCGATACAAAATACTAAGTATCAAGACCAAGCTGCTAAAGAGCTTAAGCAGCAAGATAATTCTTAGCCCTAATTTTTTTCTGATAGAATTTACCGTATTGATTAAAGCTTCTATTGCTTTCACCTGGCACAGATTTCCATGTGCCATTTTTAAGTATTTCTCTTATCTCTATTGGGTTTAAGTCAAGGTATTTACAGACCCAGTTTAACGAGAATGGGTTATTACTTTTTGAACATACCCAACCATAAGCAGTCCGCCTCTCATGTCCTTCGCATAGAGCCAGGTCGTGAATTACCATTCCCATTACTGCAGCAAGAAGGTTGCGCTCAGGAAGGACTTCTCTATGTTGACAATCCTCAGTATCGTCATGAATATCTCTGTTCCATTTTCTACGTGATTCTGGAATGGTAGCAATGCCGTGATGAGTAAGTGCCATGTCTTTTCTCCAAATATATTCTCCACAACTCTAACCAATAATTCTAATTGAAGTGATAAGATGCTTCTTCGTACCAACGGGTTCTGGAAACTTTTAACCCTGCTCTGAATATCGGCCATATTTCAGGCGAAGAATTTTTTCCTTCGCGCAAGTAACTATAAAAGGCTCGGCGCTCCATTTTCATTCGTTCGTATATATCTTGTGGTTGCTCATCGGGATTTTCTTCTAAGTATTGATGAACCATTTTGCGAAGAAAGTTTTTTCTCTCACTTTGATTTTTTGTCACACACTTACCTTAAACTAATTTTTTGTCATACTTAATTATAAACTAGTGTTACTTATAAGTAAATCACTCTTAATCACCAAAAGCCATTTTTAAATAAAATTTTATTTCATCAACCATGCCTTGAGCTTTGTTATAGACACAGTAAAAACCGTTTTGTTCGATTACAAATCTTTTAAACTTTTCTTGGTCAGGGCCAAGGTCGTTAATACCTGGGGCTTTCATTTCACCGCAAAAATAATTATAACCCCTACTTGGCACTAAAAGAATCAAGTCCGATATTCCTTTCTTTACTCCAAGGCATACCATCTCAACGGCTTGGCGTTTAGACCTAAGGCCACCGTTTGGAACGTGGAAAAGCCACGATAAGCGCCGGTCATGGACCTTGTTAGCCTCTGCCCAGTTTATAACCTTTTTTTGTTCTATGGACTCTGTTTGCTTCATAACCACCTATCAATAACTTAGCTAACTACAATTCCCATGCTTTGGGAATTATAAGGGTTTTTAGGGAATTATAAGCACAGTATAAGAATATATATATATAATATTATTATATATTCCTTATAATTCCTATAATTCCCAAAGACTCCCCCTATATATCTATCTAGACATCTTAGGGAATTATAGGAATTATAAGCTATCTTGAATAATCTCGAAGTGTTAAGTGCTTATAGTGTGTAAAAAAACCCTTATAATTCCTTATAATTCCCAAGCTGATTTTTGACAATGAATGATTACGGGCTATTAGGTGCTTATAATTTCCGAGGATTTTGCCCAAAACTATCATAAGGTTTTGATTTTAAAGAATAAAGAAGGCTTTGCTCTCTTACCATGTCCATTTGTCTCACTTGGGTCATAAACTCGTTCCATCTCAATCGACTCTGATTCAAGTAAGTTATCTATAAAACTGTTTCTTTCTTTAACGGTTAAGTGTCTGGTAGCGCGACAAATAACAGACTTAGAGGCAAGGCCAGATTTCTTGATAACTTCTAAAATCCTGGCACCTTCAGCCTGAACAACCGAATCATGAATCTTTGTTTGAAGGGTAGAAATAGACTCCTGTATCAAAGCATCAATGAGGTCACGGCAAAACCAAGCTGTATCGAGGTGGATACTATCCTTACAAAAATCGTTACAAACAAGGCAAAGTTTCATATAGTGTTCTAAGGCTCTCGAATAAACTGCTTTTTCGCTTTCGTTTTTTGTTCTATTTTTAAGCTTGTGATAGGTATGTTGAACGTCCCACATTTGATTAGTTGCAGCACCTTCAAATTTTACAATTTTTGGGTCGATGTTAACTGAGAGATGTGACAGTTCGCCTACCGGAAAAGTTTCTTTAATTTCTAAAATTAGGTCTTGGTCTAGCTCTATTTTTCGCTGCAACTCTAAAAGACCTGGCGGCTCTGAGACTTCATTGTCCTCAACTCGAAATATTAAAAGGCGTGGTAAAAACCCATCGACGGCAAAATCAGAGTTAAGAGCTTGAAAGAAACGAACCGGTGCTGATACACCATAAAGAGTTAGGCACGGCTCTTGAATATCTATGCGAGGTCTTTTGCCGTCGCTGTCTGCATATTCCATGCCACGATATAAGGTATCAGCTGCAGAAAAGGTATCAAGAAAAACTGAAAGGATATTTGCATAATAACTTGGTGAATTTTTTCCTGTCATTTTTTTTAAATGCCAACCAAGTTCGTCCCAAATAATTATTTTTTTTCCGGTTGTGGATAAAGACCGTAAAAGGCCTGTATCACTTGCAGGCTTGCCAGAGATTAAAAAATCGTGCTTTGTCTCACGAAGGATTAGGTCAATCATTCTAAGGCCATGACCCTTACCTTCGCCTGAGGAAGCAAGGCCTGCTATCAGTAGGTTAGTTCTAAGATTTGACTCAGTCCTAACTTTATGAGCTTTTAAGATAGAAAGTGTTGCGATAGCTGAGGCTAAGGATAATTGCGGAACTTTCACAATTGATGTTGCGTGAATATACTTAGTGATTCTACCTAAAAGACCAGGGGCAGAATCGACTAATTTTTCTGATATTGCCATTTGCGACCTAAGACCGTATATAATTTCTTCTCTTGAAGCGGTGGAATGCGGCTACGCCTAATCCATTGAGAGATAGCGGAAATATTCCTTAGATTACATATTTTCCGCACTTCTTCATAGCCGCCACACTGATATACAAGGTCTTTGATGGCAATTTTCTCTTTTTGTTTCAAGTTAATTTTCTCTATTTACAAAACTTTATTATTCATGACAGACTCTATTCTTATGTTGAATATAATTTTTTGTAAATGGAGAAAAACATGGAACTAAAAATTGTTAAAGGAATTGAAAAAGTACCGCCAAAATTTATTATTCATGGAGTCGGCGGTATCGGGAAAACTGAACTAGGTGCTGCATTTCCTAACCCACTTTTTTTACGAGTTGAAAACGGTGCGTTTGCAATACCTTGTGATAAAACTCCACACATAACGGATGTGCATGAGTTTGGTGATTGGATTGATTTTTTAAAAAATCAAAAGCACGATTACAAAACTGTTGTGGTTGATACAGGCGACGAATTGCAAAGTTTGAAACAAAAAGATTTATGCGCTCAAGCAAATTGTGAATCAATCATGGACTTTAAAGGTGGTTGGGGTAAAGGAAGTGGAGCAATAAGAGCCTACTTTGATACATTTCGTTATCAAATGGATGAGTTACAAAAAAAGGGAATGTTTGTTGTAATTCTTGTTCACAACTCAATTGAAAAAAGTAATGACCCTTTGACTGAGCCGTACGATAGGCATGTACTAAACTTTGAAAAAGAAATTACGCCTAAAATGTTTGGCTGGGCAGATTGCACTTTGTTTGTTAATTATAAAATTTCAGGAAGCACCAAGACTGATGCCGGTAAGAAAACTTTCAAACCGCAAGCAAGTCAGCCTGATAGAGTTATTTATACAGAAGAAAGGCCGTCATTCCTTGCAAAGAATCGCTACAATCTGCCATTTGAGATAGACTTTTCTGACCCTGAGCCACAAGGGGATTCTAACTTCGCAGGCCAACGTGCTGCACGAAGGGCAGTGGATGAGATACTTGCAGGTATTAGGTCGTTTCTTTTCAAGACTTCAAAGCCAAAAGAAAAGGCTGCAGGGAAGGAGAAGATTATTGAAGGGGATAATGGGCATGTTGGCAATGGTGAGCCGCCACCAAATGTCCCAATTGAAGGATTATCAACTTAACTTTAAAAAAAAGGAGAAAAATATGGAAATTAGAAAATTAGCAAGTGCTAGGATTGAGCCACTTGATAACGGTTATATTATTAGTGGTGTAGGACTTGCTGAGGACCAAAGAGCAGCGCAGCAAGTTGATAATAATGTTAACTCTGTGTTTCAGACTTGGGATGAAGCTGCAGCTTTTTTGAAAGCTAATATCGCTAGTCCTCAAGACATTAGGGATATTAAAGAAAGAATTCGAGCTAAGCGCGAAGAAGGTTTAGTTAAGCCTGTTGAAGCGAATGTTCGAGAAGAAGTGGTAAATTAAAAAAGGAAAACAAAAAATGGAAAATAATTATTTATCAAATTGTTTACGAGGCGACTCTTGTTACCCTACACCTTTTGGTCCTGCTAGTATTAGACCTGCAACTAAAGAAGAAATGGAAAAAGCTGAAGCTGAGGCTAAGGCCTACCATGAAAAGCGCAGAAAAATTGATATTGCGTGTTGTGTTATAGAGATAGTTAGGGAACTAATTATAAGGCATAAATTAAGTACAGCTGCAGCTTTTGTGATAGCTAAAGAACTTGTATCTGAGTCTCAAAACTACTTAGCGTCTCAATCAGAATAATTTTAGTTTAAACTTAAAAGGAATAAAATATGGATGAATTAGAATTTCCTGGTTTCAACTCCGAAACGGTTGAGCCAGCAAAAGATACTTATAGTCCTGCCCCAGCTGGGAAGGGTTATAAGCTGATGGTGACTGATGCGGTATATAAGGCTACCAAAAAAGGTAATGGTACTGGCATAAACCTAACTTTTGAAATTGTTGAAGGTCAATATATCGGGAAAAAGATTTTTGCATGGCTAAATCTTGAAAATCCTAATGCTGAAGCTCAACAAATAGGCCAAGGTGAATTATCAGCTTTATGTAGAGCAATTAATATTAAGGATTTGCGCTCACCAAGTCAGCTTAAAGATATTCCATTTTATGGAACACTTGGGGTTGAGCAAGATAATCAAGGTGGTGATAAAAACTTTGTTCGCTTTGGTAGTCTTAAATCTACTCGTGACGGCAAAGTTGACCGCGATACTAAGGTTAATAAAAACATTACGGACAAGTTTGAAGCGCCAAGTGGAGAACCAGCGCCCGTTGATTTTACAGACGATACGATTCCCTTCTAACTTATGAAGCCAAGATACTACCAAACTGAAGCTGCCGACTCGTTAATCGAGTCGGTGGTTCCATCTGTTGCGGTCATCCCTCCTGGTGGTGGTAAATCTTTGGTGATTGCGTTAGCTGCAAAAAAACTTATGACCTTGGCACCGCATTTTAATATGATGATGGTGCAACCAAGAAAAGAATTAATCGAACAAAACTATGCTAAGTTTCAAAAACTAGCGCCTGAATTTTTACTCCATACCGGTATTTACTCTGCAAGTTTAGGTTTAAAAGAATTAAAGCAAATTACTTTTGCTGGCATTCACTCTATTTACGATAAAGACGTTCCTTTAATAAATGGACTTTTTATTGACGAGTGCGACCTCATACCACCAGAGGACGAAGGAATGTATCGAACGCTCATTGCAAAGCTTCTACAAAGAAATCCCAACATGGGAATTTTTGGGCTGACTGCAACACCTTTTCGCTTAAAAACTGGCATGATTGTTGAAGGTGAAACTGCAATTTTTAAAGATATTTGTTACGACATAGGAATAAAAGAATTAATTCACCAGGGATTCCTATCAAAACTTGTTACAAAATTTGGGATGGTGCAACCTAACCTTAATAAAGTTCATTCAAGAGGCCAAGAATATGTTTTATCAGACTTGGAAAATGCAGTCAGCCCAATTGTCCAAGCTGCCTGTGACGAAATTGCTTCCTATAAAGACATTCGCAGTAGATGGCTTATTTTCACAAGTGGTGTGGAGCAGGCAAAACAATTTGCAAGAGAGCTTACTAATCGAGGTTGCCCGACAGAATCTATTGACGGCTCTATGTCAATGGCACAAAGAGAGGCCTTACTCGCAGGGTATGTTCGCGGTGACCATCATCTTGCCAACTGCGAAATCCTAACTGTCGGAATCGACCTACCTGAGACAGACCTAATTGCAGTAGCAAGGCCCACCAAGTCAGCTAGACTTTTCATGCAAATATGTGGGCGAGGGTTTAGGGTTGCTCCAAACAAAAAAGATTGCCTTATCCTTGATTATGGTAGAAATATTGAACGCTTTGGCTCAATTGATTGTCTTAAGGTTAAAAAAATCAAAGGTCAGTATAGCATTGTTATCATGCCAATGAAAAAATGCCCTCAGTGTGGTGAGGCCTTAGACATTGGTGTACGAATTTGTATATGTGGGTACATTTTTGAACGCTCAACCTTAACCCATGAGCCTGAAGCATCCGAGCTACCGATACTTTCCGAGGAAGCTTGGCATGAGGTTGAGCATATTAGCTACAAAGTCCACAGAAAAGATAATAAACCACCATCTTTAAAAATCACGTATCATATATATAAAGACTTTGCGAACGAGTTTCTTTGCTTTCAGCATGGTGGTTTTCCACAAAAGAAGGCTTATAGAACTTGGCACAAAATGTCTGGTGGTGGCACGGTACCTTTAACTGCAGAAGAAGCTTATACTAGGACTGATGAATTAAAAAAGCCTGGCAGGGTGTTGTTACAAAAAGCTAATGGCTATTTCGAGGTGCTGGACTATGATTTTAGTGTGCCGATGGTGCTAGAAAAGCCTACGGGATTGGAAATAAATATATGATAAAAAAATATAGAAAAAAGCCTGTAGTAATTGAGGCGATTTATCACAATGATATTGATGAAAGGCGAAATGTTTGTCGATGGATAGTCTCTGAGGGTGGTAGGGCTGAGTGTTATAGAGATGGTGAGATTGAAATAGAGACGCTTGAGGGTAAGATGGCGGCTAACCTTGGTGATTATATTATTAAAGGCATCAAAGGGGAGTTTTATCCTTGCAAGCCTGATATTTTTGAAGCGAGCTACGATGAAATATAACGGCATGGAGGTTGAATCCTTAACATATGAACAACCCGAAAATCCTTCTATATCTATTGACCCTGATTATCTTGAGCGTAGGAACTTTATTTGTCCTGATTGTCTGCAGTCTCATATTGTATATGTTTATGAACGAAATAATGAAATTGTTTTAAGCTGCAGGAAGTGTAAATCAAATTTCAAATTCAATTGGGATACTGACAGATTCACTAATGAGGCTAGGGAAATAATTTTTACGGAGCTTTAAGGTGGCAGATAAACCAAAAACAAGACTCATTACAAAAGAAGAAAAGCAGAAAATTTTTAAAGTAATGGATGAGATGATTGCAGAACTTTTAAATTTTATTGATAAATACATTCCGCATTCTGATGAAAAAAAGCAGGGCTGGAAAAAAATCCAATCAGCTTCTCGCATGATAAGGCGTTCAGGTCACAAAGATTGGCAGGCTTTACTAACTGATGGTGAAGTCGAAAAGGAAACAGCTGATGGAGGATAGGGTGCCTGTAACTAAAGAAGATTTCTTAGAACCAACACACAAGTTTATTATAACTAAGAGATGGGGTGTCACCAAGCTCTTTAAAGATGCTGATGGTTTCTATCGAGATGTTCATGGCACCGTTTATGCCATGAAAGATACGCCGGTGTTGGATGCTGCAGATGTATGTGGTATCTGGCCTTTTGACATTCCCAATTGGGATTATTTTCTTGAAGTTAATCAGGCTTGCGCACCACATGACTTTGCATACGCATCTTTAGTATACCAGGCTTTTCACAAACGGTCTGAAGCCGATGCTATGCTTAATGCTTTACAAACTATTATTGGGCATCCTGTTCTTGGTGAATCTTTTGAGCAAATTTCTAGGGTGTTAGGATGTGGAGCTTGGGAGAACCCAGCGACTAATGATTAATAAAAAACCTACCAAGGCTTTAACTTGGTAGGTCGGAGAAGGAGATAAACATGAACGCTTTAGACTGTAATCACTTTATTTTAAATAGAGTTTATGGTCAATATACTAAAATTCCTACTCCTTATTCTTATCCCAAGTCTTGTTTTTGCTCAAAATTCAGGTGTTTCCTATATAGGAATCAAGCATAAAAGCTGGCCGTGTGACTTATCTTTAAAGGTGTTTAGCAAGGCACCTGTCGCAAGGCTTGGTTTTTTAATCGATGGCACCTTTGGTGATTCTTTGGCTTGTGCTGAAAAGGTTTTGAAACTTAATAAACCTAAAGTAATAAGAGTACATCTTGCAAACTGTACATGCTTTCCTGAGCGTGGAAGAACGTGCCAAAAGGAAGAAGTTTTTTATGGTTTAAACCAAAAGCAAGCTAATCAAAAAATCAAAGCTAAGGATAAAAAGCTACTTGATAAAATTAGAGTAAGAGCAGCGCAAGCAAAAGCTTATTTATCCAAGAATGAAAACGGTCCGATAGACTTTTATGTTTCGCCTTGTATGGAATCTGGTCTTGACGGACCAGCGCGTCAGGTAATGTTGAATCTAGCAAATGAATATTTTCCAAAAGCCACTTTGGTTGATAATGCTTTTGGCCGTCCGGTAATACCTGGGTATATACCAGAGATTCACGGGGCTGGGAGTTATAATCACGTTCCATATATAATTGATAATGATGGTAGTCCGTTTACTAAGATAAAAGACCTGCCGAAATTTTATGGAAATAATACCAAAGCTATTTCTACCTTGCTATGGGATTTATTTATGAACTGCATCGACCCACATGTTGAGGGGTTTGTGCCGCCACGTCAAAGGAGCTGTAAGAAAGGCTGGCCATTATTTGATTATCTCAGGGAATTACTCGCGCCAAATGGAATGGTAAAGCCACTACCAGAGGCTTTTAACCAGCAAGACTTAAGGGGTCTTAAGGTGCAGGGAGTGGGATATCTTTTGAAGCAATCCGATACACATCATGGCCTTGCCTTCCTTACGAAAACGAATCTGAATAATCCAACTTTTGTAAAGAATGGCCAAAAGATTGATACCCTTCGCTACACGGGAAGCCGTGAAAACGGTGATAGGATTTACCGCGCAAGTAAAGCTGCTTGGGAGGTTCCGCAAGCGATTATACTGAAAGCTGGGAAAATTGGGTTTAAACTGCAATATCCGATGTGGAGGATTGAAAAATAAAGGCTATGCTTCAATGTCCAGAACACAGAGAGCCAATGTTGACTCCAAAAGAAATTTTAGCCCTTAGAAAAAAGTGGTATCAAATTTTAAAAAAAGAAGGCTTTGTCGATATTGAAGTATTAGCACCAGATGGAGGTTTTTATGACTTACTTAAACATCAACTGTATTTTGACCCTACAACTCCAGAGCGTCAAGCTCAAGAAAAATACTATGCTCTTGCTAGAGCCTTTAACTACGATTTTACCTTCAAGAATACACTTGAGCAGAACATTTGGAAACTGCATTCCGAGGGTGTTCCTATTAGAACAATTAAAATTAGGCTTGGAAGTAGTAAGGGAACAGTCCATAAAAGAATTAAAAAATTTAGGAAAATAATGCTCGATTTATATTTAAAAGAGATTGACGATGAGTGACAAACCGACAGAGATAGACAGACAAGATGTGGTTGACCCTAAGGATTTAGTTAGGCGCGGTCTTAGAATCCTTGAGATGCAGATTCAGCAACTAGAAAAAGAGACCAAGAAGGGTGATGTGTTGTCACCGAGAGTTGCAAAAACCTTGATTGATTATATCAAAACCTCTGTGCAGGTATATCGTGAGATAAAAGACCTTGGTGAATTTTCAGGTGACGAATTGAAAAATATGACTCCTGAAAAAATTAGGGAGCTTGCAAAAAGAGCTACTGAGGAACTTGGTATAAAATTTTAGTTTAAACTAAAAAAGGAAAATGTATGGCAAAAGTAAAAAATGCAAAACTTTTAAATTCAGTAAAGGTGGTTCAAAAGGAATCTACTTTTTTAAATGGTGCTGATTATGACATGGAAGTTATGCATGTCGATGGTATCGGATTTTTAAAAGTGATTGCAAAAAAAGAAGTTCTTTATATCCCTATGTCTAATGTAAATTACTTACATTTGCGAGAGCAACCATCGGAAATAAAGCAAACAGCGCAACCATCTAAACCTCAAGGAGTAAGTGGACAACAAGCTCAGAACCAATCAAGACCGGCTTAGGGTCTTACTTGAATTTGAAAAAAGAGATGACCTGCAAAAAGCGTTAAGGGCTTCGCTTTTTGCAGAACAGCTTGCTTTTATTGATGACCCTTCTAAGTTAAAAACAGCCCAGTGTACGCGCCGTGCAGGTAAATCCTACACCTGGGGTACGTATGCTATTTTAGAGTGTCTTAAAAACCCCTATTCGACCTGTATCTATATTGCGACAACTCGTGCGCAAGCTAAGAAAATAATGTTCAAAGACGTGCTTAAGGTTATTAATCGTAACTTTAAGCTCGGAATGAAGTTTAATGAAACCGACTTGGTTGCTTCATTTCCGAACGGTTCAGTTATTTACTTAATTGGTTGTGATTCTAAGCCTGAAGAAGCGGATAAGGCACTTGGTCAAAAATATCGATTATGTGGAATTGACGAAGGCGCTTCATGGAAAAACGACCAACGCCACCTTGTTCATTCTGTATTAGAGCCTGCTTGTGCCGACTATGAAGGTACGATTTGTTTATTAGGTGCGCCTGGAAATAGTCTAAAAACATATTTCTATGACATAACCGGCAGGCCTGAGGGTGATAGTCAGTATGTACATGGTTGGTCTCGCCATAAATGGAGCTGGGAGCAAAATCCACATGTGCGCGATAACATGCGAAAGCTTATTGCGAGGCTTAGGGAGCAAACGCCTGGCATTGAAGAAACACCAGTTTTTAGGCAGATGTATTGCAATGAGTGGGTGGTTGACCTTACGGCTCTTGTTTACAAATATAGTGAAGAAAGAAATCTCGCAACGCATTTACCAACTAATGAGCATAGTTTTCATTTTACAATTTCTGTTGACTTAGGATTTGATGACGATACTGCTTTTGCGATTGAAGCTTATTCCGATACTGACCCTAACATGTATTTTGTTGAGGCCATGAAAAAGAAAAAGATGGATATAACTGATGTTGCGAATCAGCTTAATATTTTTAAAAATAAATATCGTCTTGTAAAGTGGATTATTGACGGGCAAAGTAAGCAGGCTGTTGAAGAATTGAAAAAACGGCATGGGTTCCCATTTGAAGTTGCTGATAAGCAAGGTAAGTCTGACATCATTGAGTTAATGAATGCGGATTTTACAGCTGGTAGAATAAAAGTTTTGCCTGCAGCAATGGATATGCCTGACGAGTGGGCAAATTTAATTTGGGATGACAAGTCAGATAAGAGACAGGAACATCCAGCTTGCCCTAATCATTTATCTGATGCCGGTCTTTACGGTTGGCGCATGTGTTATCACTATTTTGCAAGACCTTTAGAGGTAAAACCAAAACCAGGAACGCATGAGGCCATGGAAGCGTGGTGGGAGGAACAGGCTATAAGAGCGCAAAGAGCTGAAAAACAGGATTTTGCAATGCGAGACTTTGGGCAAGAATACGGAATAGGTACAAAATAGCACTAATATGGAACTAAAAAGACCCAAAAAGAGCTTTCCTTTCAAAAAGATAGAAAAGCTAATAGAGATGGCCACAAAATACAGTCTTGAATTTTTAGAAGTAGACGGCATTAAAATCGTTCCTAAGAAAAATTATACTCTTAGTTCAACTAACTTAGAGACTGAGGCTGGTAAGCTACAGCCTAAATTTACTAGACAACAACAAGAAAATATAATTTTGTTTGGTCAGCCAGACTTGGATAGTTAATGTTAAGTAAAGGTTTAGAGTGAGTACAATACCTGTAATTGATATAACGCCTGGTAAAAAAGTTGATACATCTCAGAATTGGTGGGATTCAAAAAAAGAAGAAGCTCATGGTCAAATATCAGCTGTTGTTGATGCAATTAAGAAAAATCAATCCTATAGAAAAACAGATAATTTAAGGTATGCAAGGCTTTATTCGAATAAAGATTATGACCAGTTTCTTTCTGGTGCCGTTACTTCTTATTACGGCAAAAAATTAACCTTCAATGTTGTTAGGTCTTGTATTGATACGGCTTGTGCAAAGATTTCTAAATCACGACCAAGGCCGCTTTTCTTAACTAGTAATGGGAACTTTTCTCAGCAACGTCGCGCAAAAGGGTTAACTAAATTTATCGACGGCACTTATTACGACGGGAAAATTCATGCCAAGGGTAAAAGAGTCTTTAAAGACGCTTGCACCTTTGGTACGGGGGCAATGAAAATTTACCCTGAAAATGAAAAAGTAAAATATGAAAGAGTATTTATTGATGAAATTTTAGTTGATGATATTGACGGCAAAGATGGTAACCCAAGACAGCTTTATCAGACAAAATTAATTCACCGTGATTTGTTAGTTGCAAAATATCCTACACAAAAGTCTGAAATTGAAGGTGCTGCCAATGAAGCTAAATCAATGGCAAGGTCTCGAACTGTCTCAGACATGGTTGAAGTTGTTGAATCTTGGCGTTTAAAAACTTCTAAAGATGCAACAGATGGTAGGCATGCTATTTCAATTAAGGGTGCCACTTTATTTTGGGAACAGTACGACAAAGATTATTTTCCCTTTGTGTTCCAGAGATGGAATGAGGGGTTACTTGGCTTTTATGGTGATGGTTTAGCGTCCGAGCTTGTAGGAATTCAGTTAGAGATTAATTTACTTTTGATGCGAATTAAAGAAGCTCAAGAGTTGGTTGCTATTCCAAGGGTATTTTTAGAAGAAGGTTCTAACGTAAGTTCAAGCACAATTACTGATGAAATTGGTGGCATTGTTCGCTATCGTGGTACTAGGCCTGTTATTGATACAGCACAAGGAATGGGCAAGGAAACTTATGACTATCTTGAATACCTCTACCGTAAGGCGTTTGAGGATACCGGCATTTCACAGCTTTCTGCCATGTCTAAAAAACCTGCAGGTTTGGATTCTGGTGTGGCACTTAGGGAGTTTCAAGATATTGAAACTGAGCGTTTTGCTTTAGTTGGCGAGATGTACCAAGATTTCTATATGGAAGCTGCAAAAATCACAATTGATATTCAAAAAGATATTGCAAAAGAAAATCCAAAGGTTTCAGTAAAAGTTAAGAATAAAAGTTTTAGTGAGACTATTAAGTGGAAGGATGTTGACCTCGAAGAAGAATCTTATGTGATGGAAGCATATCCTACAAATTTACTTCCAAAAAGTCCTGAAGGGCAGCTTCAATTTACTCAAGAGTTAACTCAGTCAGGATTTTTAGACCCTGATGAAGCAATGTCACTTCTTAATTTTCCAGACCTGCAGGGATTTTTTAACTTAAGAACTGCAGCAATGGATGATGTAAAAGATATTATTGAAAGAATTGTTGAAGAAGAAGAATATACGCCACCAGAGCCTTTTATGGATTTAAATCTCTGTGTAAAGGTTGCTCAGTCTGCTTACCTTCGTGCAAAAACTGATGGTACAAGTGAGGTTTCGATGGAGTATTTAAGAAGGTTTATTATTGAATGCCAAGAACAGTTAGCGCCACCTCAACAACCAATGGATATAAATGAAAATTCATTACCTAATCCAGTGGCACCAGGAATTGCGCCACCAGCGCCACCAGGAATGTTGCCTGGTATGCCACCACCTGGGGCAATTGCTACTGCAGCGCCACCACCAGTATCAAATTTAATACCAATTCAACCACCACAATAAGGAATATTTTATGACTGAAATAACAACTGTACCTGTTGTAACCCCAGCTTCTATTGAGCAAGAGGCTGCAACTATAAAACCAACTGTTACAACTGAGGCACCCGAAGCGCCACCAGCTGAGCAGAATGCAGCACCGGCAGCTGAAGAAGCGCCAAAAGCTGATGATGGAAAACTAAAGCCTCGTGGTATGTCAAAAGCATATGCGACTTTAAAAGAAAAGGAAGCAGCTCTTGCTGAAAGAGAACGAATTATTGCCGAACGAGAACAAAAAAGTGCCATTGAGTCAATAAAGCCAGAGGATTTAAAAAACACACCAAGTAAAGTTTTAGAAAAGCTTGGAATGAGCTTTGAAGAACTAGCTCAAGCAGTGATTAAGGAAGGTCAAGCACCTGGTCTTGAGGATATTGTCGTTGAGATGGGTAAAAAGATTGACAATTTAGAAAAAACTCAAGAAGAAAAAGATAAAGCTGAAGAAGAAAAAGTAGAAAAAGAGAGACAGAATTACATAGATAGGGCCGTAGAAAACTATAAGGTCGAGCTGGGTAAACATATCGAGTCTCAACCTGAAACCTACGAGCTAATAATTGCTAACGAAGCACAAGGTCTAGTTTTTGATACCGTCGAAGCATATTATCTGAAAAATCAGAAAATTTGTTCGATGGAAGATGCTTGCAAGGCTACTGAAAATTTTTTACTTGAAAGAGCAAAAAAACTTTTAGGGCTAAAAAAGTTGGCAGTTAAGGTTGAGGAAAAGAAACCTGTGAGTCAGACTTTGACAAACGGTGATTCTTCTTTTTCAAAGCCAACGACTTCGGCGATACCGGCGCATTTGCCAAAAGAGCAGAGGTTGAAAATGGCAGCGGATTTGTTGAAATTTAATTAAAGGAACTACAAAATGGCTTTGGATTTAACAGCTTTCGATTCATCTCTTAAAGAATATTACACCGATGATGTAGTCCAAGACATGGTGTACAAAAAGAATCCTTTTTTGGCTATAGTGCCAAAAATGGAGGAATTCTACGGTAAGGGACTCCCAATACCAATTATATACGGAAATCCTCAAGGCCGGTCTGGAACATTCGCTCGCGCTCAAACTCGTGGAGCTGTTACCAACACTAGAATCACTGACTTCTTCTTAACTCGTGCGCATGACTATTCAATTGCAACGATTGACAATGAAACTTTGTTGGCCTCAGAGAACAATAAGGGTGCGTTCCTTTCAGCTGCAACTGTTGAAATTGATGGTGCTATAAATGCCCTTACTCGCTCACTTGCTGTTGCCATGTATGGTACAGGCTTTGGTGATATTGGTCGATTGAACGGTGGTGCTGTATCCGGTACGACTCTAACGCTTTTAACAATTGATGATATTACTAACTTTGAAGTTGGAATGGAGTTAACAACTGCTGCAGCTGCAACCACTGGTGCTACTCGCGCCTATGGCTCATCTGGTAATGGTCTTATTGTAACTGCTATTAATCGCGCTACTGGTGTTTTAACTTTTGGTTTCAACGTAAACGATGCAACAAGTGGTATTCCAACAATTGGTGTATCTGATTTCTTGTTTGTGCGCGGTGACCGACAAGAAGGTGCTTCACCAACATTTTCAAAGATTGTAGGGCTACAGGGTTGGGTACCATCAACTGCCCCAGCTGCAACTCTTTTCTTCACAGTCGATAGAACTATAGATATCACTCGACTTGGTGGGCTTCGTTTTGATGGGACCGCTCTACCAATTGAGGAAGCTTTAATTGAAGCTTCTGCCTTAGTTGGTCGAGAAGGTGGCGTTCCAGATTATTGCTTCTTATCTACAAGCAAATGGGCTGACCTTGAAAAAGCTTTAGGCTCTAAGGTTCAATATGTCGATGTAAAAGTTGGTAATGTTGGATTTAGAACGATTTTAATTCACGGAATGTATGGTGATATTAAAGTTGTAGCTGATCCGAACTGCCCAAGAGACTATGCATGGATGCTTCAGATGGATACTTGGAAGCTCTATTCGCTTGGTAAGGCTGTACGAGTAATTGATACAGACGGACTTAAAATGCTTCGTCAGGCTGCAGCTGACGGTGTTGAGGTAAGATATGGATATTATGCTCAGTTAGGCTGTAATGCACCTGGCTGGAATATTTGTATCCTGTTATAGTCCGATAGTTAGAAAAGAAAAACCAGGCCGCGCCCTTTGGCGGTCTTTAAATCCTTAAGGATTCTTAAATGGCAAATCGAAATTTCAATCCGTTACAGTCCTTGCTGAGAGGTGTTAAAATCATTCAAGGACGCATTAATTTGCATACGGATGCCTCTGTGCTATCAAGTGCAGGCAAAGGCTTCACGGTCGCTAAAACGACAACTGGAATCTATACAGTGACGCTAGGGCGCACAGGAAAGCTTGACCGCTATAATTTCCTTATGGGTTGTGGTTTGACTAAGCTAGAAGCAACTGCGAGTGTTTTGATGCCAATGCTGCAGTCTGAGGCGGTTAATAGCGCAACACCTACGATTGTTATTAAAACGGCTGCACCGGCCACTGGTGTTGCGGCTGATACAAGTGTGGCGATGTCGATTTTCTTTAGTTTCCATTTACAAAATCATAGCGGCTCTTAATGAAAAAAGATAATAAGGATTTGGCAATTGTTATTGCCGATTCGATGTCACCAAAAAAAGAAGAAGAAGGTAAAGAAACCGAAAGCAGCGATTCTGATGATGATATGTCAGAAGAAGAAGTCGCTGCCTCTGAGGTGATGGACGCAATGAAATCTGGAAATGTTGCAGATTTCACTGAGTCATTAAAAAGTTTCATAAAAATTTGTTCCTATGGGGAGTAGTTTAAATGGCCGATACTCTCACCTTGCTACAGCTTCGTACAAGAGCAAGAGAACATGCCGATATGGTCAACTCCACTTTTGTAACTGATGCTGAGCTAACTGGTTACGTCAATAGTTCCTATCAAGAGTTTTACGACCTTCTTACAAATTCGTTCGAGGATTACAATATAACGCTTTTTTCTTTTACTATTGCGTCTGGCAACACCCAGGCCTTGCCAACTGGTCATTATAAGCTTCGTGGCATTGATGATATGACTGACTCAAATAACCCTTTGCCGGTCAGGAAATATAATTTTAACGAGAGGAATGATTATACTTCTCAGTACGGATTTTTGGATAGATTTTCTGTAGTAAAATATCGAATCATTGGTGATAACCTTTATTTTGTACCAGAGGATAGGGCAGCTAGAGCTTATCGACTTTGGTATGTTCCTATTGCAACTACTTTAGTGGCTGACGGTGACACTGCAAACGGTATCAATGGCTGGCTTGAATATGTTGCAGTCGATGCTGCTTTGAAGTGTCTTAATAAAGAAGAATCTGATACCAAAGTTTTGTACAGAGCAAAAAAAGATTTGATTGATAGAATCGAAGCAATGAGACTCAATCGAGACCAAAGCTTACCTGAAAAAATTTCTCGTATTAGAAATGCAAACCGCTTACGTTCTGCTGCACTATTTCCATATGGTGAATAAGTGTCAACAACTCTTGTTCCATTTTCTGAAACTAACTACTTGCAGTATGAAGTTGGTAAACTTCAAGATGCTGTAAAAAATAGTTTAAACCCAATTCTTAGAAAAGAAATCTTAGATGGTAGGTTAATTGATAATATTCCATTACTTAATGGTGCGATAAACCATGTGCAGCATGGCCTACAAAGAGCTGTTAATGGTTATATTGTAGTAAAGAAAAATGTTAGTTTAAACCCAGGAGTAGGCGGTGCTAAGATATGGTTATCAGCAACGCCACCTTCTGGATGGCTTATTTGTGACGGTACTGCAATTTCGAGAACAACCTATGCGGCTTTATTCGCAAAAATTGGCACAACTTATGGTGTTGGTGATGGCTCAACAACTTTTAATATTCCTGATTTTAGGCAACGGTTTCCGCTGGGGAAGGCTGCAGCTGGTACCGGTTCAACTCTTGGTGGGACAGGTGGTAATATTGACCACGTTCATACTATCCCTGCTCATACGCACGGCTTGGTAGCTGCTCATGCAAAGCTGGGCTATGCTGATTCTACAAATGAATTCTATTTAAATGTTCAAAGTGTTAGCACTAATTATACTAATATTCTATCAATGAGTGCTTTTACCGATGCTGCTTCTAGTGGAAATATGGGGGCAGGTTTAAATTTAGGTGGCACTACTGATAGCGGTGGTTCTGGTAATACCGGTACAAATAACCCACCTTTCCTTTCGGTTAATTTCATTATTCAAATTGACAATTTTGATATTAATACTTCAGTTTGGGATGGTGAGGCCGTAAATGCAGCAAAAGAATCTTTCCTCGACCTGTACTCAGCTGCTAATATGACTGTATCTTTATGGGTTTTTTAAATGGCACTTGAAAAACAAATTGTAAATGTAGAATTTAATAAAGGAGTTGACACCAAGAGTGAAGCCATGACTATTCCTGGTAGTCTTTTGCTTTTGCAAAATGGACAATTTGATAAAGTTGGCTCAATTAATAAAAGATTGCCGTTTGAATTATTGAGCGGTACTTCGGCTAACCCTGGTGGTGTTTTTCCAAATGCAATAAAACTTTTACCTTTTAAGAAAAGTTTAAATGTTGTTACTTCAAGGCAAGGATATGATGCTAACCCTAGCAGACCAAATGGCCCAAATGAAACTTTTTATTACGATGCGCAAAGAGATAACTACGATAGATATGAAGGTACGCAGTCAGCTATAGTTGAAACTTTTCCAATAATTGGAGAGGCTAATATTATACCAACTTCAGCCAATCTTTGCTTAGATTCTCTTACAAAAAATAACTTAACCTATCATTTGATTGCTTTTGATAGAGCTGGTACTTCAGGTTTCTCTTTATATGTTACAAACTCCCTAGATGAGTCGTTGTGCTTTACTACGACAGTAATTACTGGCACCGTTTCGCGCTGTGCAAAATTAGCAATTCTTGGCAACACTCTTTATATAATTTATAGCACAGTGGGTGGCGCTGCTAATCTTTATCTTTCTTCTTTTGATACTAGTAATTTAGTAAATCCAACAATTGGGGCACCCGTTACTGTAGTTACTGATTTAGGTACCAATAGAGATTTTGACCTTGATTACAGTGCTAGTCTTATTTTTATTGCGTATAATTCTAGCACAGCAAATACAATTAAAGTTAAAAGCCATGATGGGAGTTCTATTATTAATGCTGGAACAATTGCGGATAATGCAACTAATGGAATTGCCGTTGCTTATGCCTCTGCATTACCAGCTGTTTTGATTGCTTATGCCAATACTGCAAATGAAGTTCGGTCCCAAAACTTTAGCACAGTTATAGCTTCTCTCGGTGCTATTTTTTTAATTAGCGCAGAAGCCTCTGCTCCTTCTTTTTTAACCGTTAGTGGAAATATTTTTGATTTTTCTACAGATGCTTATCCTGTTTTTTGGAATATTATTCCAGGGGCAGTTTTATTGAATGCTCAAACAAAAACAGCTTTAATTTCTACTACTGCAGTAATTGATGCAGCTAGAATTTTTTGTAGAAGTGCATTAATAAGTTCAAAAGTTTTTTATTTTAATAGTCAACATTATATTTTTATACACTATTCTTCTGTTTATCAAAGTACAAACTTTCTTTTACATGTTTCGGGGTATGGGGCAAATTATAAATTTAGAGTAGTAGGTCGATTTTTTGCTGACCAAGCAAGGATTTCAAATGTTATTTATTTTGTACCCAGAGTGGTTACGATTGGTAACACGGTTCGTACTATGGCCATTGCTAATAAATTTTTTCAACCCCTTACAGGCATAGAAAACGGCAATGGTGTTTATGAGATTGTTGTTTATTTAACAGATGAAAGAAATTTTTCTGGTGTTGAAGTCGCAAATAATTCTCACATTGTTGGTGGTATGCTTTCAATGTATGATGGGCAAACTTGCTATGAGCATGGATTCAATCATTATCCAGAAACACCAACCTTGGCGCAAAGTAACACCGCTGGTGGGGCACTTACTTTACTTGGAACTTATCAGTATACTATTGTTTTTCAATGGGTGGATGCTTTTGGTCAAGTGCATCGTTCGGCTCCAAGCTTACCTGCGAGTATAACGCTAACCGGAGCAAATGATACTGTTACACTAACTATTCCAACTTATAGAATAACAAATAGGAACGATACTGAAGTTATTGCAAAGATTTATAGAACAACAAGCTTAGGTTCCAACTTTCAAGACATACATCCATATGCCGCTACTGCTCTTTCGATCCCTCATTCCGCTGATACCACTAGTTGGCAAGACGAAATGAGCGACTCTACTCTTTTATCGCAACCTTTTATTTATACAACTGGTGGTGTCCTTGAGAATGTTGCAGCTAACCCCTCTTGGGCTTGTATAAATTGGAAAGAAAGACTTTGTTTACTAGTTGAGGGAGGGGTTCAATATAGTAAAAAAAGAGTGGATGGAGACCCTGTTGAGTTTTCGGACGCTTTTATTATTCAAGTTGAAACTATCGGTGGGCGCGGCACTGGTCTTGCGGTTCTTGATGATAAATTAATTATATTTAAAAAAGATAGAATTTATTACGTAGCAGGGGATGGCCCGAACGATACAGGGACATTTGGTCAGTTTTCAAATCCGATAGCTATTCAGTCCGATGTTGGTTGCGTTAGTCCAAAAAGCATCGTTAGTACCGATGCTGGAATAATTTTTCAATCATCTAAGGGTATTTATATGCTCTTAAGAAACTTAACAATTTCTTTTATTGGTGCAGGTGTTGAATACTTTTTAGAAAGCCAACCAACAATAACTTCTGCGCTTCTATTGGAAGTTGAAAATCAAGTAAGGTTTTTAACAGCATCAAATGATTGTCTAGTATATGATTATTTAATTGGACAATGGAGCGTTTTTACAAATCATGCTGGCCAAGACTTGGCTTTATATAATAACCGAGTAGTTAGGATAGACTCAACAAGTAAGGTTGTAATTGAAACCCCTGGGGTAACTTTTACTGATTATAATTCAGGTGGTGGGTCAACGGATTATAGTTTAAAAATTCGAACAGGTTGGATGAGCTTTGCAGACCTTCAAGGATTCATGCGAGTTTATAGGTTTCTTTTGCTTGGAAAATTTAAAAGCCACCATATCCTAACAGTAAAGGTTGCTTATGATTACAATCCAAAAGTAATTGATACATATAGTTTTGACACTCAGGGTGCTGGAAAGTCTTTGACTGTAATTCCCGATGCTGCTCTTTATGAAAATACAGCTTTTTCTGGTACGGATATTTATCAATTTCGTGGACATCTTTCTAAGCAAAAATGTGAAGCTATTCAATTAACCATTGAGGATACTAGCCTTGCAGGAACCAAAGAAAGTTATGCTTTAACAAATATTGCTTTTGAAGTGGGAATTAAGAATGCTGTATTTAAGAAGCCTGCAGCGTTTTCGAATGTGTAATTATGGAAAAATTTATAGCTCACCCAAGCAACTACGCAAAATATCTTTCTGAAGTGACAAACCGGCATATAATAGAGGATGAGCATGGTTTCATTACTTATGAATTTATGCACGAGTCCTGCTATATAGTTGATATATTTGTTAAAAAAGAATCCAGGGGTCAAGGTCGAGCTAAGAAGTTTGCCTTAACGGTTTTAGAAATAGCTAAGTCTAAAGGTTGTAATTCTCTTTTTGGGACGGTTCAGTTTAGTTCTAAAACCAAGAGTCAGAGCTTGGCTGCTTTTTTAGCAATGGGAATGGAGCTTCATATGGCAAACCAGGAAACAGTTTACTTAGTAAAGGAGATTTAGAGATGGGTGGCGTAATGGATGTTGCAACTCCAATACTATCGGGCATAGGCGCTGGTGCAAAAATTATATCAGCTGAGCAAACCAAGAGTCAGCTTAAAAAAGCAGGTAAGGAACAGGAAGCTGCCCTTGATGACCTATCCTTACGTCGTGAAGCGACTTATAGAAATTCAAGGATTGGGCTGCAGGGTGCGATTGAGGATTTCTATAAACAAAAGGGTTGGAAAATACCTGAAAGACTTCCTGGGGCTTTTACTACTCGTGGTTTGCCAGGTGAGGGGCCGCTATATCCAGAGGAAGGAGCTACTAGCGTTCCGCTTACTGCAGATGAGAGTGATGCTGTGCAAATTGCAAATCAAATTGATAGCGGAACGCCAAGTGATGTTGGTCAAGTTGATGTGCCACCAGTTCGTAGGCCTCTTGTAGTTGATGCGCAAACTAGTGTGCCTGTACCAAGAGCGCCGTTAATTGGTAAACCAATTGGAACGGTCGATGCTGCTATGTCAAAAAAAGATGACTATGCGCCAATTTATATACCAAACAGAAGTTATGGTATAAACAAAATTTTACCCTTATTGAGTAAATAATGGCTAAGAAATCGCAGAACAAAAACAAGACTAAGACAAAAACGACTAAAGATACTCGTGAAGAAATTGCTATTAAGGGCAAAAAAACAAGCGGTACCAATATTGGTGATGCTCGTGAAATTAAAGCCTCTGAAGTTGGTCCAGCAAGAGAAATTGAAGCTTCCAAGATTAATGATATTGAAAGGGTCGAGGGATATAAGCTTGGTGATGCGGAATTAGTAAGCGGCATTGATGTTGATGCTTCTAAGCAAGCTGAGTTTCGTGATTTACAAATGGGGCTTGCAAAGCAATTAGAAGCTCAGACAAGGGGTGAGGGTCCAAGTCTTGCTGCGCTACAATTAAAGGAAGCAACACAGCAAAATATTAAAGAGCAGCTTGGCATTGCTGCATCTGGTCAAGGTGTTAATAGTGCTTTAGCTCAAAGAACTGCGCAGTATAATATTGCAGATTTGGGGCAAAAATCAGCTTTACAGTCTGCGCAGGTAAGAATGGCAGAGCAATTGAATGCTCAAAGTCAGCTTGCTGGTCTTACAAATCAAGGTCGAATGTCTGATATTAATCTTGCACAGTCTCAAGCTGAGGTTCAATTGCAACAGGCTCTTGCAAACCAAGCTGAGAAAAATAAATTTCAATTGGCTCAAGGTGAATTTTCTCAGCAAGCCAATATTGCAAATCAAAGTGCTTACAATACCTGGGCAGCAAATCAAGCAGCATTAGCTCAACAAGCTAATATTGCGAATCAAGGTGCTTTCAATACTAATGCGGAACAACAGGCTGCTCTTAACCAACAAGCTGCAATTGCAAATCAAGGAGCTTTTAATAGTGCGCAACAAGCTCAGGCTGATATCAATGCTAAGATTCGTCAATCTCAAATATCTGCAGGTGCCACAACTGCAGCTGCAGCTGCCGGTGCTGGTGCTGCTAATAGAGCTACAGATGCAAGCCTTTATAAGTTTAATCAAGAGCTGGCTTTTGAGATGGATAAATATTATCAAGGTCAAGGCAGGGGTGATGCTAGTAGTAATTATAATACAAGTGCGCAAGGGGCAGTGAATAATTATAATTTAACCAATGACCAGTTTGATGCTGTCGGTAATTTTGGTGGTGCATTGGCTCAACAGCAAGCGCAGAATCTTGGTAAGCGTAGTCGTACCTCTCAAGCAATTTATAGATAATTTAGGTTTAAACTAAAATGGGATTCCTAAGCGAAAGCACTTTACAACAATTAGGCGATGGTGGCTATTTATCCAAAGATTTCTTGGATAAAGTTTACCAAGATGTATCTGTTGAAGCTGACCAGGAAAGAGCTGGATTAGCAAATCAATCCGTTGCTGATGGTATTGTACAAGCAATTCAAACTGACCCAAATGCTCAAGATGTTGCAGCGCGAGTTGCGACAGCTTTCCCTACACCAACGGTTGAGCCAACAATGACACCGCAAGTGCCAGGCGTTACTATTCAAGTTGCCCCGTCTGCTACACCAACAGTAGCACCAACCCCTGTTACGCCACCTTCTCAACCGCCGCAAATGAGTCCTTCCCAAATACAAGCCGACTCTGATGCCGAGGTTCTTGGTGTTGTACAAAACGAGTTAGCAGGGCAGGCAAGAGCTAAACAGGCAAACGAACTAACTAGTGCGGCTGATATTCAAAATAGAAACGCTGCAAGAAAAGCTGCAGAGGCAGGTGATGTTGGTGCTGTTAGGGAAGCTGAACAGACAGGTTTTGAACTACAAAAGCGCGGCATATTAGAAGAAGCTGCAGCTGCAGGGCGCTATTCAAAACAAGCTGCTGATTTTTATGCTTCAATGTATGGAGCAATGGGCGATAAAGCTAATGAAGTTGCTGCTCAAAATCAAAAAAGATCGGAAG
>OFRG01000199.1_pt1 | contig 26187 bp, 28 predicted proteins | sample 1543071 | NCBI WGS metagenome assembly OFRG01 (sample SAMN07774222, study PRJEB24372) | wastewater metagenome | isolation source: WWTP Verbania (Effluent) | place: Italy: Verbania | collected 2015-12
GAATAATCCGTATAATTTCGAACAGCCGAACAAGTCAGCTGATGTCTCCGGCCATGATGGGCATGATGGAGACGTGTGGTTCTTCGGTATCGCCAACCATGCTTGGGGTGATATCATTCCGCCGTTCGATTATATCGGCGGGTCATATCCTGGGCAGAACTGGACTCCAGAAGGACAGGCAATCTGGAATAACCAGTGCGCAGTGCTGATCGGGTCGGTCAAGGTGAACAAATATACCGATGCGAATGGTGATGGGGATTACAGAGATTCCGGAGAATCGCTCAACGGAAGCGCTTCGAATAGCTTCAGGTGGACTTTGGATGGAACAGGATCTTCTGTCTTCGGCTCGACCGTGAACGGTGTTCCGAAGGGGTCACATATGGTCAGCGAGACCGGAACATCCGGGTATCATTTCGTCGGCTGGTTCCCGACCGGGAGCACGCAGTACAGCTGTGCTCATCCGAAGGGAACGGTGCTGCCAATCGGAGTGGAAGTCGCGAGCGGACAGGTGATCGATATTACCCTGTGCAATGCTCGGGATACCGGCAAGATCACTATCATCAAGGATGCAATCAATAATGATGCCCAGGATTTCAGTTTCACGACAACTGGCGGACTCGGGTCGTTTGTCCTCGATGATGATGGTAACAACAGCACCAATAATGGAGGACGTTCGAATACCAAGGTTTTCATGGCAGTCGGAACGGGGACGTATACGGTAACTGAAGCCTCAGCAAGCAATTGGCAGCTGACGAAACTGGTCTGTACATCCAACCAAGAAGAGGGTGCTGTTAACCTTGAAACAGCTACTCGGACAGCGACGATTGATCTGGCTGCGGGCGAGGAAGTAGTCTGCACCTTTACCAATACGAAGCTTGGAAAAATCGAGGGTGTTAAGTTCGACGATAAGGATGGCGATGGCCGGCGAGATGAGCATGAGAATCGGTTGAACGGTTGGAAGATATTCATCGATCAGAATGAGAATAGCCGGTATGACGACGGAGAGCCGAGCGATACGACGAGCGGGAACTTCTGGTTCTTCAATCTCGGAGCCTATGCCTTTGAGCATCTGTCGCCAGGGACTTATACGGTCTGCGAAGAGATGCAGGACGGCTGGTATGCTTCTCTGCCGGTTTGTCGGACAGTAGAGCTCGCTCCGGGCGAGACCGAAACTGTGGATTTCGCCAATCATCAGGCAGCGCGGATAGTCGCTTCGAAGATCATGTGTGCGGATGAGTCCGAGCTTCCGAATTGGGGAGCGCACGGTGGACCGAATGTCACAGCGACAACCGCGCAGTGGTGGGTAAATACGCATCCGAGCTGCAAGCTGGTGTCGGATTGGAACTTCCAGTGGAGCTATGATGGAGTACCGAATCCGGGCGATAACAACACGGGGGATCCACTCGAAGATTGGACGAAGTTCGGTCCGACGACTGCGAGCGGTGTCGCGGAGACGATGATTCCAGATCTCAAGGGCAATCAGAAGGTCTGGGTCCGCGAGATGCCGAAAGCTGGTTATCTGCCTTTCACTGGCTATCCAAATGTGAATCCGGTTTCAGCGGAAATGTACTGCCATACGGATGCCATCAATTATGACAACTGGGAATGGATCGACGATCCGCAGTACGGGGAGACCTATCATTGTGTCGCCTGGAATGTGGAACTCGGATCGATTTCCGGCCAGAAGTGGAATGATCTGAATGGGAATGGTGAACGGGATTGCATCGCGTCGGAAGAAGAAAGCGAAGGCGATGAAAAGCAGGCATGCGAATATGAGCCGCTGCTTTCCGGCTGGACCATCTATCTGGATCTGAACAATGACGGCGATCGCGATGAGAACGAGCCGAGCGACGTGACGGGTGAAGATGGGTCATTCGAGTTTACCGGTCTGGTGCCGCGACACTACGTCGTCCGCGAAGTAATGAAGAGCGGTTGGCAGCAGACGGCCAATAGCTGTGGCGTTGTCGAGGAGGAAGAGAATCCGGAGGAAAACAATAACGAAAACGCTCGATTCTTCCGACCGGAACCGAAGCCGCAAGATGGGACGGAAGTGAAGCCGGGATCCGAGGTGCGGTGCATGATCGGCAATATGGAGCTGCCGAGCCTCTCAATCGAGAAATGGAATGATAGCGTCGGCGTAGAGCAGCCGGGCAATACGGTCCGCTACCATATCAAGGTGACGGCGCATGGTAACGACGTGCTCGGAGTGCAGGTAGTCGACCTGCCGCCGGCTGGATTCGTCTATGTCTCTGGTAGCGCGGTCGCTGATCAGGGAAGCCTCGCGCATACCTACGCCTCTCCTGGTATCTGGGATCTCGGTGATATGGCTGCGGGCCAGTCGGTCGAGCTCGCGTACGATACGACGATCTCAAGCACGCAGGACAGTGGTGATTACAAAGATCTTGCCTATGCTCGCGGCACTTCGGAAGCGGAGGCTCCGGTGCTGGCCGATGATCTCTTGGATGCGGATAATTTTGTCGGAACGAATGTCGAAGTGGCTCTGGCGGAAACACCGGCTACCATCGTGATACCGGAAGATAATGAACACAAGATCAAAGAGAAGACCGTCAGGAAGACTCAGGTGCTCGGCGCTTCGACGGTGCTGCCGATGACCGGTGCGCATACGGGATTCCTCGTGCTGGCGCTCGCGTTGCTACTCGGTGGGATCGCGCTCATCGTGCTCGGCCGGCGTCGGAATCGTGAATCACTCATCACTCAGACTATGACCAAAGCATTCTTCCTCGCTGTCATAGCCGGTGTATCACTTCTGTCGGGCCAGGTGGTTCAGGCTGCAGAGAGTACACTGAGTGTGCAAATCGAGACGCCGGTCTCAGTTGTAGATAGCCCAGCTTTCAAGATCGGTTTCGTCGTACTTGATATCGCCAACGGCACGCCGGCAGTCACCTGCCAGGTGGATAATGGTGGTGGGTTCGTGGCATTCCCAGCTGCGCATATCGAATACGTGGCACAGCCGGGGGGAAATTCGGGAAACTGTGTCGTGGATGCGGCAGTGATGCCAGCGGATGGCGACTATGTGTTCCGTGTTGTCGCGGATGCTGTTTCGAGTGGAGCGGTGCCGGTCAAGTTGGTGAGCACGGTCCCAGGTACGCCGTACGATTATGACCGCAACGATGCTTCCTGTATGAATCACATCACCTTTACGACGGCCAGCGATGCCGGTCGTACGGTGAAGGTCGAGCTCTATCGCTCGCTCGCGACGACTTTCTCGGCTGATGCGGGAACCAAAGTAGCTGAGCAGGCAATCGGATCAGGCGTAAGTGGATCGTTTTCAGTCGCGGCTCCGGGCTGCAGTAATGATTCTTTTTATGCGCTGCGGGCCGTCGATGCCTATGGACATGGGTCAGCGTTTGTGGGGGATGCGGATCGGAACGTGGATACCGATACGGTGACGCATACCAAGACGAAGACAGTAGAGGGATCAGAAACGAATCAGGTCGGAGCGATTCCGGTGGCCGGTGCGGCTGGTGCCGGCGAGGTGCAGGGCGCGGAAACAGTCAATGGATCCGAGGCCGGTGAAGAAGGATCCGTGCTGGGTGATTCGGACGAAGCAGCCGAAGGTCGCGACGGGGAGGGTAGCTGGATGAGCACGCATCCGTGGCGTACGGGATTCATCCTCTTGATACTTCTGGCAATCGGGTATGGTCTCTATACCAAGCGCAAGGATGAAGAACAGCAATAAGTGGTACGGACGATTGGCTGAAGCGGCAGGCCTCGTGCTGATGACGGGGTCTGTCGTTATCGCTCTCATGACATTCTGGCCGCTCTTGGCTGAAGAATGGCGCTATCAGCGGTCTGATCAGCCATCCTCGGCACGAGTCGTCCTGCAGGATGAGTCTTCATCGGAGATAGAACCTGTCGAATCAGCGATATCTTCCGAGCCAGCGGTTGTCCGGCCAGTGGATGAAGAATTCGGCATCGTGATTCCGAAGATCGGAGCCAATGCAGCCGTCGTCGCGGATGTGGACTGGAAGGATTCGGCAGTCTATCAGCGCGCGCTAACCCGGGGAGTGGCGCATGCGGTAGGAACGGCGCATCCGGGCGAGTCGGGAAATATCTTCCTCTTCGCACATTCGGGGATTGATTTCTATGAAGCGGTCCGCTACAATGCCGTGTTCTATCTGCTTAACAAGCTCGAGCCGGGTGATGAGATCACGCTGATCTATCGGAAGCAGAAATTCATCTATCGGGTGACGGAACAGAAAATAGTAGCATCGGAAGATGTCGAGTATATCACCGGTCATCCGGATAGGGAGGCACTGACGCTCATGACATGCTGGCCGGCTGGGACAACGCTTCGGCGGCTCGTCGTCGTCGCGGAACGGGTGAATCGATAAGAGTGCGAATATGGATTTGAGAGAAAAAGAATTGTCTCTTCAGGGAGGGCTTGGGCGGCACCGTTTGGTGATGGCGTTGCTTTTGGCATTGCTTGGGCTGGAGATGCTTTAACTGCCGTGGTGCGCGCCGGCATATCAGTCTGATGATAGAAGTATCGGAGCATCCGTCGAGATTACGACGGGCACTACCGCTGTTCCGGTACTTAGGATTTCTGATATCGATGGCCCACGTATCGATGATGCAGCGGCGACGGCCGTCGTCGAAGAGCCGGCTCGTGTATCGGCACCGGCTATGTTTCCGACCGGCATCTGGATTTTTCTCTGTCTGGCCTACGCAGCCTTGCTCGCGTTCAATCTGATCGTCGGTTATCGGCAGTCGGCTGGGACGGATATCCAGTGGCGCTGGGAGCTGATTCAGACCGCATTGTTCTTGATCGGCTGGACCGTCTGGGATGGGTATGCGTCCGCTCCGTGGTTTCCGATTGCGTTGCTCAAGATGGGACTGATACTTTTTGTCGCGTATCTTGTTCTGCTTGATTGGCGGAAGCGATCCTTGGAAGGGGCGTAGCATTGATGGTAAGAGAAGAAGAGAAAGAGACATCTGAGCGGTGTCTTTTTTGCGGTATACTGGAGGGGTAATGAAATAAATATTGATAAAAAATCTATGCAGAAAATCACTCCGTGTCTCTGGTTTGATACGCAGGCGGAAGAGGCGGTCGCATTCTATGCTTCGATTTTCAAGCAATCGAAGATCATGCAGGTGACTCGTTATGATAAGGCATCTGCCGCGGCTTCCGGCCGTCCGGAAGGATCGGTCCTGACGGTCGATTTCGAGATCGAAGGACAACCGTTTATGGCGCTCAATGGCGGGCCGATCTTTAAGTTCAGCGAGGCGGTGTCCTTCGTCGTGAATTGCGAAACGCAGGAAGAAGTAGATCATTATTGGGAGAAGCTTTCCGAGGGCGGTGATGAGCGGGCGCAGCAGTGCGGCTGGCTCAAGGACAAGTACGGTGTTTCGTGGCAGATCGTACCGACCATACTGGCTCGCTTGTTGGAGGACACTGATAAGGCGAAGGCGGGTCGGGTCATGGCTGCGTTGCTCGATATGAAAAAGCTCGATATTGAGCAGTTGCGGAACGCATAATCTCTCCTTGTGGTATGCTAAGGGGGTAAAAAATAAAACACAATGATATGAAGGCATTGGTGTATCATGGTCCCGGCCAGAAGGCCTGGGAAGAAAAGGAGAAGCCATCGGTGATAGCGCCGACTGATGCGGTAATCCGTGTGCTCAAGGCGACCATTTGCGGTACGGATCTCCATATTATGAAGGGGGATGTGCCGACGGTCATCGACGGACGGACACTCGGACACGAAGGCATGGGAGTTATCGAGGAAGTCGGCAGCGCGGTGAAGAATTTCAAGGCGGGCGATCGCGTGCTGATCTCCTGCATCACTTCCTGCGGCAAATGCGAGTATTGCAAGAAGGCAATGTATTCGCACTGCGAAGATGGCGGCTGGCTGCTCGGTCATTTGATCGATGGCGTACAGGCCGAGTATGTGCGTATCCCGCACGCGGATAATAGCCTCTATGCGATTCCGGAAGGCGTGAACGAAGAGGCGATGGTCATGCTGAGCGATATTTTCCCGACCGGTTTTGAGATCGGTGTGCTCAACGGTTCGGTGAAACCGGGAGATATCGTCGCTATCGCTGGTTCCGGTCCGATCGGATTGGCGGCGCTTCTGACGGCGCAGTTCTACTCGCCGGCCCGTATCATCATGATCGATACTGATGCGAATCGCCTTGAGGTAGCCAAGCGGTTCGGTGCGACCGATACGCTCGATCCATCGCGTGATGATATTGCGGCTTGGATCAAGGAGAATACGAAGGATGGTGTCGATGTGGCTATTGAGGCAGTCGGTATCCCGGCGACTTTCGATACGTGCCAGAGTATCCTGCGTCCGGGCGGCACTATGGCGGTGGTCGGCGTGCATGGCAAGAGTGTCGATTTCCAGGTGCAGAAGCTCTGGATCCAGAACATCACGCTTCGGACCGGACTCGTGAATACCAACACTACCTCGCTTCTTCTGAAGACGGTCTTGTCGGATAAGCTCGATCCGAGCCAGCTCATCACGCACCATTTCGCTTTCAACGATATTGAGAAAGCGTATGAGACCTTCGGTCATGCGGCTAATGAGAAGGCCCTGAAGGTGATCCTTTCGGCTGAATAGGAAAGATTCTCAGAGGGGGGGCGTGCCAGAATCAGGATCTGCGATAGGAGCGGATCCTGATTTTTTATGCGTATGCTACAATGCGAGCGAATAATCCTTAGAGGGAATCGTTATGCATCTTCCGGATGAATTTATCAATAGTGGTGCAGCCGCCGGACTAGCTGGTGCGGCTGCGGCAATGGTCGGGTTTGCGGTGCACAAAGTCCGCCAGGCGTTTATGGAGAAGCTGCCGGTGCTCAAGATGCGCCTGGCGACCTTCCCTGATTTCGGTGGAGAGTCAGGTATGAGCCTGGAGAGCCGGCTATCGAAATACGGTCGTGAGCAGGTCTGGCGCATGGCGGTGGCTGGGTCGCTCATCTTCGCGGCTCAAATGGTGAATTTCCCGGTGGCTGCTGGTACATCGGGTCATCTCTTAGGCGGCGTGCTCGCGGCACTGATTGTCGGTCCGTTTGCGGCGCTCATCGTCATGGCCATCATCCTGTCCGTGCAGGCGCTCGTGTTTGGTGACGGCGGCATCGTGGCGCTCGGAGCCAATATTTTCAATATGGGAGTGGTCAGCGTGCTCGGAGGCTACGCATTTTTTCGGTTTCTCATGCGCGGAGCCAAGGATGCAAAAAAAATGTTTTTGCGCAGCGCTTTCGTGGCTGCTTGGGTATCTGTCATTGCCGCGGCAGTCGCCGCTTCATTGGAGATGGCGGTTTCTGGGACCGAATCACTTGGATCCGTATTGCCAGCGATGACGCTCACGCATATCCTTATCGGCGCTGCCGAAGGAGCGATAACGGTCACTGTCCTCGCCGTCTTGATGCGACAGAATTTCAGACTAGCCAGCGCGGATGATTATGCGGATGAAAAATAAATGGCAGAGCGTATTGATCGCGGCTTTGTGTATCGGCGGGGGGCTTTCTCTCTTCGCTTCCTCTTCGCCGGATGGCCTGGAAAAAGTCGCGGAGGATCAAGGGTTCATCGATCAGGCGGCTCAGTATCTGCCGGGGCTCATGCCGGACTACCGGATGCCCGGCATAGGGGATGCGCGGCTCGCGGTGTCGCTTGCCGGCATCGTCGGCACGCTGGGTGTTTTCGGGATACTTTTCGTCTTTGGGCGTTTTGTTTTTGCAGTTCCGGATCAACCGAAGAGGACTCCGGTCATGGAGATGGAAGAAGCGAAGATGGATTCATTGAAGAACTGAGGGGTTTCATCGCGCGAGGCGCCGAGGATATAGAGGAGCGGCAGATAATGCTCGCTAGTCGGAACAGCCAGGCTGGCATGTTTGAGATGCTGATAGCCGATCAGTGATTGCTGGTCTCCGGTTCGGAGAGCCTGTCTGATGGTGGCATCGAATTCCGTGGCCCAGTCATACGGTTCGCCGCCCCAGCGGATCATGCCGAGATGATGGACGATATTGCCGCTGCCGAGTATGAGAATACCTTCATCGCGGAGCGCCCCGAGCTCTCGCCCGAGTGCCCAGTGTTCTTGTTCGGAGCGACGGGAGTCGATACTCATCTGCAGTACAGGGATATCGGCTTCTGGGTAGAGATGTGCGAGGACTGACCAGGTACCGTGGTCGAGACCCCAGGAATCATCGAGCTCAACTGGCACAGAAGCGATGCGTTCCGTGATCCGTCTTGCTAGATCTGGAGCACCCGGAGCCGGGTAGCGAAATGTGGAGTAAGCCTCCGGGAAGCCATAGAAATCATGGATAGTGGCTGGCTGCGCCATGCTGGTTACGAGCGTCGCCCCAGGGGTGACCCAGTGGGCCGAAATGGTGAGGATAGCCTTGGGTCTCGGGAGCGTTGCCGCTTGGTGTCGCCATTCCTGGCTCCATTCGTTGTCTTCGAAGGCGTTGTCTGGAGAACCGTGGCCGATGAAGAGAGTTGGCATGGGTGTGGTGATGGGCATAGAGTGGTTGATTCAAGGCTTGGATAAAGCTATCATAGCATAGGTGCTCAGGTCGGTATGATTGACTAAAACATATTTTTGTGCTACCATATCAAATTGCAGTACCATAACCGTTCTTTGTACAAACAGGAGTAATCAAATGAAAAGCACGAAGCTTGAAGAGCTCGCGCGGCAAGCCTTTGCCGTAGCGGTCCAGAAAGCCTTTCCGAATGCTGATCCGAAAGCGGAAGATGTTCGTATCAGTCGTGGCGAATCTTCCAATCGGTATCTCTGCGAATGGGACGTCGGGGACTTATCGGTCTCAGGTCGCTTCCATCACTGGTTTTTCCATCCGGCAAAATCAGGGGTCGTATTCCTCGACCTCGCACAGTACTCGGATATGCCATTCTGGGAATCTCTTTTCGCGCAGCGGCAGCACTTCTCGGATATTCCGAGAGCCTATGCCGAATATCGGAACCAAGCTGACAGGATGTGTCCGGCTTCCGCGTGAAGCCTGACCGACATAAAGCTGACGGCCGTCTCTCAATGAGAGCGGCCGTTTTTTCTTTGGTCTTCATGTCTGCCATCGAGAGCGAGCAGATTATTTTGAGTATTTTTTCTGCAGGGTATCGACGAGTATCGCCATAGGGCAGTAGCCGGTGAGTGCAAAGAAGATGAGCATGCCACCGATGAAGAGTGCTGCGTAGTGAAACCCGGGATGCACCCAGAGACCGAGGGAGGTGAGGGCAGCGACGAGGATGCCGGCAATCAGGAAGACGATGCGTTCGACGGACCAGTGGCTTCGATCGAGGCGGTAGAGAGAAGAATGAGACATATGATTTTAATTCTTTGATGGATTATTTTTCCTGTTCCCAATGCCGGCGTTCCGCGAGGTAGTAGAGGACCGGGAAGACGAGGAGTGTGAGGAAAGTCGACGCGGCCAATCCGAAGATGATGGCCCAAGCGAGGCCTTCCCAGACTGGATCACTGGCAATCGTGAAGGATCCGAGTATGGCAGCGAGCGATGTGAGGACGATCGGCAGGAGGCGGATGCGTCCGGTCTCAATGAGGGCCTCGGCGATTGGTGTTCCAGAGCGCTTGAGTGGCTCGAGATACTCGAGATAGATGACGGCGTTCTTGACGGCCAGGCCGGCGAGAGCGATTACCCCGATCATCGAGGTGGCGTTGAAGTAGGTGCCTTTGACGATCTGGAGGACCGCGAATCCGGGCAGGACGCCGATCAGGCCAAGCGGGATGCTGACCATGATGAGCAGCGGGATGAAGAGTGATTCAGTCTTGGCCGCGAGAACGAAATAGATGAGGAATATTGCGACGGCCATCGCTAATCCGAGGTCACGGAAGACTTCGAGCGTGAGTTTCCATTCGCCGCCGATCTCTATGGAATAGCGCTCTCCAACCTGGTCAGTGTATTCGAATCCGAGGAGTGACCAGTCAGTCAGTTTTCCTTGGCCATCAGCGAGCCGGTAGTCGCGCAGCGCCGAGAAGAGATCAAGTACGGCGTAGACGACGCTCCGGCCTTCCATTTCTCCCGAGAGATAGAGCGTGCGCTCACGCTCGTCGGAGAGAATAGTCTCCGGGAGCGACTGGTCGGTTTTTTCGAGGACCGAGAGGAGCGGGACAGTCCTTCCGTCCGCGGCCAGGAGTTCGATCCGGTTAAGATCGGTTTCGTAGGCACGATCTTCGGGGCGGAAGCGGACGATGATGTATTCCTGTTCCGGCTTACGGAGTGTATCGCTGCCGGTCTCATGGTAGAGGCCGACCGGAGTTCCGGAGAGGGCGGTCGAGAGAGTCGCTGCGATCGTCTGCGGCGCGATGCCGAGGAGTCCGGCCTGCTCGTGGTCGACGGCATAGGTATAGCCGAGTACGTGATCCGGAAGAGAAGTCTCGATATCGACCACGCCGGCTGTCTCGCTGAGAAGTGCTTCGATGTCCTGGCTTACAGCTTCGCGTCCAGCCGTATCACCGCCCTTGACCTTGATGAGGAGCGTGGCGAGGACTGGGGGACCAGGAGGATCTTCGATGAAGCGCAGGGTCGCATCAGGGAATTCGTCGAGGAATGTATCAGCCCGGTGACGGAGCGAGAGAGCGATATCTTCGGACATCCGATCGCGTTCGGTATGCGGAGTCAGATGGACTTTGAGAGTCGCCTGGTGTTCGCCTACGCGCGCGGCGCTGCCTTTGAATAGACCGTTGAAATCCACGATCGGAGCTTGTCCGATAAAGGTCTCGATAGTGGTTACTTCTGGTTCTGATGCGATCAGGGTTTCGAGATCGCGGACCGTCGTCGAGGTGGTCATCAGGCTGGTATTCTCGGGCAGGTCGAGGTAGAGAAAGAATTGATCCTTGTCAGCTTTCGGGAGCATACGGAAAGGCACGAGCGGCGAGAGCGGCAGGATGAGCGAGATGATGAGCGCTCCGAGAGTCGTTCCGAGGAAGATATTCCTTTGTTTCGGGGAAGCGAGTAGTCGAGCAAGGAAGCTGGCATAACGAGCTTCTATGAAGCGGAGACCTCGGAAGAATCGCCCGTTCTCGTAGGCAGGTTTCGTCTGACCGGATTCTTTTTTCGAGAAGAGCAGGGCGAGAAAGGGATTGAGGGTGAGCGAAAAAACGAGCGACGCGAGGAGCGCGACCGGGACAAAGAAGGGAATCGGTCCCATGTACGGTCCCATCATGCCGGTCACGAAGGCCATCGGTAGGAAGGCGAGCGCCATAGTGAAAGTCGAGAGCGTGAGCGCTCCGCCGACTTCATCGACAGCCCGGATGATGAGTGTCATCTTCTTTTCTTCTGGGTAGAGCCGGAAGTAGCGAGCGATATTCTCGACGACGACGATGGCGTCATCTACGAGGAGTCCGAGAGAGAGGATGAGCGCGAAGAGGGTGATGCGATTGACGGTCTCTCCGGCAAGGAGCCCCATGCCGAAGACCGCCAGGAGGACGAGCGGAATCGAGATTGAGGCGATGAGCGCGTTGCGCAGTCCGAGAAAGACTGCCAGAAGAATGCCAACGATGACGATGGATTTGATGAGGTCGAAGGTTAGTTTGGAGATCTCGTCGTTCGCGGTCTTGCCCTCGTCGTTGAGGATAGTTGTCTCGACATCGGTCGGGATCATGCTTCCTTGGAGCGTTTCGAGGTGCTCTCGAATATTATCGGAGACGTCGGTCGCGTTGGTGCCTTTGAGTTTGGAGAGAGCGATGTGCACGACCGGATAGCCCGGGTCTGTGCCGTTTCTCAGGCTGACGGAGTCAGTAATGGTACCTGGTCCGAGATTGACGTTGGCGACATCGCCGAGACGTAGGATATGGTCACCGGTTCGGCGGAGCACGATCTGCTGGAGTGTATCAGCATCGGCAATATTACCAGATACGTTTACGATCGGAGCACGCTCATCATTGCGGAGCGTATTGGTCGTAAAGATATCGTTGTGCGCTCGTATTGCAGCGATGACCTGGCTTCCATCGATGTGTTCTGCTCGTAGTTTGTCGGCATCAAGCTCGACCTGGAGATGATTGGTCCGGCCGCCGCTAATCTCGTATTTTGAGACACCTTCCGCCTGCTTGAGCTCATCAGCGACATCAAATGCGAGTTTGCGCAGGGAACTCTCCGACAGATCAGGTGAAGAGAGTCCGATATCGAGTATCGGAACATCATCAGGATCGATGGATTGAATGAGTGGCTCGCCGGCAGAGGCCGGCTTCGCGGCTATGTTGTCGCGTAGCTTCTGATTGAGCGAGATCTTAGCCGCCTCCTGATCGGATCCGACGAAGAATTTCACGGTGACAATGCTTAGTCCGCCATTCCGGCTTTCCGACATGATCTCATCGATACCTGGCAGCTCGGCGATCTTGTCTTCGAGCGGGCGGGTGATGAGTTCATAGACTTCCTCGGAATTTGCTTCTGGGAAAGTGGTTGTGATCGTGAAGGCTGGCGCGACAATTTCCGGATTGTACTGTTTCGGCATGAGGATGAATGAAAGCAGTCCCCAGCCGGTGAGTACGATGATGGTGAGTATAGAAAGCTCGCGGTTCGAAAGGAAAAGCCGGACGATTCTCCCAGCGACACCGAGCTCTTGGTTAGTATTCGACATAGTGTTCGGTTACGGACTGTTCGGAGCGGATGGCGCGCATGCCTTCAATAACGATGTGCTCTCCTGGTTCGAGCCCTGAGAGGATCTCTCGTTCGGCGCCGCGGCTCTGGCCGAGGGTGACGGTCTTGTGTCTGATGGTGCCGTTCTCGACGACGGAGACGCGGGCGTTATCGTAGACGTGTTCAATAGCGGTTTCTGGAATCATTAGGGCGAGATACGCTGCTCCGGCCGGAAAGCGGACGCGGGCATGTTCGCCGAGTCTCAAGACAGCTCGGTCTGCGGATGTATCGACTCTGATGCGAGCAAGTGACTGCTGTGTCATGGCATCACCGCCGGGAGCCAGGGAGAAGATGCGGCCGGAGAGTTCGGATTCATCGGTGTCAGTGATGATACGGACAGGAGTGCCAGTGGAAAGTGACCGCGCTATTGTGCTCGGAACCGAGACGAGAATCTCAGTCGTATCTGCTGAGGCAATCGAATACACAGGGCTTTCGGGTGAGGCGATCGATCCGATGGAAAGGTATTTACGCGTGATGACACCAGAAAATGGGGCGCGAATAATCAGATTATCTGAGAGTGCCGCTGAAAGCAGGGCGTTGCCAGCAGCAGATGTCCGGTCGGCTTTTGCACTAGCAATCTCTGCATCACGGAGGCGTTTGACGCTTCGGAGAGCTTCTTCAGCAGTCTCGACGTCATGCGCACTCGCGCTGCCATTGCGGTAGTCTGCTTCAGCGTGATCGAGCGCCGTTTCCGCTTCATCAACTTTCTGTTCATAATAGCGTTCAGTCCGGCTGACAGCTGTATCAAGGGCATGGAGCGTATCGAGAGCACCCTGTCGGCTCGCTCCGACTTCGGCGGCTTCCAATACGGCGAGCGTCTCTCCTTGCGAGACGCGGTCGCCCTCTTCTTTGAGCATGCGGACCACGAATCCGGAGCCTCGCGGTGCGAGATCAGCAGACTTGGTGCCGCTGACGAATCCGGAAAAATCGACTTCCGGCTGGAAGGAAGATGTCGTGGCCGATTGAGTGGTAACGACTTTCTTATCCGCGGCAGACGCGTCTTTGGTTTCTGACCGAGAAATCATGAATATGCCCGTCGGGATGGCAAGGAGAAGGAAGAGGCTAATAATGGTACGGGTACGAGTCATAGAAAAAAAATTACTTATTTTGGGCAATCTGCATCAGCTTGATGAGCTCATCCTTGAGTTCGCGGCTGCGCGCGCCGGACCAGCGGGAGGCGAGTTCGGTCATGTGACTTTCGAGCATGAGGAGATTGGCGGATTTGAGGAGGCCGATGACAGCGAGATTCTGCTGGATGACCGGAAAGCATTCCGGACGGTCGCTCTCGATAGCAGTGATGATCTGATCGATGCTGGTCCGCGCTTTCTTGAGCGCGATGACGATCTTCTTTCTCTGGTCCATAAGAGCTCTATACGGTTATATATTAATACCTATACCTTAGGTATAGGTATAGAGTAGCGCGAGAAAGGAAGACCGTCAAGAGGGAGAGCAGACGCTGGCGCGTCGGGATGATGGGGCAGATCGTAACCACAAGGAGTTCCATCAGGGGCTTGTTTTAGGGTATATTGTGGAAATCTCGGAAACAGTGGCACAATAGTGGTATGGATACTGATGATCTTTCTCTGATTCTGGCGAGCCGATCGGGCGATGAAAAAGCCTTTGATGGCTTGATTTCGAGGTACATCCGTCCAGTGTATGCTTTCGTGTTGTCGATGACGCATGATGTGCCGATGGCGGAGGATATCGTTCAGGACACCTGCGTTAAGGCCTGGAAGCATCTGGAGGGTTTCGATACTTCGAAGAGTTTTAAAACCTGGATATTCGCCATTGCCAAGAATACTACTTATGACGCGCTGAAAAAGAAAAAGGCCCTACCATTCTCCGCTTTTGCTGAAGATGATGAGGATGAAGGGCGTGAATCATGGGCGGATCGTATCGCTGATCAGGAGCCGCTCGCGGACGAACTGCTGATACGTGAGGATACGGCGCACCTGCTTGGGGAGAAACTCTCGGGATTGCCGGAGGATTTTCGTCGAATACTTGAGCTACGCTACCAGGAAGATTTCTCTCTAAATGAGATCGCGGAAATACTCGGTGAACCATATAATACGATCAAGAGCCGGCATGGCCGAGCGATTCTATCCCTAAGGAAAGCCTTTTTTTCCGATCAAGCGTCTGAATTACCGACAGAATCGTATTCACAGTAACTTCTTTTTATGCCATCATCGCTCGCATCAATTTTTAAGCAGCTGCCGGAGACTGAAATGTCTCCCGAGCTTGAAGGACGGGTATTGGCCCATCTGGCTCTGCTGCGGCACCGTGAAGCGCGCCGGGCACTTGCCTGGTCGTACGTTCGGCTCGGGCTCTCATTCGGACTCGCTCTCGGCGGTGTTTTCTTCGCCGGATCTTCTTTGCTTGGATCGGAGTTCGTGCAGTTGCTCTCAGTATTCCTGTCAGATATCGCGCTTTTGACCGCTTCTGGCAGCAATTTGTTCTGGCTCCTCTTAGAGACATTTCCGGCGATACCGTTGGCGCTTTTTCTCGCGCCGCTCTTCTTTCTCTTGGTATCAATCGGTATGCATGCTTCAGTCGAGAAGCGTTATCATTTTCAGTCATCATCCTTCATAACCGCCTAGTGGTATACATATGAATATCCAAGAATACACGCAATCGAAGATGTTTCGGACCGGAGTCATCGTAGCCGGAGTGCTTCTGGTCGCATTGGTCAGCTTTTCTTCCGGAGTAGCGGTCGGACTGCATAAGGCGCGCTTCTCCTATGCTTGGGGAGAGAAATACGAACAACGTTTCATGGGCGGACCGGGCCCGATGCGGGGTATGGGTATTCCGGACGGACAGGGCTTCCGTAATCCTCATGGGACTCTTGGCGAAGTTGTTTCGGTATCAGGGGATATTTTGTTGGTGAAAGATTGGGAGAATCAGGAATCGACAGTGCGAATTAGCGAACAGACGGTCATCATGAAGCAGCGTGAGCGGATCTCGGCTAGCCAGCTGGTTGCGGGCGAGAAGATTGCCGTGGTTGGCAAGCCGGGCAATGATGGTGCTGTAGCGGCCGATTTCGTCCGTGTGCTGGAGCCGCGTATGGATGGTGACGATGCGCCTCTGCCTTTTGGACCGGATCGATAGGAACTTAATATATCGTAAGCAGATAGTGCTAGAGTTTTATGAAAGATTTCATGACATGGGCAGGTCAGCATAAGAAGATACTCGTAGCCGCACTCATAATCAGTGGCGCTGCTTATGGGTATTTCGGGAGCGGATCGAATGATACGGATACCACTGCGATGGTAAAGACGGCTCAGGTTGAGCGCGGAGATCTCAGAGTTTCCGTTTCAGGCAGCGGACAAATCGAAGCGGTCTCGCAAGTGGATCTCCAGCCGGTTATCGCCGGGGATGGCATCGATGTCGTATCGGTCCAGGTCAAGAACAATCAGTCGGTCAAGAAGAATCAAATCATCGCCACGCTCGATACCGGTGATGCGGTGCGCGATATCGCGAGCGCTGAACTCGATCTTGAGAGCGCTCTCATCAAGCAGAAGCAGACTGATGATCAATATGACCGAGAGACAAAAGAAGACCGCTGGAACCGCCAGACTCAAGAGGTGTTGGTCAAACAGCGTCGGATCGCGCTCGCGGAGGCTCGGGAGAAGCTGAGCGATTATTCCATCCGTGCACCATTCGATGGCATTGTGACTGGCCTTGATGTTGAAGCCGGCGATTCGGTTTCGCGTGATACGGTCATTGCGTCGGTTATTACGAGTGATATGAAAGTGGTTATAACTCTGAATGAGGTGGATGCGGTCAAGGTGACCGAAGGCGCGCGCGCGGTGCTCTCGCTCGATGCTTTGTCAGGTGTGGAAATTTCCGGGAATATATCGAAAATAGCCACTATTGGCGCAATCAGTTCGAATGTTGTTTCGTATGAGGCAGAAATCGATCTGGATCAGCAGAATGCCTTGCTCAAGCCAGGAATGAGCGTGACCGCGGAGATTATCGTGGCGGAAAAAAAGGATGTGTTGCTTGTACCGAATGCCGCTCTGAGTACCAAGGAAGGAAAGACAACGGTGAAGAAGGTCGGAAAAGACGTGAGTGCCCCGACTGTCCAGGAAGTGAAGACAGGACTGACGGATGATGCTCTGACGGAAATTACCAGCGGATTGTCGGAAGGCGAGAACGTCATTTTGTCATCCGTGTCAGCGACGAAGACGGCGGCAACGCAGAGCGCGGGAATTTTCGGATCTCTTTTCCGCGGGGCGGGCAGTAATCGTAAATAATCGTACGTATGATCAGCTGCCGAAATATCAGGAAAACGTATCATAACGAAGGCGGTGACACGGAAGTGCTCAAGGGCGTCTCTTTCGATATCGCCGACGGTGAATTTGTCTCGATCATGGGGCCAAGTGGCTCTGGTAAGTCGACGCTCATGCATATACTCGGCGCGCTCGATAGCCCGACCGGCGGGCAGTATCTGCTGGATGGGAAAGATATGTCCGCGCTGGCCGATGATGAATTGGCTCGGATCCGTCGGGATAAGATCGGCTTCGTTTTTCAGTCATTCAATCTCTTGCCGCGGACGAGTGTTATCCGCAATGTCACGCTGCCACTGATTTATCAGGAAATCCCAGCTGAAGAGCGGCAGATACGGGTCGAAAAGGCGCTTCTGGCGGTCGGCCTCGATAAGGAACGTTGGACACATCAGTCGAATCAGCTCTCGGGCGGGCAGATGCAGCGCGTTGCCATCGCTCGTGCTCTCGTTAATGATCCTTCACTGATTCTAGCTGATGAGCCGACAGGTAATTTGGATACCAAAACGGGAGAATATGTGCTCGAGACTTTTGAGAAGCTGAATCGTGAGCATGGCCATACGATTGTACTGATTACGCATGAGGCGGAAGTAGCCGCGCATGCCGACCGTACTCTTCTAATCCGCGACGGTCTTTTGGTGAGCGATATGAAAAACCCTCGCTAGTTAATACCACGCCTTATGCTTACGAGCGATCTGACGCAGGAAATTTATACGGCCGTGACCGTGAATAAATCGCGGTCTGGATTGACGGTGCTCGGCATCGTAATCGGCATCGCCTCGGTCATCATCATGGTGGCGATCGGTCGCGGGGCGCAGAGCTCTATCCAGTCGAGTATTCAGGCTATCGGATCGAATCTTCTGATGGTCCGTCCGGGCGCCGATCATAGTCCAGGATCACCGGTTGTGGGTACTCAAGGATCAGCTCAGTCGCTCTCACTCGATGATCTTACGGCACTTGAATCGGGCACCGACTTGTTCGAAGCGGTTGCGCCGGAGGTTTCGGCCCGTAGCAAACAGGTGATTGCGGAAGGAAACAATACGAATACCAGTATTACCGGAGTGACAGAAACCTATGCAGCGGTGCGCAATGTGAGTATCGCGGACGGTGTTTTTATCAATGCCGCCCAGTCAAAACAGATGTCGAAAGTCGCTGTACTCGGCCCGGATGTCGTGACAGCGCTGTTCGGAGAGGACACTTCGAGTCCGGTCGGAAAGAAAATCCGTATCGGTACGACGGATTTCACGATCATCGGCGTGACGGTCGCTCGGGGAGGAACCGGTTTTGGCAGTTCGGATGACGTCATTTATGTGCCGCTTTCGACGGCACAGCAATTCTTTACCGGCAATACCTATCTCTCATCTATTAATATCCAGGTGAAGAGTGATGCTGATATGGAGGCTGCTTCGGCCGCGGTGAAAGCGGCGCTGCTCTCGGCACATGGCATTACCGATGCGACGAAAGCAGATTTTTCTATCATGAACCAGGCGGATATCGTTTCGACTGCCTCATCGGTTACCAGCACGTTTACGATGCTGCTCGGCGCGGTAGCCGGTATTTCGCTCATCGTCGGCGGTATCGGCATTATGAATATGATGCTGACGACCGTGACAGAGCGCACCCGGGAAATCGGCTTACGTAAGGCAATCGGGGCCCAGGGTGGGGATATCCGTAAGCAGTTTCTCTTTGAGGCGATCGTATTGACCTTCACCGGCGGAGCGATCGGTATCCTGCTCGGATGGCTGGTATCGGTCGTCGCTAATGCCTACGGTGTGACGGCGGATGTCTCTTCGGGATCAGTCATCCTCGCTTTCGCGGTTTCGGCCGCGATCGGTATCGTATTCGGCTATTATCCGGCGCATCGCGCGGCAAAGCTTAATCCTATTGAAGCGCTTCGCTACGAGTAGTATCAGGTGGTCATTATTTTTTTCAATCATGCCTTTTTCGGCATGATTTTTCCTTTTCGCCTTCCTGATTCGGGCATGGTCGCGGCAGCCGTTCTGTGGTAAATTCTAAGTATGAAAGGCCGGTTGTGTACCGGATATTATAGATTCGCTATTCTTATGCAATCAGACATCATCGCATCCGATGCACTCCGTAAAATGATCCTTGGGTACGGATTACTCTCCGAAGATCAGCTTCGGTTGGCAGAGGAGCGGGCTGATCTTGAAGAGACGACACTGCGGAGCGCCATTTTGTGGCATAATTTCCTCTCTGATGAGGAGCTCGGGAAGCTTCTGGCTGAACATTTCGGCGTTCCGTTCATCAATTTGCGTGAGAAAGATATTCCGGAGGATGTGCTGCAGCAGATCCCAGAATTGGTTGCCAGACGGCATCAGGCCATCGTCTTCTCGATAGACCCGGAAGGCCTCATACTGGCGACGGCCGATCCGACTGATATCGAATTCTTCAATTTTCTCGAACGGAAGACAGGTTTGTCTGTACGGAAGCACTATGCGACGGAGCGCGATATCAGCGAGTCGCTCAACCGGTATCGGAAGAACGCTACCGAGGCATTCGGCGATATCCTCAAGGAGAATCTCGAGGCCGCCAAGCAGAGCCTCGGTACGCCGATTGATCCACCGATCGTGCGCGTCGTCGATGCCTTGTTCGGCTATGCGTATCGGAATAAGGCCTCAGACATCCATCTTGAGCCGCGTGATCATGATGCGCTCATCCGCTTCCGTATCGATGGTATTCTGCATGATATCGCGAAGCTTCCGGTGGAGCTGCATCCTCAGATCGTCTCTCGCATCAAGGTGTTGGCGCAGCTGCGCACGGATGAACATCAGACACCCCAGGATGGCAAACTGCAGGCCGATATCGACGGCGAGCAGATCGATATCCGTGTTTCAATTATTCCGATCACCAATGGCGAGAAGCTGGTGCTGCGGCTTCTTTCGGATCGTTCCCGTCAGTTTTCACTGAGCAATCTCGGTATTGGAACAGCGGACCTAATGAAAATACAGGAAGCCTATCAGAAGCCGTACGGTATGGTACTGGTGACCGGTCCGACCGGTTGCGGCAAGACAACGACACTGTATTCCTTCCTCAAGCTGCTCAATCGGCGGAATGTGAACATCATGACGATTGAGGATCCCGTCGAGTACGATGTCGAGGGGGTGAATCAGATCCAGGTGAATCCGAATGCCAATCTGACGTTCGCGACCGGGTTGCGGAGCATACTCCGACAGGATCCAAATATTATTCTCGTTGGAGAGGTCCGAGATACTGAAACGGCCGGCATCGCCATTAATCTCGCGATGACCGGACACCTGGTCTTGTCGACTCTCCATACGAACAATGCTGCGACCGCGATTCCTCGTCTGCTCGATATGGGCGCCGAGCCGTTTCTTATCGCTTCGACGGTCAATGCAATCATTGCAGAACGGCTAGTCAGGAAGATTCATGAAGCCTGTCGTGTCAGCCAGGAAGTCTCGGTACAAGAGCTGATCGAACGGGTCGGATTGGAAAGCGTAGAACGGGTATTCGGGCAGATGGCTCCTGATGCAAAAGTGCGCATCTATCATGGAAAGGGCTGTCCGGCGTGCCATGGAACCGGGCTTCAGGGGCGGACGGGCGTATTTGAGGTCCTCGTCCTCAATGATGAGCTGCGCCGGGCGATTCTGGAGCGGAAGGATGCTGGCGATATAGAATCGCTAGCGCGCGCGGCCGGCATGACGACTCTGCTTGAGGATGGATTGCTCAAAGTAAAGAATGGCATGACGACGATTGAAGAGGTATTCCGCGTGTCCAGGGAGTAGCCATTCGTAGTGAAGATATTCGGTCGATTTGATATTTTTTTATGATACAGAACGTCGAGAAGCTGCTGTTTACGAAGGAGCTGTCTGTGCTTCTGAAGAGCGGCGTTCCGTTGCGCGAGGCGCTGCTCTCTATCGCCGAGCAGTCGCAGCTCTCTTCGATGCGCCGGGTTATTGAGACGATTGTCAAGGATATCGAGAACGGGCAGTCGTTCTCGCATGCCCTGGAGCGGCATCCGAAAGTCTTCAGCCATCTGTTCATCAGTCTGATCGGCATCGGTGAGCATTCCGGGGCGCTGTCAAAGAATCTGGAATTTCTCGCGCTGCAGCTGGAAAAGACCTATCAGCTCAAGAAGAAGATACAGAGCATCCTTCTCTATCCGACAATCGTGCTCACGACATCGATGATACTGACCGGATTGATCAGCGTTTTTGTGCTGCCGAAGCTGATGAGATTATTCGCGTCTTTCGATATGCTGCTCCCGCTGTCGACGCGGATATTGCTCGCCTTCTCGCTTCTGATGAAAGAGTATGGCGTTATGCTGCTCCTGGCGGCGTGCGTCTCGTTGCTCCTTCTCCGCGTGGTGACACTGCTGCCGATAGTGCGTCCATTGTGGCATCGGCTGCTGCTCTGGCTTCCGGTCATCGGGGATTTTCTCCGGAGCTTGTATCTCGCGCAATTCTTCCGTGATATGGGCGTGATGCTCGGGAGCGGGCTTTCAATCTCCCAAGCACTCCTTGTGGAAGAGCGGGCGGCGCAGAATTGGGTGTTTTCCGATATGGCTCGAGGACTGCATCAGTCGTCCCTTGAAGGAAGGACTCTGTCGGACGAATTGACGAATCGATATGCCGCGATCGCTCCTCCGGTCGTGACCAAGATGATTTTCGCCGGTGAGCAATCCGGCAAGTTGAGCGAGACTTTCTTGTACCTCGGAGATTTCCTGGATGAGGAAGTCGACAGGAATGCGAAGAATTTCACGGTCGTGCTTGAGCCGGCGCTCCTGATCGTCATCGCGGCGATCGTCGTCTTTCTGGCACTGGCCATACTGTCGCCAATCTATCAGCTGACCGGTTCGGTGCACCGTTAACAGGCAATTATGGCTACACGCCGGGGATTTACATTTATCGAGGTTATTCTCGTCCTGGCTATCATCATGGTAGTCGGGGTTTCATCCGTGGTATTCTCGAATAATTTTCTGATAGGCGAATCTCTTGAGGGGACATTCGAAGTGCTGCGTTCGGATATCAGGAAGGCTCAGCTGTATTCGATGAACGGACGGAATGGTTCCGTGTGGGGAGTGGCATTGAGAGATGGTAGGCTCGTCCTCTTTATTGGGACCGGGTATGAGTATCGAGACAGCGCTTTTGATGAAATATTCGTGTTGCCGCGCGGCGTGACTTTGTCCGGGTTCGATGAAGCGGTCTTCGCGAGGGAAAGCGGCCAGCTTGGGGCATCGGTTAATGGGATACGGCTTCAGACTCCTGGGCAGACTCTATCTTTCTCTCTGACTCGGGAGGGTGTTCTGCAACGCGTAGAATAAGCAGTATGATTATGCCGAAACAATCAGGATTTTCTATCGTTGAGGTGGTATTGGCTGGAGCGCTCTTCATCGTTTTCTCGACGGCACTGGTCGGTATTCTGCTGCAGTCGCTTGAAAGCGGAAAGCGGAATGCGGAATTCATCGCTGCCATCGCTTATGCTGAGGAGGGAATGGAGCTGGCCCGAACTATTCGAAAGACTGGTTTTTCCGAGGTCCCGCTGGTTCATGAAGGCAGCGTCAGCTGGAATGGATCGGATGGGTGGGATACTTCAGACAATAGCGGCGATTGGTTTGATAAATATGAGCGTCGCATCACGATTGAATACGCCCATCGCGATGGTAACGGAACGCTTGTGGATGAAGGATCGGAAGATGCCCGCACTCTGAAAGTGACTGTGAAGGTATATTGGGATTGGGATGCGGTAACTGATCAGAGGGAATCAGTTGAATTTTCGGAATACCTCGCCTACTGGGAAGAGCCTCTCTTATGAAAAACATCAGCCATCGTCAGGGATTCACGCTGATTGAGATATTGATTTATCTCGGCCTTGTCGTATTGCTCGGTACGGCATTGTCGGTGTTTTTTTGGAATATGAGCGATCTTCGTGAACGAAACGAGCTTGCTCAATCGGTAGCTCTGGAGGCGAGAGTCTCGACGCAAAGGATCAGCGGGCTGATTCGCAACTCGGAGAGTCTGGTGAGCTTCGCTCCCGATCGGATCGAACTGGGAGAGCCTGATACGAGCAGTGTAACGGCGATATTTCTCAGTGATGGCCAGCTCTTCGTCGATAACGGCACGGACGTGTCGGCACTGACCGGATCAGGCGTACACGTGACGAGTCTGCAGTTCGAAGAATGGCACGCTGCGGATGCGCCGGCGGAGATCGTCTATTATACGATCACTTTCGAATCGGATCAGGAAGCTGGCGGAGCGCCTGGATTGCAGACAAGCATGAGTATTCGCGGAGCGGCTCTCTTACGGAATAATCTGGAATAGCAAATAGTGTATGCGCACGCATCGAGGATTCGCAGCGATTTTCATGGTATTGGCATTCTTAGCGGCTGGCACGGCGCTTTCTTGGTCGATGATGAGCTTGTCGATCGGGGCCGCCCAGACAGACCTCACGGTGTATCGGGGAGTACAGAGCCGCCTGTTGGCCGAGAGCTGCGCCGAGGAACAGATGCTCTGGATGCGTGATCATCCGGAATCTGAAGAAACGATTTCTGGGCTGCCGGGAGGCGAATGCCAGATCAGTGTCGATCGGCGGGATACCGAGAGAATTATGATGGTGACTGGTATTCGGGATGGGTATGAACGAACCCTGGAAGTGCGTTTTGAGAGTCTCACGGAAGGCCTGAATCTCCTGTCATGGAAGGAAGTATCGCGATAGAGTACAATACGGGTATGCAATGGTTTCGAAAACAACAGCAGGCTGGATTTTTTGACGGGCGGGCCCTCCGGATGGCGCGTATCGTGTGTCATGGCGCTGAACGGACGGCGACTGGGGAGAGAACCTGTATACCAGGCCCTGATTTGGGACAGGCGGTAGAGGATATCTGCCGGGACTGTGACGGACGTATCCGGATAGTGCTGGCCGAGGAAGGAGTTTATACGTTTTCCGTCTCGCTGCCGCTGGTTGGGAATTTTACACGGCAGCAGGTAGAAGAATCCCTTCAGGGCTGCTTTCCTGAGCCAAGCCGGCTGACGTTATGGGATTATCGGGTCGTTTCGCGCGGTGAACAGGAGAGTTTGCTTGAAGTGACCGAGATGAAACCGTCTTGGAAAGATGCCCTCTCAGATATGACTGTGAGGCACGGGTTGATTTTTGAGAGTATTATTCCCGAATCTTCAGCCCTGGCTTCTCTCATCGCCGAAAACAATCCAGCACTGATTGTCCATCGGAAAGATGCTACATCTACGCTCTTGGTCTGTTGCGAATCTGGCAAGGTTCTGGCTTCAGTGCTCGTTCGGAAGGCTGATTTTTCGGTATCGGATATCGTCGGTTTTCTTGAGTTCTGCCGGCAGAAAAAGCAGAAGCAGGTGACGAAACTGTATTGTTCGGGATTTGAGAGTCAGTCGCTTGGCCAGTTGCCATCGGACTGGGATGTGTCAGAGAGAGTGCTTGATCCTCTGCTCGGAGTCTCGCTTGCTTCGAGATGGCATCACGATGATGCGGAGCTGGATTTTTCCGATGCGGTCCATCGGCCGTGGTATAGGAAATTTTTCTTATAACAAAAAATGTTTATGCCTGCGATACGCAAGAATCAGATGGGATTTACCCTGCTTGAGGTGATGATCGTCATCGGCGTGCTGGCTTTGCTCGCGACGCTGATCATCGTAACGCTTGATCCGGCAGAGCGGTTCCGCAATGCCCGGGAAGCGCGCCGCCTTTCTGATGTCCGAGCGCTCAGCAGTGCCGCGCACCAGTATCTAGTCGATAAGAAAGGGGATTTTCCGGCTGGCATCGATGAACGGGAGCGACAGTTGGGAACAGCCCGATCCGGTTGCGCTATCGACAACGGATTTTGCTCGGTAGCTGGAGACGGGGACTGTGTCGATTTGGGGCCGGCGCTCCGGTCGTATCTGCCAGTGATTCCCGAAGATCCTGATACTGGAACAGCCGAGTATACTCGGTATACGATACGACGCGAAGCCGAAGGGAATCGTATCATCGTCAAAGCCTGCGATTCTTCCGAACAATACATGATACAATAGTCTCATAGCCTATGGCATCTCCACACAAACGGACATCATCAGGATTTACCCTGCTTGAGATTCTCCTGGTCATCGGGATTATCGCAGTTTTGGCGACGGTAGTCGCTGTTTCTTTGGACCCAGCGACCCGTTTTCAGAATGCGAAGGATGCTCGTCGCTTATCGGATATCCAGAGCATTTTGAGTGCTATCCATCAGTCCATAGTAGATAATCGCGGAGCATTGCCTTCGGGTATCGATACGACGGAGCGCGAAATCGCATCGTCCGGATCTGGATGCGGTATTGATACTGATATCTGCCATGTATCGGGTGATGCATGCGTCGATCTATCGGAACCGCTCGCTAAATATCTGAAAATGATGCCGTATGACCCAGAAGAAGGATCCGAATCTCATACCCGCTATTCGGTACAGGTGAATGAGAATAATATCGTGACGGTACGCGCCTGTGATTCACAGGATGGAGAAATCGCCTCAGTTTCCCGCTGAGGCTTTTAAGTAGAATATTTATTCTTTACCGGCTCTTTTCGTGAAGAGTCAAAACATATGAATCCGAAGATAGCGATAGGGGTGGTCATCGTGCTTCTGGTGATTGGTGGAGCGTACTTCTTCTCGGTCAAACAGGCGGATGCGCCGATAGTATCAGGACAGCCGGCTGGAGAAGCAGTTTCAGGAAAGACGGATCTAGAGACGGAATCGGTTCCGGCAGAAGTAGCGCCGGGCTTGCTGGATTTCCTGACCACTCGTGGAGCAGCCAAGTGCGTCATCACGAGTAAAGACGGGACGTATACGGTGGTGACGGACGGCAAGCGTGCGCGTATCGAAGGTATCCGGGTTCCGGCGGCCACCGATCCGAAAGCAGGGATGACTGCGGGCACGATGATTAATGATGGTCAGTATGCGTACATGTGGAGCGGGACGCAGGGGATGAAGATCGATACTTCGGCAGCCGGAGCCAATGCGCCACAGGATGCCCGGTCTACTGATCCGAAGGACTGGAAGAATTGGGCACGCTCGCTTGAGACTTCCGGAGTCACGTATGATTGTGATGCCGCGACGGTCTCCGAATCGGACTTTACGCCACCAGCGACGGTGCAGTTCACCGATTTATCTGAATTGATGAAGCAGATGCCGAAAGATATGAAGGCGGTTATGCCAAATCAGGGGGCGGCTCCGGATATGTCGCAGCTCAAGCTACCAGCTGGCATGCCGGTGCAGCAGTAGGGCGTATTGCGAGATATATACAACAGCCCCGGCGT
>OFRG01000200.1_pt1 | contig 26118 bp, 27 predicted proteins | sample 1543071 | NCBI WGS metagenome assembly OFRG01 (sample SAMN07774222, study PRJEB24372) | wastewater metagenome | isolation source: WWTP Verbania (Effluent) | place: Italy: Verbania | collected 2015-12
TTGTTCTGTTACTAATTCTCCAAGATGTCCGTTACGTTCTGCGGATTCTTTATTGCCTGTCTCGTGGGCTTTCGCTAATCTATCTAACCCGTGGGCTATTTGTCCATGTATTTTTATCTGCTTATTAACGAGAGCAAAGAATCCAGAACAGATGCCTGTTGTGAGTGCGATAACTGCTAGTGCTACAGAGTTTTCATTCATTTGGCTTATCCGTAACACTCATATTCAACTGCGAATGAGCTTGAAGCCGTACCTACATTGATAGTGAATCCGTCTGAGTCCATGCTTACATAAGTACAAGCTAAGACTAGGGTTGAACTCCCCGCCGAAACATAACCTATACAGTTAGACGTTCCAGAGTTCCTGGCAAATTCAGTTGTTCCTGCTGTTGTGGTGCTTGCAGCTTCGTAGTGCTGTGCTGCTGCTGTCATAGCCCCCGTAGCAACAGCCGCTATACTTGAAGAAGCTGTAAATTGCACATGAAATCTAACAAGTTTAGGAGTAAAGCCTACTCCTGTGATAGCTTTGTTCCCTGTACTACCTAGTGTGGCCGCTGAAATTTGCCCAATAAAGAAGCCCCCAGCTCTTTTAGCAACGGTAACAGCAGCGTCGGTTATATTAGCTGTCACTACTGAGTTGTTGGTGTTTAGCTTAGAGTCTTTTATGTTTAACCCATCTATAGTGACGCCATTGGCTGCGGTATTCTCGTTGATTGTGTCGGTAGTTATGGTGTTAGCGTGGGTACCGTCTTGTTTGTGCTGAGCGATAGCCCAATCATACAAATCTTTTGCCCATCTTGCGGTAGGGGTTATCTCTACTATTGCACCTGCTGAGTAATCTTGGTCAGTACCGCCAGTGATGGTCATATTCGATATGGTAGTGCCTGAAAGCGTGCCTTTCCAGTCTGTCTGTGTCGATGTATCTTTAACTGTTAGCGAGCCTACTGTAGTAGTTGCATAAATGCTGAAGTGTATGCCTGTTGTAGTTGACCAGTTAGTAGCTACACTCACCCCGATTGATGTACCGCCTATAGAGTGCCCTGGGGCTGATAATGTTGCGGTAACGGGTCTACCAGTTGCCGAGCTGGTGGTTTGGTCTAGGTTGTCGTTTACTGAAGCTGCCATTTTTGTTTATCCTTTTTTCTTATAATACCATTATTTTAATAAAATCAATCTATCTCTACCCATCCAACAGGGGCGTACCTAATAATAACTACTGCTAATTCGTAATCTACGCCAGATTCCGTAGAGTTGACTCCCCATAATATGTAGTTTACCTCTTCGTCTACGTCTATTGTCTGCCTGACTCTAGGGACACTAGACGAGACAGAGAGTGGCTCTCCATAGAGCAGGTTACTCCAGCCATTATCGCTCCACCCATACGCACCCCAACCTGATATAGCGTTGTTTGTAACAGTATCAAGAGTATCAGTCAGCACAATAGGACCATCTTCTGTATTAGCAACTACGTTTAAGTTGATAAGCCCTTGAGGGCGAAGAAATACGAAAGTAACGTCTATGACTTGACCATACTGCTCGCCATCCTCTGAAAACTTAATAGCCCCTGAACTTATGCTAGTGGGAAAAGCCACCCCGTTATCGTTTGTCTTAACAGCATCGCTCATTTCATATATCTGGTCGTCTACTAAGAATAGTCTCTTAGTCTGTCCAGTGGAATTATCTGTATATAAAGTCATCCAGTCGGCAGCTATATGCCAAGGTCGCATCCACGCACCATTTTGTCGTAGGTCTAATATCCATACTTGGTTATTGGTGGTTGATTGGAAGGGGAGTGCCCAGTGAACCTTGCGGTCATTTACCATCTGCACACACAAGTCCATGTCGGTAGACACTAAGCTGTTAATTGCATCCGATATATTGTTGCCTATCCCTGTAGTCGAGATAATATTCTGGATATTTACTTTAGTAGTACTCGTTTTGAAATCTTCTCTTGAGGGGTAGAACAAACCATCATCTATACTCGCTACACCATCTGGCGAGTCTGTGCCGTCTTGACCATTATCCTCAGTAACATTCATGTAAGTGATAATAGTTGTACCGACCGTAGTAGTCTGTCCTTGCAGTAATAGTCGTTTACCACTACCATTTGTACCTTTAGTCAAGCAAACCGCCATGGGCGTGCCCTTACCATCTCTAAATGGTTTCATGACTACAGGAAAGTCTTTACCCCCGCTATTAGGCTCTACCCATCCGCCACCATTGAAGGAGCTAAAATCTAAGGCTGATATAGTGTTCGTACCGCCAAACCATATCCGTCCAGGGTTCTCGGTATCTCCGACCATGTATACTTGGCCTTTGATATTAGTAGAGCGAGTCGTTTTTGGCCCAGCAGTGGAATCGCCCACAGGGGCTATTCTCAGTACATTCTCGGCAATTTGCCCAGTATCAATATAAGTTACGTTTGAGCCTGTGCCAGGGTCTACAACAGTGTCTAGGTAGTATTCATAGCCCGCTTGGTCGCCTACATAAATATTATAGCGAGAAGCTCCCGATACTCTTGGGAATACTAATGTTACATATTTAGTTGTCCCATCCCACAATGCCCTAACCTGACCAACCGCAGCCGTTGAAGCAGCAGAAGCGGCTGTTTCGCCTTGGTTAGTAGCAGTTATCTTATATCTGTAGGTAGTGGTTGAGCCAGATAAGCCTGTAGGGGTCGCTGAAGTAATAGTAGGGGTACTAAGTGCGGTAAAAGGAGTTATAGATAAATCGTCTATAGTTAAGTAAGAAAGGTTGTCTACCCCATTAGTAATTAACACCTTGCCAGCAATTTGTTCAAAGTGTGCTCTGGCGGTAGAATCGTAGGTTTTGCCTGTGCAAAGAGTCCACGCCCCGCCGTCTTTATTGACATATATTTTACCAGTACCAGATACGTTCTGCATAGTGATTAGCCATGTTTCAGGGGTGGTACCGTCAAACTTTACGAACTCATATATCTGTCCTAATATTGGGTAGTCTGGCTGTGTGCCATACAAGAGCAACCCTGCACGAGGACCTATAGTACCGTTTTGTTTTAGGGTTACGTTGTCTCCGCCACTAATAGCTTTTTCAGGCACACGGTCATCATCTAACCTTGAGATAGTACCAAGAGCCCACCCAGTAGTTGATGAATACTGTATTTTGGGTAGTTTATTGGTGGTCTTGGATTGCTCAATCATTACAAGTTTTCTCCTCCGTTAGGGCTCCATTCTGTACTAACTTCTTCAGTTTGCCCTTGGTTTTTCTGTTTCATCTTACGCATAATCTCTTGGGCGTAGGCTACTAATTGTCCGTACTGGTTTTGCCTAACAACATCGTTTCTGATAAAGTCAGCCGCTAGCATGAATATTAACCATGTAGGGTCGTCTACTTGTACTACATCGGCTCCAGCGTCTATATCGCTAACCTTCAAAATTGCAGGCACATAGATATTCCAACCGAAGTTAGTGTCGGTAGCGACAAAGCTTCTAGGAAACAATAGGTTAGCCCCTGCATGAGCTACTACGTTAATGTCGCTATTCACATAGAGTTGGTTGGGTTGGACTAAAGGATAATTAACCCTCGTGACGCCCGTAGAGGCTGTTGCTGTGTAGATTGGGTCGGTTTCACGTTTTACTATGTAATCTATGGTTGTGTCTAATACAAAGCTGTTAGTGGCGGTAATTGCCCCATTATTGACTATTGAATAAAGACTATTCCACTCAATGTCTGGTTCGGCTGCCCAAACCTTTTGCATGTTATCTAGTATAGCTAGTAAGGCGTTGTACTGTGGCGTGCCACTAGCAGGGGCGGGGGTTTTTCTCTTAGCCTCAACGTAAGCTGCGGTTATTATTTGGTCTGCCGTTTTTGACATTATGTTACTCCTTTGTTTTTGGCGACTGTGTATGTTTTAAGTGCGGTCTTTTTTACTTTTAGGTTCGAGCCCTTGACTTTGAGCTTAGAGGTCTTTTTATTCAACGAGCCTATGTCTGCAATTATATCACTGTATGCACTAGAATATTTAGCACTCTTAGATTTGCCAGAACCAGAACCCTTACCATAGCCTTTGCCCTTGCCTTTGTTCTTAAAGTAAAGTTGTGTGGCTACCTTATCCTCATCATCTTCATAGCCAAAAGTTACGTTATTAAAGACTTTTTTGTCTAATGGTTTCAGATTCATAATTGCTCTTTTAGCATTTATCTCTTTTAGCCGTGCGTCTTTATAGCTAGAGAAGTCTTTGCTTAGCTGGTCGGCATTGGCTTTATAGAAGTCCTTACCAGCTTGTTCGTTTGGCTTTATACCTTTTTCTTTGTCTCCGTAGCGTAGGGTTAGGTACTTAGAGGCTAATTTAGTCTGCTCGGTGTAAGGAACATCTACCCATTTCTTAACCCTATCATTAAGTTTAGACGGGTTATCACTCTTGGGTATTTTGTCAAAAAAGGCGCTGTTTGCTTTGTAGTATTTACGCTCATTATCCTCGTACTTCTTGTACCATTTAGTTGTAGCCCGTAATATCTCCTCACGTTCTACATTCTCGCCTGGGTTCATAGAACGGATACTGATAGCTTCTTTAACTTTTGCTGGGGTATCTAGCTTGAATATTGGGTCGATTGGCTTCTTAGATTTAGTGTTTTCATCCAACGCTTCTTGTTTAAGCTGGTTAAATAACTTGTTATCTGTTTGTGCTTTTATAATTGACCACTTCTCAGGGGTGACAAGACCGCTAGACTTCTTATTAGTAAATCTGTCTCGACTACTATCATTAAACTTGAAGTAGTCGTTAGCTTTGCCTGGGTTATCTTTCAAGAACTGTTTAACCTGTTTGTCTTTGCCCTCAAAGAAGTCAGCATTACTGACACGCTTTTCCCTAGCATCTTTATCGTTACTCTCTACTTTTAGACCGCCAGCTCGAAGTATACCCTGGGCCGGAGTCCTGACCTTGCCGTATAAGTCTTTCTCGCCCTTTTGACTACTATATATAGAGTTGAACTCTTGAAATCCTGGAATGTATCCGCCACCAAGAGCCTTTAGTCGGTTGCGTATCTCTTGTGCTTTGCCTGGGGATTGTCTAGTGCCATCAGCGTTTTCAAACTGTGATTTACCCGCACCAATCTCAGACCTTACCTTGTTCTCTGGGTCGGATATTTGTCTACCCATGAAGTCCCTATTGGCTAACTGGTCGGCTATAGGCTTGAATAGTAGCGAGGATACTGCTTGGTTAGGAGCGAAGACTTCCTTGCCGTCAGCCGTGGTTCTAGTGAAGTCCGCCAATGGAGAGAGTTGTCTGACTAGCGAGGTGTTTGAGTTACCTCCTGGCTCAATAGGGAAGTTTAGTCCCAGCAACCTAGATGCGTTAACAGATGAATCGCCTATAGCTGCGTTTAATGACACGTTTCGGTCTGGACCACCAGTAACCTTGTTTATAAGTCTTGTGCCTGGTAGCTGTGTTTGCCCAACAGCCTCTTCTCTAGCCTTACGTTCTTCTTCAGTTTCGCCAACTTTTTTGCTTAATGCAGTCAACCCTGTAGCTAGACCACCAACTTTAACTGCCGTACCCACTGGGTTATATTTAAGGTTGTTTTTAGCGATTCTTATCAGTTCGGGGCTAAATCTAGCAAATGGTTTACCCAATATTGGGGCGTCAGCTAGGGTGTTGATAGCCCTACCTGCGTTATCGTAGTTTTGCATGGCTGAGTGTACCCGCCTAACAGCTTTAGCGTCGCTGAGTCCTCTGGCTTTTAGTTCGTTGAACAAACCAAGTGCGGCAGCTCTGTCGGTGTTACCGTAGAGTGAAGCAGCGGCTTTTACGGGGTTCTTTGAGCTCTTGGCTCTTATAGCTACTTCCGTATCGCTAAGTCCTAATAATTGTTTACCAGTGTTTCCGCTAAATAATCCAGCTTTTTCAGCCCTGTAGACGTTAGAATCGAAACCTTTACTGGCTTTGTATAGTTGCTTACCTGCTTGAGCCATTCGTACAGCAGTAGTAGCGGGGTTTACGTTGGCGGCTCCTGAGAATGCGACGATGTTAGACGATACGTTACCAACACCAACCGCAGGGGCTAGAGCAGTCTTAGTCGTTTTCATGGTCTTGTCGGCTTGTCCAAGTGGCGATTGTGCATACTTACGAGTCCAATCACCCGTACCCTGTCCAATACTCGTATTGAAGTAGTCTTTGCCCTCTAACTGAGATAGTAACTGCTTATCTACATATTTGCCTTTATATTTACCGTATCTCTCGCCTAGCTTGATAAAGTTTTTGTTTGGCGGGTAATTAAATATTTGATTGGCTTTAGAGAGGTCGGCTAGGGCTTCTAAGTCGGCCTTGTTCCTAAGAGCCAGTTCTAGTCTGCCTACACTAGCTAGGTAGGGGTTCTCTAGCGTCTTGCTAGTTATCTTTTCATCCATCATCAAGATGTCTTTACGTTGTTTGCTGGCACTATCATCTAAGAACCCAGAGCCGTAGTTCTTGTTGGCTTTTTTGGCTTTTAGGTCATAAACACGAGGTGAGTGTAGCCCGTCAGTATATTTATCGTGGAATGCTTTAGTAATCTGCCCAGTCTCTAGGTTGATGTCGTTTCTAATTTTGTTTAATTCTACGAGCTTGTTAAATGCTACTTTTTCTTGAGGGTTTAGTTTAGAGGCGGATACTTTCTTGCGACTGCCATAAACTTTTTGCAGGAAGTCACCATCTTCTAAGACTTGGTATATCCGCTTAAAGTGTTTACTTTGGTCGGGCATCTGAGCAACTACTTCATTTATGTCTTTTAGGGCAGCTTTGGCGGCTCCACCAGACATCTCTATAGATGAGGTTCTTTTAGTCAATGCAGTTCTGGCGGCTTCTGAGCGTCCTACGTTATTAAATACACCTCTTGGAGTTCGTGCTGCCCCTGCTATCACAGCATTATTGCTGTTTAGGGCCTGTTCGTATTTAGACACGCCAGCATCGCTAACACTATCTATATAATTCCTTATGCCCTGTTGGGCTCTGTTGTAGGTAGACACTACTGGGTTGTTATAGAGGAAATTGCCCTTGACTAAGCCTTCTTGTGTGTCAACACCGAGAGTTTTGTAGATTTGGTCAGTTCTGTCAGCTACGGTTGGGGCACCCGATACTGCTTGTTTAACAGTAGGTATTTTAGGGGGTCGTCCAGTAACACCATCAAGACCTGTAAGTCTTGGCTTTACGGGTGCATTATTATTAAATGCTACCTGTTTTTTAGGTTTAGGGGTTGGGGTGGGCGTTTTAGCTGTTACTACACCCTTACTCTCTACTGGTGCTACTGTCTTAGCTTGGTTGTAGAGGTCGGTTAGTTGGGCTTTGGTTTTGAGTACATCAGGGTTTAATACGGTATGGACTACTGAACCATTTTCTTTGGTAGATTTTATAACATCACTACCTGCAAGCTTAGAGAATTGCTTTACGGCATTTGCTACCTGCTCGGTACTCATACCGCTTACATCAGTAATTGCCCTGAACATATCAGGCAAACCCTCACCACTCACCAAAGCCTTATCTTTGATTGTGTCGTATTTGAGTTTCAGTAACTCATCATTACTCATGGCAGCAGCTTTTTTACTAGCTGTTAAAGAGTCAGTGTTGTACATGAGTATATTCCTGGCGTTGCGCTCAAGGTTCTTTCTAGCAAGTGCTATGTCTACACCCTCGCTACTAGCCAACTTCTTATAGTTATCAAACGAGAGTACATCACTTACTTTTTTGTCACCCTTAGTTAGGTCTAATACTTTAGCCCCAGGAGTAAGTCTTTCATTTATGAAGCCCTTACCATTATCAACTTTGTTTATTTCACCCCACTGGTTTTTACCCCTAGAGTAGAGTTTTGCAAAATCTTGATTCTCGGTGAAGTTTACGCCCAACCCGTTGTGCATGTATGTCTGGTTTAGGTGGTTTAGGTCAAAGCTGTCTATATTCTCTGTGCTACCGTGATAAAGAGGGTTACCCTGTGCCTTAACAAACTCCTCTGCACTCTTATACTTCCTAGCCTCTGCTTTTAGGGAGTCTAGGGGGTCTGTCTTAGTAGGTTGAGGGGCTACTCCCTTTGTCTTAGGGGCTGTGGATTGGTTATCTATGTTCTGGCTAATCCATTTCTGCATTTCACCTTCGGACTTGAAGTTTGGAGATGTGGCGGTGGCTTTGAACCCTGTTTCTCTGCCTACTCTGTCGGTTACTTTATTGCCTAACTGAGCAACATATTCATTCTTACCGTCTGCGGTCTTGATAGTTCTAGTCTTGATGTCTTTAGCCTCTCCCTTTAGGGATTCTAGTGGGTCGCCCACTCCCTTATTAACATTCTTACCTACTGCACCTTTATTTATGGGGATAGAGCCAGCGTCATCTAAACCATTCACACCACTTATTAGTTTCTTGCCACCGACTTTTAGCCCATATCCCGCTACTGGTAGTGCCCCACCAAACGCTACGCCCATACCCGTACTAGCAAGAATCGACTGAGGGGTTACTTCTTTTTGCCCTAGTCCACTGAACGCTCCCGAAGTACCGCCTTGAAGTGCACCTGTTTTAACTGCTTGATTAAGGGCTGTTCTTGTGCCCTTAGCTGCTGTTGCACCTGTTCCTACGGTTGCTACGTCAAAGCCAATTTCACCAACTGAAGCTAGAAACCTACGCTTGTTAGTAGCGTCTATAGTGGCTTGGGTTTCTGTGTCTATCTTACGAGAGGTTTTGCTCTGGTTGAGAGCGTTTTCTTTAATCGCTTGTTCTAGGTTGCGGGGTTGATAGCGAGCTTTTCTAAGGTCGGCATAAGTTTTAGTTAGTAAAGCATTAGATTCGTTTAACCGTCTAGTTGCTTCGTCTAACTTGCCCCCCGTGGCGTAGTCTATAGCTCTACCACTTGCGTCACCCACATATCGGTAGGGTTGAGCCATGCTCTCTTTGAACGAGTTGGCAATACCTAATAATTGTTTAGCACTAGACAAGGAGTTCTGGGGAATTGGGTTAGCCATTGTTCGACCATTGTCTAGCGGATTGTATTGGTCGAGTATTTGACTATAGGGACTGCGGTAAGGGGTTAGAGTGTTACCTTGAGCAAAACTTTGTCTCCGCCTATCATCTTTTAACACCCCATATTTAGCAGGTGTCGAAGCCATCTTAGCGTTGGCTCTAGCTAAGTTTTCTTCGGCTTTTTTACGTTCCCTATTGGCAGTTATACCAAGGAAACCTTGGAGTGATTGGAGCAAGCCCATCTTAGGCTTCCCCTATCCCGCTAATCCGCTTAGTAGTTCTTCTTCTCGGTCATCTTCGAGGACTGGTAAAAATGTTGGGTCGATATTGTCTGCACCTGGGGCGTCGGTTGTAATCTCGCCTTGTGGCCCTAGGTTGTATTTACCAAGGTCAGGTGTCAGGTATTTGAGGTCTGCGGTTCTGATGACTGGTTTAGCATATTGTTTGCCGAGCCCTGCGATACTGTCCAGTAATCTATTTATTTGGTTTCTAGTGCTTGCCTGCGAGTCAAGTGCCTGCTGAGCGTTTCCACCGTTAGCTTGGTTAATTTGTACCCCTAAAGTAGATAATTTATCTAAAAGGTCGGCTCTGGCTTGGGCGATAGATGCTTTTAAGGCTTGCGTCTGTTGGAACTTCTGTGCTTTCAAATCCTCTACGCTGTTGCCGTAGTTCCTAAGAGTATCTTCCCAATTAGTGTCAAGGTTTCTACGGTTTACACCATATGTAGCCTGTACAGGAGCAATTTGTTGCGAACCCTCTAGTGTAGCTGCATAAGGTACTGCGTCAAAAGATGCACTTGAGTTGCCTGAACCCGCCAACCCTAAAAGTCGTTGCAAGGCGTTCATTCGAGAGCGAACGTTAGTAGCTACTTGATTTCTTGAGCTTTGGTAGCCCTTGATAGTGTCTTGGGTGCCAGTATTATAATCTCGCTCTGCTACAGCTTTTTGCTGGTCTAGTCGGTTGTAAGACCGATTGTATGAGTTGCTTATATTAGATAGCCCAGTGTCCTGCGTACCACCCAGTCTATTGATTTGTTGGTTGATTATCTGTTGTTGGTTTTCTAAGAAAGCTAATGCGTCTGCTTTCTGTTGTGCATCTTGCTGAGCTTGAGCCTGTTGGGCAGCGACGTAGGGGTCATATCCGCCACCAGTGTCGCCTCCACCGCCGCCGCCTCCACCACCACCGCCAGAAGTGTTTCTTGGTGTGTCTGATTTCTGTGCTTGACCACCGTTTCCTACGTTGCTAACATCGTTTAGCCACGAACCAATAGTCCCGCCACCAGTAGGCTTTACCGCATAACTAGCTTGCCCACTTTTTATTTTCCCGCTAGTTAAATCTTGTGAAAATCCCATTTTTGTTTCTCCTAATAAGTTAAAGTATTTTTTCTACTTTGTCCTGCTATTAGGTAGTGGAGTGCTGTTTTTGGCTATTCCTTGTAGTATGTATTTATAATATCATAGTTTGTCAACTACCAAGTGATGTTATAGCGACCAGGTAACACCAGATTACAGTGTTTTATAAGTTCGGGTGTAAGTGAGTTGTCGTGTAAAGAGGTGCAAGCATAGGCGTAAGTTTCCTCTATTTTACAGTTTTTGTTGCAGTTATTGTATAAGGGCTTTGCCAGTTGAGAGGGTATCCACGAGTTGGAGTTTAATGCGTAGTCTAAGTCGTCGAGTAAAGACTTTTTTCCCTTCTCGGACAATCTCTCTCTCCAATAGTAGTGCATATATTCGTGCCCCACCATTTGCAGTCCTACTGTCTTAGATAACTTAGGATTGACTGTAATCACTCCGTTGTTGTAACTGGCGTCTTCTCCCGTTAAGTCCGACGAATCACCATAGACTAGCCCAATCTTATTATTCTTAATGCCTAATATTTTGAAGTAAGCTTCTAGTTCGGGCTCTTGTACTACTTGTTGTTGTGCGGGGCTTGGTGTGGGTGGTAAGGCGGTGGAACTCTGTGGCTTACTAGCGAAATCGAACGATAGCACCCCCAAACCTATTATAAGTAAAAGTATTACACCCAGCGACCTTTTCATAAACACAACGTATCACACTATTGTATTGTTGTCAAGACCTAGCCATTAAAGAGTCTTTTTCTGCCATCGTATATTTGGTTGTCTAAATGGTAGGTGGCGTTATTTTTTTGGTAGGTTTCGTCATCACCCTCTCGTCTGTGTTCTATGCAGGGTTCTAAGCAAACATCCCACATTCCTCTGTGCTGGGCAGTTTTAGTAAACTCGGTGTCTTGGAAGTTGTGATTATATGGGTAGAATACTCGGTTGGGCATATCTATAACCCCCGAATGGCGTTTAATGTAGGTTCGTCTAATGAAAGAAATGGTGGAGCCAGACTGGTTACTCGTCCCGTCCATCGCCCCCATGACATAAACTTCGGGCTTCTCCTTCATTTTATCCATGCAAGCCTTGTTCCAATTCTTAGGGAAATAGAAATCATCGTTAGCGTGGAAGAATATCTGTTCATTCCCAACTTCATAAATACTCTGAATAGTATTAGAGTAGCCCATTTCATACTTATTTATTATTACTGGGTGTCCAGTTGCTCTAGCGGCTCTTATAGATTCTAGGTCATCTGGTTCGCAACCGAAGTAAAGCGTGTAGCTACCGTGCGTAGCGTTTTCGATGTTAGTAGCGACTTCCTGTAGCTTATTCGGTCTGTGCCACGTTGGTAGGTATATCCCCAGCTTGCTCATATAATGCAATCTCCCCTAATAAATAATCTCTTTGATGTTCTGCCCTAGCTAATTCCACCCGTAAATCGTCCAGCGTATAGGTTCCTTCTTGAGCGTATGGGTTTATTGGTTCGCCTTCCATGTCCCCTCCTTGATTATTAAAAGCTCTGGTAAAGGTTGGATTAACTCGCCCCCCGCTTTTAAGTACTCAATCTCTCGGTCTATGATTTCGTCAGCAAAGAACCACGGACCAATAATCATAAAGTCTGGTTTATCCTTACGAGCCTGCTCCTCACTTATTATAGGTATGCCAATGGCACTAAAATATTTACCAACCTTTTCAGGGTTTCGCTCCACCGCAAAGGGGACTAGTTTTTCGGTTATACCCGCAGCTTGCCAGATAGTTGCCCCTCTAGTGGAGGCGGCAAGTATATATACTTTTTTTCCAGCCTTGACCATATTGTCTAACATCTCTCGTAATTTCTTCACGTTCTTTAACGCCCTCTCCCCAAACTCGTGATAAGTCTCTGGCATATAAAGCCCCTTTTCAGCTTCGATACCTCTTTGCTCTTGCACCCTTTTCTTGACATAATGAGCACCTTTTTTAGCTACAACCGTTCTCAAACTGCCACCATTAACCATAGAAGTCGTAACATCTATAACTTCTAAGTCGTGCCTGTCTAGCAGGTTCTCCAGAGATAAGAGTGTGTAGTATTCGAGGTGTTCGTGGCAGAAGTTGTCTATAGCGTTTAGCTCCATCGTAGGGAGTAAGTAATTCTGCTGGATAACCCAAACAGAACTATCGGTCATTAACTTCTTTACCCCAGCTACAAAATCATTGGGGTCGTCCATATCGTAAAAACAGGAGATAGAGGTGATAATGTCGAACTGCTCATAGTCGGCTCTACCATCTCCTACCGAGTACTCTGCAAAATGACTAGCATTAAAGAATGCGTTGACTACTCTATTGGCGTGTTTCTCGGCTTCTTTACAATACTTCTTTATGGGGTCAATGCCGACTCGGTAGATTGGTCTAGGCACGCAACTCAATAGGGTGCCGTCGTTGCTAGCTATATCTAGCCATTTTCTTGCCGTACTATTAAAAGATAAGGCAACCTCAACTATCTCTTTGAGGTCGTTCTTAATGGAGTCGCTTACCCCTGACTTAAAACCGTAGTTTTCGTGATACATCTCTTGGCTTGGAGTGGTGTCTTTTAGTTGTACGAGCATACAGTCGGTGCAGATAACTCCTACTAACGGGTATTTACTGGTCTTGCTCTTGTCTTCTCTGAAGTCGGAAACGTGTTGTTCCCCTAAGTCTAAGATTTGTTCTAGCTTATCCGAGCTACACGCTCTACACTGGTTTATCGTTCTCATCGCCCCCTCCATACTTTAATCTATGTGCCTCGGCTAATAGCCCCTCTAATATCCAGCTCTGCTCTTCCATGCAAAGGTCGGGGTGCTGTTCAACTACGCCCTGCCAAGTAGGCCAACCTCTATCGGGTAAAGCGTCTGGCACATGAATAGCGTACTTCCTGTCTTCGGTTTGCTCTTCGTAGCTTCTTGGTTCTTGTTCATTCATAACGAGGGTTCTTTATTCCAAGTTTATCATACTCTCTAGCTTCCTCTTTTAGAAGACCGCTAAGTATGTGCTCTAACGGGAACTGTCTTGGGTACTTCTGTTTCCACCTAATTAGTCCGTTAATAGAGTTGGCGAGAAAGTCTTTACGTGGGCGGATTGAGGAGTTGTCTATTGAGCCAGGTATCTCGTGCATATACTTCTTAGAATTAGAAAGGTCACAGACACTAGCCCCCCAAGGTGGTGTATAGCCAGCATTAGCTATTAACCAAGAGTGTTCTACATGTTCCCATGCGTTCATATATACAGGGTCAAACAGACCAACCACCTCTAATACCTTTTTAGTGTATAAACACCAAGCACCCACTGGGTTGCGGTATAAATCTACACCTTTAGTGGTCATTACTTTCTTCCTTTTATTGGCGTCGCCATGGTGGACAAATTGAAAGTGTTCTATCCCAGACTCATCACTTTTCTTAATGTACTCGGTTACAGCTTTTGGAGAGTCTATTACAATGTCATCTTCAAGAATAAACATATAGTCACAGCCAGCGTCATACATTTTTTTTAGTAACCAGTTTTTAGCCGTAGCAACGCCTTTGTTTTTCTTGGCGTGTTTATAGACTATCTTTTCGGGTAGGGTCTTGTAGATGCTCTGGTATTCTTTGAATCCTTTGTTTGAGCCGTCATTATAGAGTAGGATTACATCGGCTACGTCTAGTAGATTCTTTTTAACCCCAGCTATACATTGCTTCAAGTAGTCAGGGCGATTATAGGTAACTATACCGACCCCCACTTTCATTACTCTACCAAAGTCCCTAGTACATCTTCTTCAGCTATTAAGAAGAACTCACTACCCTCTAATTTTATCTCAGTAGTGGCGTATGGTTTGTAGACTATCTTGTCCTTTTGGGCGTATCCCTTAACATCAGCCCCCACATTTATAACCGTAGCTGTTTGAGGCTTCTCTTGCATTTGTTTTGCTATAAAGATACCCGTGGCAGTCTTTTTGTCCTCCGCTTCGTCTGGCTGGCAGAATAACTGTTTACTCGCTGGTTTTATTGTCATACACCTCCTCAAAAAATGTTTTATATTTATCCCAGTTCTTCTCTAGTGTCCAATTCTTTTCGAGTTCTGCTTGGGCGTTTTCTAACATTGTAACACGTTCGTCCTTATGCCCTACAAGCTGTTTCAGGGCGTCGTACCAGCTCTCTTGGTTGTTTTCTACGAGGAATGCGGTTTTACCGTCCTCAAGGCTCTTATACGGTCCTACGTTGCTACCAACGAATACAGCACCTGCTCTTGTCATCTCTTGCCACTTGATATTGCTCTTACCTCGATTGAATATATTGTCTAGGAGTGGCCCGATAGCTATGTCCATTTTCATATTAGGGTATACCTCATCGAAAAATGCTTGGCCCCGTTTACCGCCATCAAACTCTGTTCTTTGCACTGGGGTATATTTGTCTAATATCATGCCCACACTCTTAAACCGTACATTTTTATACTCGTGCATAATCTGTGCTATGGCATCTAATGCCCCGCTATCGTGTAGGTCAGCGTAGTGGCTCGAACCCCCCATGTAACCTATTACGATATCGTTACCGTTATCAAAAGGTGGGTGATAGTAGCTTTTAGGTAAATAATTAGGGATTACTCTAAGCGTGTTAGCTTTTTGTTTCCTGCGCTTTCTAAACTCCGTAGCAAGAAGTGGCGAAGGCGTTGTTAACCAGTCGTTGTCGGCTATCATTCTCTGCATCCAATAAACTTTCTCATCGGTCATCTTCATCCAAAAAGGGTTATCTGGGTTAATAGCAAACATATCGTCATCACAGTCCATGACAAATTGAGTGCCAGCTTTATCTCTCGCCACTTTTAACATCGTGTAGCTAGTAGGGTCAGGGTGGTAAGAGGCAAAAACTATATCGTACTCGCACAGTTTCTTAAAAGCCTTATCCATTTCGGCTTCCGTAAACTCTTCCATCTTCATGTTCTTGTTCAACCCCACTATAAAAGAAGGGGCTTCATCTATCTGCCAGTCTACGTGCCTCTTCAACTCTTGCAGGGGCCTGTGCACTCGCCACCAGTCTACTTGCGATTGCTTGTTGTGGTCGGGCAGTATTGCACTGTTCACACCCAAAATCTTCATAAGAATAGTATACCACTTTTATTTTATATTCTCGTCAATAACACTACTCTCGGCTTTAGTGGACTCCTTGAGTGCTTCTAGCTTCTCAATCTGTTCAGGTGTCAGTTTATCTCGGAGTGCTTCAAGGCAGTTAATTATTGATTGATTATCCATTATTACCCCATCATGTTCTTATAAATGTCTATTGTACTAAACAAAACACTCCCAGCCACAGGCGGGTGAGCTGTTGCTGAACCCAATAAAAAGTCAGTGAAGGCTGCACCGTATTCATTAAAGAACAGAATACAATTACCATGACCAGATATGTTGTTGAGGGCTGGAGCAAACATTTGATTACCACCGCCAGATGTAGACATTGCACCGAAGTTACCAGGCTGGGGGGTTTGGTCCCCAAAGTCGGGGATAGTTACGGGCATGTCTGAAGCAAGTATTGTCAGAGGTAGCGACCCAATGCTCATGCTTGTGCCAAAGGTTATACTGATTCTTAACCTTATTCTCTCACTGTCCTCAAGAGCGTCTACTCTGCAAAAGCCACCAGTCCCAAGATTAACCGCACTACCAAAGAACTCGGTAACAGTTACGTTTGTATCGACAGTATGAATCATCCTCGGTTTAGCGGTGTGCCAACTACTCATTAGACAGCACTCCAGAATACCTTTTGATTAGCCGATGCACTAATGGCATATAACAAATTGGGGTTGTTTACTGGTAAGGTTATCGACTCGCCAGGCTCTAATGGGAAGCCGTCTGTGGCTGCAGTGGTCCCAGCAGTGACGTCTGAATTACCTATATAAACCGTATCTGTGTTGTCTGCTGCTGATTTGACCGTTACCCCGAACTTAGCTGCAAATGAGGTAGTAGTTATCTGTTCTGCTGTGGTGTCTATATCTAAGTTAGAGCCGTGGTCAAGTGTAGCTGATACTGAGCTTGTAACATCAACATCACCAATGTCTACGCCTGAGTTGGCTGAAAGTTTACCTATAGCGTTTGTTCCTGCTGGTAGTGCTGGAAGTGATAGAACATCAACGTCGCCGATGTTGTTTGTTCCTGCTGGCAACGCCCCTACAACATCTACTTGCATTTCATTACCAGAGATAGCGTTATCGAGTGTTCCAAGACTAGTATTAGCTGTATCGAGCTTTGTGTTCGTAGAAGTTACTAAGGTTTCTAGTCCGTCTACCCTACCATCTATTGTTGTCAGTGTGGAGTTAGTTGTTCCTATAAGAGTTTCAATCCCATCAACACTTCCCTCGATACCGTCAACATGGCCTATTATGGTTGTTTGGTTAGCTGCCGTAGAGACTCCTGTAACTGTGACATCATTGTTCACGCCTAAATCTACTACTACTGGAGTGGCTCTAAGCTCCGTGTCTGTAAGTAGTCCAGCTACTTCTGTTGCGATGTTGCCTGTATCAGTATCTATAGTTGTTAGTAAGCCCTCAACTCCATCCAGATGTCCGATTATTGTATCTTGTTTAGCAGTAGTGGCCGCTCCATTCAACGTACCTAAGTTAGCGGTAACTGTACCTGATACTGGTACTGCGGTGGCTCTTAGTTGAGTATCAGTTAAAGCGTCTGTTTGTTGATTAGCTGCTGTCGCTGCACCTGTTGGCAAGGGTAATGCACTAGCCGAGATTGGTTGAGTATCTGTTGGTTGAGTAGGTTGCTTCAAAGTTACTGCTGCGTTGGCTGCACCCTCTACTAATGAGATTGTCCCAGTGAAAGAAGCGTCGGTGTCGCCTTCGGTGTACTGAGTACCGCCACCAAAAGAGGTTATCTGGTCGCCATTCGCATCTACAAGTGCAGTTGTCAATGGGTTAGAGTTGGTTAGGTCTTTAACAGTGGCTTTTATTGCGGAGTCAGCTCCGTCTAATATAGCTCCATTACCACCTCCACCGCCACCAGCAGTCAACAGGTTACCGTCGGTATCAGCCTTCAACCTTAAAAGAGCGTCACCAGCTTCATTCTCTGCCAAAAGCTCTACTGCATTAACACCGTATTTATCGTCATGAGAGTTATTGTCTCTCTCTTGGTCGGTGTGCTTGTATTTATTGCCTGATTTATCTGGTGCTGACATTTTAGCTATCCACCACTTTCTTAAAGTCTATATAGGCTAATATTTTTTGTATTCTCTGGGGTTGCGATTCATAACGAGACAATCCAGCTTTTCGCTCTATTTCTTTCAGGAACTCCTTAGCGGCTTTAGTAGAATTGTCTACTTTTTTATTTTCTACTTGTGAACGAACGTAACCCTCTATTTCTTTAAGGTCACGGGCTAGGGTTGGCTCTTTGTCCCATATATCACTCACTTCGAAGTACTCTGCCGTGTAGGGCTTTTTCTGGTCGCCCTCATAGGTTGCAAATAAATCAGAAACACTAGTAGTGGCTACACTAGAAGGGTCGCCAGCTTTAACGGGTGCTGATGGTGCGTCAGTCGTCGCTGGGCTTGCCGTCCTGAATACCGAAGCTCCTGTTGATGTAGATTCTGCCATTACAAACCTGTTTCTCTATCTTCTTTAGTATAAGCTCTCATGCGTTTCTGTATTTTGTCTTGAGCTACGTTATCTTGAGCTCTAGCTGCATTTATAAGTTCTAGTCGCATACGCATAAGTTTCTGGTCTTTCATTTGTTCAGATATTTTATTGTGAGCCTTATCGGCCTGAGAACGTACAAACTTTGATAGGGATGAATCGTTTCTATCTTTATTTAGTTGAGCTAGTTCACCATCTCTGCCGTACATATTAACTCAAATCGAAAGATACTTTTTTTTCTAGTCCGTGGTTAGTAGGTGCCCGTCCAAGGTCGCTACCAGCTTCCTGCTCGTCAATTTGGTCGCCAACAAAGGTTACGGTGTTTAATGAGCCCTCGCCAATAATCTCAAGCACTTCGCCCACTTCAACACCAAAGACTCTAGCGATTGTCTGAATAGATGAACGCCCCTGTTGATATGCTCTTAGTATCTTAACTTCTTTTGACTCTTCCTTTACAGGTTGAGCCTTCTCTAGTTCAGCTATCTTCGCCCTCAAAGTCTCTAAAGACTCTTCAGGTTGCTTAGCTTTCTTCTTAGCGTGCATAGCTTTCATCCGTTCTCTTGCTTTTTGCTTGTTCTCTTCTGACATCGCCATTTGATTATCTTTCTCCCGTGAGGGGTCAGCGTTATTACTGACCCCCATTATAGCACTAGTTAGACTTAAGTCTGGCTTGTAGCACCAGTCTTAATGTTGATTAACCAGTCTGCGTTAAGTGTCTTAGTCACATACGATGCAGCCCAAGATACTGTAGAGAATCGTCCAGCAGGGTTGCCAGAGTCAATCTTAGTATGAGGGATGATGTATAGCTGTGGCTTATCGCCTACTAGGTCAATACAACCGAAAGCGTCTGAACCGTGTACGAAGTTGCTAAAGATGTCTGCTGAGGCAGTACCAGCGTTAACTGATTCGTATTGGTTAGGGCTCTCCACTAGACGAACACCTAGAATCTTACCTAGTTCTCCGTTGTAAAGCTTTGTAGCTCCGTTATCGTAGATGTCGGCAGACAAGAATGTACTGTCTGATGTTAAGTCGTAGCTAGTATTAGGTCCAAGTTTACCCATCCATGGGGCAATTCGGTCTTGGTACCTCTTAGCTTTGTTTAGTTTCAAAGTACGAACAGCTTTACGAAGTTCACTTACGCTTAGCACGTCTGTGATAGCAACGTCTGTTAATACAGATTTGCCACCAGCTAGTTGTGCTGTTGCGCCAGTGAATAGTTCGTTTCGAGTCAACTCATCAAGAGTCTCACCCATGTTCTGACCAACAACTTCGATTTTCTCTTTGTTGTTTGCGTCAATTGAGGTTAGGCTCAAGAATCGTGAAATCTTAACAGTGTTACCGTACTCAAGTAGAGTAGCAGAAACAGTTGTAGCTGTTAGGTTGACCTCAGCAGGGTTTACACCCTCTGTTAGGGCAGTTGTAGCAGTTGCAAGAGGTGTGTGTCGAGTAAACTTAACACTTGCACCTTCGTTTGCAGGTTGCGTTCGCATTTGGGCACCTTGGTTGAAGATGTATTCATATTCTGCACGAGCAAGAAAAACTTTCTCGTAATATGTACTCATCTCAGCCGAAAGGCCACTAGTTGTTTGTGCGGACATTTATTTTTTCCTTTGTTTTTGCCTAGACTGCTGTGCTTACTTAGTGAAGTCCTATCCCCGAACTACGCCATATTTGGCTTCCATCTCTTCAATGGTCATTTCATCAGCACTTTTATCAGTGTTTGGCTTAGTATTGTTTTGAGGTGATTCACTACGAGACATCATCTTCAGGGTTTCTTTTTGACCTACAGTCTGCCCCTGTTCTTTGCCTCTGTTGTAGTTAGCTACCTCTTCTGCGAAGAAGTCGTAGAGTGGTTCTTCTGCCCTTGTAACAATTTCTGAGCCATCGTCTAATTTGGTTTTTTCTAGTCGAGCGATTCTTTCGTATCTCTCCTGTGTCTTCTGAGCGAACTCAGCGTCGTAATCTGGCGATTTCTCGTCAAATATAGAGAAGTCACTTAAAACCTGTTGGGCATCAACTTTGAGCCCACTATTGAGTTCTGCCAAGTAAGTCCTCGTTTTATCGAATTGGACCTCTTGCCTCAATGCTTCTATCTCGGCTTTATGTTCGTCAAAACCTTCTTCGACAAACTCATCTTTTGTTTTAGGTGCATAGTTTGTATCTACCGCTTCAGCGAATTGTCGCTGTAACTTCTTCTTATCGTCGATGCGTCGTTTAGCCATTTCAGCGTTTCGGGCTTTTTTGACTGCCTCATCATCCTCGCTTGGTTGGGCTGGCTCTTCAGGACTTTCCCCTTCGGCTACCTTCTCCTCGCTTTCCTCAGCATTTGGTTCGTCTGTTTTTGGTTCTTCAGTGGCTGGCTCTTTTTCTTGAGCTTTTTCAGCATCACCAATTGGTTCTTGAGGCGTTTCCTCTGCTGGTGCGGTGTCTACCGCTTTTATATCTTTTGTTTGGTCTTCTTGTGGGTCGATTTGGTCGGCCATAGAAGCTCTCCTTTCTTTACTGCCGATAATAGGTGGCGAACCTCAACGATTAAGTCGTGACTCTTGGTACTGGAGGGAGCACCGAAGGGCAGTCTATTGCACTTTTTGGGTGTGGGTGTTTGATAGACTGTCCGTCGTTAACCCCTCGGTTCATCTATTATGTCGTACCTCCCATCTTTCTTAACTAACATTTTGCCACTCGGTATTGCTATCCCTTGCTTTGGGCAGTTTGGGCAATTGTCTATAATCTCGTAGCCCATCTGTATCCACTGGTGGTTATCAAAGTCTAGTTTCGGTGCATTAAATACCTGCTCGGTTCTAGGCCAGTTGTTTACATCCTGATAAGCTCGTTGGTTTCTAGGAACAGTTTTATCGGTTTTTAATATCATTTTTGGTCCTCTAAAAATCGCTTAAACTCAGATTGTTTTACGGTGAGCAATTCTTTAAGCTTTTTCAGCCCATATAGCTGAGCCTCTATGCCAAACTTAGTCTCCATGGAAACTCCGTTGATAGTAAACTTTTCGGTGTCTATGGCGTCTATAGAGTCACAAGATGCAATCATCTCTTCAAACCAAACCACTAAGTCGTCAATCACGGGAAAACTAGTCTCTTTTTTAGTTTTGTCTATTAATGCTTTTCGGTCAAAGTCAGTATTTTCTTTAGGGTAGTAGTCGCCGCCTAAAGTTGCTCCATCTTTTGGATAGTCGGATGTTCCAGCCATCACATAGCTCCTTTGCTAGTAAGAACTTGTAGGATTTCGTCAACTGGGACATTTTGTTGTAGCATCGTTTCGGCTTGTTCTATGTCTTCAGGAGCAAAGCCCATTTCTTGTAATTTCTGGGAGAAAGCTTCGACTTCTGGGTCTTGTTCTTCCTGGGGTTGTTCTGTTTGCTCTGGTTGGCTAGCTTGTGAAACATGTTGGTCTATGCCTAATTCGTGATTGTGAGCTTGGTCATCAGCTTTTAGATGAGCATCTACAGCTATCTTTTGTTTATCTACATCAATCTTCTCTTGGATAGGAGATTGCCCTTGTGACGGTTGAAGCCCTGCTAACTGCTCTACTTGGCGTTTAACATCTTCTGGCAAGTCTTTGTATATTCTAGTGATGTCTATTTGTGGTGGTGGGGGTTGCGGTGGCATCATTGGTCCGCCTGGCTGTGGGAGTGTTCCGCCTGCAGACAAAGAAGCGTCTGGTGGGGTATTTGGCACTTGTTCGCCAACTACACCAGCTTGTTGCCCTTGCGCTTGCATCATCTGCATAGCCATAGCTTCTTTTTCTTTCTCGCCAGCTACACTTTCTGGTTCAGGAAATATCTTGTCTAGGTTCTTAGCCCCTATCTCATCGCCAATCGCCTTGACTAGTTTGTACTTTTGGTCGTCGGTTAATACATTTTGAGATATTCTTAGTAGTTCAGTCAGCTTCTCGGCGTTATCGGCATCTTCCTTAACCTGAGACGAGCTTGCGTCTACAATGAACTTAAAAGTTTCGTCTTTTATAGTGGAGTAGGGAATAGATAGTTTGCCAGTTTTCTTGGAGTAATATTTCTTTAAGGTCTCTTCGGTCATCTTGCTAACCTGGTCTTCGCCAATCTCTACTTCGCCCTTACCTTCCATCTCGGCAAAGAAAATGTTAAGGCTGGTTTCAGACTGGTCTCCGTACCATTTCTCGAACTGTTTACGCATGTAGTTGTCGGATATAGATAGTCTAGTCTCATTATTTTTGACGCCAGCAGGTGTCTTAGAAAACCCTGGGTTGCCACTAGTAGCACTTACACTAGAGTCTAGTGAGCTGTTTAGGTTTAGGATTTGGCTTTTTAGTAGCCCATAGTTATTGGGAAAGTTGTTTATGGCTGAGGTGTTGACTTGGAACGGCTCAATTTTGTTATTTTGGTTAGCCCCCATATCCCATATAGCATTTGGTTTGAATTTAATGGTTGACTTGTTGAGGTTCCCCCATAATTGTAGGGGCGGTCCCATTAGCAAAGTGTTCATAAACTGGAACATCACCATTTGATGGTCAAGTAGGTTCTGAATGCCACCAGATTGCTCAACTGCCCCCCTGCCATAAGGATTAGATAAGTCTATATCGCAGTATAAGTAGTTAAGAGGGCTTTCTCCTCGTGGGTCAGGGTTGATTTTAGTTTTAACAATGTTTTTGTCGCCAAGAACAGGGGCGAAAGAGTAAAACTTTTCCTTAACGCCTCTTTGAAAACCGTGAATTATCTCAAAACCGCCAGCATCAGAGCCTTTTTCTCTCTCGTGTGGGGTCTGGTCGTCATCTTTTTGGTCGGTTATGCCAGCATCTAGCAAGGCTTGCAGTTGCTTTAAGTCCCACTCAGGTTTATATTTAGCGTCTTTCTTCATTAAACGCTGTTCTTTTTGGATTATACCCATAATGTCGTACTTGGTGTACCAGCTACGCATAAACTCGATGTTTGAATCAGGCCCGTAGGTCTTACCCTTTTCTATCAAAATGTCTTTGATGTAAGGGATTACAAAATCGGTGTGCATTCTGTCGCCAGTGTTGGTGAAATAGGTGTAACTAACGCTAACTCCGTAGGTCAGGGCTTTATTTAGCATTATCCACCCCTTTTGTATAGCTGAACCTTGGGTTGTGCCTAGTGGGATTAACTCATTCGTAAGAACGTGTCCAGCTACTTCGGCTAGTTCTGGGTAGGTAGAGCAGTTCACCTTGCCAGTAGGTATTTGTTGAATAACTCGCTTAGGCTGTTCTTTAATAATGCCAGCCAGAGTGCCGTCAGTAGTCTTAGGCAGATTTTTGTCTATTTTAGGGGAAGGGCGGTTGCGGGCTAGGCGTTCGTATTCGTCAAAATAAGTAAAATATTTCTTGTGATGCTCTTTTGTCTCTTGGTAGATATCATTTATGTTTTTTGTATCGAGGAAGCTCAAGGTGTTTCTCCATTTGGGCTGGAGGATTTCTCCTGGCTTGTTTATTTTAAGTAGCTATATTTTTAGGGTTTACTTTTTAATGATATATGCTAGGTAATTATTTAGCAATAGTTCTAACGCTCCATGTTAAATCTACAAACTGGGGTTTATTGTCTTTTTCTATAACTTGCAACCCGATATTATGCACTTCACCAGTCTTATGGCGGTCTAGGTGCTTCAAAAACTCGGTTAGTATATCTTTAGAAGTTTCTACTGGTCTACGCTCGGTGTAGGTTGTGGTGGTGTGGGCTTCTTTGAAATTGACGTGGTTTGTTTTAATGGTGATGGAGCCGTACTTGATTATATCCATAAGCTCTCCGCATTGCCTGTACTAATACCTAGTGGGTCGAGGTCGTAGTCTTTGGGGCGCATAGACTCCATGGCGTATCTACAATTATGGACTAAAATACCGTTGGCGAAGTATTCGTGTGCACCCTCAACCTCTAAATTATAAACGTCAGCTTTTCTTTTTAGCTCTCGAACGGTTTGTGCAAGAACGGGAACAGTGGCTATTTTTTGCGTACTTATTACTTGTGTAGGTTGACTTGCAATATACGCATCGTCTGGTCTCGTTATCAACCCCTTGGCTTCTACGCCATCGAGACTTGCATTTATTGGAACAAAACCTATTTTCGACACGGCGGTTCTTGTCGCTAAACTTGGTTGAACAGGAGTCGCACTTCTTTTCGATTGGTTCTCGTTCTTGCCAGTGGCGTTTGCCGTGCTCGACTTTCGTAAGAAGCTCAAGGTTCTCAGGGCGGTTGTCATGCGAGTCGTGGTTTTTGTGATGAACGTGCATACCTTTCGGTATAGCCCCAAAATTATCTGCATAAATGACTCGGTGTAAGAAACCCTTTCTACCGTGATAGTAGTACTTCCTGCGGTGAAGTTGTTTAGACTCTGGGTAGATGTAGTAGTTGCGTTCTTTATATCTGATGCAAGTGACCATGTCAGTAGTTTATCAGCATATCGTATATCACGCAACTCTTTCCATTTGTTGTTTGCCCAGATAGGGTGGTTACCCGTTCCTACCAGCTTGTTTCCGTCTTGTGTGGTTAGTTCATATAAAGGTTTGTTCTTGCCCGTGATGCCCGCAGAGAGGACTTTCTTGTAGCCTTTTCGGGTTAGAACATAATCACCCTTTTTTATTTTCTCAATAGATACTAATGCCCCATTGTTGGTCATAACCTTAGTACCCTTAACTAAACAAGCATCCATACCATCACTCCAGTTGTGGTCGGGTTCGGTAGTTTGGTGACCATTCTTGTCAAACTTCCACATATAGTTACGGTAGCTTTTAATTAAATTAACGCTTCTCTTAGTGATAGATACTTTTTGGTCTTGCAAGTAGAGAATGCCCCTATTTCTACTGCCAGGTCCTTTCTCAGCTCCAATCACATTCACCCCATGTTCAGCGAGCTCATCAATGCTCTTAGGCTCAGCGCTATCAGCGATACAGAGAATATTAGGGGATTCAGTGTTGTTTATGTAGTCAGCTACACGAGCGTTGCTCATTTTGGTACGGTAGAGGAGCTCGTCAAATATATACCCACCGTTATAGTAATAAAGGTCTACAAGCACGGCAGGGTCATTAGAATAGCCAAAGTCTAAGCCTCTACGCTCAAGCCTTGCTTCGTGAGGTACAGAGTCCACAATTCCCCAGCCAGTGTAGATACGTCCACCCACTTCACCGAGTTGCCCCAGCCCATACACCAACCACCAACTTTTATTGTGTTTACGAGCCTCGATTGATTTAACAATGCTGTTGTCTAGAGCTTCGTTGTCTAGGTAAGTAAGGGTTTCAAAGTCTAAATCTTCTCGAAAAGGCAGTATGTCAGTGTAGAACCAGAACTCACTAGTAGGGTTCCAGTCTAACCAGATTTCTTGTTTGGTACGCACCTCAAGCTGGTCAAAGGATTCGTAGGGGCAGTTATTCGCCTCATTCATAAATAGTATGTCTCGTCTCGGTCCTCTTACTTTGTCTGGGCTATCCACTCCAAAAAACTCTATCTTAGAGCCAGTGGGGAAGGTGTAGATGTAATCAGAACGGTTCCAGTGGGCTTCTTTGAAGTAACCATGACTCTCCATGATAGCGATAAAGTCACGCATAGCTCCACGTTTAAGGTGGGGCAGGGACTCGGACACTATAGAGATAAGCAAGCCTTTCTCGGTCATAGCTTTATCCATAAGTATTTGAAGGATTGAGATAGTCTTACCCGCACTGGTACCCCCTGCAATAGCCTTAATCCTATTCCCAGTATGGCAAAGGGGGATTAGCTTCTTAGTCGCAGTAGTTAATTTGAATTGTCTACCCTCTAATTCATTAATTTTTAATATATCCATATATCTAGCTTATCACTTCCTTCACTTCGCCAGTTAGTTGATTAGTCCAAGTATTATCAGACCCATCAAAAGACCAGTGCTTACAGGGTTTAGCTTTCGTGCAACACGGATAACCAGTCACAGGGTCAGGTAGTTTAGGTACAAACTCTTTTGGTTTCTCTGTAGCTGTAGCGACAGGTGGCTGGGAGGGGGTGTCTAATTTACTTAGGACAGTGTCTAGCTTGAACTCAAGCTCTAGCCAAGGAACCGCACTAACCGCAGGTTGGTTATTAAGTAGCTTTTCGCTGACAAACTGGCTCTTATTCTCTTGCCTATCAAGTATTTCCGCCGCTTCGTCTGATAGCCGTATACTGTACTGTTTACTCATTGTATTACAATTGTATCACAAACTGTATTACATTGTATTACAAAAAAGCCAGACACGTATAAAAATATTAA
>OFRG01000204.1_pt1 | contig 26003 bp, 34 predicted proteins | sample 1543071 | NCBI WGS metagenome assembly OFRG01 (sample SAMN07774222, study PRJEB24372) | wastewater metagenome | isolation source: WWTP Verbania (Effluent) | place: Italy: Verbania | collected 2015-12
GCTGATGTCTGCCGGCCATTCGCCACCGCTTCTAGCGCCTCCCGCAACGCCGTGAGTAGCGCCTTGCCCCGCTTCTCGGCGCGGCGGATAATCCCGGCGCAGGCTTTCGAACTCAAGTAATATTTCTGCGGGATCGGCTCGGTTTCCAGGACTGAAGACAACGAACACACGCTCGCGTCGTTGGGCCAAGCCGAAATATTGGGCATCAAGGATTCTCCAGCATGCTGTTCCGAGGGGTCCAGTAACCACACCGATACGACTCCAGGATGTCCACTCGACAAGCATTTCGTGTCTGCGCCAGCGCCGCTTTCCGGGTACATCGTGGGCAACGGCAAACCACTTCTGGACCCATTTGCTTCGTCTGTTTCGATGCCCTCTTGGCGCCATGATGGCCTCCGCGCTTCCGACAAGCGCGCCCAGGAAGCAGCCAAAGGCGTTATCGTTCGTACTGAGTACTCCTGGGACATTCTCCCAGACGGCGTATCGAGGTCGAATAGCGTGTACTGCTCTGACGTATTCAAGAGTCAAATTCCCCCTTGGGTCTTCCAGTGATTTTCGAAGGCCGGCCATGCTGAACGATTGGCAAGGCGAGCCGCCCACGACCACGTCAACCTTCCCGCGGTACGGCGTCCAATCCACGCGCGATACATCCCCCAGGTTGGGAACCCGCGGGTAGCGGTGGGCCAGCAGCGTTGCGGGAAACGCTTCGATTTCGGCGAAGGCCAGCGGCTTCCAGCCCAGGCGCTTCCACGCCACCGTTGCCGAACAAATGCCAGAAAACAGCGAAACGTATTTCACTTCACACCTCCCGTGGGCGCGGGGGTGGCTGCATCCCGCCGCAGCCCCGTCCCTTCGCATGCCATGCACTGCTCGTTATTCCGCCAGCCATGCGCCGTGGTCCAGTACCAGCAGAGAGCGCAAAAGCGTAACGGCTCTCCAAGTGCGGCGGAAGCGCTGATTATGCGCGCAGCTTCGTCGCGGCTCATGCCGCACCTCCGCCGCTTGGTGGAGGCGATAGCAGCCTCATCGCCTTCGCGTGAATGCTCGTCAGCGCCAAGCTCATCGCTAGCGCAATAGCAGCCGGATCATTGAGCCGGTTGCCAAGGTCCACCACGTTATCGATCTTCGCGACGATCTCCCGCAGCCCGTCCCTGATGGCGCATTGCTCAGCCGGGCATTCCGCTGGTGTGAAATTGTGGCCGCATCGACGGCCCTGCCGTTCGTTCATCTGGAGGCAGAATTGATCGAAGGTCATGCCGCACCTCCGCCGTGCCATAGGCACTCATCGCATCGCATGCGATCATGCGGATAGCCGATAGGCGGGCAGTCGGAGCACAGATCACCTTGGCATTTTTCAGGCAGGTTTCCAGGGTATTGGCAGGCAGAGTGATCGCCTGCTCGTGGCGGGCGGGGGTTCTGTTGAGAAACACAGGACGTGTTTTCAGTGGGTTGATGGTGGGCGCTGAGGGTCACGATCCCCCGACCTCCTGCTTGTAAGGCAGGCGCTCTAAACCAACTGAGCTAAAAGCGCTTGTCCCGTTATAAATATTATTCCACTTTTGTTGTAAAAAATATTCCTGAATTGTTGTACTTGTTCCGCCTACGGGAATCGAACCCATGTCCCTAGATTAAAAGTCTAGTATTCTACCGCTGAACTAAGGGGGAAAAACAAGAACCCCCGAAGTTTTTGCTCCGGGGGTTCTGAAAATATGTTGAATGATCTTTTTTACCAGCCAATACCATCATAACATAGAGAACCCTCGGAGCGTTTCGCATCATTGCCGCGCCCGATGACCATATTAATTCTCTCTATGTTCCTGAATTGTTGCATTTTTTTGTTAATTGAAGGACAAAAGTAATTCTTTTTTTAAAACAGCAAAATTAATTTTAAAAAATGGCAAACAGAAAACTATCTAAGAAAACCGTCTGCCATTTTTCTCATTATTCAAAACTAACTGCTGGAGTGTAATGTAGAAAGAATAATTCATATATACAAAAAATCAGACCTTTTTGGCCTGACTTTTTTTAAAATACTCTTCGGCGGTGATCTTGCCACAGGCAAAGAGTGAAACGATGTTGCCTTTAGCGGCAGCCTTCCTTTTGGAACGACCATACTTGCGTTGGCCCTTTCCGCCAGGGTTCTTAGCTTTTTTAGCCATGTCGAATGGATAGCTGTTTTGTCAGCTTATCGCATTCGCAGGGCTCTTTTAATTTTTTTCATGATCGTGTTTTTTAAAATGATGTAACTGGTAAATGTTGACCTTGACAGATCAAAGATAATACTTTTTTTACATCGGCTGTGGTGCATTAGCCTGGGAGGCCAAATAAGCCTCGAATTCTGCGGTTAAGCCAAGCTTTAGTATCGTTGCCTTCGCTTCGTCTGCCAGGGCATTAGCCGTCTGTAATACTATCGCAGGAGGTGCAGCGCCACCACGATAACCACGGGCCTGCTCAAAGAGAGCAATTCGCTCTTCTTTAGTAAGCTCCTTCTCAACCGGTGGTATGATCTCGGTACCTATAACAGTTCCTTTGCTTGTAGCGATTAATTGAGGCTGGGGCTTCTTTTGTATGAAATGATGATAAAAAAGATAACCGCCGGCCAGGCTGCAGACCGATACAAATATAATATCGAGTAAATCAAACTTTTTCATAACGCATTATTTTGATTGTAAAAATAACTTTTTTATCTATTAAAACATACTTTTTTGCAACGCTTACACGTTAATATGTCACGTTTGGGTATTTTATATAGAAAACAACGCTTATGAACCATTCTCAACAAAACGAACCTGTTAATAACAACGAACAGCAATACCTGATCCGTAAATTAGCCTACCTGTTACGATTAGAGCAGGGCATTAACCCGTTCCCGGTAAATGAAGAAGAGGTGACCTGGTTTGAAGAGTATTTTGAGGCACATCCTGAATTTTGTGAACATGCGGCCCAGGGATTAAAGCAACTGGAGTCTGAGTCAATCATGCGGTGGTTTGAACTGGCTGTTTATCTGCGTGATCAGCTTCGCCAGGGTAACACCGAGTTCAGAATGTCGGCGACCGGCGAAAGGAAATTAACGATCCGGCCGTTTGGAAAGGAGAAAAAGTATTTGGATATCATAGTATAGGCTGAGAAAATGATCATTAACCTTAACCCATAAGCCGGACTATACTCAAAGTCATAAGAACCAAAATAGCGATACTATATATAGTTATCAAGATCATTGTTGGGGTATTTGTGGATGGTTCATCATCGGAAAAATTCTTTAGTTCATAAAAAAAATTCTTAACCGCTGATTGTTTTGAAAAGTGTTGGCTCTCCCTTATCATGCACCACCTGGCAACTAGCCATATAATACAAAAAATATTGATTGCAATAAAAGAGCTTAATACTACGGTAGATGGATCTGTACCATAATTTTGATTTATAGGCATTGGTACTAACTGCGTCTGTGCCTCAGCATAAAATGCACTTAAAACAGCGGGTAGTGTCAACAATATTGACAAGCCTTGGTATTTTTTATTTTTCATGTTGCTTATTTTAGGTCTTATTCAAGCGGCTGGCCACAGCCTTTGCAAATCAGGCCACCGCCCTGGCTTTCATATCCCATTCTGTGATCACAGCCGGGTTTGCCCTCTTCGGCCTGCTCAAGGTTGTCCATTATACCCAACATCATCATTTGGCCGTGGTCCAGCCATAGCATAATGATTATTTTCCAGAAATTATCATCCCTGAGTATGATCGGTGCCCCACATGGCCGCATTAGGATTCCCTTTTTTGCAAAAGCATCCAGTTTTTCGGCTAACTGGTCCTGAAAGTCCTTTAATGTCTCCTGGATAGAGTTTTGGCCAAGTACCATTAATATATCAAATGGCCTGGGAGCGGCGGGTGGTAATTGATTTTTTGGATTCATTTTTTATTCGTTTGTATTTTACATAGACCTGTTCCGGTCTTTCATATAATCGGGATGCTTTGGATGGTGAGGCGGATATCCGGTCTGGCTAAATATCATGTCCCATATTTCTAAGTACTGTTCCTCGTTAAACAGGTGTTTGGGTCCGGCATTTTTTTCAAAAGTATCATTATCAGGGGCAAATTTTATAAACTCATGTAAGTAATCCCATCCCCCCAGGTCATAATGAACATATGCCTTTTTTTCGGTTGTAATATCAAACCGGCTTACTTTTCCTTTTGGTGAATCGTCATTAATTGTAACTATCTGTCCATCAGTTGTACGCAGTAATGAATATATTGAAAATATAAGTCGCCCTTCATTAGCGGTATAATAATCATAATGAAATGGGAGGGTTCTTATGTCTCTGATTTCTCCATTTCTTATGTCTTTCACACAGATTATTTCCCAATTAGGCTTATCTACCTTGTCCTTTAGTGCTGGTTCTTTTTCGGGTGGTGAGGGTTGTTCGCCAGATAAATTGCATACAGCACCAACTGGACAGCATTCGTCAGTACATTGTTTAAAGGTGACAGGGCAAATGTTGTCTGATTTTATTATCATTGGATTATAGCAATACTTTTCAAGAAATTTTATCCTCCCAATAATAGAGTATTCCTTACCATAACTATCCTTTCTTGGGGTTAACTTTTCATCCAAATATTTATGAGCGCACCAAATATCTTCTTTTAATAACTCAATGCCGTTATCCTTTACTGTATCTGTGGGTTTGTTTTTGGGGTTATTCAATATTTCATTAACAAGACCTCTTACAGCTAAATCTATTTCTTTAGTAAGTGATAGTTGTTCTTTTATTTCTTCAAACAAAATAGACACCCCTTCAACCACGCAAGGTGGTAAAGACATTGCAATTCTCGTTTGATTGGAATACCCTTTTCCATTAAACTGGTAAATATCTTTCGCTTTAGCGTCACTCAAATCTATACGGAGGCGGTATTTTTTTCCTGTACTCATTGTTTGGGTTTTTGGTTTAATATTTTCATAAGTTCATTTGCACTAATTGTTGCTGACTCTTCGCCTTTGATATGTAAATCTTCTTTACACCAATTACCTCTAAAAAATTGGCAGCCTATGCACCTATCAAAACCGCGTAATCGTTGCGACATGCAACCTACGCAGCTACCATGAAAAATTATATTCGGATTTTTGCCGTTAAAGACATGCATTTGTGGCAAATGTTTTTTAAACAATTTACCACTATTCATATCCTCCCACAATTTGTAGTCTAAGTAATCATCATCACTCAAAACTCGTGGTGCATCATAATTACGATTAACATTTTTGGCATACCATATTAACTCAAATTCGGCTGATTTTATAAATTCTCCCGTTTCAATAAAAGACCTACTATTGCTAACCGTATTCATTGCTGGGTTATTTTTTTGATTGAATGTACATGGTTAATTTTTGCACTAAATTTTTTCTGTCCTGTACAAGGGTATCGCGTTCCCTGGCCTTTGAAACATTTACTATACTCCCGGATTTTAAATGCACCTTATAGTTATCATCACATATTTGTCCTATTTCCAACTCCCCTATAAAATCAATATTCTCAATGGGAATAACCTGATTTGCACAAGTGGTATGCAAAAGCTCTATATCGTCGGTGTTTGCCATATTTCTTTATTTTGCCAGGTTATTAGTTCTACATTTTTTTTTGGATAAGTGGTATTGGGTAAAAATATTATTTGCGGCTCCCGGCATGGCACATGAAAGCTGCTATCATAGTAATGGGGAGACAGGTTCTCTGAGTCGCAGTGAGGGCAATGGATCGTGGTATTCATACATGCCCAACTTGGTCCTTGGCTGCTGATCTCAGTCTTTTGCTTAAACGCAGTATCCTCTCCTGAAAATCCGCAATTCTCACATCGCCGAAAGGTGACCGTGTGATAATAGTTCGCTGCTAATACTTGCTCTTCTGCCATTACAATATGGTTTAATTGTCCTGTTTTTTTGAGTTTGATGATCCGGCGAATAGCTTATTAAATGCCCATAGTGCCGTGATCCCCAATATAGTCAATACGCCCAGGGTTTGCATCGTCTGCCGGTCATCCTCTATTTTTCTCTTCTTTACAATATCAGCCTCATCCCTGTCCGATAAAATTATGAAATTATCTGCAGCATACAAACTGCGACGATCAAAGGGTGCCCCCAGCCGGTAATAAGTACCTTTGGCTCCTACTTCCGGCAGCGGATCCTCAACTATTTCAATGATATTCACATCCTGCAATACAGAAGGAGATAGCGTATTGTCAGCCGGATCATGTTTTACCCAACTGTTATTAAAGCATACTGCCTTAATAACCTGGTTATGAGCATTACCTTCACTGTTAAATATTTCTTCCTTTTGTTCCATAAACTATGCTGCAGCACTTTGGTGTTCAAATATCCGGATAAATTTCTCGTCAATGGCATTGAGAGGGTCCATATAATCCGGGTGAGCGGTATCGATCATGTTTTTAACCGTTTTGCAACCAAACATAACTGTGCTGTGATCCCGGTTAAAATAAAGGCCAATATCCTTAAAGAGTATCCTTGGCCAGGAGGCGTTTTTGGGTTTGGCGTATTTTCTGGCAAGATACATCACTATCTGCCTGGAGGCACTTATCTTTTTGCCCCTGTACTTACTACGCATGATCTCGATAGATATGCCAGTGACCTTGCTTACAGCAGCTGCAATCTGCTCAATTGTAGGGGCTGTTTTCCTTTGTTTTACCATAACCTTAATTTAAAAATTCTATACTATACCTCACTCCACTTGACTTTGCTGTACGTAACAAAACTCCGCATTGCTTAATTTTATCTTTGTATTATGTACCCTTACTTCTCAGATATGCAGTTGCATCTTCGTAATCCAGTTGCTCATCCGTAAGCCGGATATAAGAACCATCCCGCCTGTCAAATAGCCACCTGCCGTCCCGCTTTATCGTGGGCTCCTGGTCAATCTTTTTTTGCTTCTTTGCTTTTTTGCTCAATTTTGTTGCTTTTTTTAAAAATCTATACTAAACATTACCTCACGACACATAACTTCGCGCTGCAAGATGTCTTTACTTTTTCTTTTCTTCGATCTTTTTAAGCGATATCAGTTCAAAGCGACCGAAATAACCATTGCACAGCGGACGGTATGAGCCGATGCCAACATATGTTCCGGTGGTTTTGATCAACTCCTCAATCGTTTCAGTGGTAATGGTATCCTCACCGATCGTCAAAATGAAATCCGCTGTCCATTTAAGCCATTTTGGCCTGGTAACCATTATCCTGGCCTTAACATTCTTATTGACAGCCGAACGCTTATCGATCGTATCAAATGGCGGGAGCGGTATTTCCTCCGGGCTCACCATAAACATAGCCGCAACTATGGATTTTAAGGATTTGGTCCTCACGCCAACTTTAGCCTTTAAAAAAGTACCGCCATTGATCAGCGCCGCCCGGATATGCTCACAGGGGATATAGAACTTACCTGTATCGGGGTTTATATAAGAATGGAACTCGGCCAGCTTCACATCCTCTTCATTGAGCCCGGCCCGTTCAATGATCTGCTTACGGTTCTTTTCCCATTCAGCTAATTTTTTATCATCCATCCGGTGCTGCATCATTGGTGTAACACCCTTAATTTTTACTTCAAATTCCATGGTCTTTATTTTTATAATTATTAATGTTGTTTGGTGGTTATCCAATATCTGTAATTTCAGTTCTTCCTTTGCCATCCCCTTGCATAGGTGGTGGTTGTTCAGAATAATACTTTGCTGCAATTTCATTAAGCATTTCTACCATACGGGAAAAAGATATTTCAGGTTCATCTTTAAAATATAAGTCTATTATTTCCCTTATATTGGCAACTATGAATGGCTTATGCTTACCTGTTTCTAAAGATGGTGGTTGGAGGGAAGCGGCTTGTACAAGATTGAAAAGTTGCGCTTTTAAATTATCTGTATAATCCAAACCATCCTCTTTAAGAAATCTTGAAAACCTTGCAACAATCCGTTCAGCCATAGCCTCTACTTCTTTCCCTGCCTCCGTTTCTCCGATGGGTGCAGATGCTATAAGTCCACACCTTTCAGCTAATGATTTTGTAAGTATTTGCATCTTATCTTTATCAAGAACACGCAAGGCATTAACTAAAAGAAAATTTATCGGGTCTTTATTAAATATTGGGGCTGTTGACTCCTCAATGGGCGCAGACCGGGTAGGTATTTGTGATTTATCAGCAGGATATTTATTCAAAATGCTTTGTGCTTGGGTTAGCCGGTTTAAATCATCCTCTGTCAAAGCAGCAGGAAACTTATTGGCCACCCTGCTGATGGTCCTTACAAGCTCAGCCAGGTAAAATAATGAATCTTCAGCAGGCACGGACTCTATTTTTTGAGACAGATAATTCTTTACCTGGTCGTTCCATTGAATGTTGCCATTGGCATCAACAAAACGCCTTTCAATAAATTCTATGGGTGTTTCTGGCTTATTCATTTTATAAAATTATTTTTAACCGGAGCGCCCTGGCAACCAGGTGAACAGAATTTTTAACTTCCATCTTTTTTTGCATTTTGGCAATCCTGGCCTCAATCGACCTGGTGCTATACGGCTGACCTCTTTCCGAAATTAATTTTACTGCTATTTCCTGGGCATTAAACCCTTGTGACAGAAAATCCAAAATAGACAGATCAACGGGAGTAAGAAACCCCGTTCTCAGAAATCCTGAATTACCATTGCTATTAGCAGGAGGTGGTGGAATGGCCATTGTGAATGTTTCGGATTGTAAAAACCAAATATAATACTTTGTTTTTAAAAACAAAGTAAATTTACTGTTATTTTTGGTAGGCCTCTTTTATGCCTTCCATCAGCGGGGTAAACTCAAAGTCCGGTAATATCTCCCTCATTCTGGCATTTGAGGCCGCCTTATTCAACTGGCCATCCGGGCTAACCCCATCCCAGTTAACCGATAAATGTGTGGCCCCACAGGCTGATAGCGCCTTCCAGGTTATCTCCTTTATGCTGAGGTTCTCATCCGGGCACACATTAAAAGACTCGGTGATCTCGTCTTCAACCACCCTCTTTATAACCCGGGCCATATCGCCGGCGGTCATAAACTGCCTTTTGGCAATGCCGGTGCCCAGTAGATCAATATGATCAATTCTGTTCTTAACCGCATACCTTATCTTCACGATCAGCGTATCAAGAAAATGAGCCCTGGTAGCATCCTTTATATGCTTACCGCTGTAAAGGTTACAGGGTATGAGGTATTGATAAGAAGTGCCATATTGCTGGTTACATGCATCAATATGGACGGCCATGGCCCGCTTTGCATATCCATAAGCCAGGTTAGACTCTGCCGGCGGTCCCGCATGCAGCATATTTTCCGTCATAGGATACACCAGCGATACATCCGGATAAGCACAGGTAGAAAGTATCCCGATAAACCGGGGAACTTGGTTTGCAAGTGCAAATCGAATCATTAAAGTGTCCATCAAAATATTTTCTGAAAAATAACTCTCCGGCCGCTGCATATTATCCCTGATGCCTCCTACCAGGGCGGCGCAGTGGATCACAGTATCGGGGCTCAGTTCATAATACATCTTTTTAACCGCGTCCTGGTTCGTGAGTTCATAGTCTGAACTGTTAATATAATACGCATCCGGCAGTATTTTCTGCAATGCCTGGCCAAGCATTCCGCTACCACCAGTTACAACAATGTTTTTATTCATTTTAAAAAATCTATACTACACTTAACAGAACCTTGCATCACACCACTTAGCGCAACTTCACCCTATTTTAATGCCTTTAGCTGTTCCATGAATGTTTTTTTATACCTCTCCTTGCAGTCTTCTATACCAATATGGTAGAAAACGACAATTATATCTTGTTAACTGTATGGCTGATAAAGGGAAAGGACTTGCCGGAAAACTAAAATCTCCTTCTCTCTCTCCATACTGCCCTTTAAATACCTCTTGTGATACATTATTCTGGGGGATAAGATTTATCTTAATAAATAATTCCTTTTGCTGGCCGACTAAGGTTTTTTCTGATGTAGATGAGCATTCAATCTTATCACAAGCATAAAGATATTCCTGCTGAAATGGCTTTATATTAATTTGGCCAGGGTGTGGTAGCGTGGGGGCACTTTCCTGTGCTCCGAAATAAGATAATTCCGGCTGATGAAATCCATTTATAAAATATTCAATTCTCATTTTAAAAATTCTATACAATACTTTACATTACATGACGATACTTCACATGACTTGACGAAATATTTTCTCCTTAAAGTTTGACCAATTGTAACAATTCAACACTGCTTAATATAATCCCATGTTTCATGATGGCGGCGCCTATAAACGACACAAACACAGGCTTTTTTTCTCTTATTCTTATTAATGCCGGCTTTTTATCATATAGACCATTATAATCCCCATCAGGAAATATTTTATCATTAAAAGCAACAAAACTGAACTTTTTTGCCATAACCTAATTTTTACTTTTAAAAAATCTATACTATACGTGACTGTACTCTACATCACCATACTGAACACTACAAAACAGTGTGCTTTATTGTAAAGTCTTTATCTGGTCCAACAATGTTTTTTTATCAAAGGCTGACTTATCCTCCCAAAACAGATCATAATGAGGCTTATCAAACCTGATCTCATGGTAGTTCACGCCCCAGGCCTTTAACTGCTCTATCGTAAATACTGACCAGTCAATTTTGCCGGTTCTATGTCCCCTGGCCGTCCAAATCGTTATTTTATTGTGCTCAAAAAGCTCATTTACCAAATCAATGTTTTCAATCAGGGGCGTTGAAAAATGGTAATCCAATTCCCCCTTATAAGGCCCGCTATCAAATAGGGTCTCTGAAATACAAAGTATCCCATCAATATCAATAAAAAGCTCCTTTCCGCTAACATAGCTTACGCTTTGTTTAAGGTTCTTTTCCAGATAAGAGTCAACCTTTATACGCTTATCCCTTCTGAGCAGCCGCTGCAGATAATCAATTTGCGGCTGCTGCCGGTGAAGATCCGCCCGGGCCTCCTCTGCTGTTATATGCCGCTGCTCATTAGGTGCAAATATCTTCATCTTATCCGTTACCTGCTCATAGTAATCGCTGTTATAGATATTGCCGTAGTTACCCATATTGTAAAAACCCATGCCGAACGATAGTAGTTCCTCAAATTCATAATTGAGCAGGGTAAGCAGGCCGGCAAAGCCAACATTACAAAGCGTACCAACCTCCTTGAAGAGCCGGTACAGGTAAAAGTCGCTTACATTTTGGGTGGGAGTGCCCTTTGATCTAAGTAGCCCGAAAAAAGCATCGTGCTTAACTATAAAATCGGTGCTGACCATGGCACACATGACAAATCTCATCTCGCTGATGTACTCAATGTTTCTGTAAGCCTCTTCGATCTCCAGTGCATTAAAGCTATGGATGATGATATCAGTACGGGATCCGCAATCTGCATGCAGCCTCTCAGGTATCGGTGCCGTAACACCTACACGTATCACCAGGTCGCAGGCATCGATCGCCGGACCAAGGCCCAGTCCATTAAGATGAGGAGAGGGGCATACAAAGGCAATCCTGCGGCCCTTTAACAGATCAGCCAGCCTGGGATCAGGCTTGTAGTCCTCAAAATGATCCACGGCCTTATCCGGCGGCACCGCTGAAGACTCCCACTTTGGGTAATTCATAGTATCTTTTTTCTTGGTGAATGATTTAAAGAATGGGAAGTTCATATTGTGAGATTGAATTGCTTTTTGTAGCCAGTTGTTTTTCATAAATCCTTAATTTCTTTGAGCCCATCCATTTAATTTGAAAGTTGCTGTCACCATTTTATCAGGAATATTATATTTTTCCTGCCAATCCATAATGCATTTATCATAAGCAATGGGGGATGACTTACATTCAACTATCTTCCAAATATGCCAAAAAAATAATATTTTTACTCTTTTTGACAAAAATTTTACATACTCATTACCGTCGATATTTATATCAATTTTATACATACTTTAATCGCTTTTCTTTCATTCCTGTTTTTTTTCTATCGCAGGCCAATGTTCCTGCTCAGTATCCGGGTTACGGGCTGGTCTTATTGGCGCCCTCAGTTCTGTATTATCCGCATTCACCGTTGGGTGCTTTGGATTTACTCCACCAGGCAATCCAATGAATTCAAACGGATATCCGCAATCTGCACATCGAATTCTGATATCGGTAGTATAACCAGTTACATATTCAAGATCATCCTGCCCCGTAAGCCTGAATACCGATACCTTGCTTTCAAATCTTTTATGGTCACACATAGTTTAAAGACTATTTTTCAGCACAGGTTCTTTCCAGGTGAGCATAAACCTTTCTCCTGGATTTACCCACCGCCTTTACGGCATCTTTTACATCCTGGCGGGTCAGGCCAATATCCAGCTTTTTTCTGAACCTTTCAATTACCCAGTCAAGTTCATAGACTTGTTTGGTGGAAATTAAATTGGGGTCCATTTTGTGTTGCTTTTTCATGATGTTTATTTTTTTATAAAGTGATAAATGTATGACACCAGTTCTGCACATATCCACAGGTAGGGCATTTCAGCCCGTCTTTTGTTGCTATCAATACCCTGTTTTGGTCACCGTGATCGTTTTCACAGGTAAGCTTAGGTCCGGGGCTATTGACCTGGAAATCATTAATGTTTTTGACCTCTTGTTCTGTAAATGGCGCACTGCTTTTTGTATCGGCGGCTATTTTATCGTCTGCAAGCGAAAATTTTATCTGCCCAAGTATTTCCTCATCAAAATTACCACTTACCCAGCGACCTTTCTCATCAAATTTTGTTTCGCCTTCGCCAAGTGGTATTATCTGATCAAAAAAGATGTTACAAAACAGGGCATACCGGATCACCGCCCAGCGGCCATAGCTTTCATTTTTACCTTCGGGGTGCTTATAACATACACAACCGCTGCCTGCACCGCCAAAATGAGCCAGGTGGCTACCCATATCAATATGCAGATTAGCCTGGAAACTATTAACCTTTGAGCCACTCTCATCCTGTCCGCCAAACTGCTCTGATGAAAGGAAAAATATCTTTGCCCCGTTCTTTAATGCATGAAAGGTTACCGCATCACCAAAATCAAAGACCTCGTGATCCAGGCCAATAGGGTGCCCCATATACATAAGTACCAACTCCCCAAAGGAGTATTTTGGCATAAAGCTCCTCTTCATCCCGAAAAAATAGGTGCTTACTGTATCCGGTATGCCATCCTTAACCTCGATCTTGGCCGGGTTGTTCTTATAACACCGGCGGCTGCCAATAATATCATACCCACTTTCAAATAATTTATCGATCGTAGAAAGGCTCTCCTTCTTAAAAAATACATCGCCATCAAAATGAACAATATTATTGTATGGCTGCTTTACCCGGTTTGTAAATATCTGCCCGGAGAACACCATTGTAAAAAGATAAGCTGTGCCGCCATGACCCTTTTTATACCGCTCCAGCAGTTCCTGCTCATCGCTCATATCAAAAAACACATTGTTTTTATGAGTTGCAATTTCACCAAGCTCTTTAATATCCTCCTTTGTAGCAAAAATGTGCAGCAGATGATCATGGTGCTTATGGAAGCTTTCAATAGCAACCTTGCCCACTTCAGCACAGCCAATGATCTCTGTAAAGACAAATAGCGGCTCGGAGGGAATGGGATTTATTATAATGGGCTGCTCCCGGATTATGGCCTGGGAGGTTTCAGCGGGAGAGTTTGTGACCACCCTGCTCTCCCCGTCAATACTTGCCTGCATAGCCATTACTGCAGATAGACCGGCGTCGCCAATTGATAATGATACCGGATTGCCACAGCCTGCCATATCATTATCCGGGGCCGGTGATATATTTGGGTTCTCGGTTTTATGAAACCCCGGCAGATGATACAAAGAGCTATCCCAGGTATTAAATACACTATGATAAAGGTATCGTTTATATACAGATGGTGGTATCCCTGGCTCGTTTACATAAAGTCCTCTTACATCTTTAAATACCTCCAATGTATTGCTTTCATAAAGTGAAACTGGGTATTGTACAAAGTCGCCTGCCTTTATTGATTTTTCAGAAGTTGGTGGATTTACGTACGGATGCATAAAAATAAAGTTAATATCCCTATCCCTGTCGGGTGGCGGTTTTCTATTCATCCGCCCCATTATTTGCTGTTGTTGAATTTCCGATAACTCACTCCGAGGACTTAATGGCAAAACCGTTGGTTCTTTTTTTGTCAGCAAAATGCCATAATCAATATGTTCAGTGGTAAGTTGAAAATCCCAGTCGGGAAGCGTGGCTTTAACGAAGTCAAACCAGCGGTCATGATTGGCAACCCCTTCAACCAGGAAGATATATTTTTTGCTGGCCTTTGCCATATTAAGCAGCGCAGCCTTCGCATGCTCAGTGCTCATGTGCATAATTACAGCTTGTGTAAACACAAAGTCATATTGCATTGGCAGGACATAATCCTTAGTAAAATCCCTTAACTCAATGTTTTCCATGATTTCCGGTGGCAGCTGTGAGAACTCTTTTGCAAAATCAATTTGGGTCTGCAGCAAATCACAACCGGCTATCCAAGCCTTTGGGAATAGCTTATGTAGGTTCTTTAGGTGATAGCCACCGCCAACGCCGACCTCGTATATGCTTTGTATGTGCTGGACATGGCGAAAAGCTGTTTCATATATTTGTTTCCAGTTGTCATGAAGATTATCAACGAATTTCAAAGCTGTTTTTGGCAACTCTTTCTCAAATAACCCAACTAGATTAAGCATGTAATCAGTAATGAAAAAATCCTGTCCGTCATGGGCCTTTATGTCGGCAAGTTGCTGGGAATACTCCTTTGTATAACCGGACCATTCGTATTCATCCTCGGGCTTTTCCTTAAACTTTGGCCAGTCGGCAACGCCAGCTTTTGATGTAATTTCTAAAACAACCGGGGGTTCGTTAATTAGTTTTGCGTTAGCATCATTATTTTCAGATGATGCAATACCACCCCTAGTCAGATCGGTAGGTATAAAACTCTCTGCATACGGGAATATCTCTGATATCTTTAAACCCTTATCCAGGCAGTAAATATCCACACCAATATTTTTAGCCGCATCCCGGATCGTGGTCAGATCCTTAATAATGCGCTTTACCATAGCAGGTGAATTATTAATGCTGCTCATCCCCATGGCAATCCTGTGCTCCGTGTCCGGCTGATCGTTTTTTACATAGCCATCGGTATAATCCAGGTCAATGCCGGTAACATAAATAGGGTTCATACCCAGTATTACCGCCAGGGCCAGCATATGCACACCTACCGTGTCACCGGTTCCATAATGATGATCGGTCTTTGTAACCTCCTGCAGGACCTCCTGGATACATTTACGACCGGCGATGATATGCTCACAACAAATATGGCGCCCGTTAGGCATATTGCCCCAGGTACAGGGTTTTCCTTCCCAATGGCGCTGATCATAGCCCAGGTAGTTAATATTACCCAACAGCCGGGCAACGAGTTCCCGGGGAGTAAGGTCAAGGCAGTCGGTATATAAAAGCGTGGTCTTGGGTCTGCTGGCATACCGGTTGTAATTGCTTTCAATATTAAAAGGACTGTTTATGTCCGCCGGCTGGGCAAGCATCCAGTAATCAAAATTGATATCGGTAAGCTTATCAATATTGTTACAGGATATGATCTTGAACTTTATCTTGTTCTGATCAATGGATTTTATAGCGGGAAGATGTTTTGCTAAACTGGGGCCAAGGCCAAGTACCAGGCCGACCTTATTTGAATCCTGTCCCTGGATGTCTGAAAATTGTAATTGCATTGTAACTGTTTTATTTTTTCTTTAAAATTATGGGTATTTATTCTTTTTGACAGCCCGGGTCTATTTATCTTTTAACCCAAATTGCTGTGGGGTATATCCGTTTTGTCTTAAACTTTGTTTGAAATTTTCCAGTTGTTCAAAATCATTCAGGAATTCCCGGAGAACATCGGCCATCTCATTAAGCGTCAGTTTTTTGACCGGTTTTAATATTTCCGTCCCCTCCTGCTCCCAATACCTCTTTGCTGAAGACAGGGTTTTCCAGCTTTTTACTCCATCACCCAGCCAATCAAAATAGACCGATGGCTTATTATTGTGTTTTATCACCTTTACAGTTATGGGAAAATACCCCCCACAGTTCCAGGCTTCATTGGTTACCGTTATTTTCTTTTGGCTCATTGCACTAAACGAAATGAGCAATGCGGCAATAGTTAATAGTTTTTTCATCGTACATTTTTTAGTTTAAACCCGCTTCGATTCATTTTTGTTAATACAGGGCTCAAGGTCATTGAACCAAGGCTGTCAAACATCTGTATTTTTTTTTCCGGTTGACTTTTTCTTTTGGCCTCTGCAGCAATCGTTGGGCAGTGGTGCCCCAGCTTATGCACAATGTCGTAAACCAGTTTCATTGTCAGCACTTCGTTAGTATGAAAGTATTTACAGCCAAAGGTAAGCTCACCAATACCCTTTGGAAGTTTTGTTGATTTTACGCCGTCAATAAGAAAAGTTAAAAACCCTTTTTCTTTAGACCAGCCAAGGGAACTTACTATATTGGCCGAATTCCCGGAGCAGCTGAGGCCCAGGATCAGGGTCGTTGCCGGTATCTCAATGCCGTCCACGGTTGTCTGCAGCCATTTTGTGAAGCTATTCTCAAAACCCCAGTCATTTGCATTGCTGGTAAGAAAACCTGCATCATTAAAGGCCCGGAATGATTTACCCGGCACCAGGCGTGAGAGATCAGCGGCAGCGTGTGAGCTTATGTCCATCAGGCCACCATTACCCAATAAAAAAATATGTGTACACCTTTTGATAAGTTTAAGCAGGTGCTTATAGTTTTTAGACGCTATCGCCTTTTTCAAAAGTAGGTGGTCATTCTCAAAATTAGCCTGGTTTTTTGGGTGTTTCTTTTTCATCATAATATTTATTGATAAATGAATGCAATTTGTACAGCACCATATGCCGGTAGGTCAAAAGTAAACCTTGAGCGTTTGTTTAGTGAACGGTTAAATTTATATTTGGAAGCACCGCCACCCACATTATACACCGGTGGCAAAAAATATTCTTTTTCGCTGTTACCCTGATACCTTAATACCTGAAAACAAATAACATCCGACCCGGATAAACAGGTAAAGTTAATGTCACCGATGGGTGGGCCGCCTTGCGAATGTAATGATGATAACAAATCGATGAGGTCCTGGTATGAATATAACTCTTTTCCCTTGTAGTTAAGCCCATTTACCTCAACATTTAAGGGCAACTTAGCTTTCCCTTCGTTATCCTGGTCAAACAAAATAAAATCCATCACCTGAAAAGCATTGTTATTTTTGACTGATAATATGATGGGATTAGTATGTTCCATTTTTTATGGATTTGTTATAAATGAAATCTGATATACCCCGGGAAACAACTTCATTTTTATTCTTAGCTTACTGGCTGTTGCCCGATTGATTAAAAATCTGCATATCTGATCGTGAATTACAAGCGGTGGATAGTATTCGATTGCATCCTCTGTCCTGCCATAATTATCTGACCATTTAATTACCTGGTTCATACCAGCATTGGCGCCCGCTATTACAAATATTTGCATTTCAGCTATGGTCCTATGAAAATTCAGCATTAAATCTGCAACATCGGCATAGGTATAAATTTGTTTACCGTCGTATTCGGGGCCAACTATTGTAACATCATCTGGCAATGGCCGCAATACCCCATTTCCGTCCCGGTCAAATAATGTAAAGTCTTTTTTAAGACCCCCATTATCAATAGTAAGTACTATCGGATTTGTAGGTTTCATTTTTTATAATTTAATTGGTCATAAATGTAGTAAAAATTATTTAAAAACACTATTGCCAATAGCCCATATCACCTGCATTACCTCCGTTTGCGTAATGGTAAGATTAGGCCGCAGCCTTACCGACCTCTCTGCGGTTGGATTACAAAGCAATCTGTTGTGAAAGGCTCTTTGACAAAAATCATCCCTTTGCTCTGTGCTGTCAAGATCAAAAGCGATCAGGCCACCAATACCACGGACATTTTTTAGCTGCTCGATCTTGCTTAACTCTTCTTTAAGAAGCTGCCCCTGCTTTGTTATATTGTCAAGGTAATTATTCCGCTCTATGGCCTGCATAATATACCGACAGCGTATCATGTCCACTAAGTCGCCGTCAAAGGTAACAGACAGTTTATCATACTCATTAAAAATGGCCGCGAACCCATCCTTTACCATGATCCCGGATACCTGTGACTTCTTTCCAAAGACAATGATATCCGGTTCAATGCCCAAGTGCTGCCAGTACCATAGTTTCCCGGTGGTCCCGAAACCGGTCTGTATTTCATCGAAGATCAGCGGAATACCAGTCTTTGTACATATTCTGCGGGCCTTTTTTAAAAGCTCAATATCGAGGTAGATATCCCCATTGCCGCATTGCACCGGTTCTATTAAAATACCGGCACAGTTTTGCAAAATATATTCTTCATTAAATATTTGAATGGAGTCGGTACTCCATTTATTGCATACCTGCAAGACATCAAATGGGCTCTCGTCTTCAACAGCTAAAATCTTAAATCCCCGATCAGTTGTTGATAAAAAATTACCAAATGAGTTTATCCCATGAAAGGAGCCGGTTAATGCAAATACCGGGCTCGGAAAAGTATATGCCTTTTTTTGAGGAGTTGCCCTCTTTTTGTCCCTGGCTAAAACATGAACCCACGCCGTTTTGATCGCCGCTTCAATGGCCAGGGATCCTGTACAGGCAAAATGAACATGATTAAAGCCGGGGGGTGCTGCAAATGCCTTGAACTCCTCTTTAAACCTTATATATTCCGGGGAATCGTAAAGGCCGACGGCTGTTTTCATTCCCACAACATCAAGTACCTCCCGTTGAAATGCAAGAGAAGATAAAGCCGGGTGATTATAGCCCAGCGGTAAACTGGAATAGTGATTGACCATATCCAGGTACATTGTATCTGTATTCGGGTCATGGGCATAAACGCCCCCACTCTTTCGGTAGTCAATGTTTATTTTAAAGGGTTGCATAGTTGCATTTTTTTAATTCAATTTTTCAAGTATTTTTTTCTTTGGCTCAACATAACTGTGATTGCTTTTAAATTCAGTTTTGTAAACCCACTCGTAAATGCCATTCCCATAATACACTTTCATACAAGATGTTGTTTCGGCTATTATTTTCATAGTACAGATGCCGCTACTTGTTTTTATTATGTAGAGATCATCTACCTTCATTTATTATAAATGGTTGTAAGGGTTTGTATATACTCTTCGGGGCTACCCGCTTTTTTTAATGCTTCAGGATTATTGTTATTAAATTTTTCTATAAGCAGACTAAAATTCAATTTATCCTCCTTTAAAATAACATCAATGGCAACGATGAATGAACGGCTATTATGCCCGGGGAAGCGTTTAAAACTTTCAATAATACTCCAAAACATATTTGCTTTGCCTTCATAATTTACCTCAAACTTACCTTCCTGGAATATCTTTTGAAAATTCTTTCCAGCTCCACCATTCCCCCCAAGTTCTCCCGTGCTTAAAAGCAACAATGCTTTTGAAAATGGGAACCTCGTTTTTTTAAGATAATCATTCAGAATTATGTAATTTTTATTTTCAGTCTTAATATACAAATTCAGATAATCGCCAACCTTCCAATGGCTAATATTAGCATTTGCTTTTGCTATCTGTAATAAGGTAAATTCCTCTGCTAAAATATACCATACATTGCTACCGGTTTCTATGGCAGCGGCAAACCGATGCTGACCATCAATTATATAAAGTCTACCGTCTTTTTCAATAACTAATATTGGATAGTAGCGCAAAAGGTCTGAATCGTTGTAAATATCATTTACAATACTTGCTACTTTTGATTTATTTATATTCCTATTACCATTAATGCTGGTGAAAAGATTATAGTTTTTGCTGTAATAAACCTTTACAGACGATTCGGCGTGATTCATTATCTCATTTTATTTTGCTTTCTGCTGGATTGTTTTCGTATCATATATTTGATGAACCGGGTTTTTTCTTTTGGCCGCAGATCATCAAACTGTTCCAGGAAAAATACAATATCAGCAGTAATAAATGATGCCAGGTTATTAAAGAAATCTTCCACTTGTTTTTGCGTTTTATAATAAAGACATCCCCTATTCCAAGGGAACGGTGGGTTATCCACGTTTTTATTATCTATGGCCGCAATTACCAAAGTAAATACATAAATCATAATCCATAACCACCGGATATTACTATCGGGTTCTCCAAAATTACCCGTCAGAATGGGTATTATCATCCAGGATGGAAGAATTATGAAAAGCCCCCGGAACCAGGTCCGCTTCCAGAACAGGTAATCAATATATGCTTTGATTTTCATCATTGATATTTTTAATGTTAATCAATAGTAATACCCCGTGATTGATCGTTTCTCTATCGATAACACAGTTCTCAATACCGTTTTTTAGTAATATCTCCTCTATCTCCGGCACCCCAATCTGCGTAAAGCCCAGTTCATGACTGAGCGGCTGTTGCTGGCAGGGCAAGTGAATGCAGGCCCGGCCGCCGGGAGCAAGTACCCTTTTAAACTCAGCCAGGTACTTATCAATGATTTGCACCTCTGAACGTACAAGGCTGTCCATTGAAAAGATAAAATCTACACTTTGATCCGCTATGCCCTCAAGCTCATCGCCGGTCGTCAGGTAAAACTGGATATGTTCTGTGTACCCTATCCATTTTTTTATCTGCTCAAAGCCGTCTTCAATGATATCAACGGCAATTACCTTTTTGGGATAATGAAATAACATCGGATGTATCCACTTGCCATCCAGGCAACCAAGCTCAATAACCGTTTTATTGAAAACGTAAGGTTTCAGGTAATAAAGCCATATTGACTGATAATCTCCAAGTACCTGGCCCTTACCATTTGTTGCCTCGGGTGACATTACTTTGCCCCACTCGTCGCCATAAAAATCAGTTTTGTACTCCGGGCTTATAGGTCTGTCAACAAATTCCTTCAGGCCGCCGGCCCAAATCCTCTTTTGCTCTTCTATGGATGGATATAACTGGTTCATATTTTTTGATTATCGGTATAAACATGCTTTGCTCCGTCAATGCTTACTGCCAATCTTATATTGGCCCCGGATCCCGTTGCAGTGATCAGGTGGTGCCGGCCTTTGTCAATAAATACAATATCACCGGCCTTAGCTGCTAAATTCGCTTTACCATCTACTTTAAAATTATACTCCCCTGTCACAATATACCACCACTCCGAAATATCCGGGTGATAGTGCTCCCTGTTGCTTTGCCCCTTATACTGGCAGATCAGCGTAGCTGAACCCTGTGGAGTATTAATGATCCGGTGAGACCAGGACTGACCCCCTGATACCTGGAACATATTAAGCACTATCTCAGATATTGTAACACGAAGATTATTGCCTCCATCAAGATCATTGAACTGAACCCCATCTTTTGAAAGAATCGAATCAACATTGGTCTCGGTATTGCCTTCAATGGTTGCCGTATTACCACTTATGCCTGTTGCTGACTCATAATACCTCGGAGTTGGTTTTTCTACTCCCATTGTAGCGGCAATAGCCTCAGCTAAGATAAAATCGTCCTCGCTATCAATATCAATCACCTCACAGCCAGATATAACATACGTGCCCCATTTACCTTTATTCATGCCGTGGTAAGCGCCTGCTTTTTCGGCATAGGCTTGTTTAAATATAGCCGCATTCCACCCCATTATTCCGCATGCATAGGCCTGTACCGGTTCCAGTGTTTGAGAGGGTTGGGTATGCTGAACTGTAAAAAAATTCAATTCTGTATTTTTATAAAGACACTCGATTTGCACATTTTTTACTGATACAAGGGTATCGTAGGCAGACATAAGGGTATCGAAGGAGTCTCTTTTCATCTGCTCGGTAAATGCCTGAATGGTAAAGGGGTGCAGAAATGGAGATGTGGCCAGTAGCTGAATGACGGTATCACACTGCACGTTCTGCAGAAAGTCATTCATAAAATCATCATTACTGGCACTATCCGCTGCCATTGCCGGTGGGCGCTTATAAAATTTAATACCATACTGGTCGGCGATCTCCTTAAAAAGATCATCCTCGCTATTGAGGTATATCTCATCAAAGCAGTTGGCTCTCTTTGCTGCCTCAATGATCCAGGCAACCAGGGGCTTGCCGGCCAATAGCCGGATATTCTTTTTCGGTACCCTGGTACTACCCATCCTTACCGGTATCATTGCGACTGTTTTCATGCTGGTTGTTTTTAGTTATTTTAAAAATTCTATACGAAACATAACAATACGACACCTTACACATCTACACAATGCTATGCCGCACGCTATTCATTTACTAAATTATTTTTTCTGAAAAAATTGATCCACAGCCAGTCTTCAGGGCAGCTGTATTTCTGTGCCCGGACAAAGGAAAACTCTCTTAATGACTCGCCACACCAATTTGCTGGTACCGTTAATGGCGGATTGCTACTATTAATAATTTCAATCAACTCATCGATTGTATTAAAATCCATTGCACAACAATGATAGGGGCCTATCTTCATTCCCTCGTTTAATAATTCATTGATCTTTGGGTCACCCCAGTATATCGGGACAGTGCCAGTCATAAAGCAATCAATCAGTTTTTCGGTAAAAAAGCCTTCTGTTTTCTCATTCTCTATCACAATGGAATACTGATAATCCTTTAGTGCATCAAGCTTATATTCCACCGGATTGTACCCACGGCCGTAAACATCAACCTTATCTCCCAGGGCGGCAATCGCCTGGTGCCTTAGCTGGTGGCCTTCAGTTTCTTTTTTATCGCTGGCAATTATTGAGATCAGTTTGGTCTTTGGATAAATTTTACGGTCCTGTGGCAGGATCCAGCAACCGCCAAAGGGATACCATGATATTTGAGGTCGCTTTTCCGGACAAATCACATACCCTTCCTTAATATCACTTTCCGCTTTTGCTTCCAGGTTTTTAATAAAATCAATATTATGGCTCAGGATATAATCGAATTTATGCCAGTTGTTTTCAATAAACTTATAACTCTCGGAATTTATGGATATGGGCTCTATCAACCAGGCGATCTTTACTTTTTCGGTGAACTGGTCTGTTTTATGAAACATAGACTCGGTAATGATGACCATATCATTGATATTTTCATCACCGCGATACCACTCAAAGAACTGAGGGTATATTTTCAGATCACCACTGCCCAAGCTGGTGCCATGGGCAAACTGGGTGTCAGCTATTTTTATTTTTATCATTATCGTTTATGTTTTTTAAAATATCGCCCTCTTCAATATACCCCAATGCAAGCCCCTCTTTAATCCAATCCATTCCAAATTCATCGGCCTTTTGTAATAATCTATACAATTTTTCACAAAGCTTTTTGGTTTGATTGTAGCTATTCAGGTATCTATAACCCTTGCAGCAATGTTTATCGAAGTCTCGCTGATACAATAGTTGTTCAGTGAGAATAATTTGTTTTTCTTCATTCGGTGCTATTGTTGTTATCTCATAACGCCAATGGCAGCGCCTACTCATCCATATTGTGATAGTATAAACCTTTCCTATATACCGATATCCGATTCTTTCATAAAATTGGTCAACGATGATCTTTGTAGTGCGATATTGGATATGGTCTGTGGGTATTTTTATAGATGGTATCCACCTCACTACCATTGCTGCAGTTATTACAATAATAGCACAGTGTCTCGTTTTCATAGAAGCCATTTTGGGATCACGATTGGCCATGCGATTTTTTACAATGCATAATTCCGGTTGTTGGCAGTTAGGAATGGAATACGGGGCTAGTGGTGGTGGAAGAACAAGCAACGGTCCCTTATACCCCTGGATAGTATTAAAAACATCAACACAGCCATTAACCCGGTTGTGCAGGTTAAATAAAAAACTATTCCTCATCAAAGAACTCATTCTTACCTCACCACGCCTGATATAAGGATATAAATAGGAATTTTTTTTCATTCTTTATTTAATGTTTGAGTAATAAAGCGTGAAAAATATTCTTTCCGACTGATCATATATTCCCTCTTCTCAGTGTCGTTCATGGCATCATATATATCCAGGGCATCAAAATCACTTTGCCTGGTGGTCTCCTGGTGGCCATTGCCATGCCATAAGTGAATAAGCTCTATCGGCGGGTTGTCGCAGGAGGCAAATTTTCCCATCAAATTTATCTTATTAAAAAAGAACTGGTCCTCCACCGAATAACCGGTAAAAAAAACATCCTCCCACATACCCACATCGATCAACAGCTGCCGGGTGACGAAAATGGATCCTCCCGGGGCACCTGGTATCGCTGGTTTAATATCATGAGGGCTATAATTATGGAAGTCTGCAGTGGCCAATCCTTTAATGATTGCATCGCTTTTTTGCTGGCTGGCCATCAGCAGGCGCCTTTTTGTAAAGGTCTGTACTGCATCCTTATCCTGCATATTGAGCATGATCTTGCTGAAAAAATCAGGCGGCACCAGGATATCGGTATCATGAAAGAGGTAGTAATCAGCGGTGGGGCCATACAATACCCCGATGTTATGACAAAGGCATTTGTTGAAGGGCTGGCCATCTGAGGGAATAAAGATGGTGTTTACCCATGACTTAGCCACCCAGTAATGCTTTGGAGGCATATCATCATGCTCAACAAAAGTAAAACTCACCTTTTTATCCGTATGCATTATGGCATTAAAGATGTATTCAACAACAATTTTATGGTATTCCACCCTTCCCCGTACCGGTATGATCACAGAAATATCAACCTTTAGGTTTACTTTGCTCATCTTCTTTACACAACGAGCCCAAACAGCAGCATAGTCTATTTCATTTGCCTTCGCCCATTTAATAAGTTCCATCATCTGAGTATTTATTCTTTTTATGGTATTTTTTCGCCCATAGGGCCATAATTCTCTTTATTCTCCGGACAGCCTACCTGGTTTTTAATATCCCAGTGCATCATGCTAAGACCCGGTGTATTCATAGGGAAAAGCCATAAATTACTTCCAGGTATAACGCCTTTTTTGCAATAAACACATACGGGATTTAACATTGTATTGAAATCCAATTTTTCTTTAGGAAATTTAACCATACAAAAAGCCAGGGCCTCAATAACAGTAGGAGCAGAAATTCTGTCATCACCCGAATTATCCGAAAAACCTGGCTGGGCCTCAAACAGCTTTTGATCATCTCCTCTATACCATGTATGACATGGCCTGTCGTAACCATAAGATTTTAATAACAGGGCCTGCACGTAGGTTACCCTGGCACCGTGCTTTGGGTTTAATTTCTCATTAATAGCCGCGGCGATCCATTCACCCACCTCATCCTGGAACTTACCGGCGGCCTCCGTATCTATTTGGCCTTCACCGGTTTTAAATAAATGCTGAATGGCGCCCCAGCCCCTTAGATCGATCAACCGCTGCATTTCACTTCCCTTCATACCAAATATCATCTGGCCATCACGGTCATAAACAACCTTTTCTCCAATAAAGTCCGGCGGAAGTAATAATTTTTTTTTCATTTGTAATGAGGTAAAATCCTTTAATTCGAGCAGCCCTTCTTTTGTCGGATGCGGATCATGAACCAGGTGGCCATTTTTATAAATGCAAATATGGCTTATGTCATTTCCGCGTGGGCTTGGTCCTGATACTAAATAATAATGATCCTGTAATTCCGATTTTGTTAACACAAGCCATACATCATAATCCATTTCACCCCAGCCCCGGAGTTGATGGTGCAGATCAGGGTGAAAGACCCTATACCGGTCATCGCTACATAAATCCCACCCCTTTTGCGTTAAAAAGGTAAGCATAACCACAGATGAGTAGCTGCCGGGAATATCAAAGAGGGTCTCAATATTGGGTACCTCCTCAATAGGCAATTCAAGGATCGATGCTATTGCTGCAGCATAACAATTACCCCTCCTGACCTGGTGGCCGGTAGAATTTGTTACAACAACCTTGGTCTGCATTACCGGTATCATGC
>OFRG01000205.1_pt1 | contig 25968 bp, 20 predicted proteins | sample 1543071 | NCBI WGS metagenome assembly OFRG01 (sample SAMN07774222, study PRJEB24372) | wastewater metagenome | isolation source: WWTP Verbania (Effluent) | place: Italy: Verbania | collected 2015-12
GCGCCGCGCACCTTCAAGCCGCCGCCCACGCGCACGTCCTGCGCGTCCTCGGGCGCCAAGGTCGGATCGTCCCACCCCTTGAACGGAACGTAATGCTGATAGGTTGCGCGCAACTCATTCGCCTGATCTTCGGACAGGACCCCCGACGTCTCGCCGGTGTCGATGATATAGTTGCGGATCGCGGCGACGCGTTGCTCGGCGCCCTTCAATGCGCCGGCCTTCCCATCGCGCGTCAGCAAATCAATCAGGTCTGCAGCCTGATTATCTGTGATGCCGGATCCCTTGCCATTGTTGCTTGGGTCGATCCGATCCATCGCGGCATTGCGCTCGGGCGCGTGGCGCGCATAAAGCCAAAGCGAAATATCTTGCCGCGACAGCCTGGCCAAGACAGTCTCATTCACCAAAGGCTCAAGATAGTCCTTCCTGAAATCCTCCTGCATCGCGGCGCGGCGGCCGGGCAGCAGGCGCTTGGCCTTGTAGGGGTCGATTTCGGGACGAATGCGCGCGCCGTCGGCAAGCGCCTCCTGTGTCACCTGCACGGGGCGATGCAGGTCGAAGATGGACTCGATCACGTCATCTTTGGTCGGCAACCGCTTGATGCGGTCCGCAACACGCTGGCGCAGCGTCGTGGGTGCGAAGTGGCGCTCTGGCGGGGGCGATGACCTGGCCTGCGCGAATGGTGACTGCGCATCTTCGCCGTACAGACGGCTGTCGCCATAGTCCCAAAACGGCCGCTTCGCCATTTCGCCGGATTGATAACGGCGCATGATGTCTTCAGGAATCTGGAACCCGCGGCCAGCAAGTAAGTGCCTGATGCGACGGAACAGATCGTACAGGCGTGCAAAGAACCCCATCGAAACCGAATGCAGGCGTGGCGGCTCACGCTCATTTTCTAGCGCCTCCGCGAACTCTCCAGCATAGTGTGCTTCAAGCTCTATCTGCGACATAGCGTCTGCGTTGAGCCCCGATTTTCTGGCGAAGTTCTTCAACCGACGCACTTCGGGGGGGGACGTCAGAACGGAGATTTCACGGGGTGTAGCAAGCCCGAGGTCTTGCACTCCGTGATAAAGCTCATGGAAAGCAGACTTATCGAAATTCCGGCTCGACGTACCTATCTGGACAATCTTATCGATCCCCGCAATATAAGCAGCGGTAGCCCCACGCTCGGCGGTCCCTCCCGAACGCTCAAGCGACATATAATCTTCAATCGGAATGTCGCCATTGATTATCTCGTATCTGACGGAGCCGGGCGGCAGAACCTTCCTGATAATGCGGTCGACTGCGACACGCGCGCGCGCAATCGTAGCCCACGAGCTATCCGGCGGCTCTTGAGGAACGGCAGCGGGCGCCGCCTGCGCCATCTTCGGCGGACCGCCCGCATTCACGATTGCCTGTGCGGCGTCCTGGTTCTCGCGCGTCTCGAACACCGCGTCGATCTTCATCATCGCGTCGAGCAGCGCCTGCGCCTTCGGGCGGGTCACATCGGCGCGCATGCGCGAACCGCGCTTCTCCCAGGCGTCGTAGATCGCGCGCACCGTGGCGTCGGTGTAATACTTGCCGCCCGTGCCGCGCGCGGCCGGCAGGTCGAACTCGATGGCCGAACGGCCCACGCGGATCGTGATCGTCTCGTCGGTCGATGTGACCTCGCCCTTCGGAAACTGGTCGAGGAATTTGAGCACCTGCGCGGCGTCCTTGAAGCGGATCGCGCGGTTTTCCATGAAGTCTTTGGACGAGAACTGGCGCGACATGAGGATGCCGGGCCGGACCGTGCCATCCTCCATCGTGTGATTGACGATCTGGCCGCGGCCCTTCGTCTGGTCGAAGGCCGCCAGAATGTTGCCCGAAAAGACGTAGCGGTTTTCGCGGCCTTCCTTGCGCGCGTTCTCGAACAGCGGCGCCAGCGTCGCGGGCGTGTCCATGTAGCCCGCAGGCGAAAGCACCGGGCGATCCTCCTCGCCCTTGCCTGCGGTGTCGAGCGAGGTCCGCATTTCCGAAAGCGGCGTCTCGAACGTGCGCGTGGAATCCGGCAGCGCCAGTTTCACATACCAGCGGCCAAGCGCGACCGGATTCTTGACGTTCTTGCTCTTGGTGAAGCTGAGAACGACGGCCGGCATGTCCTGATCGTTCAGCCGGATCGTCACGATATTGCCGGGATAGGCCATCGCGGCGGCGTTCTGCCAGCGAAGCAACTGCGTCTTGTTGCGCTCGACAAGTTTCGTCTTGGCCTCGTCCTTCTTGAGCGCGGCCAGTTCCTTGGCGAAATGCTCCTGCGCCGCCTTCACGTTCTCGGCAATCATGCGCTGCTGCATCACCTTCGCCGCGCCCGCGATCATGCGAAGGTCGCGCTCGAACGTCATGCCTTCCTGGGGCTTTATGTCGGCGGCGTCGGCCACGGCCTCAAAAACCTCGGCGGGCGCCATCGCGCGCCCCTGCGACTTCACCGAAACCTTGTCCAGTCGAACCTCTGCCTGGAAGGGGCTTGTCCCGGTCGCGGCCTTAATGACCTGCGATTCCAGCACGCGCGCCTGCAGGTCGATCGACTTCGCTTCAAGGTCGTTCTTGCCCTCGGCGTCGAGGCGCGCAATCAGAGCCTTGTAGTCGTTCGTCAGCCGGTCGAGCAGTTCTTGTTGCTTGTCCGGCCGCAGGAGCGTGAGGCGGCCCGTCACGCGCGCCATGGCGTTCGGGTGCTCGTCGGCGTCGAGGCGCACGGGCTCGCCCAAGGCCTCGTTCAACTGCCATTCTTCGCGCATGACAGCCACAGCGACGGCGTCGCCGTATTTGTTCATGAAATCGACCGCCTCGCCCGTGAACTTGGACTTGCGGGAGGCGGTCGTGTTGGCGTTGAGCGACGCCATCTTGCGCATGAGAACGGCGGTCGGGCGGGCCTCGGCCGGAATGTCGGCGGCCAACTGCGAATAGGCCGGCGCGATCACCTGGCCGGTGCGGTGCACGCGGCCAAGCATCTGCATGTGGGTGTCGATGTTCGGATCGGCCTGCACGAGGATCATGCGCCGGCGTCGACGGTCCTTGTAGGTATCCTTCGCGTGCATCGAGACGCCGGTGGAGCCGGACTTGTTCAAGATCACGGCGTCGAGCGCGCCGTCGTTGAACTGCTTGATGGTGACGCGCTTGCCGGACGATCCCTGCTCGCCCTTGGCGCGCTGCGCATAGGTCGGCGGGGTGGTCGAATAGTCTATCAGGGCGTCGCGGCCCGTGATCTCGCGCACGGAATATCCGGCCTTCTGGATCTCGTACCGGATCGCGTCGATAGGCGAGATCGGCAGCGACGACATGTCAATGTCGGCCAGCGCCTTCTCGGCGTCGCGGTACATGGCGACCGTGGACGGCTCCATGTCCTTCAACGGGATCATGATGTGCGTCTTGGTGTCGTCGGGGTTCTTGAGCGTGATGCGGCGGGTGCGCTCGAGGTAGCGGCGCAGCACGTCGCCAAAGTCCAGTTCGATTGCGTCCCCCGGCTTGATACCGGCTGAATCCGCGAAGTCGGTCAAGAAGGCTTCCATCGTGGACGCCAGCGCAATCACAGGCTTTTCGCCGTCGCGCAGCGCCTGCACAGCACGGTCGGCGGCGGCCTTCGCCTTGATCGAAAGCACCATCTGGCCGATGGCGTTGTGCATGATCGAGGAGAACTCGGTGGAATTGGCCGCGATTTCGCCCGTGCCGGAATCCATCGCGTTGCCCGCGCCGCGTTCCTTGGCGATCTGCGCGGCCAGTTCCTTGCGCTCTTTCGAGAAAAACTGGTCGAACCGGAACACCTTGCCCATGCCTTCGGTGAAGGCGGCATAGGAATCGGCGTCGACCGGCGCCAATTCGAGATCGTAGGACACGCCCTCAAACGACCGCTCGCGGCGCATATACTGGCCGGACTGCCCGAGCATCGAGGACACGATCTGCTGCAGCGGCACGCCGCCGCGCTCGATCAGCGCGGGCAGCATTTCGGCCTTCTCGACCGCCTTCGACATGTCCGTGCGGCTGAACAGGTCCATGACCTTCGGCGATTTCGCATAGGTCGCGGACGAGTAGAGCACCGCCTGCGCCTTGGTCAGCGCCTCGCGGAACACCTTGGCGCGCGGGATGGCCTTGCCGGTCGGATCGCCGCGTTCGCTTTCGCCCTGGCCGCCCGCGTTGTGAGCCTCGTCCATGATGAGGAAGGCGCGCGGTGCGATCGCGCGCAGGAAGCGGCGGCGCTCCGTCTCGGAACCCTTGACGCTGTTCATCTGGTCGTAGGTGGTGAAAACCACGTCCGGCTTGAACGTGCCGCCAAGCAAATCCAGCATCTTGCGTGCGGACTCGTCGCTCGTCTGCGACGTGGAGAACTGGCCTTCGCGCGGCGGAATCTTCTCGCCCGTCGCTCTGGCCGTCTCGGCGGCGGCGGCCCAATCGACGGCCTTCTCGTCCAGCGGAACGCGCGTGCCCGCGTTCGTCATGAACATTTCGATAGGCCGACCCAAGAACTTGTCAAACCCAATGTCGTGCAGGTCGCGCCACATGTCGCCGTAGAGATCCGGCTTCTCCGTGACGAACACGGGAACCATGCCCTTGCGGTGCGCATAGCGGATCGCGCCGGCGACCACGCGGCCCTTGCCGACGCCGGTAGAATCTCCGAGCACAAAGCCGTCGCCCTTCTCGATGTTGTCGAGGGCGAGGGCGAGCGCGTCTACCTGCTCGGCCGAAAAGTGCTTACGCAGGTCGGACTTTGGATAGCCGAGCGCGCCAGAAACGTAGGTGTCTACGTCGCCATGCGCGCGCTCGACGCGGGCGAGAGAGTCCTCTGCGGGCGTGCGTAGATTGGCAGGGATCAGCGTCCCAAGGGAGTCGGCTTCCCGCGAGGCAGGCCGATACGGCGTCTGCCCCGCTTCGTTGGCCTTTACAGGCCGCCCTCGCTCGGGATCAGGGACGCGAGCAGTTCGTGGCTCGTCTCGCACCGGCCGGGGCGCAGGTTGTGGCTCATCGCCCACGACGCGGCTTCCAGCATCGACGGGTTGCCTGACGTCAGGCTCCGCGCCCACTCGTTCAGGGGCGACCGGGGCGGGGTGTGGTTCAGCAGGCCGGCCTCCTCCAGCATCCGTTCGGCCTCCTGTTGCAGGCGCGGGCGGTCCGGCTGGCCGCTCAAGAGCAGGACCAGCTTCTTCGCCACGGATTCCAGAAACTCCGTCTTGCGCTCCGTCGGGCTTGCTTGGAGTGCCACTCAGCTTCTCCTTCACTTCGCCCCAGGTCTTGAGAACCGGGGGCGGTTCCAGCGTCAGGGGCGCTCGCTCGGTCTTGCCGACGCCGTCAATCACGATCACGTCGACCGGCCAGCCCGCGCCTTGCCTCTCGTAGAGATCGCCGGACACCGTGAAAATGTCCGCGACCTTATACTTTTGCAAGAGGTGGTGGAAAAACTTGCGCTTGGCCTGCGCCTGATAGCCCTTCTGGCGGTCGGCAAGGCTTTCGGCCTTCACGCCGCCGATGATGAGCACCGCGCGACCGTCGGGCTTCATCGCCGCCAGCGCGTTGAGCGAAATCGCGTGGTCGATGTTGGTGGTGCGGAAACCCTCGACGCTGAACGTCTTGGACTCGCCGCCCTCGCGGACCGCGCCGAACGGCGGGTTCGCGATCACCACGTCCATGCCCTTCGGCAGCTGGCCGGGTCGGGTCGCGTCCTCCTGCGTGACGCGGCCAAAGCCCTGTTCGCGCAGCGCTGCCGCTCGCGTGTCGTTGATCTCGTTGGCGATGACCTTCTTCGGATCGGCCTCGATCACCAGCATGCCATTGCCGGCCGTCGGCTCGGCTACGGTCTTGGTCTTGTCGATCCCGGCCAGGCGCGAGGCGACATAGGCCAGCGGCGCCGGCGTCGAATAGGCCTGCTCGGCAACCGACGTGGACGTGCGCGAGGCAAGGCGCGGCTGGCTGTTGTAGAGGTTCGTCAGCTTGTCGAACGCCGAGAAGGGCGCGGGGTCGCGCTCCACGATCTCGCGCGCGGCGAGAACCAGCGCGTGCTCAATCAATTCCTCGATCTGTTTGTTCTCGGGTAGGCCTTCGACGGGTTTGAAGCCATTTTCGAGCGCAAACTTGCGGGCTTGAACGATCGTCGGGAATTTCTCGGCCTCGCGGTCGAGGAAGTGGTCGCGCAGGATTTCGACAGGCGAGCGCGTCTCGGGCGCGGCGGCCTTGGCGGGCTCCTCGGCCTTCGGCGCCGGCGCATCGAACAGCTGTGGCGCAGTCTCACCTTCGTCGAACATGCCGCCAGCGCCCTTCTGCGGGACGCTCGGCTTCAACGGCGCGGCGGCTTTCAGCCCGGCCATGGTGGCGGGCTTTGCCTGCTCGGCTCCGGGGATTACGGTCTGCGGCTTGCCTTCGGCGCCGGGCTCGACGGTCGGCGCGGCGGCCTTCGCCTGCTCTTGCAGCCATGCGCGCATGTCGCGCGCGACCTTCTTCTTCGGCTCTGGGATGCTGCCGCCAGCCTGATACCAATCGAAGTGCTTGGTCGCGTTATCGGACAGTTCCGCCAGCGTCTTGCCGCGAGCGAGATAGCCGCCGCCCTGCCCTTGCAGATTGTGGTCGGCCTCGTAGCTGCCGCCCTGCATCTTGATGATGCGAATCCACGATCCGCCCGCGAAGTCTTTGCGGGCATGCGTGGCGTCAACGCGCTCATCCTCGGACGGCGCTACTTCGCTTTTCCGCCCACCGGGTTCTCCTTCGTCCCCAGGCTCCCGACCTTTCGCAGGTGCTTCATCTTCGCCAGCACGCGCAGGTTTTTCAGGTTCGCGGTTATCCGCGCCCTGCGCTCCGCGCTCATCGGCTCCTTGCCCTTCTGCTCTAGGCGCCTGATTGCGGCCTCCAGTTGCGCCGGCGGCAGCGTCTTGGCCTTCTTCATAAGGGGTGATCGGCCCGGTCCAGTCGTCCCACGGGATTTCATTGTGGCCGTCCTCCGTCGTCTCATCGAGCGCAGCGCGCGCCTCGGGCGTCTCGTGCGCCAGTTCCATGGCGGCCCGCTCGAATGCCTCATCAAGAGACAGGCCGTTTTCCTGCATCAGCACGGCGGCGCGCTCGACCGCTTCCGCATCCGGCGCAAGGCCGTGCTCGTCCATGAAGGAACTGATTTCCGCCTTTCTTGCGGCAATCTTGCGCTCGTGCTTCTTCGCAGCGAGCTTTTCCTTCATTTCGTAAACCTGCGTCTCGTCCTCGGTCGAGTAGCGCGGGTGATCCATGATGGCGTCGATCAGGTCGGACACCGTCGTTTCCGAGACGGCGCGCTCCTTGTCGTGGCCGAGATAGCCCGCCTCGGCCGCCGCCTCGCGCGCCTGGTCGAGCGAAACGCCGCGGCTTGAGATCAGGCCGATGAACCGCTTGTGCATGTCCTGCGACTTGAGATCGCCGCCCTTGTCGATCACGCCGCCCATGCCGCGCAGGAATTGAACCAGCGTCGTTGGCATGCGGTTTTCGGCGTTGCGCCGGGCGCGCTCGAGATATTTCTTGGTCGCGGCGGCCTGGGCGGCGCGATTGCCGCGCTCCCACGCGCGGGCGTCCTCGCCCTTCAATCCATCGGGGACCATGCGCTCGCGTGCATTCTCGTACGCGCGGCGGCCCTCGGCTTCCCAATCCTTCGCAGGCACGGGCACGGGCTCGGGATGATCGGCCGGGCGCACTTCCTCGGCTGCGGGCTCCGGCGCCATCGGCTTCGTGCGGCGGCCCTTCGATAGCCAGTCCTGCAAATGGGCGGTCGGAACCTCCGTGATCGCGCCAATGCGCGACGGGCCGGAGCCATCCGAAAATCCCTTGGAATAGAGCCGCGCCGCTTCGCCGACGCTGTTTACGCCAGCGACCAATTTATGCTCGTCAAACTTCCCGGTTTTGGGGTCTGTCTGGTCGACCACAAAGACCTTGCCATTCGGCCCTTTGTCGCCAAGCAGAATGTCGACATGGTCTTTGTTGGCTCCGACGGAGCCTTTCAGATAACCGTAGTCGCCCGGCATTTCGACGGACCACGGCTTGCCGTCGGGGTCCGTACCGGAGCGCGTCGAGCCCTTCGGGTTCTTAATCGAAATGGGCAGGCCATCGAACGTGACGTGGCCCTTGCGATAGTTTCCGGCCTCGGCCTGCGCCGGGGTCGGCTCCGTGTTGACCACGTCTCGCGCCGGCGCAATGTCCTCGGGCGCTTCCACTTTGACCGGCTTGGCGCGCGTGCCGTCGAGCTTCGGTGCTTCGGTCGGAACATCGGCGCCGGGCTCATAGCCCGCGTCTTTCAGTTCGCGGGCGCGCTCCTTGGCCGACATGAGGCCGATTTCTTCGGCGTCCCATCCGGCCGCGCGCAGCGCCGCATCTTCCGCGGCTACTGCGGTGTCACGGGCCCCTCGATCAACGACGCCGGGCTCGGCATTGCTGTTGGCGTCAGGGCGTATGTCTGCCGCTCGATCACTCGGCCCTGCGGGCTGAATGTTGTTTCGATCCTGCGGCCCTCCTTGAACTGGACCCTGATTGTTGGGCTCGGCGGCAGGCTGATCGGGCGCGGGAAGGGCGAGGCCGGATTGCTTGGGCGCATTACGCTCGGCCTCCTTTTGCCGAATGAACTCGTCTATTTCGGCGCGAGTTGCAGCGCCGCGCTGGCGCGCTTCGGCTTCATCTGCCTGTCGCAGGAACTCGTCAACCGGCGTCTGCGGCTCGGCGGCCTTACCCTCCAAGCCGACGGCGCGCTTGGCGCCGCGCGCGAGCGCGTGGCCGCCGACCAGCACCGGGCCCGTCGCCATGCCGAGCACCGCCGCATCCGGCACGCCCTCCATGACCGGCTTGCCCTCGACAAGGTTCTCGGACGCCTTCTGTCCGGCCATGAGGCCCGGCTGCACGGCGAAAATCTGCAAGAGGCCTTCGGAGATAGGACGGCGCAGCGCGCCCTCGACCGTCTTGCCGAACGCCGCGCCGCCTGGCGCGAGCCCCATCACCGTGCCAAATGCGCCGGCGATTCCGGTTTCCTTGATCGCGCGATCTACCGCGGCTTCGTGATCGAGCCCTTCCTGACGCGCGCGCTGATAGGCAGGCGCGACCGCCTGCAGCGCAGCGCCCGCGCCGAACCCGACCGCACCGCCGACAAGGCCGCCTGCCGGACCGGCTGCGAGCGAGCCGCCCGCCGCGCCCGCCGCGCCGGTTGCGAACGACGGCGAGGCGCCGGCGATCCCGCTGGAAATATGCGCGGCCCACCAGTTCGGATCCTTCCAGCCTTCGGCCAGCGGCGTGCGCAGCAATTTGCCGACCGGGGAATCGTCGGCCTCGGGCGGGTGCACGTTCTGGTCGAAGCCGCCGCGCGCGACAACGTCCATGCCTTCGTTGGCGCTCTTGATGCCCTCGCGCAGGCCGCGCTTGCCCGCCTCGACAATGACCTCGCCAAGGCCGGGTTTCTCGTCCATCCATCCGGCGAAATCGAGCGGCAGTTGCACGCCGACGTCTTTCGGACGAGCCGGGGGCTCGGGCACACCTGCGGGATAGTCCGCGACCGGCGCGGGCGTGCCGCCGAACTCAATCGGGCGGCGCGGGGGCTCGGGCGGAAAGTCAGGGGCGGCGGCTTGCGGCGCGGGAAGCGGAGCGGCTGCGGGAATGGGCGCTGCTGGCGCCGGCTGATCTGGTTGGTCGAGCCATCCAGCGAAATCCGACGGCAGCTTGTCGACCATGTATCAATTCCCGCCCTGCATCATCTGCTGCTCCTCGAACGACGGGCCAGTAACGCCCGTGTCGATCAGCTTCGATTCGCCAGTGGCAGTATTGTACAGCTTAACCGTGCCGTCGGTAGTCTTGTACTTGCGCCAAACCTGTGGAGCGGCTGCGGCCGGCGCGGGAGGCGCTGCACCTGAATCGGCAGGCGCAGCGGGCGCAGGTGTGGGGGGGATAGGCGCGGGCGCCGCCCCCCTCTGTGGGGGAGGAGCAGGGGCGGCGGGCGCAGGCGTCTCGCCAAGATCGGCAGGGCGGCGCGGAGGTTGCGGCGTGGCGGGCGTCGCATCTTCCTCGTCGTCGTCGCCACTGTCGGCGGCTGACGCGGCAGCGGCGGGCGCTGCGCCCGCGCCCTTCTTCGGCGCTACGACCGGCAGGCCCTCGGCGTCGAAGTCGTAGGGCTTGCTAAAATGGTTCTGGTAGAGGCGCGTAAAGAGCTTCTTGCGGCGCTCCTGCTCCTCGGGCTTGAGGAAGCCGAACGCCTCCGTGCCGGGCTGATAGCCCGAAAGCTCTTGCAGGCGCTGTTCGGCAAGGATCGTGTCTTTCGGACCAAGCTCCTTGTCGGCGTCCGTCTTGCCCTTCTCCTTGTAGGCCGGAGCCATGAGATCGTGCCACCGCTTCGTCTCGGCGTCCTGGCGGTCCTGACGCGCGGTTGACGTGGCGTTTTCCTGCGCCTTCTGCTGGCGGTCCTCGATCTTGCCCTTCATGTCGAAAACCGACTTGAGCAATTCCATATTGGCCTTTTTCGATTCCGCATCGGCCTTCTGCGCTGCGGCCTGGCGCTCGGAGATATTCTTAGCCGCGCCCGCGAACCCTTGCAGGAAAGCCGAGCCCTTGTCCGCGCCGACCTTCACCGCGCCGATGCCTGCGGCGAGATCGGAGCCAAGGCCCGAACCGAAAGAGCCATCGCCAGCCGGGGCGGTCGAGCCGCGCGCGGCGGTGCGCTGGTTCTGCATGCCCGGCACGCGCAAGCGCGCGAGCACGCGACCGGCAGGCGAGGGCGTCGACGGGTCGGCGGCTTCCGGCGAATAGGGGCGGCCCGAAACGTCGCTGACCGCCTGCGCAGCGTCGGCGCCCGCCGCGCTCTGCGGCGCGCGGCCGGCAATCGGAACCCGCCCCGGCGTCAGGGTTTCGCCTTGCGCCGGGTTGAACCCGAACAGCGCCATCATGGTTTCGCCGAAGTCTGCCATTGCGCGCGCCCCTTACAGGAACATGCCAAGGATCGAGCCAAGCATGCCCATTCCTGTGTTGTTGGGCGCGCTCTGCGAACTTGTGCCCATGGACGTGCCGATGGAGTCCGTCGTGGAGTTTTTCGGCACGCCGCCCAGGATCTGCGCCAGCATGCTCCATTGCGACAGCGGTCCAAGGTTGTCCTGCTTGTTGAGCGAGATCAAACGATCAATGCTCTTGTCGCCCGCCTGCTGCTTCTGCGAACCGAGCCCGGCCAGCAACGAGGCAAGCGTGGTGTTCTGGCCAAACTGCTGCTGGCCGATCTGGCTCATCTGGCCGCCGCCCTGCAACAGGGTCGAGAGGTTCGAGAGGCGCGACTGCTGCGCGTTCTTGAACGCCGCGTCGTAGCCCGCGCCGGTCGTGTCCGCGATTTGCTTCTGCGTGTTCTTCGCCAGGAGCGCGCGCGCAATGCCCGCGCCGGTGCCGCCGTAGGCGCCAGCCATCGTCGCCGCCGCGTCGGCCGCCTGCCCCTGCTGGCCGGACTGCTGCACGATGGATTCGAGCTGCGGGCGCAGCACGGACGCCGTGTAGGGCGACATGTAATCCTGAATGGTCGCGTTCGGATTGATCGCGCCCATTACCGAGCGCGTCGCGCCGGCCGCCTCCGTCGTGTACGGATTGTCCTTGCCAAGAAGGTTCGACAGATAGGACGACGCCTGATCGAACGTCGGGCCGAACTCAGCGGTCACGGGGCCGCTATACGACTTGTAGCCGTTGTTTTTCAGCCAGTTCTGCGCCGAGCCGAACAGGTCCTGCGACGCGCTCGTGACCCAAGGATCGAACTGCGTCGTGGAATGCTGCGTCTGGACTTGCGACTGCGTGCCGCTCGAGGAACTGCTACCGCACATCGCCGCTCTCCCCTCGCTTCTTGGGCCGAATGAGCATTTCCCGCCCGTTCGGATAAAGCGCGTATTCCTCGGCGGCTTGAGCCAGCACCGAATCGCTCACGCGCGGCGACCGCCAGTGTATCCAAGCCGGCGTGTTTTCGCTCGACACAAGATCAACGATCTCATCCAGAAGCGCGCGCGCGGCGCGCAGGCCGCGATGCTCCTCCTCGATGTGCATCCACAGCGAAAAGAAAGCCTCCTCGTCCGAGAACCACCAGTCGGCCCGCGACAGGCCGATGGTGGCAATCAACTGGCCGTCGATCTCGACCATGAACGCAAGGTCGGCGCGGATCGTTTCGGCGATCCGCTGCAGCGCCTTGGCCGGGTTGAGCACGGCGGGCATGGCCTCGTTGTCGCGCAGGAAGCGGTAGACCGCTTCCATGTCGGACTGCGACGAGGCGCGTCGCGCCTGGGGGCGGCTATCCGGTGCCACGGGTCGGGCCTCGCTTCTGCCAATCGTCGATCCACGTTCCAAGCACGGCGGCAATGTCGTTGGCCGTGGCGGTGTCGACGTTCAGGAATCGAACCGGCACATCGGATTGCCGGCTGATCTGGTAGGCGTCGGCAATGGTTTCGGGGTCGTCCTGCGACGCCTGCACAAACGACTGGAGCATCTGAATGCACCAATTTGCCTTCTGATCCGCCGTGGAGTCGGGACCGGGCGGCGGCGCCATCATTGGAATAGCTCTCATCGCCGCGATCCTCCAGCGCCCGTCAGGCCCTTCAAGACGCCCATCCTGAAATCCTGTGTCTTGCCCGTACCCGAAAACCGCAACGCAATCGAGCGCCCGGCCACGCGCGCGTCCATCACATTCTCGCCCGGCGCGAACGCCGTGGTCAGAGTGTCGATCGGGACCGCGCCCGCTGGCGTGCGGTCGTAGGCCTCCATCTTGACGACGATGGGTGAGGACTGGCGCTGCATGTCGATGGCAAGGCCGCTCAATTCGATCATCTGCGCGCCGTTCGCCAGTTCGAGCGGCGAGGTCTGCAAGAACCACGATATGTCCGCGCCGTTGGCGTCCGATCCGCTATCGGTCTGGTAGAGATCACCATTGGCGCCCGCCACGATGGGGCGCGCGTCATAGCTCGTGAAGCGCGTCGCTGCCGACACGGCTTCCGGCCAGATGCCCTTGGTCCAGCTCCAGTCCGCAAGGCTGACGCAAACGTAATACGTCGGCTCCGTTTCGTCCTGCGACACGAATAGAAACCAGACTTCATTATATCGCTGGTTATACCAAGCGGTTGTCTTGACGGTGTAATAGGGGCGAAGGTTATTGATGACCCATTCGGACACGCTATCACTGTTCGGGATGCGCGAGACGCCGCCGTTAAACATGAAAAAGCCGTGCGGCCCGACCCAATATGCTTGCGTTCCATTGACCGCAAACGCTTGAGGACCGAGCAGGCCGCATTCTTTACCACCAAGCGATGTGTTGAATACAAAGCGCGTGCCGGTGTATTGCAGCGAATAGACGGCGGTATCGGTCCACAGCAGCGAGACGTGCACGCCGAGATCGGCGCCGGCGACGATGCGGGTTCCCTCGTTGAGGCGATTGACGATGGAGGGCGATCCGTTCGGCCCATAGTTCACCGTTGCGTCCCAATTCAGATAGTCGCCTTGCGCGCTGGCCCAATATTGCAGCAGGTCTTGCTTGGCCGGGCCGCCCGCCGCCAGCGTATCGGGGTCGAAATCGGTCCCGTAAGCCACCACGATATTGTCGGACGTGACCATAACGCCCGTGCAGAACGACGGGCCGTTAGGAATCTTTTGCGCGCGCGCCTGCGGAAAGGCGGTCGGATCGTAGGAGAACAATTCGCCTTGCGAGCGGCATGCGATCAGGATCTTGCCGAAACTGCCGAACGACCACACGATTGGCGAGAAGGACAGCGTCGTGTAGGAGCGCGGCGTGTCCCACGTTCCCTGTCCCCAGGTGCCCGCGCCCCAACCGTAGCCTGCGGCCGGATCGGTCAGGCCGGGCGCGATCTCAAAGCCGACAGTGACGGCTGCGCCGCCGAAGGCGCCGGTCCCGGTGGCCTGTGCTGTGTGCTGGAAGCGTACATTGTCGGCGTCGACAATCTCCGTGATCTTCCAAGAGCCGTTCGGATCAAGCCCGTTGGCGACGTTGGCGCCGGCTATGTCGACATAGGAATCGACCGTCGCGCCATGCGCGACATACTGCACCGTGACAATGTCGGAGCCGTTCACACTGGAAATCGGGTCCACCAGATTGGCGGTCGAGACGCGCCACGGCGTTATGTCGATCGGCTTGAAATCAACGTCGGACGTCACATAGAGCTTGATGTTCGTCCCGACGCCAACGAGCTGGCGCGAGGCGGTGTCCGACCATCCTTTCGCGCCACGCGGCACGCCGAGCATGCGCGCGTCGGCCCCGATCAGGCTCTTGTAGCCGCCGACGAGTTGCGCCCGCCCGCGCCAGAACCGCACCCATGACGCATCGACGTAGCGGCCCTTGGCAGACAAGGGCGCTTCCGTCAGGAGGACGCCTGGCGCGATCTCGAGCGGGATCGGTTGCTCGGCCATTTACAGCCCATCCGTCCAGCCGAGCGAAAAGAGGCCCTGTGACCCGCCATTGGAAGCCCAATAGATATTGGAGCTTTCCAAGAGCATTCGGCATGTCGACTTGACGTAGGCCGCACTGACGGATGCTTGGCAAGGAGGCGGATTGGTGGTCGACGTGTCGCTCCCGTAGGAAGAATTTGGAGCCGCGATGACAACGGCGCCGACGGCGTATGCCATTACGTCAATTTGGGTTGCCGTGGGGGGGGCGAACGCCGACCATGCCACAGGCGCCCATGTTGGAATGGCACTTGAGCCAGCAATTCCGCTGGCCATCACCGGCAGGCTAGGCGTCGAGCCCGAGCCCTGCACAACCCATCTAGCATCCATGCCTCGCTGCAAGGAGCGCACCACGCGCGCCGATCCGTCGATGCGGACAGAGCCCAGGCGGGCGTAATAGGTGAAGCCCGTCGGCAGCGGCGAGGGAACGGTCGGCGAAGCGGACGCGGTAAGCAGGGCGTCAATTGTGCCGTCGGCCTTGCCGATTGCCCACACCTGCAGCCAGCGCGACGTGCCGGGCCCGCCCGTGTCCATGCACTTGACCGCGCCGCTGCACGCCGTCGAGACGCCGACCGAGTTGAGCCCGCGAAACGCCTTCACGTTGTTCGAGGCGTCGATCAGCGTCAGGGAATCGGCCTTGACCGTCATGGCGGTGTCGGACGTGACGGTGATCTGCAGGCCGCGATAGAAGCCCTCGGCAGGCGTCGACTGCGCCACGCCACCGACGGTCAGCGGCCCATTGGTGATGGTGACAGGGCCATTGATCGTCCACGGTCCGCCCGTGGCGGTCAGCGCGCCGGTCGCGCGCGTGACCTTGAGCCAGCAGCCGAGCGTCGTCGTGCCATCGTCGGCCAGCGCGCACGCCTGAAAATCCGAGCCCGCATTGGAGCCGCCTTCCGCCGTGCTGTCTGCGCCGACGGTCCAGCGCGTCGAATACACGGGCGGCGGGCCCGCTGCGGTCGTCGTGCGAAACACAACGGAGCGCGCCGTTCCGGCCGCGCCCACAACCTGCGGCTGCGCAAACGGCGGGGAGGCGGTGGCGTCGAGCGCCGCGGCGACCTTGAATTGATCGAGCGTCGCGGCGACCGTGCCTGCGCCGAGATTGGCAAGCACGGTGTTCGTGGTCAGGACCGGCAGGCCATCGCTCGAGACGTCGTAGATATTCGTCCCGTCGCAATAGAACAGGTGGATCACGGTCGCGGATTGCGCGACTACGACCGGAGTGCCCGACGCGGTCTTGAGGGACAGTGTGAAGGCGCCGGACGTGGCGTTGACCACGACCCACAGTTTCGTGCGGGCCGGGACCGTCACGACCTGGTTGGCGACCAGCGTGCCCGAGAACGAGAGGACGGCGGGCCGGGCCTGATCGTCGGTCAGGGTGAGCGGACTGCCCGTGACCGAGAACGAGGAGACGCCTGCGATCGCGTTCTCCACCTTCGTCAGGTTCGTATTGGTCTGCGAGCCCCAATCGTTCGGGTGCAAGCCGCTGCCCATCAGCAGCAGGCGCAGGAGCGGCGATGTGGTGTCTGTTGCCTGAGCGAGCGCCGGCGCCGTCGGGAAGATCGCCAGCACGAGGCAGAGGAGAAGGGCTGCAATACGCTTCATGGTCGGCTCCTTGAATAGTCGACGTCCACGACCATGCCCGCCAGCATGCGCTCGCCAGAGGCGTTCGCCTGCCCCACGAGCGGCGAGAGGCGCTGCAGGAAGCGCGCGTATTTCGCATCGTCGTTGAGGAAGTCGGCGGCAATCGCCAGACAGGCGGTGCGCAGCATCTGCGGCCAGCGCGTCGTCAGGAAGTTCGTCTTGTTGGTTTCGCTGAGAGGCGCGGGGATGAAGAACCCCATCATCTTGAATTTGTACTCGGCGTCGGCCGTCGTATCGAACTGGATCGAGCCGCCGAACTCGCTGTAGGCCTGCGGGCGGCTTGCCTGCCATGTGGCGGCCTGCTCGTCCACGGTCCGCATGTTCTGCAGCGAAACCTCGTCCTTCGCCCACAGTTTCGAGTTCTGGTCGTCCCAAATCCCGATGATCTGCAGCGTCGAGGCGGGCTGCGCGACCACGCTTTCGCCAGATGGAAGGGTGAGATCGACAATGTCGCGCATGTAGGAAACGCGCAGGCTGTCGTAGATCAGCGCCTGCGCGTCTCCGAGAATGTCGGCCAAGGGAAGGAGCGCATCGCTGAAATTGACCCAATTTGCGATGGAGCCTGGCGTCCCCTTGGACGCTATGAGCGAGTCATAGTCCATGCGGCGCTTAGGTCGCGCGGACCTTGACCTCGTCCTCGGCTACAAGCTTGTTGTCGACCATGAAGGCGACAAGAGCGCGGGCGTCGGTCGCGGTGAAGTTGTGCTGGTCTTGCGCGGCCTTGCGCACCTTGGCGAACGGATAGACCGCCTGCGCCTTGGCCCACGCGACAAGGTCGATATTTTCAGCCGGAGCGCCGGCCGCCTGCGCGACCGCGATGACCTTCTTGGCGAGATCCGGATCGTCGGCGGTCAGGCCGTTCTCCTCGAGGAACTTGGCGCGGGCCTCGGAGGCGGCGCGGTCGGCCTCGCGGTTCAGCGCTTCCTTCTTGAGACGGTCGCGGTCGGCAGGGGTCAGCATTTCCTCGACCAGCTCGCCTTCCTGATTGAAGTAGTAGCCGCCCTGCTCGAAATGCGCGCCGCGCTCGGGCGGGGTGACGATGCCGTGGTCCTTCGTCTTGTCGAACTTCGGCAGAAATTCCGCTGCAATATCCATTGTCAGGCTCCCGAATGGGGATAGGCCGGACCTTTTGGGCCCGGCCGGTTTCGTTCTCTCAGGTCAGGGCGCCTTACGGACCCTTGCTGATCGTGGACTTGCGGCCCTTGTCGGCGTCCTGCTCGGCGCGACCGCTGGACAGCGAGTGGGAGAGATTGTCGATCGAGCCGCCCATCGGGCGGTCGTGATAGCCGTCGTGGCCGTAGCTCGACTTGTCCACGGGAACGTCGGTGATGATCTTCTGGCCAGCGTGCGCAGACGTGGTTTCGCGGTTCTTCGGGTTCGACATGAGCGTGAGTCCTCTGCTCAATAGACGATGTTGGGGAAATCGCGCTCGTCCCAAGGAATGTCGGGGCGCTCGCGCACGGGCGTGGTCAGGCCGCGCCGCTCTGCGTTGAACGACCGCGGCTCGCTGCGGTCGAGAACTTGGTAGCCGGCGCGCGCCATGGCGTCGCCCGTGCGCCCGATGGCCCGGTCGGGATCATCGGCGGCATGGACACGAGACACCGGATTGAGATCGGGGCCTCGAACAATGCCTTTGCGGTCGATCGACATGGCGCGCTCCTTGGTTCCGCGAGATTCGCGTGGGGCTATCTTAGCCCCATTCGACCTCGATATGAATGTCGGCCACGCCAGCAGCACCGCCGCCCGTCGCTGCCTTGAAGGTGACGGTGAGATCGCCGTCGGTCGCGGTCAGGACATGCGGAATGTCGACGGCCTTGATGCCGGTCGCCGCATTCTTGCCGACATAGGCCGCGCCAGCCGCCAGTGCGCCAGGCTGCACGTCGGCGTACTTGTTGGCGGTGACGCCGTCGCCCACCTGCACCTTCGGCAGCGTGGTGGCGCCGGCGAAGGTGGTGGTGGAATGCACGTTGATCGAAGTGACCTTGCCCTTCGATCCCGGACGGGGGTTCTTGATGATGCGAACAATGTCGGCGCCGTTGAACGCAACGGCCGAATAGCCATACGTCAGGCGATGAGGGGTATCGTACATTTCAGCTTATCCTCTCGCTGGAGGGATTCAGGGAGCGCGAACGCGGGGACCACGACGCACCGCTTTTCGTAAGCGCCTGAGAGGCGCCGGCATATTTGCGGACCAAGCGGCGATCAACGCCAAAGCGAGCGGCGATCTGCCTGATCGGAACTCCTGCATGAACCATTGCACGCATGTCGTTCTTCTGTTCGTCCGTCAACTTACGATTGGAGCCACGGGCCCCTCTCAGCGTACCGTTACGTCCCTTTCGGGTCATATCGGCCATGTTGTCAGCGTGCGATCCGAGGAACAAATGATCGGGATTTACGCAACCGGGATTGTCGCATTCGTGCAGCACAAGCATTTCGGCCGGGACTGGCCCAACGTGATGCTCGTATGAGAACTTGTGCGCAACCACAGCGCCCGCCCCTCTTTCTCCACCAAGCTGGCCGTAGCCACCCTTGATTTTTGCGCCAGTCCAATTCCAACATCCTGACTGCGGGTCGACCTCGAATTTCGTGGCGAACCGCTCTGCAATCGGCCGGTATCTCATGAAGGCTCCTTTGGTTGGGAACCCCTAGAGTACTGGCCGATTGCAGCCAGTCAAGACATTATCATGCAGCGCTGTCCCACATGATTATGCGGGCGTTGGCCGCGTCGGGATGCACGATGGCGAAGCCGCCAAGGTAGTACCACGCGACGCCGCGCGAACGGCCATAGTCGCCGGGGATCTTCGCGCGCACTTCTTCGGGGAGCGCGATCGCCTCGGTGACGGTGTCGCCGCCCAGGAGGAAGCCCCACGAGGACAGGCCGTTGTTCCACGCATCCGCCGTGCCCGAGTAGGGATCGTAGGTGGTGGAGTCGTTGGCGCCGCCCTTGGCCACGAAAGACTGCTCGACAAAGCGAGTGTTTTCGTAGCGGCCGATCTCGCCCGCGAAGATCTCCGTGATGCCCATCGCGGTGTACTGCTTCACGCCTTCGAGCTGATTCTTGAAGTTGCGGAAGGTCGTCGGATGGGACACGAAGATATAGTCGTCGCCGTCGAAGCCGGGGATATTCGACTCCTTCGCCTGGTCGACCAGAGCCTTGATGTGGCCCGTGCCGAGCGCGACGTTGTTCGTGATCGCGGTCGCGCCGTTGGACGAGATCGTGACCGACGTGGTCGAGTTGCCGCCCGTCGGCGCCGCACGAAGCGGGGTCGACTTGAACTGCAGGAACGCCTGAATGTCGAAATACTTTCGGGCGTCGTTCTTGAGCGTCTTGTCGATCACAGCCGTCACGTCATGCTTGGCCATGTCGGCCAGCTTGCCGGTGTACGGGACGCTGTTGCCAGCTTCCGTGATGGTCATCGAGTGCTGGATGACCTGATAGTTCGACTCGGGCATGGGCTGGCTTTCGTCCAGCGCACGGCCCTGCGAACCAATGTCGGTGTAGACGTCCCAATAGAACTTGTCGCCGCGATTGAGGCCCTTTTCGGCGCCGTCCTTCGCGTCGCAAAGCTGACGCATCTTGGTCAGCGGCTGCGCCTTGATGCGCAGATAGTCGGACAGTTCGTCCGAGTACATGTAGCCGCCTTCTGCGGCGACACTCCAAAGCTGGCCGGACATGGCCTCATCCTCGCCTGTGTCCGGTCGCGCTCGCGTCCTACCCTCGGTTCATCCGGTTGCCGTAGCGTTGACGGATGGTTTCGGAGGGGCTTCTGCGGCCTGTCGCCTGAGACGACGGCTGCTCTGTGACGTGATCGGACCGGCCCGGTTGCCTGAAAAGCCCGCGCTTGAGATCCATTCGGCTCTCGCGTGCGGACGGCTCGGGGCGCAGATCTCCACCAGAAGGACTCGGCTCGGGAGCCGGGTCTTGCTTGCCAAACCGGCTCGTGACGACGCGAGCGGCGTCCTCGAACAGCTGCGCGGGTAGGCGCAAGGCATGTCCGTCGCCAATGGCGGCACGATAGACCTTCGTGGCAAATTCTTGATCGGTGGCGACACGCGCCGCAATGTGCCCTGGAAGCTTCGGCAGCTTGGACGTGATCTCCCTGCTCATTTCCCGCAGCAGAACGCCACGGTGCATGTCGGCAAGGTCCGCATCCTTCGCAATGTCGGGGTGCTTCTCGGCGAAGTCCGTGATGGCCGACCTCACTTCACGATCGAACGCACCGGCGCGCTGCTCGGCATTGAGCATCGACCATGTGCGGGCGGTCTTGATGTTGTGGGCTTCACTCGCTTCTTCGGGGCTACCGAACTGAATGATCTCCATCAGTTCCGCATCCGACCTGGCGGATAGGCCAGTCGGCGCGTCAGGAGGATTCCGTTCGGCGTCAGGCTGCAGTTGGTCCGACGGGTAGGCCGGTTCCGCCCCTGCAGTACGGGCGGATTGAGAAGCCGAACGCGCGTCCTCGAGACGCTGCTTTGCGGCAAGCTGCTTCTGCGCCAGCGAGATCAACGCGGCCTCGGGCATGCCCTTGGCTTCGTCGGCGTCGACCTCTGCGTAGCGCAGCAATTCGTCGCGCGTCACCGAAATGTCGTTCCGGTTCACGCGCAGATTGTAGGACTTGTCGGCGGCGGCCGGCTGGCGGTCCGCTTCGGGCTGGCGCACGGGCGGCTGGCGGCCAGTGTCAGCCTCGGCAAGGCGGGCTTCCTCGGCGGCATGGCGGGCGTCGTCGTCCTCGCCCTCAACGTGCATGCCCTGGGGAATGTTGAACTTGTCGAGCGGCGCGGTATCGCCGTCGGGGTTCTTCGCAGCGCGCGCGGCGCGGGCCTTTTCGGCAATCGCGCGGCGGGTGTTGTCGGCGAATACGGGCGGCGCGGCGTCGGCTTCGGGAAGCTCGGGCTCCTGCGCGCGCGGCGTCAGCGGCTCGGGCGCAAGCGGCTTGGTGGAATCGGAAAAGTCCGACGGGCGCTCGCCACGGTCGGCGGCCTGATCGGAACCCCGAAACGCTGCAAGGCGTTTTTCGCCGGTATCTTCGGTGGCGCCAGTGCTCATTAGTCGCTCGGCCCATTATCCTCGGTGACAAGCGCGGCCAGTTCTTCCCGGTCTAGTTCATCAAGCGCCTGGCTGGCGTCGTCGCCGGCCGCAATGGCGTCCCTCAGAAACTCGATCATCGTACTGAACAGCCCCGCGTCCACCTGCAACACGCGAATCGCTCGCGTATCTTGCGGGTCGGCGTCGCGTAAATCAATCATGGCTTGAACAGAACGCTTCTTCGCCTGGTGGAGAATGAACTGCAGGGCGCTGCTGCCCTTCACCGGCGCCAGTTCCTTGGCGATGTTCTCGGCCTGCGTAAGGGCGCGCTGCGCTACGCGAACGTCTGCTGGTGTCATTGTGGCTGCTGCCCGCTTTCAAGCTGCCCCTGCGCGGCGGCGCGCTCGGCATTGAGGGTGTCGCGCATCATCGCGTGATTGCGCTCGATCTCGCTGCGGTGCATGTCGTGGACGTGGTCGCGCGCCTGCATGCCCTCGTGGTGCTCGTTGTCCATCATCGCCCGGCCGATCTCGGCCAGAGCGCGCATGTGCTCGGTGTTGACGCGCGCCATGGCTTCCTCGCGCTTCTGCTTGAGCGCGGCCATCTTGGCGGTGTAGTCGAGCTGCTTGCCCTCGCGCTGCGCCGCCACCTGCGCCATCTTCGCCTGCGCGTCCATCGCCTTGCCGGGGTCGCCCTGCTGCGGCGGCGGCTGCATCGGCGCGTCCAGATCCTCGAAAAACCGATCGCCAGCGTCCTGGAAGCCCGCCGCGCCAAAGATCGTCTCGATGATCTCCTTCGGCTTGGGCTTCGGCGCCTGAATTGCGCCGGCCTCGACGTAGGGACCCAGGATGCCTTGCGCGGTCGCCCACGCCATCTGGAGCTTCTGAATCTTCTCCTGCGGCAAATTGGACGAGCCGACGCCGAGCTTGATGGTGACGGAGCTTTCCATCGCAAGCAGCTCGTCGGTGATCTCGTTGATCCCGAACCGCTCCCACAGTCGCGCCTTCTGGCCGCACACCGCCAGCACGGTGGCGTCCGTCTCGTACATTTCCTCGAGCTTCATCACCTGCCACAGGACAGGTTCGGCCCACGTCTCGACCAGCACGTTGAGATCGAAGTCGTTGACGGGATTGGTCGAGTGAGCGAGCAGACGCATGCCGCCGACCGTCTCGCCCAACTGCCGGTTGCTCGACACGGAGCCCGCGTCGAACACGCCCGCCAGCGAGTCGAAGTCGCCGGTGAGCACGTTGTTTTCCACAAACGCCGACTGCGGCAGGTCCTGCGGTTGCCAATACTCGACGTCGCCCGGCTCGCCCACCATGACGACGCGGTTCGGCCCGCGCGCCTGCACCTGCTGCAGGTCGATCGACTTGCCGCGCACGACCTTGGCGGCCGGCGTGACCACGTTCTTCATGTGGTCGAGGCGCAGATTGGCCTGGTCGTTCGTCTCCATCTGCATCTGCTGCCAGGACTCGACGGGCGACATGGGCGTGGATTTGAACGCCTCGATGGAGCCGTAGCCGATGGTGACGGGGCGCTCGCCGGACAGGGCGGGATAGGCCTGGCGCACGGGCACGATCTCGGAAATCACGATCTGGTTGTCGAGCGTCCAGAACACCACGTCGAGATCGCCGACGCGCAGGAAGACCTCATAGACCCACACGCGGCCATAATTGTTCGAGGCCATCTGCTTGGGGTCGCGCCCGCCTTCACGCGCAACGCGGGTGCTGGTGGCGTCCTGCGGGCCCGCCGTCTGCATGCGCGCGGCAATGTCCTCGCGCTTGATGTTCGGCTTGAAGCGCATATCGCCGGCCTGCGAGCCGCTTTTGACCATGTTCCACGCCTCATCGACGGACATGGGGAAGCGCAGGATGAGATACTGGCTGGTCTGCGCCGGGTTGGTCCAGTCGGCGTTCGGATCGAACAGGCAGTTTTCGGGCGGGATCAACTGGATCTCGGGGCGGTCCTCGATCACGGGCGGCTTGCCGGTGCGCCGGCTTGGATGCACCGAGCGCGGATCGTCCTCCCGATAGGTCCAATACTGCTTCGAGACGATCAGGCCAGTCAGAAGGGCGGTCTGCACCGCGCCCATGGCGGTCAGGAACCAGCGCAGGCCGTTGCGGCGCGAGACGCGCGACATGCGGTAGTTGAGGATCTGCTGCTTCAAGGAAGCCGCGGCCACCTGATAATCGTCGGACTCGTCCTGAGCCGCAACGGCGACGACGTCACTCGTGGAATAGAGCGCCTGAGCGGCCATGGCCATCTTCTTCAAGACGGCAATACGGGTCTTGGGCCTGAAATACTTGGAGCGCCCGCGATACTCGGCGGCGTGGTACTTCGATCCGTCGAAGTGCTCGTTGCGGAACGCCTTGTAGGATCGCGCCCATTGCGCGCGGACGGCGGTCTGAACATAGGTCGAGGCCTGCGACGCGGCTTCCTGGGCGCGTTTGAGGCAGTCGGCTTCGTTTATGTCGAGCTTGAACTCATAGCCAATATCGGAATCGGACACGACGGCGTCGAGATAGGTCGCCGCGCCGGTCATGCCCTGCGTCTTGTGGTCCGATCCGTCGACGGGGCGGGTGTTGTCGGGCTGCGGAATCATATCGGAACCTTCGCGCTTGGCCGAAGCAGATGGGCGTTGCGCGCCAGCACGAAGGGATCTTCGCGGAAGCCCGAGCGCGGGATCTTGAACCGCTCCATGATCTCGCCGCCCGCGCGCATGATAAGGCGGTCGAAGTCGCCAAGCGAGCCGCCGAGCAGCGTCGCCAGCGGGATAACGTAGTGGTCTTGCGGGCGCATGATCGCGGGGAGCTTCACCATCACCGCCTTGTGGACGCCCTTGGCGTCGACACGCACGGCCCACGCATGGCCGGGGAAATGCTTTTGCAGCGCGGCCATTACGAACCGCGCCACGTTCATTTCCTTGCGATGGATGGCGGCCTGCGCTGGGTCCGATAGGTCGAGCGTTTCGTCGTGGTCGCCTACGATCTTGACCTGCCGGTTGCGCATCAGCCCTTCGCCCCTCGATTGGACCATTGCGAATCGAAGCCCGGCCCAAAGCCTACATCGAAGCCGTGGCCGTAGGCGCCCCGCTTGCTCGGATCGACGCGGAACACGCGGCCCTTGGGCCCGAAGTCGTATTCCATTTCGCGCCGGCGCCCCTGCTCGAACTCAGGATCGGCGCGGCGGATCAGGACCGCGACCGGGATAACGAGAGTGGTCGGCTTGTTATTCGCCATATCCGGCCGCCATGTGCTTGCGAATCCACAGATGAGCAATCACACCGATACCGTCGAGATAGGCCGGGCCGCAAGTCGCGCCGTCCGAGGACCAGCAAAGCGTGGGGTTTCCGTTGCCGTCTTTCGGGCCGATCGGCAGTTGCTGATAGAGCACAATCCCGAAAGCGGTCCATGCCGCGACCAGCTTGGCGAAGTCAGGCGAGACGCCATTGAAGCGGACGCGGACCCACTTTCCCGGCAGGACCGTCATTTCAGGACAATCGACCTGACCGCCTGGGCCATCGCAGCGGATCGTCGCGCCGGTCGGGACCGACACATCGCCTACCGCATTGTAGAACCAGCTACCGTTTGCGCCGAGAGGGCCGTTGGTGATCGGCACGCCCTTGGCGTCGGCAAAGCCCGTGGCCTGCGCAGCGCGCGCGAAAACCGCCCATGAGGCGGCGTTGGCGATTACCTCGAACGCAAAAGCCGGGGCGGCGCAGAGGCAGAGGACGAGCGCGAAGGCGAGACGACGGATCACAGCGCGACCCTCCAGTGCACGGGGAGATTGTCATTGTCCGCGAAGGCATAGCGGATGCCGTTGTCGTTCGCGGCGTAGCTCGCGCCGACGGTCGCCTTTGCTTGAAGCGTGGCGTCGGGAAGGCGGGAGAAAGTATCAGCAGATACCTTGAAATTCAGCGCCCCAAACGCCAGATTCTTGGCATGAATTTCAAACCACGAGCTTGCGCGCGTTGCAGCGCGACCTACCGGCCCACGGGCTCCTCTCAGCGCGTTTGCCTTGACTGTAAGCCGCTCGCCCATGCCGAACGACACAAAGCCAGCGTTGAAGCATGGCGACGGGCGCAGGGCTTCCGAATCGTTGGCGATGCCTACCCGTGCGCGACGTGCGGAGAGCCATTCATCCTGAAAGCTGGCCCGCAAATTCGCTGCGCGCCCTGCCAGCACAGATTTGAATTGGACCGATCCAATCAGGTCAACAAAGCGCATTTGAAGCGCCGCGAGTGGCGCAAGATTGCCAAAGAGCGCGCCATGTTCGGCGGCAACAAAGAAGCGGTCCTCGACCGAGACGGACGGGCCTGCCGGAAATGTGGAGCGACCTCTGGCCTGCATGTCCACCACATTGATGGACGAGGCAAAGGCGTTCCGTTCTACGAGCGCAACAACGCGGCGGGAAACCTCATTACCCTGTGCAATACGTGCCATAACTCCGTTCACGCATACATGAGCCAGTTCTTCTACGCGAACCACCCGGACAGCGTTCTTGCCGCCTACAAGGGCTTCATGTGCGACACGCCGATCTTCCAGCCAAAAGGTGATGCGCCAAATCTGTTTCGCGTTGACGATGAGGTTGCGCAAGCGCGCAGGAAGAAGCGAAGCGGCTAACATGACTGAGACGCCGATGGAGTTCCGACCGGCCAAACCTTGACCGACTTCACCCACTGGTTAGGCGACGCGACGCCAGAAATCGCAGCCGCTTGGCTCGCGTACTTGTTGCAGGCGTAAGAGCCCGTGCTTTCCGGCGCTGACAGGATCGCAAACGGGTTGCTCGTGTAGCCGGTGAACGTTACCCCGTCCGCCGCTCTCGTCACTGCACTCGCGCCTGTGGGGGTGTAGGAGGAAGCGGAGGAGCCGAGTTCAACTTGAAACCCGAAAAACGTCGCCGTA
>OFRG01000207.1_pt1 | contig 25795 bp, 37 predicted proteins | sample 1543071 | NCBI WGS metagenome assembly OFRG01 (sample SAMN07774222, study PRJEB24372) | wastewater metagenome | isolation source: WWTP Verbania (Effluent) | place: Italy: Verbania | collected 2015-12
GCGGCCCGTGCGGCGGCCCGTGCGGCGGCCCATGCGGCGTCCCGTGCGGCGTCCCGTGCGGCGGCCCGTGCGGCGGCCCATGCGGCGTCCCGTGCGGCGGCCCGTGCGACGGCCCCTGCGGCCCCTGCGGCGTCCCATACGGCGTCCCGTGCGGCGGCCCGCAACTCCTCGTCACCGGTCATCAGGTAGTCGAGCACGATCTGCGGCGCATCCCACAGATGCACGACCGACAGCGCCTGCATCCGCGCGAAGTACCTCAACATGTCCGTGGCGTCACCGCTCTTCAGGATGCGCCTCCTACGGCACAGACCTTTATCTGCTTGCGTGGCAACAATATCCTCCACCTCGACCTGATGCAGGAGCGGCCCCGGAGCGTATTGCAGGGCGTCGAACGGGTCGAGCGAGTAGTGCAACCCGCTCTCGCACATCTTCACCGGCCCGTCCCAGACCAGCCACTTGCCGACAGGCGGAATCGGGTCGCCATTGCGCAGGCGGTCGTCGGTGAAGTGATAGGCGATGACCGGCTTGCCGATCTCGGATTTGGTCATGGCAGGCATCCCTATGTGTCTCCTGTAAACTGAGTGCCGTCACTCCAGCAGTCATAGGTTTTCGCGCAACGCTGACATATCCCTTCGTAATACGGACCCGTAAGGGGGCGCCGATGCCATGGCTTCTTCTTTAAAGATCCCACAAACAGTAGGTGCCTTCCTGCACATGAGTGATCGCATGGGTTCGCGCTGCACATGGAGCGCATTTCCATCCCCCCAGAAGAGGGCCAATACTTGCCGGTCCACAACTCTACTTCCCCGGCACCGCAGGTTCGGCAAAATGTGGTCATTCTTCGTCACTCCGTTTCGCCATCACGCACAGCGCCAGCGCAAACACGCCAACGAGCGCCCCGAACCACGCCGCGAGCACAAGCCAAGGCCAGGCGATCATGTGACCGGCGATTCAACAAACCGGGAGAACATCTCGTCCAGCTCGTCGAGGAACCCGACCGCGGCCACAAATACCGTCGTGCGCTCTTCCTCGGTCGGCTCATACTTGCGCACGAACAGGCGCCGCTTCTCGTCCTTGATGCGCGGATCATAGGCAATGAAGCCGCACCATTTCTTGCCCGTGCATAGCAGTTGCGCAGTCATCTGCTTCTTGTGCTGCTCCGGGACGACGCCGGCCAGAACCCATTCCAGGAAGGTGCCTGTCGTCGGGCATTTCACCTCCAGCAACCCGTCGTCGTTGATCTCCCTGTCCGGCGTGGCGCCAAAATTGTCCAGCGACGGGTGGTCATAGAACCGGGACAGCGAAACACGGTATTGCGGATAGCGTTCGACAAACGTGTCCACGGCCTCGTCCTCGTGCTCGGTGCCCCACATCATGGCCTCGGTAACGAAGTGCGGCATTGATAACCCGGTCAACCGCTCGGCCAGCAACTCGCGCATGTATTGCGACCGTGCTGCCGCGGGCGCTCCGTTCTTGAGTATGGCCATGGCGTCATTCATGCGGCTTGCGGTGAGCTTTCCGACCCTGGCCGACAACCACGCCGCTTTGGCTTCTGCTGACATGCTCATGGTAATGATCCCTCTTCATGTGGCGGTCCCTGGCCGTCGTGCTCCAATACTGGCGCGGGCACAACGGACAGGGGTAGAGCACAATCATGGTCAGAAAGGAACTGAATCGTCGGTTTCTGTGGCGCGCAATTTGGCGTTCACGTCATCATCGCCGGTTGTCTTCGCGGCAGTCCCTTTGCGGGTCAAGGCGCGGACACGGATGCCTCCTACTACCTTGCCGCCGAATTCGACATCATGATCCACATACAATTTAACTTGGCCGCCCAACCATGATTCTGTGTCGTCTCCCAGCGCCTTGCTCAGTCGCTTGATGTTGGTAGAGTTCAGCACAAGCGGGCGCTCGAATTCCTGGAATTTTATCGTCCATTTATATTCTGGCGGTTCATCTTCCTGAGCGACGTTCACTTTCTTTAACGAGGCCACGGTTACAACGGTTTCTTCGTCGTTCAAATCTTCTTGGCGCAGATACTTGCTCGGAATCAATTCAGTAGCTTTCATGCTAGTTCCTTTCATGTCATATCGTGGCAGCGCGTTGCTGTAATCCTCATCCCTGGGCTGCGGACAGTGATGCGGGTTCATGCTCAGTTCTCCAGTGTATCTTCGGCAAACTCTGCCACAGCGGCATCGCGGTAGTGTTCCCAGCGCCGCTCGACGTAGGCATCGCGCAGGCGGCGCACGTTGCATGCGAATACTTCGGCGTTGACGGCACTGGGATGGCCGTCATAGGTAAGAGCTGACAGGATAACCGCTTGCGCATGCCTGCACGGGTCATAGCCGTTGTCGCCGTTGATCGTGTCCAGTACCCAATTGACAGCGGGGATGGAGTGGTCATTGATATCCTCGGCGGCCAGTTCGCGGGCGCGGGCCTCGATCAATTTATCCTCGGCCGGGGTTGTGCTTATTTCGGGCGGGTCGAGGTGTGTAGCGGCATAGACATGCATGGCGGCTCCTAGACGTTGAAGTAGTGGACGATCATCGCGGCGACGGCGCCGAGGATCGCAATGGCCCAGAACACGTACACGTCCTGCGACAGTTTGGACTCGGGCTCGAACGTGTCCCGGGGCAGGCCGGTGTTGCGGGTGAAGTAGAAATATCTCGGGTCGTGCTGCCAGTGCTCGGAGATGCGGGTGCGGTCGGTGTTCATTTCTGGTTTCCTTTCGTTGCCGTCTGATATACCTTCGCCGGCCGTCCGTGCAGCGCTGTCTGCCGCTTGCCCACGACGCGCAAATGTCCAGAGCGCGAGTCCTTGGTTGAGCCGGCTGGCAAGCCGGTGTGCAGGGCGCACTAGCGAGGGGGCGGCGTGAGCGCCCAGGCTTTGCCGGCCCTCGGTGGTGGGTCCTATCGAAGGCAGTAAGTGATGAATCCGACGCCGCCGATGTCTTCGCAGGCTCCCGCTGGCATGGCTTCCGGTGCGTCGAGCGACCCAGCGAAGATTGCGTTGTCGCTGATGGGGCGAAGACGGTAATCGTTGCGCAATAAACCGATGACCTGGTAGATGCGCCGGTCTTCGCCGAGATTGCAGATCGGGTACAGGAAGTTCATCTGGTTCTCCCTCTCGGTGCCGCGCCGGGCTGGCCTAATTACGCGGCGGGTTCAGTGCGATAATCCGCCTAGGGAAATCATTTGTCAAGCCCCTGTTGCAAATAAATTGCCTGCGTTGTAATATCGCCCCATGGATTATGCCGACCTGGAGCGCAAGTGGGGCAAGGCAGCGGACATTGCCCGGGCGCTGAACGTGTCCCGGCAACTGGTGGCGCATTGGCGCGACCACGGCATCAGCTACCCGCGGCAGTGCTTCATCCAACTGGCGACCAAGGGCAAGCTGCGCGCAGAACCGGCCAAGGAAAAGCGTGCGGCGAGCGGCTAGGGTCGATGCGTCGCAGTCGGCCATCGTGGCGGCCCTACGCCAGATGGGGGCCACAGTAGCTATCACGAGCATGGTCGGTCAGGGCTTTCCCGACGCCATTGTGGGCGCCTACGGGCAGACCGTGCTGGCAGAGATCAAGGACGGGTCCAAGCCCCCCAGCCGGCGCAAGTTGACCGAGGCGCAGGAGCCATTCCACGCAAAGTGGCGGGGCAGTCCGGTCGTGATCCTGGAGTCGGTCAACGCGGCAATCATCCTGATGAACAACCTGCGAAAGGGGCAATGGTGAGCGATGCATGGAAAGTACTGGAGGACACGTGGCTGCGGCCGGCGCGGCGCCAGGCGGAGATTAACCACGATGTGCCCGAGATCCCCACGCTAACCGAGGTGGTGGCGCCCCCGCCGCCGGCCCGTGATACCTGGCTGACCGACACCGTGCACAAGATCAAGCTATTCTCGGCCATGCGGGCGGGGCAGACGTTCACGCCGGACGAGTTCCGGGCGTTCCATATCGAGCAGGGAGGGCAGGAGCCGGCCTCGCCCAAGGCGTGGGGCCCGGTCTGGATGGAGGTCTACGCCCGGGGCATCGCCATCCGGACAAATCGCTGGGTGTATTCGGGCCGGCGGGTGGCGAAGCGGCGGCTGGTGCGGGTGCTGATCGGGCGGAAGATCGGGTAATATTGGGCGCTACGTACCCCACACGATAGCAAGCGCCCAACCGGGCGGCGTGGGAGAAAACGGTACTGGCCGGGGGTGCAATTCCCTTAACCGGCTGGCGGCGGGCTGAATCTGCGAGCCGGGGGCTTCGGAGCATCGGAGCAGAGCGGATACCGGGAAACCGGGGTGGCACTCCTCTTTACCCTTAACGGGGTAGGGGGGCTTTCAGGTGGCAATATTGATATCGTTCTATCTTATGGGGGAGAGTACGAGATGAATGCTGATATCAAGCTGGTGGATAAACATACCGGCGAAATGTTTGAAACAGAAGACGAACTATGTATCTTCTCGTCGTTCTGGTTGCTCTACCCGCGTCGGGTCGCGCGCAAAGATGCTGAGCGGGCATGGCTCAAGCTTCAGCCGGAGCAGCGGATGCAGGCCATTATCGCCATGGCCGACTGGCGCCGGGTCTGGGCCGACAAAGACTTGGATTATCTACCCCATGCCGCGACTTGGCTCAACGGGTGGAGATTCGAGGACGAGCTACCCTGCGCCTACACCCAGAGCAGCAGCAGTCACCGGCCGGCGGCTATCCCCGAACCGGGTAAGCGCAGCGTCATGCCGGATGCGGTTCGCGCCCTGCTGGCCAGTCTGAAGAAGAAATGACCCCTGCCGAGCGGGCTGCCGCCATGGCCCTGCAGGCCCGCGCCGATGCGGTGGCACGCCGTATCCGCAACCGGCTGGAAATGCCGGGCACAGCGGCCCTTGTAGACGCCTTTACGGACGTGTTTGGCAAGCTCCCTGCCGGCCGGTTCACGGAAAATGGCCGCACGGTCGAGTGGGGCAGGTAATTGGAACTGCGGGCCAAGACGAGGGAGGCGGCATGATCGAGCTAGCCCCGGAGTTGTCGGCTATGGGCTCGTTTAGCCTGACGCGCCACGCCTGCGATCGTGCAGAGAAATACATGGAGCCGGTGCAGTTCACCTTATGGGGCAAGAAGTGGATAGCCACCCCCGAGGATGATCCGCACTACCTCTATCACAAGATAGTCGAAGCGCTCCAGCGTGAAAACCGGGGTGGCTGTGGCGAACGCGAAAGTATATAAGCGCGGGAAATTACCGCCTTGGACAAAACTATGACCGACTTGGACGCCCGCTGCGCCAACTGGGGCTATGTGCTGCGGCGGCGGCGCTCGGGCAAGTCGGTCAGCCTGATCTGGGACGGGTATTACCGCGCCAAGTCCTGGAACGAGTCCGCGCCCCAATCCCTGCACGTCGCCGACGTGGCCGATGCCTGGATCATCGAGCAGGCATGGGCCGATCCCCGACTGTTCCGGCTGCACCGGGTATGCCTGGCCTATCACTACGTCCACCGGCTCGACCCGCGGATTGCCTGCCGCCTGGTCCGGCTCCATCTCAAAGTCAAGCTGCGCGCCCACGGCTGGGACAAGACGCTGGAACAGGCCCGGGACGATCTGGGGCGAGTGTTGGAAATGCGCGACAAACAACTAAATAGCCCATTCAACCCCTTGCCAACAGCCCAGATATTGTGTATAAGGCAAGCACAACTTGGCTTCACATGAGCCCATCAGGCGATAATGGCTTCCGCGGTGCGGAGGCCGTTTTACCTTCGGAGATAAGGCAATGGCGAAAAAGGGTAAGGGCAAGATAGGCGGCGGCAAGGGCAAGGGACGAGGCTGCTAAATGGCCAAACCCAAAGTGCGCGGCGCGAAGAAACTCAAGGTCAAGAACTTCGACCCCAACCTCGCCCAGCCGGTCGGACGGGCCAAGATGCCGGATATGCAGGCCAAGGGCAGCGTGGACGGCAGCGGCGTCAGCATGGGCTTCGGCCACAGCCACCCGGCTGGCCCGGGACTGCTGTCCGCAGCCATGAAAACCGTCAAAACGCCGAAACGGGCATGAACGGACAACTAGTTAGTGCTCACTAACAAACAAGTGAATCAGTCGGTTATTGTTTGACACAAAAATGGGCGCACCTGTAGGCAATACCAACGCTACTAAGGGCCGGCCGCTGACCGATGCCCTGCGCCGGGCCTTGGCCCGTGCTGGCGAGGGTGATCTGTCAGTCGGCATGAACATGGTTGCGCAAGGCGCTGTGGATGCCGCTATTGCCGGCGAGCAATGGGCTATTCGTGAGGTCTGGGACCGGCTCGAAGGCAAGCCCGCACAGATCATCGGCGGCGACCCGGATGGTGCCCCGATCCAGATCGACCACAGCGTGAGGGTGCTATTTGGGCAATGAGACTGTCGTCCGGTTTCCGCCCAAATTAGAATTCCTGTTCCAGCCTGCCCGGTTCAAGGTCTGCTACGGCGGCCGCGGCGGCGCTAAATCCTGGGGCTTCGCACGGGCGCTGCTGGTCATGGCAGCCGCCAGGCCGCTGCGCATCCTGTGTACCCGGGAAGTGCAGAAGTCGATCAAGGACAGCGTCCATAAGCTGCTGGGAGACCAGATCCAGCAGCTTGAGCTAGGCTACTTCTATGAAGTCCTGGCGACCACGATCAAGGGCAAGAACGGCAGCGAGTTCATATTCTCAGGCTTGGCCGATCAGACAGTAGAATCGATCAAGTCCTACGAGGGTATTGACATCGTATGGGTCGAAGAAGCGCAGGTAGTGTCCAAGCGGTCGTGGGTCATCCTGATCCCGACCATTCGCAAGAACGACAGCGAAATCTGGGTCAGCTTCAACCCGGAGCTGGATACTGACGAAACCTATCGCCGCTTTGTGGTTGATCCGCCGCCCAATGCGGTCGTGGTCAAGATCGGCTACGCAGATAACCCCTGGTTCCCGCGGGTGCTCGAGGAAGAGCGCCTGTATTGCCAGCGCACCCAGCCCGAGGACTACGGGAACATCTGGGAGGGCAATTGCCGGGCCGCGGTATCCGGTGCGATCTATGCCAACGAGTTGACGCAGGCGCAGGAAAAGGGGCAATTCTGCAACCTGCCCTATGATCCGGCGCTGAAGGTGCACGTCGTGGCCGATCTGGGCTTCAACGACCAGATGAGCCTGATCCTGTGCCAGCGCAACATGAGTGAGGTTCGTATCATCGACTATATCGAGGATACGCACCGCACGCTCGACGACTACTCGGCCCAGCTCAAGAACAAGCATATGAACTGGGGCACGCTATACCTGCCGCACGATGCCAAGCACAAGACGCTCTCCGGTCACGGCAAGAGCGTCGAGGAGATCATGCGCAAACTGGGCTGGCGCACACAGATCGTGCCCGGCCTGACGATAGAAGAGGGCATCAAGGTCGCGCGCATGGCACTCAAACGGACATGGTTCGACAAGGCCAAGGCCGAGCGCCTGATCGAGTGCCTGAAACGCTATCGGCGCAGTATCCCGGTGACGACGGGTGAGCCGGGGGCGCCGGTGCATGACGAGTTCAGCCACGGCGCCGACGCATTCCGCTACATGGCGATTGTGGCCGACAGTATGCGCAACGAGGAACGCATGGCGCCCATTGCCTATAACAATACCGGCATCGTATGACCGACGCCCAACTGGTGCGCGAGCTAAAGCGCCGGCTGGATGCGCAGACGAACGTGATCGAGGCTATCTACCGGCAATTGATGGACATCTATGCGCGGCTGGAAGCGTTGCAACTCCCAGCCAATCCCAACCCTGGCAAGGATCATCATTAAATGGCATCCGATAGAAAATGGTCCGACGAGGACATGCTGGGGGCTATCGAGCAGGAGGAGCAGACGGCGATCTCCTGGGCGACCGGGGAACTGGCCGGGGTGCGGGCCGAGGCGATGCGGCGGTTCAACCGCCAACCCTACGGCACCGAGCAGGAGGGGCGCTCGCAGGTTGTCAGCAACGACATTGCCGACGCGGTCGAGGGTGTCATGCCGGCGCTGGCGCGCATCTTCCTGTCGGGCGAGGAAGTGGGCCGGTTCGAGCCGGTAGCGCCCGAGGATCAAGGCGCCGAGACCGAAACCGATGTGGTCAACCACTACATCATGGTGAAGAACGACGGGTTCTCGGTGCTGTATCAGTCATTCAAGGATGCGCTGCTGCTGGGCAACGGCTACATCAAGACGTGGTGGGAGAAACAGACCAATATCGTGGTCGAGCGCTATACCGGCATGAGTGACGAAGAGGCCACCATGCTGATGCAGGACAAGGATATCGAGATCGTCGAGCACAACGAATATCCGGACCCGTTCGCCGCCCCCGTGCCGCAACCGGCTGCAGCGGGCGCGGGACCGCAGCCGCAGCCGATGCTGCACGATCTCAAGGTAGAGCGCGTGCGGCCGGACGAGTATGTGGCGATCTGCGCCGTCCCGCCGGACGAGATCCTGGTTTCGAGCCGGCAACGGGAAACGTCGCTGGCCAGTGCCGACTTTGTGCAGCATCGCCGCTTGATCTCCATCGGGGAACTGCGCGAGCTAGGCTACAAGATCGAGGATGACGTCGGGGATGATCAGCACGAGATGCACAACCCGGAGTATCTGGCGCGGCAGCGGTTCCAGGAGCAGACGGTAGACGACGACAGCCCGAGCGATGCCACGCGGCGCGTGGTGACGCTGCGCGAGACCTGGATGCGCCTGGCCATGGGCGGGGAAAAGCAGACGCTATGGCGGGTGTGCGTGGTCGGCAAGACGATACTGCACAAGGAAGAAGCGGACATGATTCCGATAGCCTGCTTCTCGCCCATATTCTACCCGCACAGCCATGTCGGCATCAGTTATGCGTCGATGCTGGATGATCTGGCCGAACTGAATACCACGATCCTGCGCCAGTATCTGGATAACTTGTACCTGAACAACAGCAATCAGATGGTCGTGGACATCAACCGCGTCAATCTGGACGACTTTCTGGTGTCGCGCCCCGGCGGCATCAAGCGGGTGGAGGGCAATCCGGGCGAAGTGGCCATGCCGGTGCCCACGTCGGACATGGGCTCTTCCGCGCTGCAGGCCATGGAATTCATCAACCAGTTGAAGGAAACGCGCACGGGTGTGGCGCGGGTTAATCAGGGCAATCTCGATCCCAATGCCCTGAACCGGACGGCCACGGGCGCCAGCCTGATGATGAACGCCGGCCAGCAGCGGCTGGAACTGATTGCGCGCTGCCTGTCGGGCGGGGTGCGCGATCTATTCCTGCTCGTCCACGCCATTGCGCAGAAGCACAGCACCAAGCCGCTACAGATCAAGCTCAAGAACAAGTGGACGCAGACCGATCCGCGGGAGTGGGTGAACCGGACCGACTTTACCCTAACAGTGGCGCTGGGCACGGGCAGTCCTGATTCGCAGATGGCGAAGTTGCAGATGATCGGCCCGCTGATGCAGCAAGGGGCGCAGATGGGACTCTGCGGACCCGAGGAGTTCTACAACTACGGCAAGGAAGTATTGCGCATTGCCGGCTATCGCAACCCGGATCAATTCCTGCAGGAGCCCAAGCGCGACCCGCAGACGGGGCAGGCGGTGCAGCCCCCGCCGCAGCCTAACCCGCTGGTGCAAGTCGAGCAGATCAAGCAGCAGGGTAAACAGGCCGAGTTGCAGCATACCTCGCAGATGGAGGTGCAGAAGTTTCAGGCGCAGATCCAGATGGACCGGGAAACGATGCAGCAAAAGGCGGCGTTGGATGAACGGCAGACCGCCAACCAGATGGCGCAGGAGCAGCGGGCGGCGCAGATGGAATACGAGCTGGCGCAGCAGAAGATGCAAAACGACATGGCGATCAAGCGCTATGAGGCAGAGCTGCAGGCGCAGACGCAGATCCGGCTCAAGGAAATGGAGCTCGAGCACCAGCGGAGCCAAGGCACGCTGCAACGCTATCAGCAGCAGCCGATGACGCAATGAGCAATTTGAACCTCTACGATCAAGTCAAGCGCGGCGAGGATGCCCGGCAATTGCTGAAGCACCCGCTGCTGGTCGAATCCTGGCAGCACTACGATGCGGTGCTGGTGGCGCTCTTGGCCGATCCCGGCACGGACCGGGACAAGGCGGTAGAGGTCCGCGGCTGGCTCATTGCGGCGCGCAAGGCGCGCTCGCACCTGGAGCGCATCATCAAGGACGGGATAGTGGCAGTAGAAGAGATCAAGCAAGAGGAACGCAGGAAATCGGTGCCGCAACGGATCCGGTCTGCGTTTCGCTAACAAGGAGTAAGCCATGGCAGAGAGCAACCCGGATACGGGACTCCAGCAAGCGGAAGAGGCAACGCCGGAAGCACGGTTGATCTCGTTTTACGCGAAAACGGGAACAGCAGCCAAGGAAGAGCCAACCCCAGCCGAAGCACCGCCGGCACCAGAAGCGGAGCAAGTCGCAGAGGGCCAAGCTGCGGAAGAGGCACCCGAGGGCGAGGCAGTCGCCGCCGAGGAAGAGCCGGCCGAGGATCAGCAGTCCGCTGCAGATATAGAGTTCGAGATCGTCCATAACGGGAAACAGCACAAGCTATCCCGGGCGGAAACGATTCAACTCGCGCAACAAGGCTTTGACTACACGCAAAAGACGCAAGCTGTTGCAGCCAAGGAAAAGCAGGTGCAGGAGGCGCTCGACCTGAGCCAACAAGTCATGCAGATCCAGATTGCTCTGGCGGATGACTTGGCTCAAGTCAAGGCTTTCGAGCGGTCCCTGCAACCCTATCAGAACGTGGATTGGGTGGCTTTGGCGACGCAAGAGCCGTTGGAGTATCCAAAGCACCGGGCGCAGTACGATCAGCTCGTGCAGGGCTTCAATGCGGCAGCCGGGCAGTACCGGCAGAAAGCGGAAAGCGTGTTGCAGGGGCAGAAACAGGCGGCCGACAAGATCCTGAGCACAGAGGCGCAGAAGCTGGCGCAGATCAATCCGCGCTGGAGAGATCAGGCCAAGTTCCAGGCCGATGCGCAGGAAATTGCCCAATACGGTATCAAGGAAGGCTATCAGCCGGACGAGATGAACAGTATCCGGGACGCCCGCTATGTCAACACCCTGTGGAAGGCGCTGCAGTACGACAAGCTGCAGGCCAGCAAGGCTACGGTAATGAAACAGGCACGCCAGGCGCCACCTACGGCCAAGCCGGGAGCGGCTGGCACAACGCAATCATCGGATCAGCAACGGTTGCAGAAGATGCGCCAGACCCTCAAAAAGTCGGGCTCATGGCAGGATGCGGCCGCACTGCTGGCTAAACTGAAATGAGGACAGCATGACAGCAACAGTTGCAGCATCCAAGTCCTACGATCTCTCGGGCGGTTCGCTGCGCGAGGATCTGGAGGACATCATCTACGATATCTCTCCGCTGGACACCATCTTCTTGACCACGGCGGGGCGCAAGACCTGTAAATCGACAACGCACGAGTGGTTGACTGATGCGCTCGCCGCGGCCAGCGCCACGACGGCGATTGAAGGCGACGCATTCTCGGCAGTGGCGCGCACCCCGCCGTCCCGGCTCAAGAACTACACCTGTATCAACCGGGTGGACTTCGAAGTGTCGGGCACCACGCGGGCGGTGACCAATGCCGGCATGAACGATCTGTTCGCCTATCACACGGCGCGGGCCGGTAAGGAACTGAAGCGCAACATCGAAACGGCTATCCTGGGCAATTACCCGGCATCGGCGGGCACGTCCACGACGCCGCGGGTGTCTGCGGGGGTGCCGAACTGGCTCTATACCAATAACCATATCAAGTTAACGGGCCAGGCCGCGGCCGGGTTCTCGACCACGGCGCCGGTGTCCGGATTCGCTACGGCGACGATGCCGGGGGTCGGGTCGTCGGCGACCGCGTTCCTGGAAGCCGACCTGAAGAGCATGCTGCAGCAGGCGTGGTCTTGCGGCGGCGAGGTCGATACGGTGCTCTGCACGGCGTCGGTCTATAGCACGATCAGCGGCTTTACCGGGCTGGCGACACGCTTCCGTGATGTCAACAGTCGGGCGCAGGCGCAGATCATTGGCGCGGCGGATGTGTACGTGTCGAGCTTCGGGTCGCATAACCTCAAAATCAGTCGCTGGATGCCTTCCGGCTACTGCTTCGCGCTCGATATGAGCACCTGGGATGTCGCGTATCTGCGTCCGTTCCAGACCGTGGACGTGGCGAAGGTGGGCGATGCGGACCGGCGCACGATCCTGGCCGAATGGACGCTGGTGGCGCGCACGCCGCTGGCCAATACCAAGGCGGTCGGTATCAGCTAATCCGTGTCTGGGTAACCTGGCGGGGCTGGAGCAATCTGGCCCCGTTTTTCATGGCTAAACGGTTGCTGGACTATGACCCCATCCGGGGCGTGTCGTGTTATATGGAGTATCAGGCGTCCACGGACAGCGTGACGATGACGCATGAGCAGGATGTTGCCGCGGTGCTGGATGCGAACAAGCGGCAGGCGGCGGACGAGGACAAGACGCGGCGCGGGATCAAGAACGATTGGTGGAAATACGCCAGCGTCCCGGCCATTGTCGAGGTGGAATGGCTGAACAAGTACGGCGTGATTCTGGATAACCCGGAGCACAAACAGCGAGTGTTCGAGTTGCTGAACCATCCGGATTACAAGTATCTCAAGACGACGAACAAGGTGCACGTTGTCAAATCTGACTGAGGTATTGAAGGCGGCGCATACGGCGGTGGCCCGGGAAGAGTGGCCACGGGCGTGGAACCTGCTGAACGCGGCCTTAAACGACGATCCGGACCGGCCCGAGGCGCTCTACCTGATGGGCTCCACCATGCGCGGGCTGGGCAACCTGGGGCTGGCGTATCAGGTGCTACGGCGGGCGCTGGCGCAGGAGCAAAGACAGGTTAATCTGTGGATGACCTATGCCGCCACCCTGCACGACCTGAACCGCTGGGACGAGGCGAGAGAGGCGATGCAGGTTGCGCACAAGATGTATCCCGGCGACCCGATGCCGCTGGCCAATATCGGGGCGACGTATCTGCAGCAAGGGCGCTGGCGCGAGGCGCTGGAGTGGTGCGACAAGGCGCTGGAGATAGATCCGGACAACTATATCGGCCGGGTGTCTGCCAATTTCGCGCACTTGTCGATGGGGCGCTGGAAAGATGCCTGGCGGGATGCGAAATACCTGTACGGCAAGCATCTGCCGATCCGGGTCTATAACCCGCCCGAGCAGGAAGAGCCGATGTGGGACGGGACGAGCGGCAAGACGGTAGCGGTGCAGGCAGATCAGGGGGTGGGCGACATCATCATGTTCGCCCAGTGCCTGCCGCAACTGGCGGAAGAGTGCAAAGAGGTCGTGTTGGAATGCGCCCCGCGGCTGGTCACGCTGATGGAACGAACGTTCCCCATGGTTACCGTGATCGGCACGCTGAAGGACGAGCAGCAGGCATGGGCGCTGGAGCGTATCGGCACGGAGCGGCAGATCGACGCCCACGTGCATATCAGCTACCTGGGCAACTGGTATCGCAATACCGAGGTGGATTTCCCGCGCCGGGCTTATCTCAAGGTCAAGCCGGAAAAGGTTGACGAGTGGCTGCAGTGGCTGGCCGCGTTCCCGCGGCCGTGGGTGGGGATAGCTTGGAAGGGCGGCATTCAGAACACGCAGACGCATCTGCGCTCGATGGACCTGGCCGACATGGCGCCGGTCCTGCGCTCGGGCGGGACGGTGTTCGACCTGTCCTACAACGATCAGCGGCTGGAAATCAGTCGCTGGAATATCGACAATCCGCAGCAGATCGTGTGTCCTCCGGTCAATCTGGATGATTACGAGAATACGGTTGCGCTCATCGCCGCACTCGATGACGTGGTGACGGTGACGACTACGGTAGCCCATGTCTGTGGGGCGCTGGGGCGCAAGGCGTATGTGCTGGTCCCGTCGGTGGCCCAGTGGCGCTATGCCTATCGCTGCGGGGACGGGATGATCTGGTATCCGCCGGACAGCGTACACCTGTACCGACAGGCTCCCGGCGAGACAGATTGGGGGCCGGCGGTCAGTCGGCTGACGGCAGACCTGTTGCAGCATCGGGAACAGAAGGCGGCGTGAAGCGCAGTTTCACCTCGTACACCAAGGGCTCGTTGCCGGGGTGGATCAAGAGCGATGCCAAGCAACAAGGCGGGTCGCCGCCGCATATCGTGTTCGGGATCAAGGACAATGAAGCCAGAATCTGCAATTACGAGCAGCGGCAATGGCTGTATCTGGATCATGCCTATTTCAATCGCGGCTGGGATCGCAGTAACTTCCGGGCGGTGCGCAATGGGCTGCATCTAACGCGGCTGCTGGGCCGGCCGACCGACAGGATCGATCTGTGGGGCGTCAAGCTCGAGCCATGGCGCAAGACGGGCACGGAGATCGTGCTTATCCCGCCGACCGGTGCGCAGACGGCGTATTACCGCAACGAAGGCTGGTTGATGCAGACCATAAGCCGGCTGGAGCAGATCACGGCGCGGCCGGTGGCGACCAAGTGGGGCAAGTTATCGTCCCTGCGCGAGTTCTGCAAGGATGCCTGGGCCGTAGTGACCTATGCCAGCGTGGCCGGGGTCGAAGCGGCATTGATGGGCATCCCGGTATTTAGTACCGAGCATTGCCCGTCGTGGCCCGTGTGCGCCGGCAAACTGGAGGACATCGAGACGCCGGAATATTCGGATGCGCGGCTGGAGATGGCGGCGGGGCTGACCTACGCTAGTTGGAACGCAGAGGAAATGCACAAAGTGAAATGGGTTGATTACCAGTACGAGCTGCTATGCGCGTAATTTCCACGGTGCATAAGCAGGGCTGGGAAGTCTACGGCGAGCGGTGGCTGGAGGGGCTCAAGTTCTGGCCCAAGGATACGGAGTTCATCCTGTACGCGGAGGGCTTCGACCTGGATAACCCGCGGGTGGAATGCCGGCGCATCGAGGCGGTGCCCCGGGCGGCGGCGTTCAAGCGTAGATACGAGCATTACAAGGCCGTGTGGTGGATGTGGGATGTCGTGCGCTTTAGCAACAAGGTATTCGCCTCCTACGATGCCTTGCACGACTATCAGGGGCTGGCGCTGTGGCTGGATGCGGACTGCATCACGTACAAGCGCATCCCCAAGGGGTACGTCGAGAAGATGCTGCCGCAGGGCCACTATCTGGCGATGTACAAGCGCATAGGGACATCGACCGAAACCGGCTTTGTCATCCGCGACTGCAGCAACCCCAACCATCGCGCATTCATGGAGATGTGGGTGCGCTGGCTGGAGTCGGATGCGTTCAAGACGCTGCCGCAATGGTGCGATGCCTACCTGATGGATTTGACCGTGCGCCGGTTCGAGAAAGAGGGGCTGATTCGCACGCACAGCCTGTCCGGCGAGTTCGACAAGGATATGCACCCGATGGCCAAGACCGATATCGCGCGCTATATCGATCACTTGAAGGGCAATCGCAAGACGGGCGAGTTCAGCAAGGAAAACATCTTTCGGCAGGCGGCATGAGATATCGTTACTTGATCGACCGGGTGTATCGCAAGCAACCCATGTTCATCCTGGAAGTCGGGACGTGGAAGGGCATCCGGGCGCTGGAGATGCTGCAGGTATCGCCCGAGTCCGAATACCACGGATTCGACCTGTTCGAGGACATGACGCCGGAAATGATCAAGGCTGAGAACAGCAAGAGCAGCAATGACAGCCTGGCGACTGTTGCGGCCAAGCTCAAGGGCTACAATTTCCATCTGCACAAGGGCAATACGCGGCAGACGCTGGCCGAGTTCACCACGATGGTGGATTTTGTGTGGATTGACGGCGGGCACAGCATCGACACCATCCGCAGCGACTGGAACAACGTCAAGCGGCTGTTGCTGCCCGATGCCGAAGTGTGGTTCGACGACTACTACACCAGCGACGAACAGGGTCGCGGTCCGGATATCAGCAAGTTCGGCTGCAACCTGATTGTGCGCGATCTGCCGCATTCGGTGCATACGCACAAGGACCCGGTTGCCGGCGGCGGGTGGACCCAGATGGTGCGCGTATCGCCTTGAAAGTGGTATTTACGCAATGGGGCAAGGATATCTCCTGCGCCAGTCTGATGGTGCGGTCGTGCAAGGCGCTGGGCTATGAAGTGCTCCAACTCGCGGACGAGGTAGCGCCCGAGGTGGCCGGGGTGGACGCGATCCAGCGCAAGCCCCTGGATGCGCCGGGGATGCTCTGGCGCTGCAGGCGGCTGGCAGAGATCGAGCCGCCCTATGTGTCGCTGGATACCGATATGCTGATTGTCCGGGATATCGGCGATGGGTTCGGGACCGAGGACGTTTCCTTGTCGTGGCGGGAAAGGCACATGATATTTCCCCATCGGGAAACTGTGCCCGTGGCCATGCCGTACAACGGCGGGGTCATGTTCGTGCGCAATCAGCAATTCATGCGCGATTGTGCTGCTGCGGTGGAAGCCATGCCGGCTATCAGGCAAGCATGGTATGGCGACCAGATCGCGTTGCGCGACGTGGCCCCACGTTACAAGGTGCGGGAGTTGCGCAGCCGCGAGTGGAACTATGCTCCGGATACCGAAACCGACATAGGCAAGTTGATCCGGGTATATCACTTCAAGGGGCCGCAGCGCAAAGCCATGATGCCTGTGTTTGCCCATAGGATGGGACTGTATGACAATCACGCAGCGCATTGATAACGTCGTCCACGTTAAAGACAAATGGCTGCAGGAGGTCGCACCAGCCCCGATCAGTCTCAAGATCGAGCTAAATAGCCGCTGTGCCTATAAATGCTCGTTCTGCGTGCGCTCGATCCGGGAGAATGACCACATCGACATGAGCCGGGAGATGTTCTCGCGCATCGCCCGGGAAGCCCATGCGGCCGGGGTGCGCGAGATAGGATTGTTCTACATCAACGAGCCGTTTAGCACGCCGTGGTTAGCGGAGGCGATCGCCGAATGCAAAGCTATCGGGTTCGAGTATGTATTTCTGACTACGAACGGGGCCATAGCCACCCCCGGGCGCGTCGAGGCGGCAATGAAGGCCGGGCTCGACTCGCTCAAGTTCAGCCTGAACTTCTACGATGGGGAGCAATTAGCCGAGGTGGCGCAGGTATCCCCGAGCGTGTTCGAGCGGGTCAAGCATCATATCCGGATGGCCCGGACCATTCGGGACACGGGCGGCTATTCCTGCAAGCTATACGCATCGTCCATTGCCTTCGATGGCGAGCAGGGGGAGAAGATGCGGGCGGTCGTGGACGAGATAGCGCCGGTGGTGGATGAGCATTATTGGCTGCCGCTGTACGGCATGAGCGGGGCCAGCAAAGAGGCGGGATGGAAGCCGCGGCCGGGCAACCCTGGGCGGTTGGATAACATGCGCGCCGAGCCGTTGCCGTGCTGGGCGGTGTTCACCGAAGCCCACGTCACGGCCGACGGGATGCTCGCCGCTTGCTGTTTCGGGACGGGACTGGATGGGGGGCTGGCTATGGCAAACCTGAACACGACGAGCTTTGCGGAGGGCTGGAACAGCGCATCCTTCCAGATGCTGCGCCGTTCCCATCTGGCCAAGGATGTGACCGGTACGGGCTGCGAAGCCTGCGTGGCGGCCTGACATGGCGGGTCTGTGAGAACGCCCGAGATAGCGCGCATCTTCATCGGATATGACCCCAGAGAATCAGTCGCCTATCACGTCTGTTCGCAGTCGCTGATCGAGCACAGCAGCATCCCGCTCCAGATTACGCCGCTGGCCCTGCCCAACATCGCCGGGCTGTATGCAGAGACGCACACGGACGGCAGCAACGCCTTCATCTATTCGCGCTTTCTGATCCCGTGGCTGTGTAGTTGGCAGGGCCCGGCGCTGTACCTGGATGGCGACATGATTGTGCGCTCGGACATCGCCGAGCTGTGGGCGTTGCGCCGGCTGGATGTGGGCGTGCAGGTGGTCAAGCACGACTACAAGACCAAGCACCCGGTGAAGTATCTCGGTGCGAGGAATGAGGACTACCCGGGCAAGAACTGGTCGTCCGTCATCCTATGGAACTGCGGGTACTCGCCGCACCGCTGTCTGACGCCGGATTTTGTCAGCAAGGCGACCGGATCATACCTGCATCGGTTTGAGTGGCTGCTTCCGGAAAAGGTCGGGGATCTGCCGCACAGTTGGAATCATCTGGTTGGCGAATACGGCAAAGCCGATTGCGATCTGGCCCACTACACGATTGGCACGCCCTGCTTCCCGGGCTATGAGGCGCAGGAATACGGCGTGGAGTGGTATGACTGCTTGACCAACCTAATGGCACCGCTGCCCATTACAGGATCGACCCATGGCGCTTGACACCTATACCAACCTGAAAGCCGCAGTTGCCAGCTTCCTGTCGCGCTCGGACCTGACGACGCCCATTGTGGACGGGGTGACGCTGGCGGAGGCGCAATTCCAGCGCACGATCCGCAATCGGAACATGGAGCAGCGGGCGTATGCCACGGCCACGGAATACATGGCGCTGCCAACCGACTATCTGGAAATGCGGCGGCTGTTTCTGACGACCACGCCCAACGTGGAACTGAAGCTGCTCGATGCCGGGGAAGCATCGCGGCGCTACAGCAACAATACGGACAAGCCGCTGGGGTATACGCTCATTGGCAACCAGATTCAGTTGGCTCCAGCTCCGGACACAACGTATACCATCCAGATCGACTACTATAAGAAGATTCCCGACCTGGCGACGAATTCCACTAATTGGCTGTTGACGGCATACCCGGACCTGTACCTGACGGGGACTCTGCTGTGGATGACCGCGTACACGATGAACGATCCGCGTATGTCCATGGTGCAATCCACGTATCAATCTCTGCTGTCCGACGTGAACGGGATCGATAAACGGCAGCGGTTCAGCGGGGCTGCGCCATTCCAAAGGGCAGCCTAGTGACCGACGCAGTAGGGGCGCTGGGGTATCAGCCGGCGGTAAGCATTCGGCCGGTCAATCCGGAGCAGGACCGGTATCGGAAGATATGGCAGAACGAGGCATATCGCGCAGACGCCCCGGGCGAGGCCAAGGCGCTGTTGTTCCTGTCCCAAGCCAAGCCCAAGCATGATGCCGAGATCATAGATTTCGGTTGCGGCACCGGGCGGGGTGGGTTGATGCTGGCTCTGGTCGGCGGCATGAGGGTAACCATGCTGGATTTTGCCGATAACTGCCTGGATGCCGAGGTGCGGCAAGCCTGCGAGCGACAGCCGGACCGGATCAAGTTTCACATGCACGACTTGACCCGGCCTGTACCATTTGCCGCGGCCTACGGCTACTGTACCGACGTGCTGGAGCACATCCCGGAACAGGATGTGATGACGGTGCTGAAGAACATACTGTCTGCGTCTAGGCATGTGTTCTTCAATATCAGCACGGTGCGGGACAATCTGGGCAAGATGCTGTCCGATGGCCCGCTGCACCTGACAGTCAAGCCGATGGCGTGGTGGATCGAGCGGCTAGGGGAATTGTCGGCGGTGGTGCATTGGTCCATGGAAGATGTCAATGACTGCTGCATCTATTGCACGGCCTGGATGGATGGCACGTCCATTGTTGAGCATGGCATCCTGAATATTGAGCAGGAACAGATACGGGCCAATGTAAAGCACAACATAGCCCAGGGTTGGCAACAAGTAACGCCGCACGAGGCAAACTATGTCGAGGTAATGCTTGTCGGCGGCGGTCCGTCACTGGCAGAGCACGAGGACGATATCCGGGCGCTGCGCGAGCAGGGAACAAAACTGATCTGCCTCAATGGTGCCTATAACTGGTGCTTGGAACGCGACCTGAAGCCATCGGCGGTCGTGGTGGTGGATGCGCGACCGTTCAATGCCCGCTTCACGCATCCGGTCGTTGATGACTGTAAATACCTGGTGGCTTCGCAGGTAGACCCGGCAACGCTGGACGGGTTGCCCAAGGATAGAACCTATCTCTGGCACACGACGGCAGAGGAGGTAAAAGACATCCTAAACGAGCAATACGAATTATGGTTTGGGATACCCGGCGGGTCCACGGTGCTGCTGCGGGCATTGCCGTTGCTGCGGATGCTTGGGTTCAAGCGGTTTCACCTGTTCGGCTGTGACTCCTGCATCAATGGCATTCATCATGCTTATTCTCAGCCGGAAAACGACGATGCGCCGATTGTCCCGGTCACGGTGTCGGATGGGCGCATCTTCCGTTGCCATCCGTGGATGGTGGCGCAGGCGCAGGAATTTATTGATCTCATCAAGTTCATGGGCGACGAGATGGAAATCGCAACCTATGGCGACGGGTTGCTGAATCACATATTGGTAACGGGCTCTAAACTACAAGGAGAGTAAGCATGGCGGCCGGAACCTTCAAGATTTATGCGAAAGCCAAGAAGTACATAGGAGCCGGTACAATAACGCTCGGTGCCGGTGTGTTCAAGATGTGTCTGCACCGGGTATCGGCGTCGGCGGCGATTCTGGTCTTGTCCACCCGTTCTACCTGGGCGTCCATCCCGGGGGAGATATCGGCCACGGGTGGCTATGTGGCGGCTGGGCGCAATATCGGGCCGGCAACCGGGAAATGGACGGTGGGAACATCGGCCAAGCAATACAAGTTTACCTACACGACGGCGGGCTTGATTTTCACGGCCAACGGCGGGAACCTGACCAATATCAAGTATGCCGTTATCCGGAATTCCACGGGAGCCGGCGCCGGCAAGGTGCTGTGCTTCGTCACTTTGTCAACGGCAGCATTCACGGTAACGTCGGGGAATACGCTTACAATTACTCCGAATTCTTCCGGCGTATTCACTCTGGCATAACGCATTAAACCGAGGAGTACCAATGCCTAGCATGGGACTCAGTTCGTTAAAGGCAATCCTCACGCTTACTAACGGAACGGGCAAGAAAATTTGACATGGCACAAGTCACGATTTCGGTAGACGCAGGAATCACGGTCGAGGTGGTGCAGCCGCCGGTGGCAGATCCGCAGATCGCCGTTCTGCAGGCGCAGGTAGCGGAGCTGTCGCGCAAGATCACGGCGGCGAAGGCGTATCTGCAATCCGCGGAAACGGCCGACGCAGCCGACGACGCGGCGCGCACTGCGGCGCTGGCGCAGCTCGGGTAGCCCATGCCGCGCATCGTCGTCACGATTGACGCCGGAGTGACGTATGAGGTCGTCAAGCGGCCGCCGGCCAACCCGGCAGCAGGCTGGGCGGCTGTGCCGAATATCACGCTTGCTGCCGGGGCTACGGCGTCGGTGGCGAGCTACTACACCGGCACGGAGCGGCCATTCGGAGCTACCAAGCCGCTGCCGGCAGGAGTGACACTCGACCCGGCAACGGGCGTGCTGAGTGCGGCTGCTACCGCGCCTGCGGCGACGCTGGCCGGCGTGGCATTCACTGCTGGCACGGCAGTTGTAGATCCCCCGCCACCGCCACCGCCACCGCCACCGCCCACGACGGGCATGTTCGAGCGGCGCGGCGTCGCCTACCGGCCGGATGGATTCGGCGGGTCGGCCAAGCACTTGCGCTTCTGCAAAGTCGGCTCGCTTTGGTACAAGGTGGCCGGCGATCACTCGCGCAGCGATGTCAATTCCGGCGTGGACTTCCAAGGCGGGCGGCAGGAGATTCACTCGCTCGATCTCGCCACGAATACCTGGAAGATGCACGAACCCTATTGGCCGCAGAAGCCTGCCGGGTCGGTTGCGCTGTTCTCGCCCGATGACGGCGCGGCCTGTACCGTGCGCGATGAGATTTGGGTGTTCGTGTCGGCGCGCAACGGTACGTTGCACCAGCCGCCGTGGACGCCGGGCGCCGGGAACATTACGGCCCCAGCCGGCACGGCGCGCTACTACACCGATCAGGTCATGGCGTACAACCCAGCGACCAAGCTATGGCGGATCGTCTGCCCGACCACGGCCGACATGTGGGGCAACAAGATTTGGCACGCGGTCCATGATCCTGTCGGCCATCATGTGCTGTTCATCAGTCAGCAGGGCAACGGCTCCAACTACGTTGTCGTGCTCGACGACGTGACCGGGGCGACGATCACGCAATGGCGCACCGGGCCGACGGACCGGGGCTACTGTCATGCCGGCGGCTTGGCGGCAGACATCGCGGCGCGCACGGCGTGGACGTGGGAAACGTTCTACTCGTCCGTGGTGCATGAGGTGAATCTCGACACCGGCTTCTCGAAGCAGATCGCCGTGTGCCCAGAACCCGGAACCGGCAACACCGAATCGTCGAACGCGATAGTCGGCCCGACCAAGAGCGGCAAGCTGCTGTTCTTCGGCTCGCGATTGCACATCCTGACGCTCGCCACCGGGGCGTGGCAGTCGGTTGACCGCGAGGACGGATTCAGTCCTTCCGGCGGCGGGCGGTATACCTGCCTGACGCAGTTCTACGATCCTGTGCTCGACGCTGTCGCCTCCATCGGCGCGGTGGATTGGGCCACGTCGCAGGACATCGGCGCGTATTGGATGGTGAGGGCATGATGGACACGTCGAACACGATCACGCTCACCATCACGGCCGCGCCGGTCGTTCCGCCGCCCCCGCCGGGAACGATTCCGGCTTGGGCGACGGCGCTGGTGCCGGGGCAATGCACGGCGATCTCGCTCAACACGCTGGCCTCGGTCTGGGAGGGCAATCCACCGGCCGGCGGCGGCACGATCTACAAGGCAGCGCAGGCGTGGAATTCTGGCGTCGATGCGCCGCTGCTCGGTCAGTACGGGAGCAAGCTATTCGCCGGTGGCGGTGATTCCGATTCGTGGGAAACGTCCGTATTCGCCTTCGACTACGGGACGCAACTCTGGTCGCGGATCAAGGATCGCACTAAGGCGTTGAGTTGGAACCCCGACGCAGACCGGGCGCGGCCGGCGACCGATCCGCAGTACTGGAACAGCACCTACAGCGAGCACGGCGACGGCACGCCCGGTGCGCCGCACACGTATGACCTGATCGAGTACGTCCCGCCTGCGGGCGGGGGTGGGTCGCAGGGCGCGCTCGTGTACCCGGTCACGCGCTTTGCCTACCCGCGCGATGTCTCGAACTGGGCGCACACGTTCACGCTGGCCGACAAGCAGTGGAAGCGGGCGGGCAAGGTCGCCGGCATGGCGCGCGCCGATGCGCTGGGCATGTGCGCCTACGATCCCGTGGCGAAGCGTGTGTGGATGCTGCCTTCCACGTCAACCGGCGTATGGGTCGGTGCCGTCGAGTGGCTCGACCTGCTGACCGGGGATCGTGGCGCGGACGGGATCGGCAAGGACTACGTGGTGAAGTCTGGCACGCTGCGCGTGTGGCAGCGCTCCGGAAAACGCTACCTGATCTGGGCCGGTGTCGGTGGGCTGAACCTGCTCGATCTCGACAACCTGGGCGCGGGCATCGTCAATAAAATCGCCGGCGGATTCTGGGACGGTTTTGGCTTCACCGAGGCAGCAGCGCTCGGGTGCTTCTACGCGACGTCGTACAACGCCAGTAGCAGCATAGTCAAGATTATCCCACCCGCCGGCGATCCTCTCACCGGAACGTGGACGACGGAATCGATCACGATGGGCGGCGTCACGCCGACGGGCACGACCAACGGCATCTGGAAGCGCCTGCAATGGGTGGACTCGCTGCGCTGCCTGACCTGGTGGTACGAGGCCGGCGGCTCGGTGTACGCCTACAGACCAATAGGAGCGTGATATGGCAGTCGGTGACGCAGTTGTAAGCATTTCGCGGCAGGCGCAAAACGGGACGCGGGCAACAAGAAGCATCCGTGGCCGACGGCGAAAGAATAAACGGCAAATCTGCATCGCATAGGAGAAAAAATGGCCCTGACTACTGCACAACAGGCAACGCTGAAGGCGGCCATCCTCGCCGATGGCGTGCTGAACGCGCTGCCGAACAACAGTGATGGCGCGTTCGAGATTGCGGCGCAACTCAATGCGCAAGCGTCCCCGGATTTCTACGTCTGGCGCTCGACCACTTCGACCGACATCATCCTAAACAATGTCGTCTGGGCGAACATGACGCCGCTGGATGCTCCGGACGGGACGCAGTTGTGGATGAACCGTGCGCTGGCGTGTCAGGGCAAGCAGTTCAACGTGCAGACGATGCTCGTCGGGCGCACCAGCGTCCCGAGCGGCAAAACGACCTTCCGCAATGGCTTGCAGGATGCGCTGACCAACATCCCGGCGGGCGCGGGCGGGGCATTGATTGCGGCAGGCTGGATTGCGGTGCGCGATAGCATGAAGCGGCTCGCCAATCGCGTGGAGCAGGTCTTCGCCACGGGCGGCAATGGGGCGCTGGCGACTCCAGCTGATCTGGCGTTCGAAGGTAGTGTCTCGTATCAGGATGTGTACACGGCGAGGAATAGTTAATGGCTACCGTCAACATCGCCTATCGGGCATCGACCACGATCACGATTGCGCCCGAGAATGTGGCGTCGTCATCAACGTTTGTCGGTGGGGTGGAGTCGAACGTCTACGACAATACGAGCAACAAGGACGTGGATGTGATGATCGCCGGTGTGTGGACCTGCGGAACCACTCCGACCATCAACACGACCTGCAATATCTACGTCATTGCGGTGCGCGACGACGCTCCGACCTATCCCGATGTATTCGACGGCACAAGCAGCGCGGAAACAGCAACGAGCGCGGGCGATCTTTCCGGCTATGCGCGCCTAGGTGCGTCGCTTTCGGTGGACACGACAACGAGCAACAGGGCGTATGACTGCGCTCCGTTCAGCGTGGCGCAACTGTTTGGCGGGGTATGCCCCAACAAGTTCGTGCTGTTCATCTCCCACAATAGCGGCGTCAACAGCAACAGCACAGCCGGCAATCATGTGTGGAAAGCCACCGGGATTAACTACACGGTAGCCTGACGTGGCAAACATCATCATCTCGTCGCGCTGGACGCGCCAGCCGCAGTATCCGGTTGGGATTGATTGGAAACGCGCTGACGCACTTGGCATCACTCACGTCATTTCAGGCCATGATGCAAGGATATTTACCAAAACTGCAATTTCGTCGCTTGTCCAGATAAATTCCGGGTCTCGCATATTCAATCCCAAAGGGCAGGCATTCTCTGCAAATGGGTCTTCTGACAATGGGTGGCGAACTTCTAATACTCTCGATGACCTTTCCGGGGCGACAAGCCTAAGCATTTATGTTCTTGGTGCAGTGCAAGCTGCTTCCGGGAATTTATTGGGGCGTTGGTCAACACCGGCAAACTTCGGCGGGTTGATAGTAACCTTCAACGCAGGTGAACTTGTAACGGTATGTGCGCCGAATTCCACTTCTTCGACTTGGCAAGGAAGACGAACGTCAGGATTTTCTGCGGGGCGGTTCTCCTACGGGTGTACTTGGCCTGGGGGCGCCACAAGCACTCCATATCTGGATGGCAGGGCATCACTCGGAACATATTGGTTTTCCAATGATCCCGGCGCAATTCAAACGGTTAGCGAATATTTTTATTTGTGCAAGACCGGGGACGCCTCCGATGGCGTGGCCTCAGCAGAAATCAATGCTGTATTTCTCGGTGTAAACAAGTCCTGGTCAGATAACGTTCACGCAGAAATCAACAACAACCCCTGGCAACTCTTTGCCCCGCTCCCGCGCCGCATCTGGGTCGGTCCGGCGGCGGGGGCGGGCACAACAATAACGCCGGCTGCTGGATCTCTGGTTATTACCGGAGTCCAGCCGACAGTACGGCAAACATTCAGCATTACCCCGACAGTTGGCGCGCTGACCCTGGCCGGACAGCAGCCTACAGTTTCTTCAAGTTCCGGTTATTCCATAACGCCGTCGGTAGGGGCGCTAACTTTTACCGGAGAGCAGCCGACAGTAACCGGCAATTTCAGCTACACGATAACACCTACAGTTGGCGCTCTTACCTTATCCGGGATAGCACCG